>Ga0268266_10000297_pt1 | contig 80133 bp, 67 predicted proteins | sample KBSS13metaG_FD_190356 | JGI IMG/M metagenome (GOLD analysis project Ga0268266, IMG submission 190356) | Switchgrass rhizosphere microbial communities from Kellogg Biological Station, Michigan, USA - KBS S1-3 metaG (SPAdes) (version 2) | ecosystem: Host-associated > Plants > Roots > Rhizosphere...
CGTCGAGCAGGTTGACGCCGCGCTCGTCGCGCCAGGCGCCCAGCTCGAGGAAGCCGTGCAGCATCCCGGTGACCGAGGCGGCGCCGTCGACGATCGCCGCGTCGACCACCTGGCCGACCCCGCCGGCCCGCGCGTGCAGCAGCGCGCCGAGCACGCCGATCACGAGGTAGGTGGCACCGGCGCCGAAGTCGCCGAGGAGGTTGACCGGCGGCACCGGCTTGCGGTCCGGCTCCCCCACCATGTGGAGCGCGCCGGAGATCGCCAGGTAGGTGATGTCGTGCCCGGCGGTGTGGGCATAGCGGCCCGACTGTCCCCAGCCGGTCATGCGGCCGTAGACCAGTGCCGGGTTGCGGGCGAGGCACTCCTCAGGTCCGAGCCCGAGGCGCTCCATCACCCCGGGCCGGAAGCCCTCGATCAGCACCTCGGACGCGGCGATCAGCCCGAGCACCTCCTCGACGCCCTCGGGCGATTTGAGGTCGACCTGGCGCGCGTCCCGGCCGCGGTCGAGTACCGGCGAGGCGCCCCAGGCCAGCCCCGCGGACCGCGGGCGTTCGATCCGCGCGACCTCGGCGCCGAGGTCGGCGAGCATCATCCCGGCGAAGGAGATCGGGCCGATCCCGGCCATCTCCACCACCTTCACCCCCTGCAAAGGTCCCATGCGCGGAGAGACTAGATGGAAAGGGACGCGAGGCGGGGTCGGCGAGTGCGGCTTTCTCCTCGATTCGACGGTGTCCGGGACAGCCGTTCGTCGCTTCTATCCCGCATGGGGGGTAACGACGAACGGCTGGTCGGGGGCGCGACGGAACCGTGCCGAGGGTGTGGAGTTCCGGGCGGAAGCGTGACGAACCCTCGTAGTTGTTGCCGAAACCCTCACGTCCTGGCATCTAGGACTGCCGCCGCGGCCGGGAGAACAGCCTCAGTCGAACTTCCCGGCCCGTAGATCGTCCCGGAGCTCGCTCCGCCGGATCTTGCCGCTGATCGTCTTCGGCAGCTCCTCGACGAAGTGGATCTCACGCGGGTACTTGTAGGGGGCGGTGAGGTTCTTGGCGAAGTCCTGCAGCTCCTTCGCCAGCTCGTCGCCCCCCTCACGGCCGGCGGCGAGGATGACGAAGGCGCAGACGATCTGGGTGCGCTCCGGGTCGTCTTTGCCGACCACCGCCGCCTCCATGACGGCCTCGTGCTCGACCAGGGCGGACTCGACCTCGAAGGGGCCGATCCGGTAGGCGGAGGAGGTGATGACGTCGTCGTCGCGGCCCTCGAACCAGAGGTAACCGTCGCCGTCGCGCCAGGCTTTGTCGCCGGAGTAGTAAAGGCCGTTGCGGAACGACTTGCCGTTGGCGTCGTCGTCGCCGACGTATTCGTCGAAGAGGCCCACCGGGCGCTCGCCGTCGAGGCGGACCGCGATGTTGCCGACCACGTCGTCGTCGCAGCGGGCGCCCTCGTCATCGAAGACGTCGACGTCCCAGCCCGGCACCGGTTTGCCCATCGAGCCCGGCCGCACCGGCAGACAGCGGTAGTTGGCGACCATCGCGACCGTCTCCGACTGGCCGTAGCCGTCGTAGACCGTCAGCCCTTCGGTGCCATCGGCCCAGGCGCGGATCACCTCGGGGTTCAGCGGCTCCCCGGCGCTGGTGCAGTGGCGCAGGCTCGAGAGGTCGTGCTTGGAGAAATCCCCCTGGACGAGGAGGCGGTAGAGCGTCGGCGGGGCGCAGAACGAGGTGATGTCCGCGTTCGCGACGATCCCGAGGACCGTGTCGGCGTCGGGTTTGCCGAGCGCCACCTGGACCACGGTCGCGCGCTCGTGGAACTGGCCGAAGAGGCCTCCCCAGGCGGCCTTGGCCCAGCCGGTGTCCGACACCGTCCAGTGCCGGTCCCCCGGCCGCAGGTCGTGCCAGAAGCGCGCCGTCGTCACGTGGCCGAGCCCATAGGAGCACGGTTGCTGGACCATCTTCGGGTAGCTGACCGTGCCGCTGGTGAAGAAGATCACCATCGGGTCCGTGGCCTTGGTCGGCTCGGCCGGCGTGTCGCCGTCGCCGGCGGCATCGAGGAGGGCGTCGAAGTCCTCCCAGCCCTCTCCCCCACCGCCCCAGGCGATCTTCAGGCGCAGGCTCTCGAGGGGCTCGGTGACCGCGTCGAGGCGCTCGGCTCCGCTGGCGTCGGTGATCGCCGCGACCGCGCCGGAGGCGCCGATCCGGTAGGCGATGTCCCGCGGAGTGAGCATGTTCGGCGCGGGCATGACGACCGCGCCGATCCGGATCGCGCCGAGCATCGCCGTGTACCAGGCGGGCACGCGCGGCAGCATGATGAAGATGCGGTCCCCCTTGCCGATCCCGGCGCCTGCGAGGGCCCGCGCCGCGCGGCGCGACTCCCGCGCGAGGTCGGCGCTGGACTGTTCGGCGACCACGCCCCCCTGCCCGTCGAGCGATAGGAGCGCGAGGTCGTCCGGGGCCTCGTCGGCCCAGCGGTCGACGATGTCGAGCACCGGGTTGAAGACCTCCGGGACCTCCAGCCGGAAGCTCGCTTTCTCGGCGTCGTAGTCCTTCATCCGCGGCTCCGCGGAGCGATCCGGCAGTGCGCTCATCTCGATCCCTCTCCCTCTTCCTCCGGCGCTTCCCTAGCGCCCTTTCCAGACAGGTTTGCGCTTTTCGCTGAACGCGCGCGGCCCCTCCTGGCCGTCCTCGCTCAGGTACACCTTTTCGTAGATCTCGTCGGCGTGGTCGAGGCCCTCCTCCCAGCCGCGATCGGCCGAGGCATAGACCATCTCCTTCGCCGCCATCACCGACAGCGGGGCGTTCTCGGCGATCCCGCGCGCCATCGCCTCGGCCTCCTCGCGCAGCTCCTCCAGCGGGACGACCTTGTTGACGAAGCCGATCTCGTACGCCCGCTGGGCGTCGATCGCCTGCCCGGTGAGCAGGATCTCCATCGCCAGCCGCGGGCCGATGATCCAGGGCAGCGGCGACGCCCACGGCGACCCACGCCCGACCTTCACCTCGGTGACGCCGAACTTGGCGTTGTCGGAGGCGATGCAGAGGTCGACCTGTTGGGCGAGCAGGAAGCCCCCCGCGAAGGCGTACCCGTTGACCGCGGCGATCACCGGCTTCTTCACGTCGATCGTCCGGTTCAGGTGGACGACGAAGTCCTTCGGCGGGATTTTCAGCGCCGTGTCCGTCATCTCTTTCAGGTCGCCGCCCGCGCAAAAGGCCTTGTCGCCCGCGCCGGTGATGATCAGGACGGCGGCCGAGTCGTCCTTGTTGAACTTTTCGATCCCCATGCGGAGGCCGTCGCGGACCGCTTTGTTCAGGGCGTTGCGGGCCTCGGGCCGATTGATCGTCAGCCAGGCGACGCGATCGTCGACCTCGTAGAGGACCTCGGGCGGGATGTCGCTCATCTCTTCGTCGTTCCTTTCGTCTCGTTCAGATCCGGAGCACGCCGCCGGGCGTCCGTTCGATCGGCGCGCCCGCGACGGCCGATAGGGCCATGCCGAGGGTGTTGCGCGTGTCGGTCGGGTCGATCAGGCCGTCGTTGCGCATCTCCGAGGTGAGGTGGTAGGCGCCGCTGGTCTGCTCGAAGTACTCGCCGACCTCGGCGGCGATCCGTTCGACCTCCACCGGGTCGGGATCGTGCCCGCGCCGTTTCATGCTCGCGATGCGCACTTCCGAGAGCGTTTTCACCGCCTGCTCGGCGCCCATCACCGAGGACTTCGAGTTCGGCCAGGCGAAGAGGAAGCGCGGCCCCCAGGAGGGCCCGCACATCGCGTAGTTGGCGGCCGCCTGCGAGGCGTGGATCAGCACCGAGAGCTTCGGCACGGTCACGTTCGACTGCACCATCAGCATCTTCGCCCCGTCCTTGGTGATCCCGTTGCGCTCGTACTCCTTGCCGACCATGAAGCCGGTGACGTTGTGGAGGAAGATCAGCGGGATCCCGTCGCGGTCGCAGATCTGCATGAACTGGGACGCCTTGTTGGCGGCCTCGCTGTAGATCACCCCGTTGTTGGCGAGGATCCCCACCTTGAAGCCCCAGATGTAGGCCCAGCCGGTCACCATCGTGTCGCCGTAGTCGGGCTTGAACTCGTGGAAGAGGCTGCCGTCGACGATCCGGGCAATCACCTCGCGGACCTCGAACTGCTTTTTGATTTCGTCGGGGATGATCCCGTAGATCTCGTCCGGGTCGTAGTAGGGATCTTCCGGCTCGCGACGGTCCAGCCAGGTCTTGTCCGGCTGCCGCCAGAGGCCGACGATCTCACGCGCGAGGGCGATGCCCTCCTCCTCGGTGTCGACCGCGTAGTCGCCGGTGCCGGAGACGCTCGTCTGCATGTCGGCGCCGCCGAGTTCGTCGGCCGTCACCTCTTCGCCGGTCGCGGCTTTCACCAGGGGCGGGCCGGCGAGGAAGACGCAGCCGGTGCCGCGGACCATGATCGACTCGTCGCAGAGGGTCGGCAGGTAGGCGCCGCCCGCCGTGCAGAGGCCGAGCACCACGGCCAGCTGCGGGATCCCGGCGCCGCTCAGCAGGCACTGGTTGTGGAAGATGTTCCCGGCGAGGGCGTAGATTTCGTCCTGCAGCGGCAGGTAGGCGCCGCCGCAGTCCATCAGGTGGATGACCGGCAGGCGGTTCTCCAGCGCGATGTCGAGCGCGCGGACCATCTTCTTCACCGACAGCGGGTACCAGGAGCCGCCTTTGAGCGAGCTGTCGCCGGCGTTGATCAGCACTTCGCGGCCGTTGACGACGCCGATCCCGGTGATCACGAGGCCCTGCGGCGCCTCGCCGTCGTAGGCCTCGCCGGCGGCCAGCGCCGACAGCTCGAGGAACGGCGAGCCGGGGTCGAGCAGCAGGTTGAGACGCTCGCGCACGGGAAGCTTTTCCTGCTCGGCGAGCCGGTCCCAGGCCCGCTGGGGGCGGTCGTAGCGCGCCGCGTGGAGGCGCTCCTTCAGCTCCGCGGCCAGGCCCAGGTTGTGCTCGCGGTTCGACCGGTAGGTCGGCGAGCTGGTGTCCAGGGTCGAGATGATGCGACGCACTTCTAGTCCTCCTCTTTCACGGCATCGTCCTCTGGCTCGAGGGAGATCAGGGCGTCGCCGCGTTCGAACGTCTCGCCGACCTGCCGGTTGACGCGCTCGACGCGACCGTCGCGCGAAGCGGTCATCTCGCTCTGCATCTTCATGCTCTCGATAGTGACCAGGGTCTGGCCCGCGTGGACCTCGTCACCCTCCCCGACCGCGATCGAGACGACGGTGCCCGGCATCGGCGCGGTCACGGTGTCTTCGCTGACCGACGCCTGCAGCGAGCGCTCGACCGGGTCGAAGACCTCCATGTTCCAGGCGCGGCCGAAGGCGTGCAGGTAGACGGTGTCGTGATCGACCGCCAGCCAGACCTTCTCGACCCGGTCGCCGAGCTGGAGCTCGTACGCCCGCCCGACCCGGCGCAGGTCCGCCTGGTAGGCGCGGCCGCCGATCCAGATCGTCGCGTCGGATCTGCGGCGGGAGACGGCGACCTCGGTCGCGTCGCCACCTTCGGTGGATATCTCGAGTCTCATCAGGGCCTCCACTCCCCCATCGCCGCGAGCGGCTCGGGAATCTCGAAGCGATGGTCGAAGCGCGGGCTGGCGAGCGCCGCGGCGGCCAGCAGCAGCCGCTCCTCCTCCGCGGACAGGGCTCCCGCGACCAGGTCCTCGGCGTGTTCGTCGAGGAAGCTCGTGGTCGTGTCGCCGGCGGCGAACGCCGGGTGGGCGAGCACCCGCTCGAGGTAATCGGCGTTGGTCTGCACGCCGAGAAGGACCGTCTCCCGCAGGATCTCGCGGCTGCGCCGGATCGCGTCCTCGCGGTCGGCGCCGGAGCCGATCACCTTGGCGATCATCGGGTCGAAGGAGGCGCTGACCTCCTGGCCCTCGGTCGTCCCGTGGTCGACGCGGACGCCGGGCCCGGCCGGGAAGTGCACGAGCGCCAGGCGGCCGGTCTCCGGGGCGAAGTTCGCCGCCGGGTTCTCGGCGTAGATCCGGCACTCGATCGCGTGGCCGGTGAGCTCGACCGCGGACTGGTCGTAGCCAAGCTCCTCGCCAGCGGCGATCCGCAGCTGCTCGGCGACGATGTCTTTGCCGGTGACCAGCTCGGTGACCGGGTGCTCGACCTGCAGGCGGGTGTTCATCTCGAGGAAGTAGAAGTTCCGCTCGCCGTCGACGACCATCTCGATCGTCCCCGCCGAGACGTAACCGACGGCCTTGGCGAGGTCCACCGCGCGGGCGCCCATCTCGGCCCGGGTCTCCGGGTCGATGAAGGAGGACGGTGCCTCCTCGATCACCTTCTGGTAGCGCCGCTGGATCGAGCACTCTCGCTCGCCGAGATGGACGACGTTGCCGTGCCCGTCGGCGAGCACCTGCACCTCGATGTGGCGCGGACGGTCGACGTAACGCTCGACGAAGACGCGGCCGTCACCGAAGCTGGCGAGCGCCTCGCTCGAGGCGAGGTCGAAGGCCTCCCGGCATTCCTCGGCGGAGCGGGCGATCCGCATCCCCTTGCCGCCACCGCCGGCGCTCGCCTTCAGCAGGACCGGGTAGCCGACCGAGTCGGCCGCCGCCAGGGCGGCGTCGGCATCGGCGACGGCGCCGTCGGAGCCGGGGACGGTTGGCATCCCGGCCTTCTCGGCGATCGCCTTCGATTCGATCTTGTCCCCCATCGCCCGGATCGCGTCCGGTGGCGGGCCGATGAAGGTGATGCCGGCGTCGGCGACCGCCTGGGCAAAGTCGGCGTTCTCGGAGAGGAAGCCGAAGCCCGGGTGGATCGCGGTGGCGCCGGTGTCCTTCGCCGCGGCGATGATCTCCGCGGCATTGAGGTAGGCGCCGACCGGGGTGTCGCCGTGGAGCTCGACCGCCTCGTCGGCGTCGCGCACCGCCGGGCTTTCGCGGTCGAGCGCGTGGAAGACGGCGACGCTCGGGACCTCGAGCGCCCGCAGGGTGCGCATGATCCGCGCCGCGATCTCCCCGCGGTTGGCGACCAGGACCTTCTCCGGCAGGCTCATCGAGGAGCCTCCAGCAGCGCCGCGACCTCGGCATCGATGTCGATCGGCATCGTCAGCAACATCGCCGCGTAGGACTTGGCCTGCGGGTCGTAACGCAGGGTCGAGGTGCCGCCGGTCCCGCCGAGCACCTCGGTCATGATGATGTTGATCGCGTCCAGGCCCGGCACCGCCCAGCGCTTGACGACGGCGTCGTCGCGCAGGTCATGGGCGAAGAAGTCGGCGACGCGCTCGGCGGTCACCTGCTCGGCGATCGTCGCCGCGAACTCCGGGCGGCGGGCGATCAGGCCGATGTTGGCGAGGTTCCCCTTGTCGCCGCTGCGCCCGAGGGCGAGGCGTTTGAGCGGCACCCGGGTCGTCCCGCCGAGGGTCGCCTTCGGCTCGTCGAGGACGGGGGTCCCCGGCTTCGCGTCGGGATCGCCCGGCGACAGGGTCAGCGGCACGTCCTCGCCGGCGAGGGTCACCTTCGGATCGAGTATCCCCTTGTCGACGAGCAGATGGATGACGCGGAAGACCGGTGCGGGCCGCGGCCTGCCGGCGAAGAACCCGGTCATGCCCTGGGCGACCAGGCTGGTCGGCACGTACTCGCCCGAGAAGACCTCGACGCCGGCTCGCTCGGCATGGAGGACGCCGAGCTTCATCACCACTTCGGTGCCCGCGTCCGGGGTCGACTTCGCGCCGATGATGTCGCCGCCGCCGACGATCTCGAGCGAGGTCTCGCGGAAGGGCTCGAGGCCCTTCTCGGCGAGCAGCCGTTCGGCGCGGGCGATGATCGACTCGCCGGCGCGGCGGGCGCGCCCGGCCGCCTCGTACCCGGCGAACATCGCCGTGGTCAGCGCCCGGTAGCCATCCTGGTGGGTGGCGGTCACCTTGTAGGTGCCGGTCGGCGCGGTGCCCTTGGCGCCGCTGGCGCGGACGCGGTCGGGGCCGACCTGCTCGAGCTTGACCTCGCGCCAGTCGCAGACCACCTCCGGCATCACGTAGGCCCCTGGGTCGCCGATCTCGTAGAGGATCTGCTCGCCGACGGTCCCCGGGGTCACCATGCCGCCGGTATCGGGCGCCTTCGTGATCACGACCGTGCCGTCCGCCTCGACCTCGGCGATCGGGTAGCCCATGTCCTCCCACCCTGGGACGCTGGACCAGTCGGTGAAGGTGCCGCCGGCGCACTGCGGCCCGCACTCGACGATGTGGCCGACGAGGGAGCCGGCGGCGAGCAGATCGTGGTCGTCGTCGGACCAGCCGAACTCGTGCATGAGCGGGCCGAGCACGACGGCGGCGTCGACGCAACGGCCGGTGACGACGATGTCGGCACCGGCGCCGAGGGCGGTGGCGATCGGCCGCGCGCCGAGGTAGGCGTTCATGGTCGAGACGTCGGCGGGGAGCGCCTCGCCGGTGAACATGTCCTTGGCGCCGGCCGCGACCAGCTCGTCGACCTTCGGCAGGACGTCGTCGCCCTCGACCGCGGCCACCTTCAGGTCGAGCCCGGCCTCCTTCACCGCCTCTTCGAAGGCGGCCGCGCAGGCCGCGGCGTTCAGCGCGCCGGCGTTGGTGACGACCTTGATGCCGCGCTCGGCGATCACGTTCAGGTAGGGCTTCAGCGCGGCGATCGCGTCGGGCACGAAGCCCGCCTCGGGGTCCTTCGCCCGGGCGCGCGCGAGCAGCGCCATCGTGATCTCGGCGAGGTAGTCGGAGACCAGGTAGTCCAGCTCCTCGTCGCGCAGCAGCTGCGCGACGGCCGAGCGGGTGTCCCCCCAGAAAGCTGCCCAGCATCCGATCTTCGTCACGTCCTTCTCCTCCTTGGTGGTGCGGGTGGGGGTCATCAGCGGGCGCTCTTCTCGAGGAAGGCGCGCATCGCGCCCAGGGTCTCGTCGGTCCCGAGCGCGATCGCCTGCGCCAGGGCCTCGATCCGCAGGGAGTCCTCGAGCGTGGTCCCCTCGCCGCGGTTGATCAGGTCCTTGGCCATCGTCATCACGGCCGGGATCGGCGTCGCCAGCTTCTCGGCCAGGTCGAGCGCCTCGGCCAGCGCGTCGTCGGCGGTGTCGACGAGGCGGTTGACGATCCCGAGCTCCTTGGCGCGGGCGGCGTCGATCTCCTCGCCGAGCAGCATCAGCTCCTTCGCCGCGTGGGTGCCGACGGTGCGCGGCAGGAGCCAGGCGCTGCCCAGGTCGGGGACGAGGTTGCGCCGCACGAAGACCTGGCAGAAGCGGGCGTCGGCCGCGGCGACGATCAGGTCGCAGGCGAGCGCGGTCGAGAAACCGGCGCCGTAGGCGGGGCCGCTGACCGCGGCGACGATCGGCAGGCGGCTGTTCCGCAGCCCGGTGATCAGGTGGTGGAGCGAGCCCATCACCGCGATCCGCGCCTCCGGCTCGCCGCCGGCCACCCGGGCGCCGACGTCGGCCAGGTCACCGCCGGAGGAGAAGGCGCGGCCCGCGCCGGCGAGGACGACGGACCGCACCTCGGTGTCGGCCTCGAGCTCGTTGAGCGCGGCGACGACGTCGTCGACCAGCTCGACTCCGAGCGCGTTCAGGCGCGCCTCGCGGTCCATCCGCAGGATCGCGACATGGTTGTCGCGGCGTTCGATCGTGGCGTAGGACAAGTTCGGCCTCCTTACATTCGGAAGATCGGCTGGCGACGCTCGCCGAGCGGCGCGTTGGCGGTGACTGAGAGGGCGAGCCCGAGCACGTCGCGGGTGCTCTCGGGGGCGATCACGCCGTCGTCCCAGAGCCGGGCGCTGGCGTAGTAGGGGTGGCCCTGGGTCTCGTACTGCTCGCGGATCTCGGCTTTGCGGGCCTCGATCTTCTCCGGGTCGGTCTCACGCCCGACCATGGTCAGGACGTTGGCGGCCTGCTCGCCGCCCATCACGCTGATCCGGGCGTTCGGCCACATCCAGAGGAAGCGCGGGAAGTAGGGGCGGCCGCACATCCCGTAGTTGCCGGCGCCGAAGGAGCCGCCGACGATCACGGTCAGTTTCGGCACCCGGGCGGTGGCGACGGCGGCGATCATCTTGGCGCCGTCCTTGGCGATCCCGCCCGCCTCGGCGTCGCGGCCGACCATGAAGCCGGTGATGTTCTGGAGGAAGACGAGCGGCACGCCGCGCTGGTCGCACATCTCGATGAAGTGGGCGCCCTTGAGAGCCGAGGAGGAGAAGATCACGCCCTGGTTGGCGAGGATCCCGACCGGGTGGCCGTACAGGTGGGCGAAGCCGCAGACGAGGGTCGACCCGTAGCCGGCCTTGAACTCGTGGAAGCGGCTGCCGTCGACGATCCGGGCGATGATCTCGCGGGGGTCGTACGGGGTGCGGATGTCGGGCGGGACCGCCCCGGTGAGGCCCGCCGGGTCGACCGCGGGCGGCTCGACCGGGAGCCGCGGCCAGGGGCAGGGGCGCCGCTCCGGCAGGGTGGCGACGATCGAGCGGACGATCGCCAGCGCCTCGCGGTCGTCGGCGGCGAGGTGGTCGGCGACGCCGGAGACCTTGGTGTGGAGCTCACCGCCGCCCAGTTCCTCGGCGGTCACCTCTTCCCCGGTCGCAGCTTTGACCAGCGGCGGGCCGCCGAGGAAGATCGTGCCCTGTTCGGCGACGATGACGCTCTCGTCGCACATCGCCGGGACGTAGGCGCCGCCCGCGGTGCAGGAGCCGAGCACGGCGGCGATCTGCGGGATGCCCTCGGCGGAGAGGTTCGCCTGGTTGTAGAAGCTCTGGCCGAAGCCGCGGACGTCGGGGAAGAGTTCGTCCTGCAGCGGCAGGTAGCCGCCGCCGGAGTCGACCAGGTAGATGCAGGGCAGGCGATTCTGCAGCGCGATCTCCTGGGCGCGGGTGTGCTTCCGCGCGGTCATCGGGTAGTAGCTGCCGCCTTTGACCGTGGCGTCGTTGCAGACGATCATCACCTCGCGGCCCTCGACCCGGCCGATGCCGGTGATGATCCCGGCGCCCGGAGCCTGGTCCTCGTACATGCCGTAGGCGGCGAGCTGGGAGAGCTCGAGGAAGGGCGAGCCGCGGTCGAGGAGCATTTCCACCCGCTCGCGGGGGAGCAGCTTGCCGCGCGAGACGTGGCGCTCGGCGGCCCGCTCGCCGCCGCCCGCGCGTACCCGCGCCCACTGGGCCTGGAGGTCGTCGGTGAGCGCCGCGAAGGCGGCGGCGTTGGCCGCGAACTCCGGGCTCGCCGGGTCGGCGTGGCTGCGCAGGACGACGCTCACGCGACCGGCTCCAACTCGACCAGCGACTGGCCCTGCTTGACGCCCTCGCCGGCGACGACGAGGACGTCGGCGACCGTCGCCTCGGTCGGCGCGGTCAGGGACATCTCCATCTTCATCGACTCGATCACGACCAGGACCTGGCCCTCGGCGACGGTCTCACCGGGGGCGACGCGCAGCTCCAAGACCGTGCCCGGCATCGGCGCCTCGAGCGAGCCCTGGGCACCGGCCGCGGCGCCCTCGACCACCGGCTCGACCAGGCGGAAGGCGAAGGCCTCGGGGCCGGCGGCGACCCACGTCTCACCGTCGGAGGCGGCGATCTCCCAGGCCCAGTCGGGGCCGGCGGTGAAGGTCTCGCCGTCGCTGTCGCGATCGGCGCCGATCGTCACCGACTCGGCGCCCGGGGCGCCGGAGACCGACACGTGCACCGGGTCGCCGCCGCGCGCGGCCACCTCGAGCTTCAGCGGGGCGGGGCCGTTCAGCCGGAAGCCGATCAGCGACTGCCAGGGGTCGTCGTCCTCGGCGTTTCGAAGCGCGCCACTCTGCGCCGCGGCAAAGGCGACCATCGCTTCACGCCCTTCGGATTCCGGCGGCAACGTCGCGGCCTCTCCCCGGTCGATCAGACCCGTGTCCATATCTCCCGCGCGGACGGAATCGAGCTCGATCAGCCGCCGCAGGAACCCGCCGTTGGTGGGCAGCCCGAGGAGTCGCAGTTCGCCGAGCGCCAGGTCGAGGCGCTCGATCGCCGCTTCGCGATCGGCGGAGTGCGCGATCACCTTCAGCAGCAGCGAGTCGTAGAAGGGGGTGACGCGGCTGCCCTGCTCGACGCCGCTGTCGACGCGGATGCCCGGGCCGCGCGGCTCGCGGTAACCGACCAGCTCGCCGGTGGCCGGGAGGAAGTCGACGGCGGGGTCCTCGGCGCAGACGCGGACCTCGATCGCGTGGCCGTCGAAGGCGACCTCGTCCTGGGCGAACGCGAGCGGCGCGCCGGCCGCGACGAGCAGCTGCTGCTCCACGAGGTCGAGCCCGGTCACCATCTCGGTCACCGGGTGCTCGACCTGCAGGCGGGCGTTGACCTCGAGGAAGAACCACTCGCTCGGGTCGTCGGCGGAGACGAGGAACTCGACCGTGCCGACGCCGACGTAACCGGCCTCGCGGGCGAGGGAGACGGCGGCGGCGCAGAGCGGCTCGCGGATCTCCGGCGTGATCACCGGGGACGGGGTCTCCTCGACGACCTTCTGGTGGCGCCGCTGGAGGCTGCACTCGCGCTCGCCGAGGTGGACGACGTTGCCGTGGGAGTCGGCGAGGACCTGGACCTCGACGTGGCGGGCGCGCTCGACGTAACGCTCGACCAGGAGCGAGTCATCCCCGAAGCCGGCCAGCGCCTCGCGCCGGGCCGCCGCCAGGCCGTCGGCCAGCGTCGCGGCGTCGCGGACGATCCGCATGCCGCGCCCGCCGCCGCCCGCGGCCGCCTTGATCATCAGCGGCAGGCGGGCGGGGTCCTCCTCAAGGAAGGCGATGATCTCCTCATCCGCGAGCCCCGGCTTCTGCAGGCCCGGGAGGACCGGCACGCCGAGGCGCTCGGCGAGCGTCTTTGCCGCGACCTTGTCGCCGAGCAGGCGGGTCGCCGCGGGCGGCGGGCCGATGAAGACGAGCCCCGCCTCCTCGCAGGCGGCGGCGAAGTCGGCGTCCTCGGAGAGGAACCCGTAGCCGGGGTGGATCGCCTCCGCCCCGCTCCCGGACGCGGCGGCGAGGACGCGCTCGACCGAGAGGTAGGACGCCGCGGCGGGTGCCGGGCCGAGCGGCACGGCACGGTCGGCGGCGCGCGTATGCGGCGCCGCGGCGTCCGCCTCGGAGTAGACGGCGATCGATTCGATGCCCAGCAGGCGCAGCGTCCGGACCACCCGCAGCGCGATCTCACCACGGTTTGCGACCAGCACCGAGGCGAACATCAACCGCTCCAAGCAGAGATAACCATTCTCCGCTTCAAGCTACGGGTCAGGTTTTCGCCTGGTCACTGGCTAAAACGCCAGTGCGGCGGGGCCTCCGGGCCTTTTTCGCTCAGGGCTTCTCGGTCTTCGCCGCCCGCTCGCGGAGCGCGCCGCGTTCGACCTTCCCGGTGGGGTTCTTCGGCAGGTCCGCCAAGGTCAAGATCCGCTTCGGCAGCTTGAACGAGGCGATGTGCTCGCGGCAGGAGTCGGTGAGCTCCCGGGCCGGGATCTCGGCGCCCTCGCGGAAGACGACGAAGGCGACGACTTCCTCCCCCCAGTGCTCGTCGGCGACCCCGACGACCGCCGCCTCGGCCACCTCCTCGCGCTCGAGGATCGCGTTCTCCACCTCGGCCGGGTCGACGCTGAAGCCGCCGGTCTTGATCATGTCCTTGCTGCGGCCGACGTAGTGGAGATCCCCGGCGGCGTCGAGCCGGCCGAGGTCCCCGGTCCGCAGCCAGCGCCCGTCGAGCGCCGCCGCGGTGTCCTCGGGGCGGCGGTGGTACTCCGTCATCAGCGAGGGCCCGGCGAAGGCGATCTCGCCGACCTCCCCGGTCGCCACCGCGGCGCCGTCGGGGTCGAGCACGGCGACCTCGGAGACGCCCATCGAGCGCCCGACCGAGGTCGGCTCGGCGGCGAAGTCCTCGCGGCGGGCGCAGGTCAGCTGCGCCTCGGTCAGCCCGTACATGTAGACGAAGACCTCGCCGAAGCGGTCGAGCGCGGCGCGGCGGAGGCGCTCGGGGAAGGCGTAGGCGGTGTAGACGACCTCCAGCGCGGAGAGGTCGCGCCGCTCGTGGTCGGGGCGGGCGAGCATCGCGCTCAGCATCGTCGGCGCGAGGAAGGTGCGGGTGGCGCGGCGCTCCTCCAGCAGGGCCCAGGCGCGGTCGGGCTCGAAGGCGCCGTCGAGGACCACGGTCGCGCCGCCGAGCAGCGCCGGGACGAGGAAGTGGAGGAAGCCGATGCCGAAGATCGGCAGGTTGAAGAGCTCCACGTCGGCGGGCGTCCGCGGCGATCCGAGCACCGAGTTGACCGCGTTCCAGGCGTTGGCGCGGTGGCTGCGGACGACTCCCTTCGGCAGGCCGGTGGTCCCAGAGGTGTAGATGATCGTCGCGGGCGCCCGCTCGTCGCCGTCGTCGGCGCCGGGCGGCGGGCCGGGGGCGGTCGCGCGCAGGCGCTCGATCGAGTCGCCCTCGCCGTGGACCGGGAGCACGGTCAGGTCGAGGTCCGCGCCGAGCTCCTCCGCGAGCGCCAGGTTGTCCTCGTCGGCGACGATCGCCGCGGCGCCGCAGTCGCCGAGCGCGAAGCGTAGCTCCGGGGCGGCAAGGCGGGTGTTCAGCGGCACCGCCACCGATTCGGCCCGCGCCAGCGCCATGTAGAGCTCCACCGAGGCCGACTCGTTCGCGGTCAACGCGGCGACGGTCTTCCCGGCCAGGCCGATCGCGCGCAGGCCGGCGGCGAGGCCCGCGATGCGGCGCTCCAGCTCGGCGTAGGTGACCCCTCCGTCGCGGTCGACGATCGCGAGGCGAGCGCCGTTGCGGAGGCATGAGCAGTAGAGCGGATAGGAGTAGTTCAGCTGTCGGCCCCCCTTCCGGGAAGAGGCTAGATCAGGCCGGCCGCTCCCAGGTCTGGCGGAAACGACAGCGGCCCGCGGGCGATACTCGGGGGGATGCAGACCGACTGGATCTCCCTCGACCGCCAGGACGGGATCGCCCACCTGCGGCTGCACCGTCCGCCGGTCAACCAGTTCGACGGGCCGCTGCTCGAGGAGATCCTCGCCGCGGTCGGGACGATCGGCGAGGAGACGCGGGCGCTGGTGGTCAGCAGCGATATCGAGGGCTGCTTCGCGGCCGGCGGCGACATTCCCTGGATGGCGGGCGCGCAGCTTCCGGAGCAGCTCGACTTCGTCGCCCTCTGCCAGGACACCTACACGGCCTTCGAGCGGGTCACCTGCCCGGCGGTCATCGCGATCGACGGCCACGCCCTCGGAGGCGGCCTGGAGCTGGCGCTCTGCTGCGACATCCGCGTCGTCTCCCGCACCTCCAGCCTCGGCCTGCCCGAGTCGAACATCGGCCTGATCGCCGGCGCCGGCGGCACCCAGCGGCTGGTCCGGGCGATCGGCCAGGGAGTGGCGCGGGACATGCTGTTGACCGGACGACGGATCGACGGCGCCGAAGCGCTCGCGTTCGGACTGGCGAGCCGGCTCGTCGAGCCGGGAGAGGCCACCGCCGAGGCGTTCGAGATCGCCCGCGGGCTCGCCAACGGGCCGGCCGAGGCGATCGCCGCGACCAAGCGCCTCGCGGTCGCCGCCTCCGAGGTCACGATCGACGAGGGCCTGGCGCGCGAGCGCGCCGAGTGGGCCCAGATGCGCCCCTCGCGCTCGTCCCAGGAGGGCCTCACCGCCTTCGCCGAGCGCCGCCGACCCGACTTCGACGCGGCCCGCCGCGGCGAGACGCCGCCCGGCCCCTCATAAGGATGAGGCCCGGCTCGGGACGGTCCGCCGGGCGCGTCGGCGCCGAGGCGATCGTCGTCGACTGCGGCAACGAGCTCGGCGAGACGCCGATCTGGGACGAGGCCGCGGGCCTACTGCACTGGGTCGACATCTTCGCCGGGGCGGTCTGGAGCCTCGACCCGGCGACCGGCGAAGCGAGCCACTTCGAGCACGGGACCGTGGTCGGCTCGGTCGTCCCGCGCGAGCGCGGCGGCCTCGTCCTCGCCGCCGGCCGCGCCCTCGTCGCCACCGACCTCGACGGCAACGGAGCCGAGACCCTGGCCGAGGTCGAGCCCGACCGTCCCGAGAACCGCTTCAACGACTGCCGCGTCGACCCGGCCGGCCGCTTCTTCGGTGGCACCAAAGTCAACGACCCCGACATCGAGGGCCGCGGAGCTCTCCACCGCATCGGCCCGGACCTCTCCCCCGCCGTCGCGATCGCCGACACCGGCATCGCCAACGGCATCGGCTGGAGCCCCGACGGCGCCGCCCTCTACTTCATCGACTCGCCCCTCCAGCGCATCGACGCCTACGAGTTCGACCCCGCGACCGGCGACCTCGGCGCCCGCCGCACCGTCGCCACCATCGACCCCGACGACGGCCTCCCCGACGGCCTCACGGTCGACGCCGAGGGCGGCATCTGGGTAGCCCTGGTCCGCACCGGAACGCTCCGCCGCTACGCCCCGAGCGGCACGCTGGAAGCCGAGCTCCGCACGGAGGTCCGCAACCCCACGTGCCCCGGCTTCGGCGGCGAGAGCCTGAAGACTCTCTACCTGACGAGCGCCCACCTCCGCTCCGACCCGACCTACGCCGACGACCACCCCCAGGCCGGAGCCCTCTTCGCCCTCGACGTAGGCGTCCCCGGCCTTCCGATCCCCGCCTTCGCCGGCTGAAGGCGCCCGGCCGGCTAGCGCCTCGGAAGCTGACGCCCCTTGGCCTGGCCCAGGGAAAGCTGGCGCCTCGGGCTGCTGATCGGCGACCCCGGCTGGCTAAGGTCGCCGATCGGCAGCCAGAGTCGGAGGGGTTGCGGCGAGGGACGGCGGGAGCGTCACGGTTCCGTGACCTCTTGCGCGCGTTTCGTGATTGTTCCTCCGCGTTCGTGCGTCTTCCACAACACCGGATCCGACGCTCGCTGAGTTAGGCCCCCTATAGCGCCGTTAACTCAGCGAGCGTCCATGGGGCTGAGGCAGAAGGCGCGCGGAAGCGTGACTTTGTGCGGGTCGCGTGTCCTTCTCCACGGTTCGGGGCATGTTTCACGACGGCGGATCCGACGACTGGTCATTTATGCCCCCTATAGCCGGGTCAAGCGACCAGTCGCCCGGGGTGCCGTTGAGGAAGTGTGTCGACCCACCCGTCCCGCCCGTGCGGCGCTCCCCCGCTCCGGGTTGCCGCGGATTCCGGGCCGACCCATAGCTAGCCGGGGGTCGGCACGGAATCCGCGGCTCCCGCCCCCGCCCGAACCCTCAGGCGAGGCGGTCCCAGGTGTCTTCGGTGATGCCGTCTTCGCGGAGCTTGAACTTTTGGATGCGCTGGCTGGAGTTTTTCGGCAGCTCGCTCACTATGCGGACGTAACGGGGGACGGCGAAGCGGGCTACGCGGGACTCGCAATGGGAGATCAGGGCCTCGACGTCGAGGTCGCCCTCGGGGACGACGGCGACCATGACTTCGTCCTCGCCTAGTTCGGAGGGGACGCCGTAGGCGGCGCACTCGAGGACATTGGGGTGGGCGGAGACGACGGCCTCGAGCTCGAAGGAGGAGACGTTCTCGCCGCGGCGGCGAATGGAGTCGGTGAGGCGGTCGTGGTAGTAGAAGTAGCCGTCGGCGTCGCGGGTGGCGCGGTCGCCGGTGTGGAACCAGAAGTTGCGGAAGCCCTCCGAGGTGGCGTCGGGGCGCTTCCAGTATTCGTGGATCATCACCTCCGGCTCGTTCGGGCGGACCTGGATTTCGCCGACCTCGCCGACCGGGACCTCGATGTCGTGCTCGTCGGCCAGGCGGACGGTGTAATGGGGCGCGGCGAGGCCGATCGAGCCGATCCGGCGCACGGTGCGGGTGTTCTGGATCGTGATCCCGGTCTCGGTCATCCCGTAGTGCTCGTGGAGCCGGACGCCGAAGCGCTCTTCGAAGGGCTCCCAGAGCGGCGGCGGGCAGGCCCCGCCGTAGGCGCGGACTACGCCGTGGCCGCGGTCAGTGTCCTTCGGCGGCTGCTTCTCCAGCATCGCCAGCAGCCCGCCCATGTAGTTGAAGGAGGTGACGCCTTCATCCTTCATCCGCGGCCAGAAGGTGGAGGCGCTGAAGCGCTCGTCCAGCACCAGGCGCGCGCCGGCGAGCATCGCCGAGGTGACCGAGGTGAACTTTGCGTTGACGTGGAAGAGCGGGAAGGCGGTGTAGAGGACGTCGTCGGCCGTGTACTCCATCAGCGCGATGTTGGCGCGCGCCAGCTTCAGGTTGGCGCCGTGCGGGAGCACCACGCCCTTCGAGCGGCCGGTCGTCCCGGACGTGTAGAGGATGCAGGCGACGTCGGAGACTTCGAGGCGCGGCAGCGAGGCGGCCGGCGGCGAGGCCAGAACCTCCTCGAGCGTGGCGGTCGGCAGGTCCGGCGCCTCGCCGTCGACCTCGCCGCGGACCACGATCCGCTCCAGCTCCGGCAGCTCCAGGCCGACCAGGCGCGGCACGAACTCGGCGTCGCAGAAGAGGATCCGGGCGCCCGACTCGGCGAGGATGTGCTCGAGCAGCGGCCCGCGGTGGGCGGAGTGGACCGGCACCTCGATCGCCCCGGCACGGAGGATCCCGAACCAGCAGGGGATGAACTCGGGGACGTTCCCCATCATCACCGCGCAGCGGTCACCGGACTCGATCCCCCAGGCGCGCAGGGCCCCGGCCACGCCGCGGCTGCCGGCGTCGATCTCCCCCACCGTCGTCTCGCGACCGGCGGTACGCAGAAGCGGGTGGTCGGGGTCACGCGCGACCGCGGCGTCGAGCGCCTCGGTCATCGTCGTGGCGGCGGCGAGCGCGTCGCTCATCGCTGCTTGCGCGGCCGCATGAAGGCCGGCTCGACCCGGCGCGAGGAAAAGCGCCAGCCATCGTCGGTGAGGCGGAAGGTGTCCCGCGCCTCCCCCATCCATTTCGGCACTTCCATCACCACCGGCAGCGACTCGTCGCCTTCGGCCCGGTCGTGGCGGTAGTTGATCATGTAGCTGAGCCCGTTCGCCTCGGTCTCCGAGACCACGTCGATGATCACGTTGGTGAAGACGTGACGGGACACCCGACGGGTGACCCCCTCGCGCTTCTCGAACCAGGCGCGGATCTCCTCGCGGCCGTTCAGGACCAGGTCGGTCCCTTCCCAGCGCGCGTCCTCGGTGAAGAGGTCGGCGACTGAAGCCGCCTCGCCGAAATCGACGAGGCGGCTGTACTCATTGATCAGTCGCTCACAGGAGCGCTCGACCCGCATGCGGTCGAGTTCATCCATACATCAGACCCCGTATTCCGCTTTCCACTTCGCGATGAAGTAGGACGGCACATCCCATTTCGGCATCACGTACTGGCCTGCTTCGGGCAGGTTTTCTTTGGTGACGATCTGGTAGGTGAACGGATCGCCGATACCCGGGTATTTCGGCTGGTTTTCTTTGCTCATCGGTTCTTTGCGGGCGAGTTCCTGGGCGATCCCGTCGATGCCCTCCCAGACCGAGGCGTCGTAGTTGACGTCGGACTCCATGTCGATCGCACCCGATTCGATCAGCTGCAGCGTCGCGAGGTCACCGTGGAAGGTGGCGACGAGCGGCTTGTCCGGGAATTCTTTACCCGGGTATTTCGACTGGATCACCTGACCGCCGACCTGGCCGGTGGTGTCGAACGTGAACCAGTAGGCCTTCACGTCCGGGTTCTGGGTGATCTGCGTGGTGACCGTGTTGCGGGTGTAGGGCACCAGGTTGGCGGCGTCGGTGACGACCTCCTGGTTGATCTTGATCTTGCTCTGCCCTTCGACCGCTTTTTCGAGCTGTTCGGTCCGTTCCGAGCCCCATTTGGCCGGGAAGTTGTGGACGTCGATTTCGACCGGTTCTTCTTCGAGGCCGTTCAGTTTTTCGAACAGCGCTTCGGTCAGCAGTTCGCCGGCTTTGGCCTCGTTCGGGCCGTAGTTGCCGTTGAAGGTGCCGAGCGGGACACCGCCACCGCCGACCTGGATGACCGGGATGCCTTTCGCTTTCGCTTTCGTGATCACCGGCGTGATCTGGCCGGATTCGACCGCGACCGCGACGATCGCGTTCACGCCTTCGGCGAGCAGCGAGTTGCCGCAGGCGACGAACTGGGACGGCGTGCCTTTGCCGTCGCATACGGTGGTCGACCAGCCGAGCTGTGCCGCGGCGTAGGTCGTCCCGTCGGCGAGACGGTCGGACGATTCGATCCCGTTCAGGAAGTTGATGATCCCGATCTTGCCTTCGGGGAGTTTGGCCGGTTTGTTTTCTTCACCTGCCGCGGTGCCGGCTTTTTCGGCTTTTTCCTGTTCGGCGCCGCCCTCAGGACGGATGCCGCCACCGGTTTCGCCTTCGCTCAGGAAGCTCGCGCTTTCGAGCGTGGCGTTGGATTCTTCACCTTCTTCGGGTTCGGCTTCTTCTTCGCCTTCGTTACCGGTTTCTTCGTTGGTTTCGGCCGGTTCGCTGGATTCGGTCGCGCTGGAGCTGGAGCTGCTGTCGCCCCCTCCACAACCTGCCACGACCAAAATCGCGGCCAGCGCCAGAACGACCAGCCCCAAGAGCCGTAGGCGCGATAGTCCGATTGATCTCATCGTCTTTCTCTCCTCCGTATTGCAGTGACTTCGAACGGTTTCCTGAACGAGGTCAGCTGGCCGCGAGCGGCTCTGCCTCGTGGCTGTAACAGGCGTCGACGAGCTCCCCTTCGGAGATGTCGACACCCTCGAACTGACCCACCAGTTCGCCTTCGCGCATGACCAGGATCCGACTGCAGGTCCCGGTCAGCTCGTTGAACTCAGAGGAGACGAAGATGACCCCTTTGCCCTGATCGGCCAAAGCGGTCATCAACTGGTACACCTCCTCCTTCCCTTCGACGTCGATTCCCTGAGTCGGCTCGTCGAAGATGAAGACGTCGGCACCGCTGTCGAGCCACTTGGCCAGCACGACCTTCTGCTGGTTGCCGCCCGAGAGGTATCGGGTGGGGTGCTCGACGTTGGCGACCTTGATGCTGAGGCGGCCGACCAGATCTTTGGCCGCCTTCTTCTCGCGCCGCTCGCTCGGGAAGGGCGCCGGGCCGACGACCCGGAACTTCGACAGCGAGGGCAGCGTCATGTTCTTGCGGACCGAGAAGTCGAGCACGCCGCCCTGGTTCTTGCGGTCCTCGGGGAGCAGGACGATCCCCGCCTTGAGGCCCTCGCGCGGCGAGCGGATGCGCATCTTCTTCCCCCGCATCAGGACTTCGCCCGAGGCGGCGCGGTCGGCGCCGAAGATCGCCCGCATCAACTCCGTGCGACCCGCCCCGACCAGGCCCGCGAGGCCGAGCATCTCGCCCTCCTTCAGCTCGAAGCTGACGTTGTTGACGATGCCGGGGATGGTCATCCCCTTCACCTCCATCAAGTTCGGCGCCGCGGCGGGGGTCGTGTGCGGGATCCGTTTCTCGACCGCGATCACGGAGCCGGTGATCAGCTCGATCAGTTTCGCCTTGTCGAGGTCGGCGGTCTTGCCGTGGTGGACGGCGGCGCCGTCGAGCATCACCGTCACCTGGTCGGTCATCGCGAAGATCTCGTCGAGCCGGTGGGAGACGTAGAGGATCGCCACGCCCTGGTCGCGGAGGCTCTTCAGCGTCCGGTCGAGGTGGTCGATCTCGGAGTCGGTGAGCGAGGCCGTCGGCTCGTCGAGGACGAAGAGGCGGGCGTCGGCGGCGAGGCCGCGGGCGATCACGACCATCCGCCGCTGGGCGATGCTGAGGCTGGCCAGCGGCGCGCCCGGGTCGATCCCCGCCTCGAGCCGGTCCAGCACCTCGGCCGCTTTGCGGCGCAGCGCGCGCTTCCGCACGAAGGCGCCGCCGGTGGTCGGGTAGCCGAGGCCGAGGAGGACGTTCTCGCCGACGGTGAGGTTCGGGACGTCGGTCAGCTCCTGGTGGGCGAAGGCGAAGCCGAGTTCGCCCGCCGCGTGGGGGCTGTGGATCTCGGTCGGCTCGCCGTCGATCTTGATCTCGCCGCCGTCGGGTTGGATCACGCCGGCGAGCACCTTGATGATCGTGCTCTTGCCGGCGCCGTTCTTGCCGAGCAGGCCGTGGATCGAGCCCGCCTCGACGGTCAGGTCGGCTTTGTTCAGCGCGAGGACGCCGGGGTAGTGCTTGATCAGGCCGCGGGCCTCGATCCGCAGGCCTTTCTCGGGGCCGGTCATCTCAGGCGACCTTGGCCCCGAGTCGGCTGACCAGGACGGCGGCGATCAGGATCCCGCCCTGGACCAGGTTGATCACGTACGTTTCGAAATTCAGCATCACCAGGCCGGTCTGGATGACGCCGAGGAAGAGCACGCCGACCACGGTGCCCGGCACGTTGAACTCGCCCGGCCGGAAGACGGCGGCGCCGAGGAAGACGGCGGCGAAGGCGGGCAGCAGGTAGGTCGCGCCGCCGTTCGGCGAGTAGGACGAGGAGAGCGCGATCAGCAGGATCCCGACGGCGGCCGCGGCGACCCCGACGATGATGAAGCCGATCACCCGGAAGGCCTTCACCCGGATCCCGGAGAGGCGGGCAGCCTCCTGGTTGCCGCCGATCGCGTACATGTATCTGCCGAGCTCGGTTCGGTCGAGCAAGGCCCACATCAACACCGCGGCGACGAAGGCGATCCAGATCTGGTTGTTCAGGCCGAGGAAGGTGCCCTGGCCGATCTTCAGGAAGGTCGCGGGGAAGCCGGAGTAGATCGTCGCCTGGTGCGTCAGCGCGAACTCGACACCGGTGAGGACGGTGCCCATGGCGAGGGTGATGATGAAGGAGTTGCCGCCGAGGTAGGAGACCATGAAGCCGTTGGCGAGGCCGGCGGCGGCGCCCATCAGGAGGACCAGGACGATCGCCAGCGCCCAGCCCATGTGGTTGGTGACTATGAAAGTCGTCACCGCCCCGCCGGCGAGGCCGATCATCGCCCCGAACGAGAGGTCGAAGTCCTGCATCACCAGGACCACGGTCAGGCCCACCGCCATGATCAGCGAGGGCGCCGCCAGGGTCAGGATCGCTTCCGCGTTTTCCCCGGTCGGGAAGGTGTTCGGACGCAACAGGCTGAAGGCGATCAGCACCGCGCCGAAGAAGATCAAGAGGCCGTACTTGCCGGCGATCATCGCCAACGAGAAATTGCGCCCACCACCGCTGGACTCCTCCGCGGTCGTTCCCGGCGCCGCTTTCGTCGTCGCCTCGCCCTGCCCACTCCCGGTCAAATCGTCAGCCACGGGTTCCCATCCTCGTTCGGCGTTCGCAGTCGTCGAGCGGCCTTCGCCACCCGCGGTCAGACTCGCAGCGGCGATTCCGCGCGGCTACTAGCGCAACTGCTAGACGGGGGTGGGACCGGGTCTACCGTTGCGTCGTTCGGGGGTTGTGCCGGCCGCCCCGGCAGTCCTAGGGGAGTCCTGGGCGTCTCATCGCGGTCCTGGCTGGCTGTGACCGCGATGAGGCGCCCAGGACGTGAGGGGGTCGTGAAAAACGTCGGGGAGCCGGCACAGGTCCGGGCGGAGGCCGGGCTCGGTCGACCTAAGGTCCGGTGGAGGGAGTGCGGTCGACCTGACGTCCGTCTTCCGGACCCTGGGTCGACCGCGCCCGGCGGGGCGGACCAAAGGTCGACCGCGCCTTGCAAGGCTCCCCCCAACACGTACGGATGCGTGGACTTCCCACGCTCTCCGTCACGAGTTGCTAGTCCCGTGACTCGCTCGTGGGACCCGCGTGCGTCCCGCGTCGCGGACCCTCGACGGATCCGAGACTCCCCACCCACACGTCGACGCCCGCGCCTTGCGGCGCGGGCGTCGACGGTGCGGGAGGAGGGCCCGCTGGATGAAGCTGGGGTCCGGCGCTAGGAGGCGGCTGCCGCTACGGGCGTGCCGACTTCTGGGGCCTTCAGGGTCTCGAGGTCGTCGGTGACGACGTCGACGCCGAGGCTCATCGCGCAGCTGGGGCAGAAGTGCTCGCGCATGACCACACGCGGGGCTTCGACCCGGTCGCGCACCTGCATCCCCATTTCGGCATAGCGCTCGGCGATCGGCGCCTCGGAGAGCTTCGCCCCGTCGCGCCAGTTGCCGCCGCCGGTGGCGAGCTCCTCCGAGCAGGACCCACAGGACCAGGTGCCGCTGTCGTGAGTGAGGGAGACGCCGATGTTGACCGGCGCCTTCAGCTCGGCCGACGGCGTGCCGCCGATCCGGGTCGCGCGGATCTCTTCGCGTTTCGCCGTCGTCGCCGCCTCGTCCACCTCGTGATCGTCGGTGACAATCACCCCGTAGACGCTCGAGGCGTGGTCGGGCGTCGTGTATTCGAAGGCGACGTCACGGGCGACCGCCTCGGGGTCGCGCAGGATCGGATCGCCGAGCCCGCCGCCACCGCCGCTGAGCGCGACGAAGACGGTGTCGTGGTCGAGTTTGATGTGCCCGAGCTTCGAGCGCACGTCTTCTTTCTCGCCCTCGAACCGCTCGTAGGTGGGCAGCAGGCCTTTGTCCAGGAGCTCCTGGATGTTGCCGTTGCGGACCGGGTAGAAGATCCCGGCGTTGGCGGGGTAGCCGCCACCGACCCCGTGCGGGGGCACCTGCGCGCAGGCGTTGAAGCCCGGGCCGGCCATCATGTCCGAGTAGTGGACGGCGTAGGCCTGGTCGAGCGCCTGGCCGCCGCGCATCTGGCCCGGGCCGCCCGAGTTCGGGATCAGCCGGCGCCAGAGGAACAGCACCGGGTCGGCGCCCTCGTGGTTCTCGATGTCGGGGATGCCGCCACCGGTGGTGCAGGTGAGGCCGTAGGCGTCGAGGCCGTCCATGATCGTCTGCGCGCCGCCGCCGGCCCCGATCGCGTTGTCGGGGTAGAAGACGACCGAGACGCCGCCGTGCTGGTTGTTGCCGAACAGGGCGTTGCCGGGGAAGCCGTCCTGGTGCTGACCGGCGATGCGGCCGCGGAGGACCGGGTCGTCGGAGAGCGCCAGCGCCTGGCAGAGCACGTCCTTGGAGAGCTTGCAGGCGCGCATCCCGACCTCGGAGTGGGCGTTCGACACCGGCGCCGGGGGCACCGCGTTGACGATCGTCCCGGGCGGGCCGATCTCGACGTCGATCGGCCGCCAGAGGCCACCGTTGACCGGCAGGTCGCCGTAGATCAGGACCGTCATCAGCCCGGTCATCGCCTGGCCGAACATCGGGCCCATGGTCGAGTTGACGAAGGCGTCGATCTGCGGCACGCCGCTGTAGTGGTAGCGAAGGTCGGAGCCGTCGACTTCCAGTTTCAGCCGCAGTTCGAGCAGCTGGTCGGGGCCCTCGTGGCCGTCGAACTCGTTCCAGTCGACCGCTTCGTAGGTGCCGTCCGGAATTTTCTCGATCCGTTCGCGCAGGACCTGCTCGGAGAGGTCCATGTTGATCTCGCAGTACTCACGGTGCGAGTCCAGCCCGAATTCGTTGATCACGTTCGTGAGCTTTTTCTGCGCCGTGTTGTTCGAGGCGATCATCGAGCGGATGTCGTTCAACACCGGTCCCGGCGCGCGCACGTTGGCGGCGATGTACTTCTCCCACTCGCTGTCGATCGCGCCTTCGCGGATGATCCGCACCGGCGGGAAGAGCATCCCCTCCTGCCAGACGTCGTGGGCGCCCGGCGCATAGCCGGAGATGCCGACGCCGCCGACGTCGAGGACGTGCATGTTGGCGAAGGACCAACCGATGTGCTCGCCCTCGTAGAAGGTCGGCATGATCACCGAGACGTCGCCCTGGTGCATCGCGCCGGCCGAGTGCGGGTCGTTGACGATCCAGCCGTCGCCCGGCTGCAGGTCGGTCGCGACGCTCGCTTCTTTGGCGATCACCTGCGTGCCGATCAGCGAGGAGCCGACGTGGAAGAGCACGTAGGAGGAGAACCCGAGGTGCTCGGGCACGGTGTTCATCAAACAGGTCGAGAAGTCCTTCGACTCGGTGACGATCGGCGACCCGGAGGTGCGGACCAGGGTGATCGCCATCTCGTCGGTGATGTTCTGCATCGCCTTGCGGTGTACCTCGGCCGCGATGACGTCGTAATCGTGAGTGATGCTCATGACGGTCTCTCCTCTCCGCTAACGGGTCAGGACGTAGTTCATGTACTCGTCGCGCTCGGCCTTCGTCCCCGGCGGCACGTAGATCGTCGTGTCGGCGGCGTCGATGATGGCCGGGCCCTCGATCGAGGTGCCGGAGGTGAAGAGCGCGTCGTCGTAGACCGGGATCTCCTCGTGCCGACGCTCGGCCGGGAGGAAGACGGTGCGCCGCTCTTTCTCGATGTCCTGCGGCTTGGCCGGCTCCGAGGCGGTCGAGGCGAGGTCGGGACGCGGCTGGCGGCCGACCACGGTGACGCTGTAGTTGATCATCGACGCGGGGACGCCTTTCCAGGCCGTGCCCTCACCGTAGGTCCGCTCGTAGAGAGCGTGGTACTCCTCGAAGATCTTCTCCGCGTCGTCTTCGGTGAGCGGACGCGCCGGCATCGGCAGGGTGAGCTCATACTCCTGGCCCTGGAAGCGGATGTCGGCGGTGCGCTGGACCTCGACCTGGTCCTCGGGGAAGCCCTCGTCGAGCATTTCCTGGAGGCCGGTGGCGACCATCTGGTCGGCGATCTCGTTGACCCGAGCGACTCCGTCGGGCTTCGAGAGGTCCCAGCCAACACCCTGGTCGGTGCGCAGGACGAAGTCCGAGCTGAGCAGCCCGAGCGCGCAGAAGACCGAGCTGTTGCGCGGGATGACGATGGTCGAAATCCCCAGCCGCTCGGCGATCTGCGAGGAGAACAGCGGCAGCGTGCCGCCGTAGGAGAGGAAGAGGAAGTCGCGCGGGTCATAGCCCTTGCCGACGCTCACCTCCCGCACCGCGTTCGCCATGTTGACGATGACCAGGTCGTGGACCGCGGCCGCCGCCTCCTCGGTGCTCCAGCCGAAGCGCGCGCCGAGCGCCTCGTCGAGGGCTTTCGCCGAGAGCTCCGGTTTCAGCTGCACGCGGCCGTTGAGGTAGTTGTCGGGGTCGATGAAGCCCATCGTCACCATCGCGTCGGTGACGGTCGGCTCGGTGCCGCCGCGTCCCAGCGCCGCCGGGCCGGGGGTCGAGCCCGCGCTCTGCGGGCCCACCTGCGGCACGCCGCGCTCCGAGACCCAGCCGATCGAGCCGCCGCCGGCGCCGACCGAGATCACGTCGACGATGTTGACCCCGGTCTGGAACGGGCCGAGGTCGAGGTTCTTGTCGATGTGGATCTCGTTTTCCGAGATGATCCCGGTGTCGAAGCTGGTCCCGCCCATGTCGCCGAGCAGGACCCGGTTGAAGCCCATCCGCTTGGCCAGCTCGTTGGCGCCGATCGCGCCGCCGGCCGGGCCGGAGCCGAGCAGGCCGAGCGGGTACTGCCGCGCTTTCTCGAGGCTGATGCCACCGCCGAGGCCCTGGAAGAAGGCGAGCCCGCCGCCGAGGCCGGAGTCGCGGAGCTTCGAGTTCAGCGAGGTCAGGTAGACGTCGGCTTTGTCCTGGACGAAGGAGTTCAGCACCGCGGTGGTCCAGCGGCGGGTCTCGCCCGCGACCGGGAAGACACCGTGGGACTGGGTGATGAAGAGGTCCGGGTACATCTCCTGGACCGCGGCCGCGGCCGCTTCCTCGTTCTCGCCGTTGGCGTGGCTCCAGAGGAAGCAGATCGCCAGCGCGTCGATGCCGACGTCCTCGACCAGGTGCTTGGCCGCGGCTTTGACGCCGTCGAGGTCGACCGGGACGAGCACGCTGCCCGACCAGTCGACGCGCTCGTCGATCTCGGCGATCGCGCGGCGGTCCATCAGGTCGGGGACGTTCACCTGGAGGTGGTCGTCGAGCTCGGTCGTGCGGGGGCCACCGGCGAAGCGGAAGGCGTCCTTGAAGCCGGAGGTGATCAGCACCCCGACGCGCGAGCCGCGCAGCTGGGTGATCGTGTTGGTGACGACGGTGGTGCCGTTGATGAAGAGCCGGGTCTGGGCGAGGAGGTCCTCGACCGAGAGGTCGAAGCGCTCAGCGGCGACCGCCACCGCCTCGAGCACGCCGCGACTGAAGTCGTCGTAGGTGGTGAGCGCCTTGCCGCGCTCGACTTGACTGCCGATCACGACGGAGACATCGGTATGGGTGCCGCCGACGTCCACCCCCACGAACGCATCAGTCTTGGTGCCGTTGCTGCTCACGCTCATCCCTTCTCCTCGCCTTCCTCGCGATGTCTTCCTACCCTCGCCCACCCTGCCCGCGGGGCCGGGTCGACGCAACTATTCGATGCGACAGTCATGACTCGGCGAGCAGCTCGCGCAGAAGGAACTTCCGCGGCTTGCCGCCGGCGGTGCGCGGGATCTCCTCGACCAGGTGGACCAGGCTCGGTTTCTTGAACCCCGCCAGGTGCCCGTAGCAGTGCTCGATCAGCTCGTCGGCGTCCAGCTCGGCCCCCGCCGTCGGCTGCACCACGGCGCAGACGACTTCGCCCCATTTGCTGTCGGGAAGCCCGATCACCGCCGCGTCCTCGACCCCGCCCCGGGTGCGGAGGACGTCCTCGATCTCGGCCGGGAAGATGTTCATCCCGCCGCTGATGATCATGTCGTCCTTGCGGCCGGAGACGTAGAGGAAGCCGTCCTCGTCGAAGTGGCCCATGTCCCCGGTGGCGATGAAGCCGTCGACGATCATCTCCTCGGTCAGCTGCGGATCGGCCCAGTAGCCAGGGGTCACCGAGGGCGCCCGGACGAGGATCTCGCCGTCGACGTCGGCCGGCACCTCGGAGCCGTCGTCGGCGACCACCTTGATCTCGGTGTGCTGGGACGGCCGCCCGGCCGAGCCGGGCTTCTCGTGGCTGAACTCCGGCGGCACGAAGGTGACCGACCCACCCGCCTCGGTGAGGCCGTAGACCTGGATGAAGTCGAGGTCGGGGAAGGCCGCCAGCGCGCGCCGCGTCGCCGCCGCCGAGAGCGGCTGCCCGCCGCACATGATCATCTCCAAGTGGCTCAGGTCGTAGCGCGAGAGGTCCGGCAGGGCGAGGATCTCGTGCAGCATCGTCGGCACCCAAAGGACGTGTGAGATCCGCTGCTCGGCGATATAACGGACCACCTCGGCGGCGTCGAAGTTGCTCGACGGCTTGACGTGGACGGTGCCGCCCTGGTGCAGGATCGGCCAGCTGAAATCGTGGCGGCCGCCGATGTAATAGAGGTCGATGATCGCGTAGTTGGAGTGCCGCGGCCCCAGCTGGAAGTCCATCACCTGCTGGATCGAGTTCCAGAGCACGGTGCCGTCGGACCAGACCACGCCTTTGGGGTCGCCGGTGGTGCCCGAGGTGAAGATGATCTCGTGCGGGTCGTCGAGGTGAGCGGGCGGCGTCGCCACCCCTTCCCCGGAGGAGCTGCAAAGCTCCTCGTAGCCGAGGTCACCCGACTTCTCCCCCAGGGAGACGACGGTCCGCAGGTCCGGGACCTCGCCGGTGCGGCGCAGCTCGTTGATCGTGGCGATGAAGCGGTCCTCGACCAGGATCGTGGTCGCCCCCGCGCGCCGCAGGAGGGTCGCCAGCTCGCCCGCCCGCAGGCGCCAGTTGAGCGGCACCATGACGCCGCGGGAGCGCGAGATCCCGAGCTCGATCTCGAAGTACTCGAGCCGGTTGGTGCTGAGGACGGCGACCCGGTCGCCGGGCTCGATCCCGATCCCGATCAGGCCGTCGCCGACCCGCCGCGCGCGGTCGCGGAGTTCGCCGTAGGTCCGGCTCCGGTCCTCGAAGACGACCGCCTTGCGCTCGGAGTCGAGCCCGCCGCGCTCCGCCAGATAGGGGAGGCCGAGGGTGTCCCAGCGCGCCACGCGCGGCGCTGGTTCAACTCTCTGGCCCTCGAAAACCCGCAAACGTCTCCCCTTTCGACCTCACCGGGAAACGCAGTTCTCGGCGGATTCAGGCGAAACTAACAGCGTCGCTCGCGGCGCCGGAACTGGCCGAATCGCCAGTCGGGTCCAGAACCTCGACCGGGACCGAGGCCGTCACCTTGGTCCCGCCGCCCGCCGACTGGCCGACCCGCAGGCAGCCGCCGTGCTCGTCGAGGGTGCGGCGGATCGCCGCCAGGCCGTGCCCCGCCCCGCCCCGATCGCGGGCCCCGCCGACGCCGTCGTCGTTGACGCTGAGCAGGAGCCGGCGGCGTTCGGTGAGGGCCAGCTGGACCCTGATCCGGCAGGGCCCAGCGTGTTTGGCGGCGTTCACGGTCGCCTCGCGGGCGGCCTTGATCAGGGCGTCGGCGGCCGGGCGGCGGAGGCCGTTGGCGGCTTCGACCGCGGCCGGGGCGAGCTGCAGGTTGATCGCCACCGAGAACTCCTGCTCGATCCGGGCGATCGCCGCCGCGAGGCGCTGGTCGAACTCCGGCGAGGACGAGGAGGAGAGCTGGTGGATCACCTTGCGGATCGTCGTGTCGGCGCGGACCAGCAGGCCGAGCGCGCGTTCGATCCCCGCCGCGTCCTCGCCGGTGGCGGGTTCGCGCTCGAGGATCGCGTCCAGGTTCAGCTGCGCGGCGAAGAGGATCTGGGCGACGTCGTCGTGCAGGTCGTCCGCGATGCGCTGGCGTTCCTGCAGGCGCGCCAGCTCCGCCCGCTGCTGCTTGTAGCGCTCGGTGGCGAAGCTGAGCGAGCCGAGGCCGGCGAGCCGGACCAGCGCCTGGCGCTCCTCGCGGGCGAACGGCTCGGCCCGGGTGCGCATCGCCGCCAGGGTGCCGACCCGGTGGCCGCTGAGGTGGACCGGCGCGTAGAAGGCCGCCCAGCCGGGGTCGCCCGCCTTTTCGGGGCCGACCACATAGGCGCGCATCCCGGGCCGGCGGCTCACCTCCTCCAGCACGACGTCCTCCAGCGGGCTGTGGCCGTGGCGCCAGATCGCCGGTTCGCCGCCGTCGGGGACCATCGCCACGAAGCTCGCCTCGACCGCCTGGCCGACCTCGCCGATCGCGGGGCGCAGGAAGTCCATCACGCTCTCCCCCGAGGCGACGGCGACGGCGACCGAGGAGAGGATCTCCTCCAGCTTGCCCTGGCGGCGCAGCTTGAACAGCGTCCGCGCCAGCTCCAGCGCGGCGGCGACCCGCGGCATCAGCGAGGTCGCCCGCTCGACGTCGGCGACGGTGAAGTCGCGGGTCGGGTTGGCGACGTGGAGGACCCCGATCGGCCGCCCGGCGAGGTGGAGCGGCGTCGTCATCAGCTTCTCGATCCCGAACGCGCGCACGTATTCCTGGCTGATCCCGGGGTCCTTGGTGGCCTGGTTGGAGAAGTCCCCGCGGCCGGTGGTGAAGACCCGGGCCCAGTTCGAGGTCGGGTCGAGCACCTTGATCTGGCAGGAGAGCGCGACCTCGCGGCTGACGCCGAAGGAGCCGCCGACCATCTGCAGCACTTCGCGCTCCTCGTCGAAGACCATGATCCCGGTCTTCTCGGCGCCGAAGAGCGGCGCCACCGCGGCCTCGATCGCGCGGGCAAGCTCGGCGAAGTTGTGGGCGGCGAGGACGAGCTCGTCGAGCGCGGCGAGGCTCCCGCCGCGGCCCGGGTCGAGCGAGGCTCTGCCGGCGCGGGCCGCGTCGAGCGGGTGCTCGCGCCGCCGGTCGCGGTCGTGGTCGATCGCGATCGCCGCCTGGCGGGCGACCGGCGGCACCAGCGCCTCGTTGCGGAACTGGCCCGGCTCGCGCTTGAAGGCGTAGATCGTGCCGAGCCGCTCCTCCCCCGCCTTGATCGGCGCCGCCAGGACCGAGGCGAAGCCGTGGCCGAGGACGATGCCCGCGCCGGAGAGCCGGGCACCGGCGAGGAAGGGGATGCAGAGCGACTCGCGGCCGCGCAGGTCGAGCGCCGCGTCGAGGTGGGTGAGGCCGCGGCGCAGGTCGTCGAGGTTGCGGCCGTCGAAGCCGGCGACGCCGGCGACCGGAATCAGGCGCTCGCCGCTGGCCGAGCGGCTGCTCGAGGCCAGCGTGATCGCCACGGTCTCGCAGCCCAGCGTCCGCTGGGCGGCGGCGGCGAGCTCGTCGAGCGCGGAGCCGGCGGCCCCGGGGGCATCCGTCGATACGGCGGTGCTCACAGCTCGACCTGGGAGACCCCGTCCTCCAATGCCGGCGCGATGAAGCCCGTGCGGATCGCTTTCGCGATCAATTCGGTCTTCGTCCGCGCCGAGAACTTCTCCTTCAGCTTCTGGACGTGGAAGCGCACGGTCGACTCGGAGATGTAGAGGCGCTCGCCGATCTCACCGTTGGTCATCCCCTGGGCGGCGAGTTCGAGCACCGCTTCCTGGCGCGGGGTCGGGATCGCCTCGTCCATCCGCGAGGCGACCACCGCGTGCAGCTGCTTGACGATCTGCGGGGCGGCGGTGCCGTTGGCCGCGGTGCCGTCCTCCATCACCCGCTCGATCGCCGAGCGCAGCTCCGGCAGGCCGGCGGCCTTGGTCACGTAGGCGGAGGCGCCGGCGTCGAGCGCCGAGCGCACCGTGCCCTCGCCGAGGTAGGTGGTGAGGATGATCACCGCGGTCGAGGGGAAGCGGGTGCGGATCTCCCGCGTCAGGTCCTCGCCGCGCATGTCCGGCAGTCGCAGGTCGACCAGGGCGATGTCGGGGAGCGTCTGGCGCGCGCGCTGCAGCGCTTCTTTCCCGGTCGCGGCGGTCCCGACGATCTCGAACCGCTCATCGGCGGCGAGAGCCGACGCGAGCCCTTCGCGCACCACCTCATGATCGTCGACGATCAACAGTCGCTTCTGCTCCATCACACCCTCCTCCGGAAGTCCCAACCTTCCCAACTGACCCAGGCGCACTGTAGCGCACCGTCACCTACCGTGCGGTCGATTGGTGCTTTTTATCACGTGGCTACCAACCCATCAGGGCGGCGAGGTCGGCACGCAACCCCGGAAACACGAAACGTGACCATGCAGCGCGGATATCGGTCGATTCACCGGCGGCGTAGAGGGTCAGTCCCGTACCCATTATCGAGAACAGCATCAGGGCCCCGAGGGCGGCGTACTGATCGACTACCGCGCGGTCGACCGGTTCGCCGGTTGCGGCCTCGTAGCGGCGGTCGAGCCAGTCCCGGTCGGCGACCGCGCCGGTCAGCGGCGATTGAGTGTCGGGGCTGACGAAGCGCCCGGCGCTGTAGGGCAGCGACATGTAGCCGAGGTCGAAGCGGGGGTCGCCGATGAAGGCCAGCTCCCAGTCGAGCACCCCGGTCATGTGGCCGCCGTCGACGAGGCAGTTGCCGATCCGGTAGTCGCCGTGGACGAGGCGCGGCGTCACCGGCGCGGGAGGGTTGTCGAGCAGCCAGGCGTAGGCCTCCTCGACCACCGGGTCGGAGACCAGGCGGACGTCCTCGTAGATGTCGCGCCAGCGGGCGACGGTGGCGCGGAAGTCGCGCTCGACGACGACGCCGGAGAGCTTCGCCGGGTCGACCTGGTGGATCGCCGCCATCCCGTCGACGAAGTCCTCGGCGATCCCGCGGCCGCCCGCCCAGTCGGCTTCGAGCAGCTCGCGGTCGGGGCGGCGCCAGACGTTCAGCCCCTCGCCCGAGATCCGCTCCATCAGGAAGTAGGGGCCGCCGAACGGCGTGTCCTCGCTCGGCTCGTAGCCGTAGACGCGCGGCGCCGGGACCGGCTCGTCCTCGAGGATCCGGTAGATCTCGAACTCCTGGCCGAGGTCGGTGTCGAGCACCGAGTCGTCGGGCCGGACGCGGCCGATGTAGCGGGCGAGCCCCTCGCGGTCGGGATCTTCGACGTCGATCGCGTAGGTATGCCGGGACCAGCCGCCCTCCATCTGGGTCAGGCCGACGACCTCGGCCCGGGAGCCCGCCGCGTCGACGCTCCGCAGCGTCTCGAGCGCCGCGGCGGCGCGTGCGGGGTCGATCTCGCTCACCGCTTCGCCCCTTCGGGCCGCGCCGCGAGCGCGATCAGCTCCCGCTCCGCCATCTCGCGGAGGATCCCGTGGAGGCGGCGCCGCAGATCGCTGCCGCCGTCCTCGCGGGTGCGGAGGTCGGCGAGGAGGTCAACGAGGGCGTCGCCGATCGCGCCGGACTCGGTCGCGGATTCGATCTGCGGGAGCGCCGCGGCGGCCGCCGGGTCCTCGGGGTGCTCGGCAAGGGCGGCGCTCAGCTCACCGCGCAGCCAGCCCAGGAGGTCGGCTTCGGCGCTCACTTCGGCGGCGAGCAGCCGGCTGACGCTGTAGGCGGAGAGGAGCTGGCCGCGGGCGTACTCGTCGGGGGGGCCGGAGGCCGTGGCGGCGGCGCGGCCGACGGAGCCGATGCCGGCGATCAACTGCTCGGTGCGCAACGCGTTGAACATGTCAGGAGCCCCCCAACGGGTTGCCGGCGAGGTCGAGGACGATCTTGCCGGTGTGGGCGCGGTCTTCGAGCATCTCATGGGCGCGGACGACATCGGTCGGCGGGACCACGGTCATTTCGGGCTTGAGGTCCCCGGCTCGCCAGGCGTCGAGCACGGCGTCGATCGCCCGCCGCGGCTCGGCCGGGTCGCGGTCGATGATCCGGGCGGTGACGAAGCCGGCGATCGACTGGTTGCGCGGCATCAGCACGCGCGTGTCGATCGGCCCGGCCGTCTGGCTGGCGGCGCCGCAGACGACGTAACGGCCGTGGAAGGCCATCGCCTTCATGCTCGGCGCGACGAGCGGGCCGTTCACCCCGTCGACGACGACGTCGGCGCCGTGGCCGTCGGTCAGCTCGCGGACCTGGGCGGCGAGGGTGTCGGGGTCGGCGAGGATCGCGTGCTCGGCGCCATGGCCGCGGGCGATCTCGAGCTTCGCCTCGGAGGAGGCGGTGGCGATCGGCCGCGCCCCGGCGGCGACCGCGAGCTGGATCGCCAGGCCGCCGACCCCGCCCGCGCCGGCGTGGATCAGCGCCCACTCGCCCGCGGCGAGGTAACCGAAGCGGAAGAGCGAGTACCAGGCGGTGGTGCCCTGGATGAAGATCGCCGCCAGGACGGTCGGGTCGACGTCGTCGGGGACCGCGAAGACGCGGTGGCGCGGGACCACCAGCAGGTCGGCGTAGCCGCGCCCGTTGTCGTTGAAGACGATCACCCGCTGGCCGACGGCGAGGTCGTCGGAGGGATCCTCGACCACCCGCCCCGCGGCCTCGAAGCCGGGGGTGAAGTCGAGCGGCTGGTCACGGCGATACTCGCCGCGGCGGACCATCGTGTCGCCGAAGTTGACGCCGAGCGCCTCGACCGCGACCGCGACCTCCTCGGGCCCCGGGTCCGGCGCGTCGGCCTCGACCCAGCGCATCACCTCGGGCCCGCCGAAGCGCTCCAGCGCGATCAGGTGACGGCGGCGCGCGCTCACCGCGCCTCCCCCGGCGCCGCGACGGGCGCACCGAAGGTCTCGACGAGCCGGTTCGCGTTCTCCACCGCGCGCTCGGCGCTGATGCCGTAGCTCGGTGCGTAGAGGATCAGGTGGTCGAGGACGCCCTCGTAGCGGCGCGCGGCGGCCTTCACTTCGTCAGGGGTCCCGGCGAGGGCCATGCGATCGACCATCTCCGGGGTGACGGCGGCCACCATCGCGTCCCAGTCGCCGGCGGCGAAGGCGGCGCGGATCGCCCCCCCGGCGGCGCCGAACCCGTGCGACTCGAGCAGCGCCCCGTAGCTTTTCGCCGAGCAGTAGAAGGCGATCTGGGCGGCGACCTCGCGGCGGGCGCGGTCGGCGTCGTCGTCGACCACCGAGATCACCAGGGTGGCGACGGCGATCTCGGCGGGGTCGCGGTCGGCGTGCGCGGCGCCCTTGGCGACCGCCGGGCGGACCACGTCGGCGATGTGCTCGGCGGTGAAGAGGGCGTGGCCGAGGAGCCCGTCGGCGACCCGGCCGGCGCTCTCGATCATCCGCGGGTTGACCCCCGCGGTCCAGATCGGGATGCGCTCGCGCAGCGGCGCCGCCGTCTCCCCGGTCGGCTTCATCCGCAGGCGGTAGAAGCGGCCCTCGTGGTCGATCGGGGCCTCGTGCAGCCGCCAGAGATCCCGCAGCAACGGCACCAGCTCCTCGATCCGCTTCGCCGGCGCCTCCGGGTCCTGCCCGTGCCAGTCGGAGATCATCCGGCGGGTGCCGTTGCCGATCCCGAGGACGAAGCGGCCGTCGGAGATCTCATCGAGATCACGAGCCTCGGCGGCCAGCGTCAGCGGGCTGCGGCCGACGCCGTAGGCGATCGCGGTGCCGATCCGGCAACGCTCGGTCCGGTGCGCCATCTCGGCGACCGAGATCGTCGCCGAGCGGTCATACAGCTCCGGCGCCCAGGCGGCGTCGAGCCCGGCCCGCTCGGCGGCGGCGGCGAGGTCCCCCATCGCCCGCACCGAGGTGCCCTGCGACTCGATCCCGAAGGTCAGTGCATCGGCCACGTCCCGCTCCCCCGCTCAGGCGCCGCTGAACTGCGGCGTGCGCTTCTCGCGGAAGGCACCGAGGGACTCCTTGAAGTCCTGGCCCCGGGTGGCGAGGGTCTGGCCGCGGTTCTCGACCTCGACCGCGTTGCGGAGGCTGCCCGCGTCCACGTTCGCCATCAGCACGCGCTTGGTCAGCGTGATCCCGAAGGGCGAGTTGGAGGCGATCCGGCCCGCCAGGGCGATCGACTCGTCGAGCAGCTTGTCGGCGGGGACGACCCGGTTGACGAGGCCGATCCGCTCCGCCTCGACGGCGTCGATGAACTCGCCGGTGAGCATGATCTCGGCGGCGCGGCCGAGGCCGACGACGCGGGGCAGGGACCAGGACACGCCGACGTCCCCGGCCGAGAGGCCGATGCGGACGAAGGCCGCGTTGAAGCGCGCGTTCTTGTCGGCGATGCGGATGTCGGCGGCCAGCGCGAGGCCGAGCCCGCCGCCAGCGGCGGCGCCGTTGACGGCGGCGATGACCGCCTGCGGGAGGTCGTGGAAGCGTTCGAAGGCGCCCGCCCAGTGCTCCTGCCCCTGCATCATCTGGTTGGCCGACATGCGCGGCAGCTCTTCGGCGTCGTCGAGGTCGAGCCCGGCGCAGAACCCCTCGCCTTCACCGGTGACGATCAGCGCCCGGATGCTCTCGTCCTTGCGCACCTTGGCCAGCAGGTCGTGCATCTCGTCGAACATCTGGAAGGTGATCGCGTTGCGTTGGCGCGGCCGGGTCAGGGTCAGCACCGCAACCCCGTCGGCGGGGCGGGTCAGCGCGAGCGTCTCGTAGTCCATCGTCATCTCCTCGGATCAGCCGGCCGCGACCGGCGTCTGGTCGGCGGCGCGGGCGGCGGCTTTCTTCAGCTCGAAGCGCGCGATCACCTGCTTGTGCACCTCGTCGCCGCCGTCGCCGATCCGCAGCATGCGGTTGTAGCGGTACATCCAGGAGAGCGGCGTGTCCTCGGAGACGCCGGCGCCGCCGAAGACTTGGATCGCGCGGTCGACGATCGTGAGGACCGTCTTCGGCACCACGAGCTTGGTGACGGAGAGCTCGCGCCGGGCCTCGCGGTTGCCGACCTGGTCGAGCCGCCAGGCGGCGTTCAGGGTCAGCAGCTTGGCCTGGTCGATCTCCGCTCGAGAGGTGGCGATGAAGTCCTGGATGAACTGGCGGTCGGAGAGCTTGGTGCCGAACATTTCCCGGCTCTGCGCCCGGTCGCACATCATCTCCAGCGCCCGCTCGGCGACGCCGATCAGCCGCATGCAGTGGTGGATGCGGCCGGGGCCGAGCCGGTCCTGGGCGACTTTGAAGCCGCTGCCGACCTCGTTCAGGATCGCCTCGGCGACCGGCACGCGGCAGTCTTCGTAGGCGATTTCCCAGTGGCCGGGGCCGTCGACGTGGCCCATGTTGGAGAGCGGGCGGACCATGTTGAAGCCGGGCGCGTCGGTCGGGACGAGGAGCATCGTCGCCCGTTTGTGCGGCTCGGCGTCGGGGTCGGTCACCGCCATCACGATCGCCACGGAGGCGCCGAGGGCGTTCGTCGTCCACCACTTGCGGCCGTTGATCACCCAGTCGTCGCCGTCGCGCACGGCGCGGCATTTGAGTCCGGTCGGGTCGTTGCCCGCGGTTTCCGGCTCGGTCATCGAGAAGCAGCTGCGGATCTCGCCGGCGAGCAGCGGCAGCAGCCAGCGCTCACGCTGCAGCTGGTTGGCGTGCTCGACCAGGATCTCCATGTTCCCCGAGTCCGGCGGCTGGCAGTTGAAGGCGTAGGCGGCGGGGATCGTCGCCCGGCCGATCTCTTCGTTGACGATCCCGTAGTCGACGTTGGAGAGGCCCGGGCCGTCCTCCTCGTCGGGGAGGAAGAGGTTCCAGAGGTCGGCGGCCTTTGCCTTCTCGCGGATGTCGAGGAGGATCTGGGGGAACGCGGTGGTCGTGTTCACCTCACGGTCGAGGGCCTCTTCGATCTCCAGTTCCTGCGGGTAGATGTGCTCGTCCATGAAGGCGCGGACGCGCCGGGAGAGGTCCTTGGCGCGGTCGCTCGGCTCGAAATCCATCCAGTCGCTCCTCGGGGTCTGCGGTTTCGCCGGCCTCCGCCCGGCAGTGGGTCGATCATCCTCGACCGGGCGCTCGGGACGTGCTGGCGCATTCGACAGTTGGCGCGCGGAGGGTGCCGCTGCAAGCTCTGGCCGATGACTCCCGAAGAGACTCCGGCACTCTCCAACGTCACCTACGACGAGCTTGACGAGGGACAGGTGCTGGGCACGGTGACCGAGCCGGTGAGCGCGGAGATGGCGGGTTCGTTGATCGGTGAGATCGGCGCCCCCGGCGAGGCACAGGTCGCCCCGCCCGCGGTCTTCCCGGTGCTCTTTCTGAAGGCGCTCCGTCGCACGCTCGGCGGCATCCCCAACGGCGGGGTGCTGGCGAAGTACGAGCTGCGCTTCGGCGAGCCGCTCCCGGCCGACGGGAGCGAGGCCACGATCGAGGTCTCGATCGCCGAGAAGTACGTGCGCCGCGAGCGCCCCTACGTCGTCGTCCAGTTCGCGATCGACGACGCCGACGGCAAGCGGGTCCTCACCGGGCTGAAGACGATCATGTGGCCCACCGGGCCGGGACAGGAGTGAGCGACATGCCGAGCAAGGACTTCCCCTCCGCGTCCGAACACGTCACCCAGGAGACGATCAACCGCTACGCCGACATCTCCGGCGACTACAACCCGATCCACGTCGACGAGGAGGCCGCCGCCGCCTCGGAGTTCGGCGGCACGATCGCACACGGCCCGATCGCCCTGCAGACCTTCTTCCGCTCCCTGACCGAGTGGCTCGAATCCCCCGCCCCGCCCGCCGGCACGGTCATCAACATCACCTTCCGCGCCCCCACCCGCCCCGGCGACACGATCCACTGCGAGCTCCGCGACCAGACCGGCGACGAGATCACCACCGAGTGCCTGAACCAGGACGGCACCACCGTGATCACCGCCAAATCCACCATCCCGAGCTAGCCCTTCGCCGCTTGTAGCCCTGTGGGCGACAAGCGGCGAACGGTGGAGGGGGGCAAACAGCGAACGGCTGGTTCCGGGTGCGACGGAACCGTGCCGAACCTGTGTAGTACCGCCTCTAGGACTGGCGCCTCGGCCGCGAGCCCCGGCTAGTAGCGCATCAGCTCGGTTAGCTCGGACCGCAGTGAGGAGAGGGCGAAGCGGGTCCAGACCATGCGGACGTCGGTGGAGCGGCCGTCGACGTACATGCGGATGCCGGTGGTGAGGATCGCGGTCAGCATCAGGTCGGCGAGGACGGCGTAGGTGCGGACGACCTCGCGGTCGACCGGACGGCCGGAGCGGGCCTCGTACTCGTCGAGGAACCACTCGCGGTCGGCGATCGAGCCGAGCAGCGGCGAGCCGGGTTGGGTGAAGCGGCCGGCCTCGTAGTCGAGCGAGATGTAGCCGAGGTCGTAGCGCGGATCGCCGACGTAGGAGAGCTCCCAGTCGAGGATCGCGGTGATCCGGCCGTCCTGGTTGAGGCAGTTGCCGATCCGGTAATCGCCGTGGACCAGCGTCGGCTCGATCGGGTCGGGGGGATGGTCGCGCAGCCAGGCGTAGGCGTCCTCGACGACCGGATCGCGGACCAGCGCCATCGAACCCTGCACCTCCTCCCAGTGAGAGACGGCGGCCTCGAAGTCGCGGCGCGGCAGCACCGGCGGCGCGTCCCGCTCGGGGATCGCGTGGATGCGGACCAGCGAGGTGAGCAGGTCCTCGGCCAGCGACCCGCCTCCCTCCCAGTTCGCCTCGAGCTCGACGCGATCGCGGCGGCGCCAGACGTTCGGCGAAGTGCCCGGGGCGCGGTCCATGACGAAGAACGGGCCGCCGAAGGCGTTGTCTCCCGCCTCGTAGGCGTAGACCGCCGGCACCGCGATCCCGCGCGCGCCGAGCAGGCGGTAGACCTCGAACTCCTGGCGCAGGTCGGTGTCCAAGAGCGCGCCGGGCGGCTTCACCCGGACGACGAATTCGCGCGTCGCGCCCGCCACGTCGGCGGTGGCGAGGACGTAGGCCTGGCGCGACCAGCCGCCTTCCAGCTGGGTCAGCCCGGTGGCTCGCTCGCCGTCGGCGAGGGCCTCGGCCCCGGCGAGCGCCGCCATCGCCGCCGCCTGGCGCTCCGCGTCGGTGACGGTCGCGCCCGCCATCAGTCGACCGCCTGGCGCTCGGAGTCCGTGACCGCCATCAGGCGGCCGCCGCGAGGATCGCGATTTCGCGGTCGCAGAGCTCGTGCAGCACGCCGCGCAGCTCGCGGAGCGCCTCGCGGGAGGCGTCGTCGTCGGCGGCGCGGAGCTCCTCCATCAGGGACGCGAGCCGCGCTCCGGCCTCCTCGGGCTGCGTCGCCGACAGCGGTTCCTCGCCGCGGCCCGCGAGGATCGGCGCGCTCGCCTCCTCCAGCCACTCGGCGAGCTCCCGGCGTCCCGCCTCCTCGGCGGCGAGGTGGCGGCAGACGCTGAAGGCCGAGAGGGTCTGCCCGCGCCGGTACTCGTCGTCGGACCGGCCGGCGGCGCTCGCCTCCAGCACCGCGCCCACGGCGCGCACCACCTCCGCGGTCGACATCGGGTTGAGCATCTCGGGTCGATCCAACCAGCGGGGCCGGTCGGCCGGCACTGGCAGAAGGATCAGTTTCGACGCGACGACCGGCGCCGCGAGGCTTGGAGGATGACCAACGCGCGCAGGCCGACGATGCGGAACGTGATCACCGAGCGCCTCGGGATCGAGTTCCCGCTGCTCGCCTTCTCGCACAGCAAAGAGGTGGCCGTCGCGGTCTCGCGGGCCGGCGGGATGGGCGTCCTCGGGGCGGCGCAACTGAGCGTCGAGGAGCTGGAGCGCGACCTCGCCTGGCTCGGCGAGGAGCTCGGCGACATCCCCTTCGGCGTCGACCTCCTGCTCCCCGGCCGTTATGAGAAGGCCGACCAGGGCGGGCTGCCGCGCGAGGAGCTGGTGCGCCAGGTCCCCGACGAGCACCGCGCCTTCGTCGCCGGGCTGATGGACTCCTACGGCGTGCCGGAGCTGGAGGAGGGCTACGAGTTCGGCGACATCGTCGACGGCGAAGGCGTCCCGGTGACCGGCAACCACACCTACACGGCCAAGGACACCCAGCCGCTGCTCGACGTCTGCCTGGCCTCCGGGATCACGCTCTTCGCCAACGCCCTCGGCGTCGCCCCTACCGAGACGATCGACGCTTTCCACGAGCGCGGGATGCTCGTCGCCGGCCTCGCCGGGACCGCCCGCCACGGCGAAAAACACCGCGAGGCGGGGACCGACATCGTCATCGCCCAGGGCTACGAGGCGGGCGGCCACACCGGTGAGATCGGCAGCATGGTGCTGATCCCCGACGTGGTCGACGCGGTCGAAGGAACGCCGGTGCTGGCGGCCGGTGGCATCGCCTCGGGGCGGCAGATGGCGGCGGCGATGACGCTCGGCGCGGCCGGCGTCTGGACCGGCTCGGTCTGGCTGACCAGCGAGGAGGCCGAGACCACCGACGTCGTCCGCGAGAAGTTCGTCGGCGCGGTCGCCGCCGACACGGTCCGCTCGCGCGCCTGCACCGGCCGACCCGCCCGCCAGCTGCGCTCCGGCTGGAGCGAGGCTTGGGATGAGGCCGAGATCGAGCCCCTCGGCATGCCCCACCAGGGCATCCTCTACGCCGAGCCTCAGGTCCGGATCGCCCGCGGTGCCGCCGCCGACGCCGGCCGCTCGCGGGAGCTCGCCACCTACTTCGTCGGCCAGGTCGTCGGCCGCCTCGACAGCGTCCGCCCCGCCGCCGCGATCTTCGATGAGATCGTGACCGACTGCGCCGCCCTGCTCGACCGCTGAAACGGCCGACTACGCCCGGCGCTCGTCCTGCCAGCCCGCCGCAGAGCGAGAAAGTTTCCGTACGCGATGCCGCTGATCACAGCCGCCCCGCCGAAGAACAAGGTCATCCGATCCTCGGGCTGATTGAAGATCGGCAACGCTTGCCCACCGAACGCTTTGAGCACCATCTCCGCCGCGCCTGGCAGCAGGAGCGGCGTCATCGCTATCGCCAATGCCTCGACGATGTCGGTGCCTTGAACTCCGCCGGACCGAAACTGACGTAGGGCCAGGTAGACCACCAACAAGACGGCGCCGAAACTGGTCAATATTCGAAGCCCGACCGACACGTTCGCTCAGGGTTGTTCTTTTCGCCTCAACGCGTGCATGGTGGCGATGACAACGATGCCGACGAAACCGCCGATCGGCGCGCCGACAGGGTCGGCGACCATTGCTCCGGCCGTCGCGAAACCGCCGATGCTCGAGAAGGCGAAGGCCACGTCGCCGAGGGCATCCCAGCTGCTCTTCTCGGACTTGGGTGATGGCTTTCCGTTGTCATGGGTGGAGGCGGCGGCGTGCATGGATCCGATGCTAGGGGGTGTTTCGGTGGGTATCTGCCGCCTTAATGGAACCGGCGCTGATTCGTTTCAGTCTTGTGACGAATGACTGGCTTTAGTGCCAGTTGTCGCCGATGCCGTGACCCAACAGGCTTCAGCGAGGGCTTTCTTCATGGGACGAACCGCCGCTACCTCCACCGACGGACTGCGCCTCGAAGCGGCGGACGAGTTTCCGCACGCGGTCGACGACGTCGTCAACTTCAACGAGAGCGTCTACGCGTCCGGGTGGAATGCCGGGACGAAGATGGGCGGCTGGATGCGGCTCGGCAACCGGGTCAACGAGGGGTACGCCGAGCTGTCGGTCTGCCTCTACCTGCCCGATGGACGGGTCGCCTGCCAGTTCCAGCGGCCGGAGATCTCGACGAATGAGGCCTTCGACGCGGGCGGGCTGCGTTACGGGGTGAAGGAGCCGTTCAAGAGCTTGGAGATGGAGTACGAGGGCGAGCTGCTGGTGCTCGACGACCCCGAGGACCTGCGCGATCCGAAGAAGATGTTCGAGACCGCGCCGCGGGCCGAGGGCCACGTCCGCTTCGACATCCGCGGCGTCTCCCCCGTCCACGGCGGCGAGCCGCGGACGCCCGAGCAGGAGCGCCTCATGTACTACGGCCCGCGGTTCTCACGCGGTCACTTCAACCAGCACACCGGGGTGCGGGGGGAGATCCGGGTCGGCGACGAGGTCTTCCCGCTCGACGACGCCTACGGCTGGCGCGACCACTCCTGGGGCCCGCGCTACTGGCAGGAGATCTGGGCCTACCGGCTGCTGATCGCGAACTTCGGCCCCGACCGCGGCTTCATGCTGCTGAAGAACATCTACCCCGACGGCACCTCGCGCCGGCTCGGCGTGCTGCAGATCGACGGTGAGTACCACGAGGTGACCGACCTCGACCTGCACACCGAGTGGTCGGAGGAGCAGGACCCGGTGACCACCAAGATCGGGGTGCGGACCGCGGCCGGGACGGCGGTGATCGAGGGCCGCACGCTGACCCTCGCCCCGCTCCGCAACCGCCGCCGCACCACCGAGGGCGAGCTGCTCGTCTCCCGCGTCGCCGAGGCCTTCACCGAGTACACCTGGGACGGCCAGGTCGGCTACGGGATCGCCGAGTACATCGAGCGGGTCGAGGACGGCGTCGCCGTCGGGTTCCCGCTCTGAGCCCGACGATGGGCGCGCCCTCCTCGAGCCCCGCGGCGCCCTTCTGGTGGCCCGACGAGCCAGGGCCGGAGCGGACGGTGGCGGAGCTGCTCGCCTCGCGGGTGGAGCTGCGCGGGGACGCCACGGCGCTGATCGCGCCGAGCCTGCTGGCCGCTGACGAGGCGGTCCGCGCCGAGACCTTCGTCACCTACGCCGAGCTGCGCGAACGCGCCGGGCGGATGGCGAGCGTGCTGCGCGAGGCCGGGGTCGGGCCCGGCGACCGGGTCGGGATCCTGCTCGACAACGACGGCGCGATCGAGGCGGCGACGACCTACCACGCCTCCCACCTCCTGGGCGCGATCAACGTCCCGCTGAACACCCGCTACGTCGCGCGTGAGCTCGAGTATGTCCTCGGCTTCATCGAACCGGCGGCGGTCGTCTTCGCCGGCGCCCACGCCGAGCGGCTCGCGGCGCTGCGCGAGACGATTCCCGACGCCGCGCTGCTCGAGGCGGGCGCCGGCGCGCCGTCCCTGGGAAGCCCGCTCGGCGAGCTGCTCGCCGCCGCCGCGCCGCTCGCCCACCCGGCCACGCCGGGTCCCGACGAGGACGCCGACTGGATCTTCACCTCCGGCACCACCGGCAACCCGAAGGCGGTCGCCCTCACCCACCGCGGCTCGGTCGCCTGCGCCTACCAGACCGTCGGCGCCTGGGGCCTCGATCCCGACAGCGTCTACCAGTCCTTCGCGCCCTTCTTCACCAGCACCGGCTGCCACAGCAACCCGCTCTCCTGCCTCGCCGCCGGCTGCGCCTTCGTGATCGAGCCGGAGTTCGACGTCCAGGCCTCGCTCGACCGGATCGAGCGGCACGGCACCACCTCGATCTTCCTCATCAACACCGTGCTGTCGCTGATCCTCGAGCGCCGCACGCCGGAGGAACTCGCCGCCTACGACTTCTCCGCCCTGCGGCGCGTCTGTTACGGCGCCCAGCCTTCGAGCCCCGCCTTCTACCACCGCATCCAGAAGGACATCGGCGAGGCCTGGGGGGTCGAACTGGTCAACATCTACGGCCTCACCGAGGGCGGCACGACCGGCATCTACCTGAGCGACGCCGACCACGCCGAGGCGATGAAGCGCATCGGGCCCTACGGCATCTCGATCGGTCGCAACGGCTTCCGCGACTGGGTCGAATGGACGGTCCTCCGTGAGGAGGACGACGCGCCGGCGGCGCCGAACGAGGTCGGCGAGCTCTGCGTCAAAGGCCCGAGCACGATGGACCGTTACGTCGGCCGCCCCGAGGAGACCGCCCGCGCCCTCCGCGACGGCTGGCTCCACACCGGCGACTCGGCCCTCCTCGACGACGCCGGCTTCCTCTTCTTCGTCGACCGCAACAAGCAGATGATCCGCCGCGGCGGCCTCAACATCTCCTCGGCCGAGGTCGAGGGCGTCCTGCTCGAGCACCCCGGCGTCCTCGAAGTCGCCGTCGTCCCCCTCCCCAACCCGGTCCTCGGCTCCGACGTCCGCGGCGTCGTCGTCCCCGCCGACCCCCGGCCCACCCCCGAGGAGCTGATCGCCTTCTGCGCCGAGCGCCTCGCCGATTACAAGGTCCCCACCCAGATCGACTTCATCGACGCCCTGCCGAGGAACGGCATGAACCGCGTGATGAAGGGCGTGCTGACCGGCGAGCGCGAAGCGCTGAGCTCCTGAGGCGCGCTTTTTCTACCGCATGCGAGGTAGAAAAAGCGCGGGGGTCAGGCGCGGAGGGTGCCCTCGGGGTCGACTCGCTCGCGGAGGATCTGGAGCTCCTCCTCGCTGGGGGGCTCCGTGATCGGCGGATCGGTCGGGGCCTTCAAGTCGAAGCCCGTGGCCTCCTGGGCCGCGTCCATCGTCACGCCCTCGTGGAGGGAGCGGACCTGCATGTCGCCGGCGTCGTCGAAGTCGAAGACTCCGAGCGGGGAGAGGACGAAGCGGACGCCGCCGCCGGGGAACTTCAGGCGCTCGCGCTCGGTGCGGTCGCCGAGGGCGGTGATCAGGGCGACGCGCTCGACGAAGGTGCGGGGGTCGTGGCGCGGCATGACGATGTAGTAGCCGTCGCAGCTGGTGGACATCGAGCCGAGGGCGACGCCGCCGGGGCCGCGCAGCTTCCAGCCGCCGTCTTCGGTGGGGATGCCGAACAGGTTGATGTTGCCGCGGCGGTCGACCTGCAGGCCGCCGACGAAGAAGACGTCGGGGCGGCGCGAGTAGTCGAAGGCCTTTTCCTGGACCATCAGCGCCTCGCCGACCTGCGAGCGCGGGTCGAAGAGGAAGGGATAGACGGGCGGGGTCGCCTCTCCCCCGCCGAGGGCGGTGACGCCGAGGCCGACGAGGACGCGGAGGTCCGGCAGGCGGGTGAGGCCGGCCATCACCGACGCCGCCCGCGCCATCGGCATGTTGGCGCCGATCTGGACGCTGCGATCGGTCGGGCGCAGGTCGCGCGCCAGGAGGATCGCGAAGAGCTCATCCTGCGTGTAGTCGGCCATCAGACGAGGAGCGAGGAGATCCGGCGGATGCCGATCTGCTCGAGGTAGGTGTCGTGGTCCACGTCGGGCCCGGCATAGCGCTCGAGATAGGCGGCCAGATCGGCCTCCTCGCGGGTCGCGCCGAGGAACTCCTTCAGGTGCTCGACATCAGCGACCATCGTCGCGCAGGAATAAGGGTGGGTGCCGAAGGGCGCCCGCACCACGCGGGTGTCCTGCCAGTACCAGGTGCGCTCCGGCGCGCGCCGGATCACCTCGTTGGAGACGACGCGCTCGCACTGGAGGATCACCGTCTCGGCCGCGGAGCCGAGCGCCAGGTCCATGTTGCCGGTGCCCTGCGGCTGCGCGTTGCCGTACTCGTCGGCGATCTCCGCGTAGACGAGGGCGAAGTCGAGGGGCATCGCCGGGATCGCCAGCAAGCTCTCCCCGGCGACCGGATCGGTGAAGGTCTCGATGCCCTCATTCAGCGATGCGATGTCGGTGCCGACGCCGCCCCGCCAGGGCATGAACGGGAGGCACTGGGCGGCGGCGCGGAGGCCGGCGACGCAGTGGCCCTCGTCGACGTCTTCGACCTTGATCGCCCCCGCCTGGGCGGCCGCGCGGTAGACCGGCCCGAGCCCGGCTAGGAACTCGTAGCCGATGTAACAGGTGACGAGCTTCTCGACGCACCCGGCCGCGATCAGCAGCTCGACGTCGAGCCCGGAAACCGGCGCGACCACGGTCAGCCCGCGGACCCGCCGCCGGGCGAGCTCACGCACGAGCGCCATCGGGTGGGCCGCGGTGACCGCGCCGCCGATCCCGATCGTGGCGCCGTCGCCGACGTCGGCGAGCGCCTCCTCGAGCCCGGTCAGGACCGAGGCGCGCTCGGCAGCAGCAGCGCTCACGCGACCGACACCCGCAGCAGGGGATCGACCGAATCGAGGTCGGGGAGATCGCGGATCGACTCCGCCATCCGCTCGAAGGCCGCCTCGGAGATCTCCATCTCGTCGTGCAGGCGACGCGAGTTCTTCAGCACCCCGTCCCAGTCCCAGCCGTAGGTCGTGTCGTCCGGGATCAGCTCGCGGACGTGGCGGGCGCCGGTCGTCGTCGTCAGCTCGATCCGCGAGGCCAGCGGTGGCAGCCGCTCGTCGGCGATCACCTCGGTGCGGGCGACCAGCTCGCGGACCACCGGGTCGTCGGTCCGGTGCAGGCCGGCCAGCGTCGCCTCGCGGTCCTTGATCGCCATCGCGACGCAGAACGGCGCGCTCATCAGGCTCGCGCCGACGTCCTCGAACGGCCCCCAGTTGAGCGTCCCCGGATAGGCCCGGTCGACCGGGTTCAGCAGGCAACGGATGCTCTCGATTTCGTCGGCCTCGACGTCGGCGTCGGCGACCAGCCCGATCGCGGCCTCGACCGGGCTCTGGGTGATGTTGCAGACCGGATAGGGCTTGTAGATCACGTCGAGGATGCGCCAGCGCTCCCCCGGCACGAAGTCCGCCTCGTCGACCGAGTCGACTCCGGCGAAGGCGTGCGCGAGCCCCGCGGGACCCTCCAGCCATTCGCTCGCTCCGGCCGCCCCGGAGGCCGCCAGGCGCGCCGCCCAGAGGCCGTTGCGGGCGGCCATCCCGAGCTCCCAGCGCCACTCGGTCGTGCCCTCGATCCAGGTCTGGGAGAGGCCGCCGCTGAAGCTCGCGGCGATCGCGATCGCGTTGGCGACACCCTCCTCGTCGAGCCCCAGCAGCGAGGCGCAGGTGGCCGCCGAGCCGAGCGTCCCGTAGACCATCGAGGCGCGGAAGCCGCGCGGGGTCGATGACGGCTCGAGCACGTCGCCGACCGTCCCCGCCACCTCGTAGCCGGCGACGACGGCGCGCAGGAAGCGCTCCCCGTCGGCACCGACCTGCTCGGCCAGCGCCAGCGCCGGCGGGATCGTCGAGGACCCGAGGTGGGACTTGGCGGAGTAGTAGGTGTCGTCCTGGGCCCGCGCGTGCATCAGCACCGCGTTGGCGAAGGCGGCGTGCTCGGCGTCGACCCTGCCGCCGTGGCAGAGGAGCGTCGACTCCGCCGGCCCGCGGTCGGCGACGATCGGCCAGACGACCGGGCCCTCGGTGTAGGCGGCGAGCGCGCAGCTGAGGTCGTGGAGCAGGTTGCAGCGCAGCTTCTCGACGACCTCGTCCGGCACTCCGTCCTCACGGCACTCGACCACGAAGCCCGCCAGCCGCGCACCGATCGCCTGCTTGGTCATGTTCACGATCCAACCCCCTCGAGGCCGGCGACCACGGTTGCCAGGAATTCCGCCCCCTCCGCCCCGGTGAGGACGCGATGGTCACAGCCGAGGGTCAACCGCAGGAGGCGCCGGCCGTCGGCCTCCGCGGTCGCGGCGCCGACCCCGAGGATCGCCGCCTGGGGCGGGTTGACGATCGGATCGAAGTCCTCGATCCCGAACATCCCCAGATTGGACACGGTGAAGGTGGCGTCGCGCAGCTCCTCGCGGCTGAGGCGGCGGGCCGCGGCGGACTCGGCGAGGGCGCGGCTGGTGGCGGCGATCGCGGCGGGCTCGAGGCGGTCGGCGTCGTAGATCGCCGGGACCACCAGGCCGCCGGGGATCGCGATCGCGACGCCGACGTTGACGCGTGGGTGGAGCAGCACCTCGTTGTCGCCCCAGGAGGCGTTGACGACGGGGTGCGCGCGGAGGGCCCGGGCGCAGGCGTGGAGGATGTAGTCGTTGATGCTGGGGACGCCGCCGGCACCCGCCTCGCGCAGGCGCGCCCGCTCGGCGAAGACGCCGGCGACGTCGGCGGTCCGGCGCAGGTAGAAGCATGGGACAAGGGCCGCCTCGGTGAGGCGCCGGGCCATCGCCCGACGCATCAGCGGCAGCTTGACGACCTCGGGCTCGCCGCGACCGGCGGTCTCGACCGTGGTCGCGGCGGCCTCAGTCATCGCTGACGATCCCGAAAAGGTGGTCCGCCGGGACGACCTCGAACTCTTTGACGTTCAGCTCGGCGACGGTGCCGTCGACCGGCGAGGTGAGGTCCATGTTCGCCTTGTCGGAGGCGATTTCCATCAGCGCGTCGCCCGCTTTCACGGTCGCGCCGACCTCGACGTTCAGCTGGACGACTTCCACCTCTTCGCCGGGATCGGCGTCGGCGACCTTGATCTCGTGGCGCATCTCTTATCCCTCCCCGGCGGTCTCGCGGAGCGCCGTGACGATGTCGTCGACCCCGGGGGTGCGGGCCTCGGCCAGCGGCACCGGGGTCGGCACGTTGATGAACGGCGAGGTGACCCGCCGGGGCTTGGTCTTCAGCTCCCCGAGGCAGTCCTCGACCGCCAGGGCGAGGACCTCGGAGGCGAAGCTGAACGGTGAGGTCGCGTCCTGGGCGACGACAAGCCGGCCGGTGCGGCGGATCGAGTCGGCGATCGCCGGACGATCGAGCGGCGCCAGCGTGCGCGGGTCGACGACCTCGACCGAGATCCCCTCCTCGGCCACCTGCTCCGCCGCCTCCAGCGCGCGGTCGACCTGGCGGCCGATCGCGACCAGGGTGACGTCGGTGCCCTCGCGCGGCACCGCGGCCACGCCGAGCGGGATCAGCAGATCCGAATCGAGCGGAACCTCGTGGCGCGCGGTCAGCAGGCCCTGGGTCTCGATGAAGAGCGTCGGGTCGTCGTCGCGGATCGCGGACTTGAGCAGGCCTTTGGCGTCCGCCGCGTTCGACGGCATCACCACCTTCAGCCCGGGGACGGCGCCGAACCAAGCCTCGAAGTTCTGCGAGTGCTGGGCGCCGTTGGGCCCGCCGACGCCGCACATGGTGCGGATCGTCAACGGCAGCGAGTGGCCGGTGAAGTAGCGGTACTTGGCCGCCTGGTTGACGATCTGGTCCATCGCCAGCATCGCGAAGTCGAAGAACATGATCTCGACGATCGGCCGCATCCCGACCGCGGCGGCGCCGGTGCCGAGGCCGACCAGCAGCGGCTCGGAGATCGGCGTGTCGCGGACCCGGCTGGGGCCGAATTTGTCGAGCAGGCCGCGGGTGACCCCGTAGGGGCCGCCGACCCGGGCGACGTCCTCGCCGATCAGGAACGTCTTCTCGTCCCGCTCCATCTCCTCGGTCAGGGCCTGGTTGACGCCCTGCCAGAACTTCAACGCTCGCGTCTCCACGGTGGCGCTCATCGGCTGACCTCCTTCTGAGGACGGTTCATCGGACCGGCTCCGCGAGGTGGCCCGCGAAGAGGACCTCCTCGCCGGCCACGGGGCTTGCCAGGGCGAACTCGAGGGCGGCGGCGATCTGCTCCTCGACCGCCGCGTCGGCGGCGTCGGCCGCGTCGGCGTCGAGCTCGGCGCGGGCGCGGACGAGGGGGTCTCCGGCGCGGCCGGTCTCGACCTCGGCCTCGTCGCGGTAGGCGGCTTTGTCGCCTGCGTAGTGGCCGAACCAGCGGTAGGTCTCGGCCTCGATCAGGGTCGGGCCCTCGCCCGCCCGCGCCCGCGCGACCGCCTCGGCGACGACCGCCGTGGTGGCCTCGACGTCGTTGCCGTCGACCTTCAGGCCGGGCATGCCGTAGCCGTCGGCGCGCTTCCAGATCTCACCGGCGACGTGGACCGACACCGGCGTCAGCTCGACATAACGGTTGTTCTCGCAGATGAAGACGATCGGCAGCTTCCAGAGGCTGGCGGTGTTGAGCGCTTCGCCGAGCACCCCGTTGGCCGCCGCGCCCTCGCCGAAGAAGCAGATCGCGACGTCGTCGCGGCCGTCGATCTGCAGGCCGAGGGCGGCGCCGGTCCCGACGGGGATGCCGCCGCCGACGATGCCGTTGGTGCCGAGCAGGCCGATCTCCGGGATCGCGATGTGCATCGAGCCGCCGCGTCCGCGCGAATAGCCGTCGGCACGGCCGAGCAGCTCGGCCATCATCCGGTCGGCCCGCGCGCCCTTGGCGATGCAGTGGTGGTGGCCGCGGTGAGTGGAGACGATCACGTCGGTCTCGCGCAGCGGCCAGCAGCCGCCGACAGCGACTCCCTCCTGCCCGATCGAGAGGTGCAGTGGCCCGGGGACGTTGCCCTCGTGGAACTGCTCGTGGACGGTCTCCTCGAAGCGGCGGCTGAGCCGCATCAGTTCGTAGCGGCCGCGGCGGTCCTCCGCCGAGCCGATCTCGGTCGAATTCAAGCTCTTCCCTTCCCTTTCACGCGGCCTACCGGCCGGTCGGTAGCGACCTTAGCAGACGATTATCAGTCTGTGTTCGGCTTTCCAGGGCGGCTTGCAGATTTGTCACAACCGCTCGGTTGAGCGGTCCGCCCCATCGTTTTCAATAGAATGCGAGGGGTGCGCGGACGGAGGCGTTTTTCCGCGGGAAGTCCAGACCAATGGCGGCGACGAGAACTCAACTTGCAGCGGTGGAGACGACGGTCGAGCGTGCCTCGGACGTGCGTCCCGACATCATCGAAGCGGCGACGCGGATCTTCAGCGAGCGCGGCTACCACGCCGCCTCGATGTCCGACATCGCCGACGCGGTTGGCATCCGCAAGGCCAGCCTCTACCACCACGTGCGCAAGAAGGAGGACCTCCTCTTCGCCATCCACGAGGCGCTGGTCGACGAGCTGATCGACGAGACCCTCGCGGTCTCCTCCTCTTCCGCCAGCCCGGCCGACAAGGTCCGGGAGCTCCTCCACCTCACCATGCGCTTCATCGCCCGCAACCGCGACGGCGTCGCCGTCTTCCTCTCCGAGCGCCACGCCGTCACCGGCGAGCGCTGGCAGGCCCTGGTCGTCAAGCGCGACCTCTACGAGCGCATGGTCAGCCAGATCGTCACCGAGGGCCGCGGCAGCGGCGAATTCGCCGACCTCCCCCCCGAGCTGGTCGCCAAGGCCCTCCTCGGCATGGCGAACTGGGCCTACACCTGGTTCCGCCAGGACGGCCCGCTGTCCGCCGACGACGTCGGCGAGGTCTTCGCCGCCATCGCCCTGCGCGGCCTCGAAGCCCGGTAGCTCAGCCGACCCCCGACTGCTCCAGCCTTTTGCGCAGCTCGTCCTTGCGGACCTTGCCGATCGAGGTCTTCGGCAGCTCGGTCTCGAAGGCGACGATCGTCGGGACCTTGAAGCGGGAGAGGCGCTCCTGGCAGTAGGCGACGACCTCGGGCTCGGTCAGCTCGGCGCCGTCGGCGACGACGATCACGGCGGCGACGGCTTCGTCGCGGATCGGGTCGGGGACGCCGATGATCGCCGCCTCGGCGACCTGGGGGTGATCGACGATGACCGACTCGACCTCGATCGCCGAAACGTTCTCCCCGGCGCGCTTGATCATGTCCTTCTTGCGGTCGAAGAAGTAGAGGTAGCCCTGCTCGTCGGCGTAGGCGTTGTCGCCGGTGTGGAGGAGGTCGCCGCGGATCGTCTCGGCGGTCGACTGCTCGTCCTTGTAGTAGCCGAGCATGATCGAGCGGCCGCGCTCACCCTTGACACAGATCTCGCCGACCTCGCCGGTCGCGACCTCCTTGCCTTCCTCATCGAGCAGCAGCAGCGTGCGGCCCGGGGACGGCAGGCCGATCGAGGGCCAGCGCCGCGGCGCGGCGACCGGCGAGACCGTCAGCAGGGTCATCGTCTCGCTCTGCCCGTAGCCGTTGATCAGGTCGACCCCATAGCGCTCCTCGAAGGTCTGCTTCTCCTGGTCGGAGACGTTGATCGCGTAGAAGACCTTGCGCAGGTCGTGGTCGCGCTCGCCCTCCTTCGGCGGCTGGGCAATCAGCGTCCGCAGCTGCATCGCGACGATCGCCGTCTGGGTCGCCTTGTGGCGCTTGATCTGGTCCCAGAAGCGCGAGGCGGAGAACTCCTCGATCACGATCGCCGTGCCGCCGACGGTCATCGCCGCCATGATCGTCATCCCCTGGCCGTTGACGTGGAAGAGCGGCAGCGCCGTGAGGCAGCGTTCGCCCTCGTCGAGCCAGAGGCAGTGGACGGTGTCGAGGCCCGCCCGCAGGCAGTTGGCGTGAGACAGCATCACCGCCTTCGGCTTCGAGGTCGTGCCCGAGGTGAAGAGCAGCTCGCAGAGGTCGTCGCCGCCGACCGCGGGCCGCGGAGCGGGCTCCTCGGAGAGGCCCGGCAGGTCGTCGAAGGCGAAGAACTCGGTGAGGCGGCCGCGGGCGACGATCGTCGTCGTGTCGGTCCCGGCGGCGTCGATCCCGCGCTGGACCACCTCGCAGAAGTCGGGCTCGGTGATCGCGAAGGCGGCCTCGGTGAAGCCGATCACGTGCTCGAGCTCCCCCGCGGTGTTGGCGATGTTCGAGGGGACCATGACCGCCCCCAGGCGGGTGATCGCGAACCAGGAGATCAGGAACTCGGGACTGTTGCGCAGGTGGACGACGACGCGGTCCCCGGCGGCGACGCCGAGCGCGTGCAGCCCGCGGGAGCAGTCCTCGACCCGGCCGTCGAACTCGGCGTAGGTGGTCTCCGAGACCTCGCCCGCGCGGCTCTCGAAGACGAGGAAAGTTCGCTCGGGCGTCAGCGCGACGCGCTCGGCGAGCGCGTCCCCGATGCTGCGGTTGCCCATTTCTCCGATGCTCATCCCAGGCAGCTCCCTACGCTCGACATCAATAGCCCTTGCCCACGGTCCAGCCGCCGTCGACGAAGAGGGTGGCGCCGTTGACGAAGCTCGACTCCTCCGAGCAGAGGAAGAGCACCGGGCCGGCGATCTCCTCGACCTGGCCCCAGCGATCCATCGGCGAGTTCTCGCGCAGGACCCGGACCATCGCCTCGTCTTCGAAGTAGGGCGCGCTCAGCGGCGTCTCGATCACGCCGGGGGCGACCGCGTTGCAGTGGATCCCGGCGGCGCCGACTTCGACCGCGATCGACTTGGTCAGGCCGACGATCGCCGCCTTCGAGGTGTTGTAGGCGGCGCGTTCGCCGAGCGCCAGCTCGCCCGCCATCGAGGCCAGGTTGACGATGTGGCCGTGGCCCGCCTCGACCATCCCCGGGATCACCGCCTTGCTGCAGATGAAGGTGCCGGTGACGTTGACGTCGATCGTCCGCCGCCAGGCGTCCACCGACTCCTCCGCGATCGGCGCGACGTGACGGATGCCCGCGTTGTTGATCAGGAAGTCGATCCCGCCGAGGGCCTCGCGCGCCGCCTCGACCGCGGCGACGACCCCGGCCTCGTCGGTGACGTCGACGGCGTCGGCGATCGCTCCGGCGCCGACCTCCTCGGCCGCCGCGCGGGCGGCGTCGCCGTCGGTGTCGAAGATCGCCACGCGGGCCCCGGCGGCCGCGAAGGCCGCCGCGATCTCACGTCCGATGCCCCGTGCGCCGCCGGTCACGATCCCCGATTTCCCGGCCATCCGGTCACTCATGGGCGCCAGCATAGATCCGCCTGAGCCGCCGCCCTACTAGCTATCGCGACAGGCGTGAAGGCGGCCGGCCTGGAGTAATTTCGAAGGGGTGATGGAGGAGGGAGCGCGCACCAGCCTGCCACTCGTCGACTCTGACGAGCGTCGCCTCCTGCGCGAGTCGGTCAGCCGCCTCGCCCACAGCTTCGGCCACCGTTATTTCACCGAGGTGGTCGCCAAGGAGGAGCCGCCGGAGGCCTTCTGGGCGGCGCTCGGCGAGCACGGCTTCATGGGTCCCTCGATCGGCGAGGCCTACGGCGGCGGCGGGGCCGGATTGACCGAGCTGGCGATCGTCGAGGAGGAGATCAGCGCCGCCGGGCTGCCGCTGCTGAAGATGCTCATCTCCCCCGCCGTCGCCGGCGCGATCGTCGAAAACCACGGCGACGAGTCCCAGAAACAGCGCTGGCTGCCGGGGATGGCGGCCGGGATCGAGCGCTACTCGCTCGCGGTGACCGAGCCCGGCGCCGGGTCCAACACCCACAAGATCTCCACCCGCGCCCGCCGCGAGGGCGACGGCTACGTCCTCACCGGCACCAAGGTCTACAGCTCCGGCCTCGAGGACAGCCAGTGGGTCCTCGTCCTCGCCAAGACCGGTGAGGCCGACGGCCGCTCGCAGCTCTCCCTCTTCATGGTCGAGGTCGACCACCCGAAGCTGGAGCGGCAGCGGATCCCGGTCGCGATGTGCGCCCCCGAGCACACCTTCACGCTGATGTTCGACGAAGTCGACATCCCCGCCGACCGGCTGATCGGGGCCGAAGGCGAGGCGATGCGCACCGTCTTCAGCGGCCTCAACGCGGAGCGGGTGATGTCGGCGGCGATGTGCATCGGGGTCGGCCGCTACGCCCTGGCGAAGGCGTCGCAGTACGCCAACGAGCGCGAGGTCTGGGGCCAGCCGATCGGCGCCCACCAGGGCGTGTCCCACCCGCTCGCCGAAGCCCACGCGAACCTCGAGGCGGCGCGCCTGATGATGATGAAGGCGGCCACGCTGACCGACGCCGGCGCCCCCGCGGGCGAGGCCGCGAACATCGCCAAGCTGCTCGCCGCCGACGCCGGGACCAAAGCCCTCGACCAGGCGATTCAGGCCCACGGCGGCAACGGGCTCGCCGACGAGTACGGCCTCGCCGACCTCTACTTCATCGTCCGCCTGCAGCGGATCGCCCCGGTCAGCCGGGAGATGATCCTCAACTACATCGCCCAGCACTCGCTGGGCCTTCCCCGCTCTTACTGAAGGAGGCCAGGATGTCGATCGACGTCACCAGCTTGACCCACCGCCGACCGACCAACCGCTGGGACCGCACCAGCGTCGGCGACTTCTGGGAGCGGATCACCTGGAGCTACCCGGACAAAGAGGCGATCGTCGGGCGTCCTGGCGCCTTCGCCTATCCCGGCAACGAGCGCCTCACCTACCGCGACGCCGACGAGCTCGCCAACCGGGTCGCCAACGCGATGCTGGCGATCGACGGGGTCGAGCGGGGCGACCGCGTCCTCTTCTTCTGCGACAACTCGACCGAGGCCTACGTGACCAAGATCGCCGTCGCCAAGGCGGGGCTGGTCTCGGCGCCGATCAACCCGATGCTGGCGCCGGACGTGGTCGCCGACCTGATCACCCGGGTGGAACCGAAGGTGGCCTTCGTCGACGACGTCCTCTGGGCCAAATGCGAGCGCGCCTTCACCGAGACGGGCCTGACGCCGACGGTGACGATCCCGATCGGCGGTGAGGTCCTGCCCGGGTCCGTCGCCTTCGCCGACTTCGTCGCCGACGCGCCGACCACCGAGCCCGACGTCGAGATCCACGGCGACGACATCTGGGAGATCATCTTCACCTCGGGGACCACGGCGATGCCGAAGGGGGCGATGGTCTCCCACAACTACTCCTACCTCAGCGCCTACTCCTTCGCGCTCAGCCTCACCCGCGGGCTGCGGTTCGAGTGCGATTTCAAGATGGTCACGTTCCTGCCGCTGATCTTCCACATCGCCGACCAGATCTTCTCCTTCCCGGCGTTCCTCTGCGGCGGCACGCTGGTGTTCGGGCGCAGCTACGACCCACAGGGGATCGCCCAGGCGATCTCCGACGAGGACATCACGATGTGGTGGGGCGGCTCGCCGGCGATGCTGGAGGAAGTGACCGAGCGCCTCGAGGCCTCCGACGGCGCGCTCGACGCCTCCTCGGTCACCGCGATCGTCTTCGGCTGGACGGCGATCGCGCCGTCGCTGGTCGAGCGGATCCGCAAGCTGACCACCGAGGACGTCTGCATCCTCGAGATCCTCGGGCAGACCGAGGCGATCTCCTGCTTCCGCTTCTGGCCCGACAAATGGCCGGAGACCTTCGCCGCCAACGCTCCGGCGATCAACTACGTCGGCGTGCCGAACCCGCTGCTGGCCTCGAAGCTGGTCGACGAGGAGGGCAACTCGCTGGAGGGGACGACGGGGGTGCCGGGCGAGGCCGTCTACCGCTCGCCGGTCCTCACCGCGGGCTACTACCAGGACGAGAAGGCGACCGAAGAGGCCTTCCGCGACGGCTGGTTCCACTCCGGCGACGTCTGCGAGTACGACGCCGAGGGGCTGCGGATCATGGTCGACCGCTCCAAGGACATGATCAAGTCCGGCGGTGAGAACGTCTCCACGCTGCGGGTCGAGACGATCCTCCGTTCGCACCCGGAAATCCTCAAAGCCGCGGTCGTCGGGCTGCCCCACGAGCGCTGGGACGAGGCGGTCACCGCGATCATCGTCCCCGCCGAGGGCGCCTCGCCGGACCCCGAAGAGGTGAAGGCGTTCTGCCGCGAGCGCCTGGCCGGCTACGAGTCCCCGAAAGCCGTGATCCTCGCCGAGTCCCTGCCGGAGACGGTCGGCGGCAAGGTCCTGAAGTACAAGCTTCGGGTCGAGCACGCCGCTTTCTACGACGGCGCCTCCTAGCCCGCGCCGAGGCGCGCCGCCACCATCCGCAGCACCTCCTCGGGTTCGCGCGCGAGCTGACGGTCGGTCACCCGTTCGACCGTGATCCCGAGCAGCCCGAGCACCCGCTGCCGCTTGCGGTCCTCCTCGAAGGAGAGCCGCGAGCCGTGGGTGCCGAAGGTGTCCAGTTCCACCGCCAGCCGCGCCTCCTCCCACCAACAGTCGAGCTCGTAGCCGGCGACGACGTAGTTCATCGCCGGCCCCGGCAGCCCCGCGCGGCGGACCAGCTCCCGAAAGCGCCGCTCCAGGCCAGAGCGCGTGACGCTCGGGTCCGGCTGGTAGAGCTCAACCGCCCGGGCCAGCGTCGTGTGCCCTTGGTGGCCCGCCGTCCGGGCGAGCAGCGCATCGAGCTCGCGGCGGTCAAGCAGCCCCAGGTCCTCGCATCGCCTCAGATCCTTCTCCGTGCGCCCCGGGTCAAGCGCGGCGAGGTCGAGCACGGTGCGGGCGAGGGAGGTGACCGGGATCCGGTCGCACTCCGTCATGTCCTCCTCGGCGAGGGCGGCGTAGTGCACATGGAAGTCCGCCCTACGATGCCGTCGCGTGGTCGCGGTGACGTGGAACTTCCCCGAAGGCCGGGACCGCGTCAGTCCCCAGACCCAAGCGGCCGACCAATGGCTCGCGACGCAAGGAGCGTTGGCGGCGACGGCAGCCACGCACCACCCCTCCCACGTCAGCGCCTCATGCCCGACCGCGTACACGCGCCGGTGCAGGCGCTCTAGCCGTCCCACATTGGCCGCCTTCGCAGCCGAGCTGCGCGTGTAGCCGAGCGCGGCCAGCTGCGACGTCGTCACCACGCCATGCTGCCGGGTCGCCAGCCTTTTCAACCGCAGATGTCCGGGTGCCCTTCGCTGTTTGTCGCCCACAGGGCTACAAGGAGCGAAGGGCTGTCGATTTACCCCCCGGGGCTAGGAGATTCCGAGCAAATCGCGGGCGATCATCCAGCGGTGGATCTCGGCGGTGCCGTGGCCGATGCGCCAGAGGCGGACCTGGCGGAAGTAGGACTGGATCGCGTTCTCTTTGAGGTAGCCGCGGCCGCCGAAGACCTGGAGGCAGCGGTCGGTGACGCGCTGGGCCATCTCGGTGGCGTAGAGCTTCGACTTGAAGGCGTCGGTGCGGATGTCTTCGCCGCGGTCGGCGCGCCAGGCGGTCTTGTAGACGAGGAGCCGGGCGACGTCGAGCTCCACCGCGGAGTCGGCGAGGGGGAAGGAGAGGCCCTGCCGGGAGCCGATCGGTTCGCCCCAGGTGGTGCGCTCCTTGGCCCAGGCGACCGCGTCGTCGAGGCAGCGCTGGGCGATCCCGAGCTGGTAGCTGGCGATCTTCAGCCGCCCGTGGACGAGCTGCTCGTCGGCCAGGTGGAAGGCTTTGCCCTCTTCGCCGAGGCGCTGGGTGGCCGGGACGCGGCAGTTGTCGAATTCCAGTTCGGTCGGGACCCAGGCGTCGCCCATCGTCGGCAGCATGCGGGCGATGTTGTAGCCGGGGGTGCCGGACTCGATCAGGAACGCGGTGACGCCGCGCGAGCCCTTCGAGGGGTCGGTCGAGGCGAAGAGGATCAGGAACTCGACCCGCTCGGCGAGGCCGATGAACATCTTGCGGCCGTTGATCACGTAGTCGTCGCCGTCGCGGACCGCGACCGTCTCCACCGCGCCGAGGTCGGAGCCGGTGCCGGGCTCGGTGAAGGCGTAGGCGCTGCGGCGCTCACCGTCGATCACGGCGCGCACGTAGGGGTCCCACTGCTCGGGGCTGGCGTTGTAGAGGACCGGCTCCGGGGAGCCGCCGACCTCGAACATCATCGGGTGGCGGTTCAGCTCCTCGTGCACGGCGCAGACGGCGAGCTGGCCGAGGCCGAGGCCGCCGTGCTCGGTCGGCACGTCGATCGCCCAGAGGCCGCGCTCGCGCGCCTCGTCCTGGAGCTTCGGCCGCAGCGCCCATTCGACGTTGCCCTCGCGGAGGAACTCCTCCTCCAGCGGCGCCAGGCGCTCCTCGCGGAACTCGCGGGCGATCGTGACGAGGTCCTGGACCTCCGACGGCAGCTCAAAGTCCATCGCTACGCCTCCTCGTTCAGTTCGGGCTTGAAGATGGTCCGGATGCCGTCGAAGGAGCCGTCGGCGTAGCTCTCGAAGGCGCCGATGACCCCGTCGAAGCCGACCCGCAGCTCGATCAGCGGGCGCAGGTCGATGTCGGTCGTCGCGATCCAGCCGGCGACGTCGGCGAACTCCTCGTGCGTGTAGCCGAAGGAGCCGATGATCCGGGTCTCGTTCTCGACCACGCGGGCGGCCGGGAGCGCGACGTCGTCGGCGAAGATCCCGACCAGCATCACCGTGCCGCTGCGGCCGACGGCGCGGACCGAGGCGGCGACCGTCTCCGGCCGCGCGACGCAGTCGAAGGCGACGTCGAAGTCCGCCGGCAGCGCGTCGACCTCCTCCGGCGGGAGAGCGGTGAGGCCGAGCGCGGCGATCACCTCGCGGCGCTCCGACTGCGGCTCGGAGACGACGACCTCGGCCGCGCGGCGGTGGGCGGCGAGGGCGGCGCCGAGCCCGATCACGCCACCGCCGACGACCAGGACCTTGGCGCTCCCGTCGAATCCGGTGAGACGGAGGGCGTGCTCGCCGACGACCAGCGGCTCGATCAGCGCCGCGAGCTCGAGCGGGGCGTCGGCCGGGAGCGGGACGGCGTTCGCGGCGCGGACCACCATCCACTCGGCGAAGCCGCCCGGGGTGTCGGGGTAGCAGCCGTAGACGCGGCGGTCCGGGCAGAGGTTCGTCTGGCCGGCGCGGCAGAGGTCGCATTCGAGACAGCCGGCGATCGGGTCGACCGCGACCGCCTGGCCGAGCTCGAGCCCCTTGACGCCATCGCCGACCTCGTCGACGATCCCGGCCGGCTCGTGCCCCATCACCAGCGTGTCGCCGGGGCCGAGGAATTCGTCGCGGCGTTCGTTCCGCAGCATGTAGCCGTAGAGGTCGGAGCGGCAGATCCCGACCGAGTCGATCCGCAGGCGCACCTCGCCGGGGCCGGCGTGTGGGGTCTCGACCTCCTCGACGCTGAGCCGGCTTTTGCCGTGGTAGAGCAGGGCGCGCACGGGAGCATCTTCGACCCGCCCCCCAGGAGGGGGAACTGGCGGATGCGCCAATCACCCGGCGGGCGCGGCCTCATAAAGTCGCGGCGATGAGCTACCCGCACGCCGCCCAGCAGCGCTACCCGGTGCCCCCGGGGGCGACCCGCCTGCTGCTGGTCCGCCACGGCGCGGCGGCGGTGGCGCCGGAGGGCGGCGAGCCGCTCGGGCTGCTCGACGGCTACAACGACCCGCCGCTGGCGCCGAGCGGGCGCGAGCAGGCGGCCGCGGTCGGCGCCCGCCTGGCGCTCGACCCGCCCGACCGGATCTTCGTCAGCGGCCTCAGCCGCACGGTGGAAACCGCGGCGCCACTGCTCGAGGCGAGCGGCCTCGAGCCGGTCGAAGTCCCGGAGCTGCGCGAGGTCCACCTCGGCGAGTGGGACCACCAGTACCCGCACAAGATGGCGGGCCGCGACCCGCTGGTGCCGCGGATCCTGGCCGAGCAGCGCTGGGACGTGATCCCCGGAGCCGAGCCGGCGTCCGACTTCAGCGCCCGGGTGCGGTCAGGGATCGAGCGGGTGCTGGGCGAGACGGGCGAGGACGCGACCGCGGCGGCCTTCGTCCACGGCGCCGTGATCTCGGAGATCCTCGCCGCGGCGACCGGCTCCCAGCCGCTCGCGTTCCTCTTCGCCGACAACGCCTCGATCACGGAGCTGATCAGCCTGCGGGGCGGGCGCTGGATGGTGCGCGGCTTCAACGACACCGCGCACCTGGAAGCCGAGGACTAGGGCGCCAGACGGACGTCCCAGTGGGGGTCGTCGGCGGGCTTGCAGACTTCGCCGTCGAGGGCGACGCCGCACTCCGGGCAGAGGTAGGAGCGGAAGATCAGCTCGTGGCCGACCTGCCGCTTCGGGTCGAGGAAGTTCGCCCCGAGGTCCGTCATCGGCAGCTCCAGCCGGGCGGCCCCGAGGCGGTAGTTGCCCTCGCGCGGCGCCAGCGCGTGGTCGCACTCGGCGCAGGCGAGCACACCGGTGCCCGCGGCATCGGTGCCGTAGGCGACGGTCGCCAGCACCAGCCCCTCGCGCTCCACCAAGGTCCCGGCGGCGGCGTCGAGCGGCGCGTGCGCCTCGGCGACCCGGGCCCGCATGCGCTCCGCGCGGAACTCCTCGTGGCCCTCGGCCAGCTCACCGTCGGCGCCGACCTCGACCCCGTAGATCGCCCGCGCTTCCTCGACCGTCGTCCGCCCCTCGCGGACTTCGGCGGCGACCGTCTCCGCATCGCGCAGCATCGGGTCGCCGTACCCCGCGCCGGGGTTCGGGATCACCTCGAAGACGTCTGACTCCAGCAGCCGGTTGTCGAAGACCTTCGGCGTCGCCAGGTCGCCGTCGGGAGCCATCTCCCGCAGCTCCTCCGGCGTGCCGGGGACCCTGCCGCTCTCCAGCCAGCCGCGGATGTCGCAGTCCTGGGCCCGCCACATCTCGCCGCCGGTCGCGGGCCAGCCGCCGAGCAGGCCGACGCCCTGGGTGACGCTCTGGGCGAGCCCGCCGGAGGAGATGAAGTGTTCCGGCGAGCGGTGGCCGACCATCGCCGAGACGATGCAGGCGCCGCCGCGCCAGCGCCCGTGGCCGCCGGAGTCGGAGGCCTCCCGACGGTAGAGGTAGAGCATCGGCACCTCGCGTTCCATCGACTCGACGCTGCCGACCGGGTTCATCGTCGAGCTCATCGTGCCGCCGTGGTCGAGGCCGTCGCGCCAGGGGAAGGCGCCGAGGCCGCCGACGATCCCGTCGAGCGGGAAGTTCGCGGTCGGCGTGCCGTACTGGTCGATCCCGAAGGTGTGGTTGTAGATCAGCGTCGCGCAGCCGGAGACGCCGAAGGTGTGGCGGGCGAGCTCCGGGTCGGTGGAGAGCATCTTCGCGTTCAGGTACTGGGCCTGGACCAGCGCCACCACCAGCCCCAGCGAGGTCGAGACCGCGGCCGGGTGGTGGGCGGCGGTGATCGTCCCGCGCTCGAACTCGAAGTCCACCTGTTCCAGCAGGCCGGCGGCACAGAGGTACTGGTCGTAACAGAGGAACGTGAGCAGCGAGTTGGTGATGCAGGCGCGCAGCACGCCGGCGGTGATGTTGAAGGAGCCGACGCTGGGATCGGTGCCGGCGTTGGAGTAGGTGAGGCGGTCCCCCTCCTTCTTCACCGTGAGCGCATAGCGGTAGGGCGTCAGGTCGCCGACCACGGCGCCGGAGACGTAACGGGTGTCGGACCATTCGCCGTCAGGGAGGCGTTCCAACCTCTCCCCGACTACCCCTGCCGTCGTGTCGATCATCTTCCGCATCGTGCCCTTGACCGCCCCCGCGCCGTAGCGCTGGACCAGCTCGAGGACGCGGGCGCGGGCCAGCTCCACCCCGGCGATCTGCGAGCGCAGCTCGAGCGTCATCAGCCCGGCCAGGCGCGAGCGCCGCACCCAGGCGTCGACGACGTCCTCGCGCACCTTGCCGGCGTCGACCAGCTTCATCGGCGGGAAGAAGGTCGGCTCGGCGTAGACGTCGTGCGCCTGCTGCGTGAACCCACCGGGCTCGACCCCGCCCAGCTCGCGCTGGTGGATCACGTTGTAGACCCAGGCGAAGAGCTTGCCTTCCCAGAAGACCGGCGCGTAGACGGCGGCGTCCATCTGGTGGTTGGTGCCGATCCAGGGGTCGTCCTGGAGGAAGATGTCGCCCTCGTTGATGCCGACGTTCATCGAGCGGTGCTCGAGCGTCCATTTGACGACGACGTCGGCGCAGCCGCCGAAGAAGAGGTTGCCGGGGCCGAAGCAGACCCCCGCCCCGTCCTCGGTCTGGATCGTCGTGTTGAAGTCGTAGCCGTAGACGACGACCTGGCTGCCAGATACGCGGCGGATCGTTTCCTGGTGGTCCCAGTTGACGTTCCAGAGCTTCGAGCGCAGGACCTCGTAGGAGACCGGGTCGAGGTCGGTATCGGCCTCGGTGTGGAAGTGCAGCGAGGGGTCGACCACCAGCTGGTCGGGCGGCATGTAGCCATTGGCGAAGCTTTCAGCGCGGCGGCTCCGCTCGTTGTCCAGCGTGGCCGCGACCTGGCTCTCAATCGAAGTCGCCATGTCAGTCCTCCATCTCGATCGTCAGGTTGCCGCCGGGCTCGACGACCAGGCCGATGCCCGGTCGCAGGACGACGGTCGTGTCGGGGAAGTCGAGCAGCGCCGGGCCGGTGAGGCGGGCGCCCTCGGGCACGTCGGGGCCCGTGTAGACGGGGGTCGCCGAGACCTCGCGGTGCTCGGGCCAGTAGACGTCGCGGCTGCCGGATGGCTCCGGCGTCCCGCCCGCGGCCGCCCCGGAGGCGGCACCCGCCCGCAGGGCCTCCGCGGGCTCCACGTGGAGGCGCAGCGCGGTCATGTCGACGCCGCCCTCGGGGTAGCCGACGCCCTCGCCGAAGCGCTGTGCGTAGTTGCGTTCGAAGTTGTCGACGACCTCCTGCGGCGAGCCCTCGTCGAGCACCCCGTCGGGCACCTCGGCCTCGACGTCGTAGACCTGCAGCGCGTACTTCAGGTCGGCGGAGCGGGCGCTCGTCAGCGAGCCCCAGTCGACCCCCGAGCGGGCGGCGTCCTCGCGCGCCATCTCGTCGAGCCGGTCGAAGCCCTCGGCGATCGTCGCCAGCTCGAACGGGGCGCGCATGTATACCGGCACCTCGTAGGTGCGGCCGTAGCCCTCCAGCCCGATCCCGTAGGCGGACCAGACCGAGGCGAGGTCACCGACCGGGACGACCACCCGGCCGATCCCGAGGCCGCGGGCGAAGAGCCCGGCATGCACGGCGCCACCGCCGCCGAAGGCGTAGAGGACGAATTCCCGCGGGTCGTGGCCGCGGGCCACGGTCATGCTGCGGATCTTGTCCTCCATCAGGCTGTCGGCGACGACCTGGATGCCCGCCGCGCACTCCAGCAGGCCGAGGCCGAGGCGATCACCGAGCTCGCTGATCGCCGCGCGGGCCGCCTCGACATCGAGCGTCATCCGCCCGCCGAGGAAGTTGTCCGGGTTCAGCAGGCCGAGCACGAGGTCGGCGTCGGTGACCGTCGGGACGGTGCCGCCGCGGCCGTAACAGACCGGCCCGGGCAGGGCTCCGGCGCTCTGCGGGCCGACCCGGAGCGCCCCCGACTGCGGATCGACCCAGGCGAGGCTGCCGCCGCCGGCGCCGACCGACTCGACGTCGACCATGCGCAGGAAGAGATCGTGCTGCTCGACCACGACGCTGTCGCGGATCGGCAGCTGGGAGCCGGCGATGACGCTGACGTCGAACGTCGTCCCGCCCATGTCGGCGGCGATGATGTTCTCCTGGCCGCGTTCTTCGCCCGCCTTGGCGCTGGCGACGACGCCGCCCACCGGGCCGGACTCGAGCGTCATCACCGGGCGGGCGATGACGTCCTCGGCATCGATCAGGCCGCCGTCGCACTGGGCGAAGAGCAGCCGGTCGCGGTAGCCGTTGGAGCCGAGCTCGCTCAGCAGGGTGGTCACGTAGTCGCGCATCAGCGGGCCGATGTAGGAGTTGAGGACGGCGGTCGCGGTGCGCGGGTACTCGCCGATCCGCTGGGCCAGCTGCGAGCCGTAGCTGATGTAGAGGTCCGGATAACGCTCGCCGAGCAGCTCCCGCGCGGCGTCCTCGTGGACCGCGTTCAGGTGGCTCCAGAGGAAGGAGACGGCGAGCGTCTCGACGCCCTGCTCCAAAAGGCCCTCGGCGGCGCGCAGCACGCCATCACGGTCGAGCGGCACGACGACCTCGCCGAAGGCGTCGATGCGCTCGGTCACCTCGACGACGTCCTCGCGGCGGACGAAGCGCTCCGGCAGGGAGCTCGCCGCGTAGTCGAGGATGCGCTCGACCGGCTGACCGTTGGTGCGCCCGGTGTTGTTGAGGATGCGCAGGCTGTCGCCGTGGCCGACCGTGGAGATCAGCCCGACCCGGGCGCCGGTGCGGGAGACGACCGCGTTGATCCCGACCGTGGTCCCGTGCGAGAGCCTGTTCGTCTGCGCCAGCAGGTCGGTCAGCGGCATCCCCATGTGCTCGGCCGCCGCCGCCACCGAGTTGATGAATCCGGTCGCGAACTCCGGGGGCGTCGAGGGGGACTTGCCGATCGTCACCGCGCCGTCCGGCGCGACCACCGTGCAGTCGGTGAAGGTGCCGCCGATATCGACGCTGATTCTGTATCCGTCGCTCATGATCCCGTCCTTGATCCGCCGTTGACACTGAGGAACTCGCCGGTGATGTAGTCCGACTCGCTCGAGAGCAGGAAGAGCGCCGCGTTGGCGATGTCGATCGGCAGCCCTTTGCCCTTGACGCCGTCGCGGTGGAGCGGCACGTCGGCGGCGAGGCTCGCGACCTGCTCGTCGGAGAAGGCGTCGTGGATCTCGGTGCGGATGAAGCCGGGGTTGATCGCGTTGACGCAGATCCCGTCGGCGCCGAGGTTGTGGGCGAGCGAGACGGTCAGCCCGAGGACGGCGCCCTTCGAGGCCGGATAGGCGGGGTCGGTCGCCGGGCGTCCCTGCTGGGCGGCGAGCGAGCCGATGTTCACGATCTTGCCGTAGCCGCGCTCGCGCATGTCCGGCAGACAGGCCTTGATCGGCCACCAGGTGCCGTCGGTGTTGACGCGGAAGTGGCGCCGCCAGCTCTCCTCCTCGGCTTCCCAGGGGAGCGCCGAGGAGGCGACCCCGGCGTAGTTGACGAGCGCGTCGACCGGGCCGAGCTCGGCCCGCACGCGCGCGACCGCCGCCTCGACCGCGTCGCGGTCGCCGACGTCGACGACGAGCGCGAGCGTCGGCCCGAGGTCCGCCAGCTCCGCCGCCGCGGCCTCCACCGTCGGCTCGATGTCCCAGAGCGCCACCGCGGCGCCCTCTTCCAGCAACCGCTGCGCCGTCGCCCGGCCGAAGCCGCGCGCCGCGCCGGTGACGATCGCCACCCGTCCTTGCATCCGGTCAGCCATCCACCATCTCCTTCACCTGGCCCTTGTTGATCTTTCCGATCGAAGTCTTCGGCAGCTCCTCCACCCAGACGAACCGGGAGGGGACCTTGAACGGGGCGAGCAGCTCACCGCAGTGGGCGCTCAGCTCCTCGTCCTCGCACCGCTCACCGGCGAGGACGGCGACCACGAGTTCCTCGTGGTGGGGGTCGAAGACGCCGACCACGGCCGCCTCGACGACCGCCGGGTGGCGCTCCAGCGCCAGCTCGACCTCGCTCGCCGCGACGTTCTCCCCCTTCGGCTTCAGCATGTCCTTTTCGCGACTGTGGAAGAGGGCGTAGCCGGTCGCGTCGACGCTGCCGAGGTCCCCGGTCCGCAGCCAGCCCGCGCGCAGCGCCTCGGCGGTGAGGTCCGGCCGCCGCCAGTAGCGGTCCATCAGCCCCGGCCCGCGCAGGAGGATCTCGCCGACCTCGCCGGCCGGGAGGAAGTTGCCGCGCTCGTCGGCGATCGCGATGTCCCAGCCGGACTGCGCCGGGCCGAGCGACTGCCAGCCGGAGCGCGGGTCGAGGTGGAGCGGTCCGCGGGTGCCGCCCGCCGCCGACTCGGTCATCCCGTAACACATGCGGAGCGGGAAGCCGTAGCGCGCCTCGGCAGCCTCGATCTCCTCGCCGTGCAGCGGCAGGCCGAAGGTCATCAGGCGGATCTCGTGCTCGCGGTCGCCCGGTCCGGCGGGCTGGGCGAGGAGGCTGCGGATCGCCCCGCCGGTGATGTTGGCGAGCGTCACCCGGTGCTCGCGGCACTCGTCGAGGTAACGGCTGGCGCTGTAGCGGTCGCCGAGGATCGCGGTCGCCCCGGAGAGCAACGCCGGCACCAGCTGCAGGAAGAGGGCGTTGCAGTGGAAGAGCGGCAGGACGATGTAGGAGCGGTCGCTCGCCCGCAGGCGCCAGCCCTCGGCGTTGTTCAGGCCGGCGTCGAGGACCGCGCCGTGGGAGAGGACCACGCCCTTCGGCCGCGAGGTGGTGCCGGAGGTGTAGAAGATCACCGCGTCCTCGAAGGCGTCGAGGTCGGCGGGCGGCCCGGCGAGCCCGCGCTCCTCCCCACTCGCCTCGGCACCGCGCAGCTCGGCCAGCGCCGCGTCGGGCTCGGCCGCCTCGCCGGCGTGGAAGGTGGCGACGCCGGCCGGGACGACCGCCTCGATCGGGCCGCGCTCCTCATCGTCGAAGATCAGGCAGGCGGCCTCGGAGTCCTCGAGCGCGAAGCGCAGCTCCTCGGGCGAGTACTGGCGGATCGTCGGCACCGCGATCGCCCCGGCGCGCAGCGCCCCGAGCATGGAGAGCACGAACTCGCCGGTGTTCCGCAGCCGCAGCACGACGCGGTCGCCGCGCCCCACCCCGGTCGCGATCAGGCCAGCGGCGACCTCGTCGATCGCGCGGTCGAGCTCGGCGTAGCTCCAGCGCCGCGTCGGCAGGCCCTCGCGCACGTCGACCAGGCACTCGTGGTCGGGATCGTCGGTCGCGCGATACGCGAACGCGGCCGGCAGGGTCTGGCCGGCGCGACTCATCGGCGCCCCACCGTCTGCATTTCACCGTCTCCTGGACGGTCAACTGCAGACGGTCCTCCGCACAACCCTCTTTTCCGCCGGCTGCCGAGTCCCGGAACCGGACGTAGCGTGTGACCCTCACTACACGGATGGAGGGTTCGATGGAGGGAAGTCCGCTCAGATTCGACGGGCGCGTGGCGATCGTCACCGGTGCCGGGCGAGGGCTCGGCCGCGCCTACGCGCTGGCCCTGGCCGAGCGCGGGGCAAAGCTCGTGGTCAACGACTTCGGCGGTGCGCTGTCCGGCGTCGGCTCCGATCCCGGGCCGGCGGCCGAGGTGGTCGAGGAGATCCGCGCGGCGGGCGGCGAGGCGGTCGCCGACACCGGCGACGTCACCGATCCGGCGGCGGGAGAGGCGATGGCGGCGGCGGCCGTCGAGGCTTTCGGCGGCGTCGACATCGTCGTCAACAACGCCGGCAACATGGACCCGCGCGCACTGGAGGAGCTGACCCTCGCCGACCTCGAGCGCCACGTCGGCATCCACGCCTTCGGCGCCCACAACGTCACCATGGCCGCCTGGGAGCAGCTGAAGGCGAGCGGCAGCGGCCGCGTCGTCGCGACGACCTCGATCGGCCTCTTCGGCGGCCCCTTCATCGCCGCCTACTCGGTCGCGAAGGCGGCCGCCTGGGCCTACGGTCGATCGCTGGCGCCCGCCGCGGTCGAGCACGGCATCAAGGTCAACCTGCTCGCCCCGGTGGCGGAGACGCGGATGGTCACCGACCCCGAGCTGCGCGCCAAGGTCAACCTGCCGGCGCTGGCCGAGGGCCACGAGCCCGACCCGAGCCGCGGCCCCGCCTCGGTGGTGCCGATGCTGCTGGCACTGGCCCACGAGTCCTGCCCGGTCAACGGCGAGACGCTCGGCGCCGGCCTCGGCCGCTTCGCCCGCATCTTCGCCGCCGAGACGCCGGGCCTGATCGCCCCGGGCATCGGCCCCGAGGAGCTGCTCGCCCGCTGGGATGAGGTCGTCGACGAGACCGGCTACGTCGTCCAGGGCAGCACCGCGGACTCCGTCGCCTACCGCGAGGAGCTGATCGCTTCCAAGGCTCACGCCGAGCGTTCCGACCCGGGGACGAGCTCGTAGAAGTCAACGCTGAAGGCGCCCAGGTCGAAATCCTCGGAGATCGGGATCGCGCCGCTGTCGAGAGCGGCCTGTAGATCCCGGCCGGCCTGGGCGAGGTCGTCGGCCTCGACCTCGTAGATCGCCAGGTAGCCGTACGGGGAGGGCTCGGTGTCGGCCATCGGCCGCACCGGGCTCAAGGCATAACGGCGCGCCTTCTCGAAGCCCGCCACCGCCAGCACGTCGCCGAAGTGCGTGTCGACGTACCAGCTGTTGTAGGCCTCCTCGCACTCGGGGCTGACCGGGTTGCTGCCGACCACCATCAGGGCACTAGGCATTCGACGCCTCCGTGTTCGTTTTCGCTTTGACGAAGTCGTCGACCAGCGCCGCCAGGCCCTCGGGGTCCTCGAACATCGGGTAGTGGCCGATGTCGGCGAGGACGCGGACCTCGGCGTTGGCGCCGATCAGCTCGGCCGAGTATTCGATCTGGTCGAGCGGCACCCAGAAGTCGTCGGCGCCTTTGATGATCAGGACCGGGCAGCGGACGTCGCCGAGGCCCTCGCGGACGTCGTGCTGGGCCCATCCCTGGATGTCGCCGTTGCCCGCCTGTTGGCAGTTCTGATGCTGCCACCACAGCTCCTTCACCTTCAGCGGGTCGGCGAGCGTCGGCTTGCCGAGGGACTCGACCGCGGCGAACTCGAGGAACGGCTTCCAGGCGGTCGACCAGGCCGGCCGCTCCAGCTCCCCCGGGAACGGCAGGATCGGCGAGCCCCAGGCGAGGCCCTCCATCGGCACGATCGCGAGGAAGTCCTCGCTGTGGTTGGCGGCGAGGTCGAAGGCGATGCAGCCGCCGATCGAGCAGCCGATCATCACCGGCTTCTCGCCGCCGCAGACGGTCTGGGCGAAGCGGTGGACGTACTCGGCGTGCTGGTTGATCGTCCGGTGCGGTTCCCAGTCGACCGGATAGCTGCGCGAGTGGCCGGGCAGGTCCAGGGCGTAGCCGTGGTAGCCGCGCTCGGCCAAGAGCGGCAGCAGGTACTGGTACTCGCGCGAGTCGGCCCCGGCGGTGTGGACGCAGACGACCGGGGTGCCCTCGCCGCACTCGTCGTAAAAGGTCCGGTTGCCGTCGACCTCGACGTAGCGGCCGACGATCTCGGCGGCGCTCATGCCGCCGCTCCCGAGGTCGCGGTCGCCCCTCCGCTCCCGAGCGCGCCCGCGCCCGCGAGGGTCGAGGCGAACGCCCAGGCCAGGTGCATGGTCGCGATGTGCATCCGCCCCGCTTCCACCCCGTTGCCCTCGATCGCCAGCTCCGGCGGCCGGTAGCCGCCGCCCGCCGCTTCGGCCGCCTCGACCGAGCCGAGGTGGCGGGAGCCCGCCGAGATCAGGTCGGTGAAGGTGCGCTCGCCGTTGCCGAGCATCTCCCAGGCCGCGTCGGCGCCGGAGATCTTGAAGGTGTAGCCGAAGACCGGGACGAATTCGAGCGTGTCGATCGCCTTGCCGCGGTAGATCTTCACCCAGAGCTGCTCGTCGCTGGTACCGATCAGGATCGAGCCGTCGAACCAGCGCGCCTCGGCCTCGAATTCGGGGTCCGCCGCGAGCGCCTCGAGGAAGCGATCTCGGAACTCCTGGTCCTGGATGCTCACTTCAGCCCTCCTTCTTGTGTGGCGCGATCGCCACGTTGATCGCGGGCGGGCCGTCGAGGCGGCCGGCGAGGTGATGGATCGCCTCCTCGGCACGCTCCAGCGGATAGCTCGCCGTATGCAGGCGGTCGAACGGTTGGGCGCCGCTTTCCAGCAGGCGGATCGCGCGCCGGTAGGCGGGCGAGTCGACGGTGAAGACGCCGCGCAGGGTGATCGACTTGCGGACCACCTCGTCGGTGTCGAGCTCCACTTTCGGGCCGCCCTTGACGCCGCTGAGGACGATCGTGCCGCCGTTGCGGACGAAGGCGACGGCGTCGATGACCGGCTGCGTCGCGGTCGGGGTGACGTCGACGACGATGTCGGCGCCGCGGCCGCCGGTGAGGTCGGAGACCCTGGCGACCACGTCTTCCTCGTCGGCGACGATCGTCGCGTCGGCGCCCAGTTCGCGAGCGAACTCGAGTTTGCCGGCGGCGCGGGCGAGGTCGGTGACGATGATCTTCCCGGCGCCCGCGGCCCGCGCCGCGATCACGCAGGCGAGGCCGCGCTGGCCGGCGCCGAGGACGACGATCGTGTCGCCGAGCTGGAGGTCGGGCGTCGTCGTCGCCCAGCGCACCCCGGCGGCGAGCGGGTTGAAGAGGACGGCGACGGAGGCCGGCATCGACAGCGGCATCTTGTGCAGCACCGTGTTCGGGTGCAGGTACATGTACTCCGAGTAGCCGCCGAGGATCTGCGGTTCGACCCCGAGGTCAAGGAGGCCGTAGCTGTACATCCGGCCCCAGCCGCTGCAGCGGGTGCGAAGCCCTTCCCGGCAGGCCTCGCACTCGCCGCAGGGGATCAGGGGCTCGACCGCGACCCGGTCGCCGACCTCGACGCCCCAGCGTGCCGCCGCCCGCTCGCCGATCGCGGCGACGATGCCGAGCGGCTCGTGGCCGGGGATCGTCGGGCCCTTGGTCCAGCCGATGTCGTCGAAGCGGCCGTCGTACTGCTCGATGTCGGAGCCGCAGATGCCGCACAGCTCCATCCGCAGGAGGCCGTCGTCGGGGCCGACCTTCGGCACCTCGAACTCGTGTACCTCGAAGCGACCGACACCGGTCTGCACCACCGCACTGCTCGCGCTCGGCAATCCCATCCCGGATGGATCGTCCGTTGGAACGAGCCTCGGCGCGACTGTCGATTGAGCCAGTTGGCGCCTCCCGTCCGCGCGGGAGGATGACTCCCATGCGAATCGGATTCATGGTGCTGCCGCGGCGGATCGAGGACACCCGCGAGGCGGCCCGGATCGGCGAGGCCGCGGGCTTCGACTGGATGGGCGTCGCCGACTCCCCGACCGTCTACCAGGACTCCTACCTGCACCAGCTCGAGGCCGCGAACGCGACCGAGCGGATCAAGGTGGCGCCGATGACCAGCCACCTGGTCGCGCGGCATCCGGTGATCGTGGGCAACCTGCTGGCGACCCTGAACGAAATCACCGACGGCCGCGCCGTCGGCACGATCACGACCGGCAACAGCGCCGCCCGCGGGCTGGGGATGAAGCCCGCCAAGCTGGCCGAGCTGGCCGAAGGCTTCGAAGCGATCCGCGGCTACTGGCGCGGCGAGGGCGGGCCGTTCAAAGACTCCGCGATCCCGCCCAGCGGCATCGTGCGGCGCGGCTGTCCGCTGATCCTCGGCGCCGACGGCCCTAAAGCGACCGCGCTGGCGGGCGAGATCGGCGACGGGCTGCTCTACGGCGGCTCGATGGACCCCGAGGTGCGCAAGCGCCGGCTCGCCGCCGGGAAGACCCGGCCCGACCAGGAGGCCTGGCTGGCGCCGACCGTCTCCCTCGGCGAGAGCCACGACGCGGTCCGCGAGGACCTCGGCGCGATGGTCGTCGCGATGGCGAACCGGGCGATGCGGGGGGACCTCGCCGAGCGCGGCGTCCCGGCCGAGCTGCACGCCGACGTCGAGGCGATGTGGGCCTCCTACGACTACGGCTACCACGCCGACAACTCCCGTCCCCGCAACACCGGCGTCGTCTCCGACGCCCTCGCCTCCCACCTGATCGACAGCCTCTGCCTCTGGGGCGACGAAGAGCGCTGGGGAGGCCTGCTCGCCGAACTCGAGGAGGAGGGCTGGACCGGCCTGATGCTGATCCTCGGCCAGGCGACCCAGCTCGGCGTCCTCACCGAGATCGGCGCCCGCCTCCAGCGCCTCGGCCACCTGACCCCCGCCTGACCCCTGCGCTTTTTCTACCTCATGTGAGGTAGAAAAAGCGCGGGACCGGCTCAGCCGCGGGCGCGCATCATCGTCGGGTCCAGCTGCCTGATCAGCGCCAGCTGCTCGGGGGTCGGCGACGGCGTCGGCGGCGGCTCGCCTTCGATCACCAGCTCGAACCCGGTGGCGGCGACCACCTGCTCGAGCGAGACCCCGGGGTGCAGGCTGCGCAGCCGCATCCGCCGTGAGACGGGGTGGAAGTCGAGGACGGCGAGATCGGTGACGCAGACGCGCGGGCCGCCGGGAAGCCCGAGCCGGTCGCGGTGATCGCCGCCGTCGCCCCAGCCGAGGCAGGTCCGATGGTCGAGGCGCTCGACGAAGGTGCGGGTGTCGTGCGTCGTCGACCAGAGCAGGGAGACGGCGATGAAGCAGCCGAGGTCAGCCATCCCGCCGCCGCCGGGGAGGCGCACGCGCGGTTCCTCGTAAGGCCCGATCACCGTGTTGTTGACGTTGCCGTAGGGGTCGAACTGGACGCCGCGGAAGCAGAACGTGTCGAGCTTCGCCGTGCCCGCGTAGGCCCAGACGTCGGAGGGGGACGACTGCAGCATCGTCGCCCCCTCGAAGAGGCGGTCGGAGATCGTCGACTCCGGGATCGCCCGCGGATGGGCGTCGACGCCGATCGATCCCGCCGCCCAGGTCAGCCCGGGAGCGTGGGTCGCGCGGGCGAGCATGAAGGCGGCGATCGGGATGAACGAGGCGGCCCCGTTGAAGACCCGCGTCTCGTCGGTCAGCTCGCCCGCGAGGGCGCAGACCATGACCTCTTCGGTGGTGAATGCGCCGCCGCTCATCGCATCCACTCCGGCGGGCCGAACGGGAAGGGCGCGACCTCGTCCTCGAAGAGGCGGCGGAACTCCGCCGGATCGGCCGCCGCCCGGCTGTAGCGGCGATGGAACTCGCCGTCGTAGTCGTAGTCGGGCGGCATCGCCACCGGCCACGCGCCGCGCGGGGCATGGACGACGTGGTCGACCGCGTAGGCGGGGAACGAGGTCCGCTCGGGCGCCTCGCGGAAGGTCTCGGTGCGCACGATCCGCTCCGCCGTCACGATCGTCCGCTCCGCCGCCTTGACCAGTTCGCCGTCGATCCAGGTCAGCTTCGGCAGGACCCGCGCGTTGCCGAGCTCGTCGGCCTCGTGGACGTGGACCACGGCGAACTCCGGTGCGAGCGGCGCGCAGGCGACGAAGGGGCGGCCGCTGCGCTCGTCGGTCATCTCCCACATCCGCTCGGGGAGGTGGGCCGGCACGTCGGTGCCGAGGCCGGCGCGGGTCGGCATGAAGGGGACGCCGGCGAACCTCGCCCGCAGGGCGCAGAGCATCGTCAGCTCGCTCCAGTCCTCGATCGCGATCGCGCCGGCCTCGGCGGCGCGGCGGAAGTTGGGGGCGAGGCCGAAGCCCTCGAAGCTGACGATCGCGGTCAGCAGACGCCGGACACAGCCCGCCGCCACCAGCCAGTCGACGTTCATCCCACCGCTCATCACGATCAGGTCGAGATCTCGGCGCCCCGCCTTGATCAGCTCGCGGCAGAAGCCGAGCGGCGCCCCGGTCATCATCAGCCCGCCCATCGCCACCGAGGCCCCGTCCGGGACGAGGTCCGACGCCTCGTCGAGGGCGACTAGCTTTCCGGCCATCAGAGCCAGGCTAGGAGCGGCGGCGCGGCGCCGTAACTGGCGTATGCGCCGGCTGCCGGCGAGATCGCCCGGGCCGAGACTCGAGCGTATGCCAAGCCCTGAGATGGACGCCATCGCCGCTGCCTTCGCGGGCCCGTTCCCGCTCGACCCGGGAGAGGGACGTGCCGCCTACGACGCCCTCGTCGTCGCCAACCCGCCCGACCCGGAGACCCGCTGGGAGGCGACCGACGTCGGCGGCATCGGCGGTCCGCTGAGCGAGTGGCAGTGGTGGGACGGGGTCGGCGACGAGCGCGTCGTCCTCTACCTCCACGGCGGTGGCTACGTGGTCGGCAGCCCCCCGACCTGGCGCTGCTTCGCCGGCCGCCTCTCGCGTGAGGCGAACGTGCGGGTGCTCAACTTCGATTACCGCCTGGCCCCCGAGCACCCCTATCCGGCCGCGGTCGAGGACGCGGTCGCCGCCTACCGCTGGCTGCTCGAGCAGGGCTGGTCGGCAGACCGGATCGCCCTCGGCGGCGACTCGGCCGGCGGTGCCCTCGGAGTGACGCTGATGACCGTCCTGCGCGACGCCGGCGACCCCCTCCCCGCCTGCCACATGTCCCTCTGCCCCTGGGCCGACGTCACCAACGGCGCCGCCAGTCTCGACGACCCCGCGGTCGCCGACCCCAACCCGGACCTGCGCGCCCTCGCCGAAGCCATGGCGACCAACTTCCTCCACGGCGCCGACCCCCGCGACCCCCTCGCCTCCCCCCTCTTCGCCGACCTCACCGGCCTCTCCCCGGTCCAGGTGGAGATCTCCGGCCGCGACGGCATCCGCGACGACGCCCTCCGCCTCGCCGACGCCCTCCGCAAAGCGGGCGTCGAGGTCACCGTCGACGACTGCGAGGGCGCCATCCACGGCTACCACATGTTCGCCCCCGAGACGCCCGAGGCGCGCGAGGGCACGAGCCGGCTGGCGGCGTTCCTGAACGAGAGGTTGGCGGGCTGAGAGACCCAAGGTAAGGGACGCAAGGCGGGCTCGGCGAGAGCGGCCGTCTCGGTCACGGCCCTGGCTGGCTGTGACCGTGCCCGAGACGGCCGAGGTATGAAAGCGGTGGAGAAAGTGCGACGCCGTTGAGGGAGACGTGCGGGAGACGCAGCGAACTCCACGCTTCCGTGCGGGTTCTTCGGCACCTCGGGAGGCGCGGTCGTCTTAAGGACCGGTAGGCGGACGTAAGGACGACCGCGCCTGGAGAACGGACCTTAGGACGACCGCGCTCCGGCGGGGGCCGGCATCTTCGTCACGGAACGGAGCCAGGTGTGTCGGATGTTTCACGAACCCCTCACGTGCTGGGACGCAGTTAGGACTGCCGCTGCGCCAAGAAGCGCGGCGTCCTGCGCTACACCCCAACCCCCTCGGCCCCATACCGCTCGATCGCATCCGCCACCGGGACCGCATCCGCCAGCCGCGCCTCACGGATGCGGCTGCGGAGGGTCGCAGTCTCCCCCTCGTCGACCTCCCCGCCCGTCACCGCGACGCCGTAGATCACCACCGCGTCCTCGACCGTGCAGAGGCCCTTGCGCAGATCCGCGGCGACTGCCTCGGGGTCGCGGCGGAGGGGATCGCCGTAGCCGGGGCCGCCCTCGTTGCGGGTGATCAGCACGTCGCCGGTGGAGAGGGTCGTGCGGGCCTTGGCCTCCAGCACCTCGCGGCCCGCGGCGATCACGTCTGCCTCGCCGGCGATCGCGCCCTTGCCGGCAAGGCGCGAACGGGTGTCGGCGTCGCGCAGGATCACGTTGGAGTTGAGCGCGCAGGGGTAGCCGCCGTAGAGGCCGGGGGCACCGGGCTGGGCGGCGCCGTGGGTGGTGACGATCACTTCGAGGTCGGCGTCGACGTCGTAGGAGATCGTCCCCAGCTCGATTCCGGTGCCGCCGCGGGTCTTGCCGTGGCCGTAGCTGCCGGGGGCGCGGCGGCGGTAGAGCTCGAGGACCGGGAAGATCTTCTCGTTGGACTCGACGTTCGGGCAGACGCAGGAGACCGACTCGAAGTAACCGCCGCAGTCGACCCCGTCGCCCCAGCTGCGGGCGCCGCCGCCCCCCGCGGAGTTGTCGAACATGAGGCTGGCGAGCGGCTCCCCGTACTGGTCGAGCCCGGCCAGGATCACCAGGTTGAAGTACGGATACCAGACGGTCATCGACTCCTCGCGGAGCGCCGGGCTGGCGCCGAGCATCTTGCCGATCACGGTGCCCGCGACGTTCTCGGTCGCCTCCTCGCCGCAGACGCTGCCGCCGCTGCACGGCGCCGGGTACTCGCAGTTGTTGATCGTCCCCGGCTCGGAGACGATCTCGATGATGTCCCGCAGGCCGCCGGTCGACCACGGCATCTCGTAGCCGAGCATCACCAGCACCGCGGTCATCACCCCGCCTTTCAGCCCGGCGATCGTGCAATTGATCATCCCCGGCGCCTGCGCCGCGGTGCCGGTGAAGTCGAAGGTCAGCTTGCCGCCGCGCTTGATCAGCCGCAGCTTCACCTCGTAGAGCTCGTAGTCGATCCCGTCGTGGTCGAGGTACACGTGCTCGTACCATTCGCCGTCGGGGATCTCGGCGAGCCGCGAGCGCATCGTCGTCGCGACCTCCTCCTGGACCTGGTCGGTCGCCGCCTTCAGCGCCTCGACCCCGTAACGGTCGACGATCTCCAGCACGCGCCGCCGCGTCGTCGCCTGGGAGGCGACCGTGGCCCGCAGGTTGAGCGCGTTCATCATCGGCGTGCGGGTGTTGCGCAGCAGCAGGTCCTCGACCTCCTGGCAGTAACGCCCGCGGTCCATCAGCTTCAGCGGCGTGATGATCGGGCACTCCTCGAAGACGTTGGTCGAGCCGACCACGAAGCTCCCCGGCACCGGCCCGCCGACGTCCTGGTAGTGCATCACGACGGCGCCCCAGGAGACGATCTCCTCGCCCGCGAAGATCGGCGTGACGACGACGAAGTCGTTGAAGTGGATCGCCCCGACCCAGGGGTCGTTGGTGATGAACATGTCGCCGTCGGCGACGTCGGGGAAGCGCCGCATGATCTCCTTGACCGTCATGTCTAGCCCGGTCGTGTGGAAGAGGACGTAGACGCCGGCGAAGAGCCCGTTCCCCTCGCCGTCAAGCAGCCCCGCGTTGAAGTCGAAGGCCTCGTAGATGAACTGGCTGCCGGACTTGCGCGCCGCCGTCTGCGCCTGCTCGTCGTTGATCGCCCAGAGGCGGTTGCGGATCACCTCGTAGGTGATCGGATCGAGCCGGCCCTCGGTGACCCGGTCGCGGTCCCCCTCCCCGGCGCCGGCCTCCTCGACCTCGACGATGATCGCCCCGCGGGAGTCGATCTCGGCCTCCAGGCCGGGCGGGATCAGGACCGTGTCGCCGTAGCGCTCGATCACCGCCGGGCCGGCGATCCGGTCGCCCGCCGCCAGCGCTTCGCCGTCGTAGACATCGATCGAGCGGTAGCCGCCCGAGCCGCTCTCGAAGTAAGCGTCGCGGGTGCCGACCTTGGCCGTGGCCGCGTCCCCGGGCGAGGGCTCGGGGAGCGCCGCGATCGCGGTCGGGATCGTCGCCGTGAGGCGGAAGGTGGTGATCTCGACGCCCGCCTCCGGATAGGCGGAGCCCTCGCCATAGGTGCGCTCGTAGCGCTCGGTGAAACGCCGCGTGAGCGCCTCCATCCCGGCGGCGTCGAGGGTGATGTCGTCGGCGACGTCGATCTCGATCTCGTGGACCTGGGCGCGGAAACGCATCAAGAGACTGCGACCGAAGGTCGCCTCATCCGGGTCCTCTCCCCCGCGCCGCAGCGTCTCGACCGCACCGCGCTCGAGCTCGGCGAAGACGCTCGACATCGTCTCGAAGTCCTCCTCGGTGAACGGGGTCGAGACCGGCCGGCCCTGCTCGAAGGAGTGGGCGAGATCGGCGGTCAGCATGCCGAGCGCGCTGAAGGCGGTGGCATCGGCCGGGATGCGGACCCCGCGCACGCCCGCCTCGGCCGCGTAGCCGACCGCGTGGGTCGCGGCGGCGCCGCCGTAGGCGAAGAGGTCGAAGTCCCGCGGGTCGAGGCCGCGTTCGATCGTCGACCCGCGCAGAAGGTCCGCCATGTGTGAGTTCATGATCTTGTGGACACCAGCCGCGGTCTCCTCGACCGTCGTGCCGAGGCGCTCGGCGAGCGGCTCGAAGGCCCGCACCGCCGCCTCGCGGTCGAGCGTCATCGCCCCGCCGAGGAAGTTGTCGGCGTTCAGGTAGCCGAGGATCAGGTTGGCGTCGGTGACCGTCGGCAGCTCGCCGCCGCGGCCGTAACAGGCGGGACCGGGACGGGCGCCGGCCGACTGGGGGCCGACCTTCAGCACGCCGAGCCCGTCGACCCAGGCGATCGAGCCGCCGCCCGCGCCGATCGATTTCACCGCGACCTTGGGGATCTTGAAGACGTACTGGGCGATCACCGGCTCGTGCTCGAGCTGCAGCTCGTCGTCGATCACCAGCGAGACGTCGAAGGAGGTGCCGCCGACGTCGGTGCAGATGATGTTCTCCTCGCCGTAGGCGCGGCCGACGAAGCGCGAGCCGAGGGTGCCGCCGACCGGCCCGGAATCGAGCAGGCTGACCGGGCGGTCGCGGGCGCTGTCGATCGAGACGACGCCGCCGCCCGCGGTCATCAGCAGGACCGGCGCGGCGAGCCCGTTGGCGTCGAGCAGCTCCTGCAGGCCGCCGAGGTAACGGGAGATCGGCGGGCCGAGGTAGGCGTTCAGCGCCGTGGTGACGCCGCGCTCGTACTCGCCGAGCACCGGCGCGACGTCGATCGAGGCCGACACGTAGATGTCCGGGAGCGCCTCGCGGAGCGCCGCCGCCAGCCGCCGCTCGTGCGCCGGTTCGAGGAAGCTCCAGAGCAGGCAGACGGCGACCGCCTCGACCCCGCTGGCGCGCACCGTCTCGACCACCCGGTCGATCTCCTCGGCGCTCAGCTCGACCACGACGCGGCCCTTGTAGTCGACCCGCTCGCTCGCGCCGAAGACCAGCTCGCGCGGGACCAGCGGCGGATCGGCCATTGAGAGCCGGTTGAGATGGGAGATCTCCCGCTCCGAGAGCCCCGCCCGCTTCTGGAAGATTTTCCCGATCGCAAGGGTGTCCTCGTGGCCGGCGGTGGTGACGTAGGCGGTGCGGGCGCCGTCGCGCTCGATCATCGCGTTGGTGGCGACGGTCGAGCCGTGGATGAAGCGCCGCGTGCCCGCGAGCAGCTCGTCGGCCGGCACCCCGAGCCGGTCGGCCACGGCGCGGACCGAGTCGAGCACCCCGCCACCGAGGTCGTCGCGGCGCGAGGGCGCCTTCGCCGCCATCACCAGGTCGCGCTCGGCGTCGTGGACGACGCAGTCGGTGAAGGTGCCGCCGATGTCGACGGCGATGTCGTAGGCGGCCATCAGACGATCTCCGTCGCCTCGTC
>Ga0268266_10000299_pt1 | contig 79882 bp, 59 predicted proteins | sample KBSS13metaG_FD_190356 | JGI IMG/M metagenome (GOLD analysis project Ga0268266, IMG submission 190356) | Switchgrass rhizosphere microbial communities from Kellogg Biological Station, Michigan, USA - KBS S1-3 metaG (SPAdes) (version 2) | ecosystem: Host-associated > Plants > Roots > Rhizosphere...
TCTATCCTGGCAACGAGCGCTACAAGCTCGACCCAAAGACTGAAGTGATGCCCCTGGAGAAGCTGTTGAGCGAGGACATGACACCGGGAAAAGCATGAGTTGTGTCACTACCCGTTATAACGGTATCCGGGCAAAAATCGCAGCGCCTATACGGCCGCGCATCTGGGCCATTGTTCCCGACCGCTCAATCCCTAGACCCACCGATCGAACCATTCCATCATTTTTTGCTGCGCCGCGAGTGGAAACTTGTGCGGGCCGTCGAAAATGAATGTGTTGAAGCGCTCCGGCTGGCTGATGGCCTGATACGACTTGCGCAACGTATCCATGGCCGACTTGACTCCTTCTGGAGGAAACAGCGTGTCCTGTTGCCCGTGAACCACGAGAAGCGGACGTGGCATGGCCAGTGTGGCGATGTCCGGGTAGTCCAGCCAGTCAAGCAGCCCGGGAATCATTGCCGACGGAACCGTGTAAATCTCATGCTGAGGAATCAGGTATAGGAAGGAGGTCATCCATCCCACCACGCACGCCGATTTGATCCTGGGATCCAGTGCCGTGAGGAACACCGTCCTCCAGCCCCCCATGGATAAACCGGCGCAAGCGATGCGATTCGGATCAACTTCCGGACGGGTCAGCACATAGTCCACGGTGCGAATGTCATCCCATGTCTGTACGCCGCCCCAGGTGAATCCCGAGTGGAGAATATTCCGTAAGACAACTGTTTCCGAACTTCCGGCGCGTTGATTGATCTTTCGAATGGTTTCTTCCGGCTCGACCCTGGATCGGTCGTTCGTGTGGTTCTCTAAATCCTCATCAAGAATCAGCCGGCGTTCGCCGTGGTAGAACATGTCGATCACGATCACCGCATAGCCGCGCTGCGCGAGCGCCGCGGGAAAGCTCACGCCGTCGTAATACTCCTTGCGATAGGCAGCAAGCATCGGATGTTCGTCCTCGGTCGCAACCAGCTTCTCCTTGCCCCAGTAGTAGAACCCTCCGTGGTCGTGCAGTGCGACGATCGCGGGAACTGGGAATTTAGCGCGCTTCGGAATAAAGAAGTACGCAGGCACTTCCACATCCGGAGTCGTAGAAAACGTCAGCCGCTCTCGAATGTAATCGCCTCGATCGACGCGTTCGAGGATGCGGGGCCGCGGGTTTACGACTTCCGGCCGGTACGACAGCAATTCGAAAATTTTCGCCCGCCCTTCGGCGTTCCACGCTTCGAGATCGTTCGGACGGCGATGAAGGAAAGCAAAGCTTTGTCGGGTCTTCTGCTGCTGGCTTTTGATAAAAGGGTAAAGGCTTCCGAGTGCCGAGCCCTTCCAGCGTTTAGCTTCATCAGCCGCTGTTGCAATCTGCAAGGGCTGGAAAACGTCGACAGGCTGCATGCTTCCAGCTCGGCTGGCGATGGTCGCGGCGCCCAGCCCTCTCAAGAGTTCACGTCGAGTAAGTGGCTGCCACACGGCATCACCCCGTTCTCGGGCTGGTCTTAACCCGCGGTGAAAGGCGGGCGCCGGCGCTGAGCATTCCTGTTCTCTACTACTCGGGCAATCCGAGCAGCTTGGTTAGCGTTCCGCCCATGATCATCCTGCGCGTGCGCTCGGGAACATCGCACGCGTCAAAAAGGGCGCGGTATTGATTGGCCACGGACTCTACGTCTGCCAGGCCCGAATCTGAGCCGAAAACGAGCTTCACAAATGCGCTGGGGTCGTTGTCCGGCGTCTTGATGCTCCAATCAAGCGAGGACCACCAGAAAATCCGCTGGAACTCCGACAGCCGGCCGCGCATTTTCGTTAAAGACGAACCGCTGAGGTCGAAAAAAACGTTCGGGTTCCAACGCGCGATTTCTGCCGCCCATTCGTACTCCGGATTGCCGCAATGCGCGCCGACCACGGTGATTTTCGGAAAGCGCCGCGCGATTTCCTCCAAGTGGATCGGCCGCATCCGGCCCGACGCGACGTCTTCGGGCTCGTCGAAATTCTTTCGCAGCACGATGCCGGTGTGAAATAGAACAATCCAGCCATACCGGTTCGCCAGCTCGTACACCGGAAAGTAGGACGGATCGTTGTACGGTTTTTTTACGAATTCCAGTTCGCCCAAGCCGCGGAAGCCAAGCGAGTGCAGCTCTTCCACCTGCCGTACCACATCTGGAGCGTCCAGATCGACGAAACCGAACGGGACGATTTGCCGGGGATGCAGCTTGGCCGCATCCGCAACAACCTGGCGGTGGGCGAAAGGGGTCAGAAGACATGCGGTCAGGTTCATCCGGTCGGCCAGCCTCAACAGATCGTCAAGAAATCCCGGCTTCTTCTCATCGAAATGCACATGCATGTCCACCATGCGGCCGGTTGGCTTGCCGGCATTAGTCTGACCAGGAACGAGGGCTCTGCACGGAAACGGTTCCGCCAAGCTTCGCGCGCTTGACACAACAGCCGCTCCACCCGCAGCGCCGAGAAATCCGCGACGTGACAACTGCTTCACGATTAGACTCCTTCCTTGCCTCCGGAACCATGCGACATTGGCCACCCTGGCGGGACCACCTCGATGACGCTCTATTCCTCGATGATGCTTCGGGAAAAGTCAAGTCGCGCCGAAATCTGATGCGCCTTTACTTTGTAGTGCCTTTTTAATTCGCGTGTACTTGAGATAGAAGCTCCTTGAGTTTGCCTTCGATGGAGGCGTCGCCGACGTGTTCTTCCTGCATCACGCCGTAGGAATCGATGCTGAAGGTGTGGGGAATAGCGTTCACACCGAATAGCTTTGCAATACTTCTCGGGAGTGCCTTGCGATCCGCTCGCGAGAACCGTCATTTTTTTGATTCGCGCGAGGGAGATTGGCCCGCTTCCATGGCCGCTTTTACATTGAGATTTCTCATCAAGCGAAGCAGCGAATTGGGATGGATTCCCAGAGTTTTGGCAGCTTCCATATAACTGCCGCCCGCTTGCTGTAGCGCACTTACAATCGCTTGCCGCTTCGCGTCTTTCACCGAACTCAGATAATTTGCGGATCCTTGTGAAGTGCCGGGATTTGAATCCAGAACGGTTTCCGGGAGGTCTTCCGCCAAGATGGTCTCGCCTTCGCCCAGAACGATCGCGCGCTCAATGGCATTCTCGAGCTCGCGGACGTTTCCGGGCCAATCGTAACGAAGCAAGCAGGCCTTCGCGTCGTCGGAGAGACTTTTCACCTTGGTTTTGCATTTGCGGCTAATTTTGGCAAGAAAGTGCTCGGCGAGTTGTGGAATGTCTTCCGGGCGGTCGCGCAGGGCGGGCATTGCGATCGTGACGACGTTGAGCCGGTAATAGAGATCCTTGCGGAATTCGCCTTGATCGACCGCCTGCGAGAGTTTCTTGTTTGTGGCGGCAACCAGCCGAGTATCCAGCGAAATGGGTTTCGTTCCACCTACGCGATCGAATTCTTTTTCTTGCAATACGCGCAGCAGCTTGGCCTGCAGTTCCGGTGCGAGCTCTCCTACCTCGTCCAGAAATAGCGTGCCACCCTCGGCAATTTCAATCTTTCCTTTCTTTTGTGCCACTGCGCCGGTGAACGCCCCTTTCTCGTGCCCGAAGAGCTCGCTTTCCAGCAGATTTTCCGCTATCGCCGCGCAATTGATGGCCACGAAAGCATTTTCGGCGCGACGGCTGTTGCGGTGGATAGCGCGCGCAACCAATTCTTTGCCGGTCCCGCTTTCCCCTTCGATCAGGACCGTCGCGTCGGTCGGCGCCACTCTGCGAACGAACTCAAAGACCTCTTTCATGCGTCCGCTTACTCCCACCATGCTGTATTCGAGGTTCACTTCCGCACGAAGAGTCTGATTTTCGTTACGGAGACGCTCCCAATGCTCAAGGTTTTCCAACGCCAAAGCTGCGACGGAAGCGACCGCTGAAAGGACCTGAAGATGCGTTTCGTCGAATGGTGTTTCGGGCGTCCCTCCTTCGACGTAAATAGCGCCGAGCACGTTTTTAGAGATCACCATCGGTACACACAATGCCGACGGGGCTTCTGATCCAGATTCGCCAGAGCGCAGCCCGGCCGTCGGCTGAATGAATCCAGTTCTTGCATCGTACAGGCGGCGCAGCACGGCTTTGTTCAAGGCGAGCGAATGATTTGGCCCGTCCGCTCGGTCCCAGGCCGCGGAAGACTCGACTTCACCGGCCTTATCGAAATGAAATACAGCTGCGCGGTCGGTCGGAAGCAGGTCGAAAAGAAATCCGAGCAACTGCCATTGCAATGATTCGCGGTCCCGCATCCCGCCGATGGCGGCAGCAATCTTTAACAGAGAGTGCAGGTAATGAGTGTGTTCCGGAGTTCCTGGAAGCTTGGCAAGAATCGAGTCGAGACGCTCGGAGGCTTCTTGGCGAAGCGCTGACAAGTCCAGTTCCGCGGTCTCCGCAAAAAACATCTGGTCGGGACGCGTGTCGGGGCCTTCCGCCTCGTTGAGGAACATCAGTACCGACGAGCCGACCGACAACTGATCACCGTGCGTGAGTCCATGCTCTTCGACGGGTATGCCGTTTACTCGCGTGCCGTTTCGGCTTTGCAGATCATGCACGATGCAAGCGGAGCCGGTGCGCCGGACGATGCAATGCTTTCTTGAGAGCGAGCCATCGCCTGCGTACAGCTGGTTGCTTGTATCTCTGCCGATCGAAACTTCGCCCTCGGGCAAGGCGAACAATGCCCCTTGGAGCGGGCCTGCGACGCCGATCAACCGCGGATTCATCCGGTATCTCTCTAGCCTGTTTATCACACTTTACGGCATACCGGTGCGCGGCGGACGTTTACTAACCCAACGGCGAGAGCCGCTAACCGTTCGGTTAGCAAAGACCACACAAACCTGTGGGCTTACGTTCGGCCTGGTGCAGCCGCTAACCGCTAACCATCGTGTTTTCATCGCGCCGGAAACGTGACTACGACGTTCGGCTCGCGTGGCGCAGTTGGCATTAGACCTGCATTTCGTTAGTGCGTCGCTGGTTCTTGAAGCCGCCGACAACATAACAGAACGACGAAAGCAGTAGTCGAACTAGCCCTCAACTGCGGCTGGCACGGTCTTCTCTATTCGCCGTTTTTGGAGGAGGTTCTATGAAGTTGATGCGCTCTGCATTTCTTGGTTTGGGATTACTTCTCGCGGTTTCTGCAGCACAGGCCCAGGAACCTCGAGTGAAGGCCAATATTCCCTTCGATTTCGTCGTTGGAGACCGGGTCATGCCGGCGGGCGAATATATCGTCGTCCGAGCTGGTGATGCGTCACCCGCCATCCAGCTTCGCTCGGCGGAAAACGGCACTACGCTTGCGCTGACATTCGCGTGCGCGTCGGCCGGGCCCTCGAAGGACACCAAGCTGGTCTTCCATGCCCTCGCCGGCCGCTATTTCTTGTCGCAGGTCTGGACCGAGGGATACGCCCAAGGCCGTGAGCTCCGGATGTCCAAGAGTGAAAGCCAGCTCGCGAAGAATGGCGATACGCCGAAAAAGTTGGTGCTCGCTGCGAACCTGACCCGCTAGTCCCTTTCGTTGACACCCGCCCTCTAACGGCACGGCCGCTCAGTATCTGAGTTGGCCGTGCCGCTTGCTTTTTCGGTTCGCGGGAAGGAGCTCGCCAGAATTGCGGTGGTTCGAACAACGCTGACGAGGTCTAAATGGACAAAAGGCGGCCGAAGAACGAGCGATAGCGGCGCAGGGCAATACGCAAATCTTCGGTCGACACGTCGGAGCCGCGGCCCCATGGGCTTTCCAGGTTGGACCGCTCCGCGGCGAATTGTTCGGCAAGCCGCTTCATGGTTGCCGCCACCAAATTGTCCGCTTCCTGCACGGAGCGGCGCGGTTCATCGACGAAGCCCACTTGGATGGCGTCCCATTTCGAACGAAGGTTCGCAGCTTCTTCTGAGGAAAACAGTGGGCCGCGCTCGGATTCGTTGATCTGGTTAGATGACGGTTTGTCCGAAACGCGCACGGGGCTTGCGGCTGCGCTGACTCCACTGACCTGCTGCACAGGCACGGCTTGCGCGATTACTTCTGTTCTCTGTACCTCCACTGCGCGAACGTCGCGCTCTTGCGGTTCAATGTCGATGATGTCTTCGGGGCGTGCGCGGTTCGCCTGGCGGTCCGTTGCGGAATCCGTGCGCGCGCCCGCCAGATCAGCAGTCCAGATCTTCTCTTCATCAATTCGTTTCCGTCTCGCTTCTCCGTCGCTCATGATTTCTTCCTCCGGAAATCTTTGCCTGGGGTTATCCCGACATTTGGCTACAAAGGTTTTGCTAGTAGCGCGTTGCCGTTGCGACCGGGGCGGTCACCGGTTCTTGCACCAGTTCCTGAAAAAGCTCGCGATAGTGGATCAACGCCTGGCGAAGATCCTCGGTGCTCGCCTGGCCCTGGGCATGCCGCGAGGCAATGCTGTGCCCCGCCCGGTAGTGCTCGATAACACGAGCGTGATTTACGGAAAGGTCAGCGGCTTGCTGTTCGAAATCCGCAACGGGGTAGCCGCGTGCCGCCATCACTTCACCTAGCAGCTGGTCCGCCTCGCCAACAGTCGCATGCGGGTCGTCCACGAACCTTGCCTGAACAACTCTCCATTGCTCGACGAATCGCTCTCGGACAGAGGCGTCCAGTGGATGAATGTCGTATTTCTTGACTCGCTTCTCGATCCGTTCGAGCTTCGCTTCGGCGCGAGAGCTTCCAGCTTCTCTGACCGCGCGTTCGTATTCTGGCCCGAAACGTTCGCGGAGTCTCCTGGACTTTCGCGTTCTTAGGTAGGAAAAGGCGACGGCTGCAACGACGAGGACCGCAACGATAATCGCGATAATCTGATTTTGCGTCATATCGAATAAGTTCTCCGCTCTAGAGTTGATAAACCGCGAAATACTCGTGTCCTATCCGGTGGTCGCTGTAACGCGGCGAATAAATGCTCGTATGTGGACGATGCCCTTTGCTCTAGAGAATACTTCGCCGCAAAAATGGCCCTTGGTTGAGCAGGTTTTTGCACGGTGCTATTCTGCCTTTATGGCGGATCCTGCCATCTCTCCGCCGGAGGCAGCGCCGTCCCCGGCTACTGATCATTCCCGGCGTCAACTGGAAGCCCTGCTGGAAGTCAGCGAAATGATCGCGCTCCATCGCGACCTGAAAACGCTCTTCCACGAACTGGCGATTCGGCTGCATTCGGTCGTTGACTCGGACTTTCTTACCCTGGTCTTGCACGATCCCGCCAAAAACGTGATGCGGCTCCATGTGCTGGAAACGCGCGAGGAGATCGACAAGCCGCTCGGCATGGAGCATCCCGTGGACGGCAGCCCTTCCGGCTGGGTATGGCAAACGCAGCAGCCCTTCATCGTGGAAGACGTATTAACCGAAACGCGCTTCAAGGAATTTCTGGAGAAACTGAAGGCCGAAGGGGTGCGATCGTTTGCGGCGCTTCCACTCACAACAGCGCAGCGCCGGTTGGGCGCGATGGGATTTGGCCGGCTGCGTCCGCAAGCCATTCCCGATTCGGACATTCAGTTCATGCAGCGCGTCGCGGCTCAGGTCGCGGTCGCAGTGGATAACTCGCTCAATTTCGAATCGTCGCAGGCGTACCAACAGGAGTTGGCGGAACAACGCGACCGCTTGCAAGTTTTGCTCGATATTAACAATGTCCTGGTGACCAGCCGCGAATTGAGCGACCTGTTCCGTGGCATTGTTTCCGCGCTTACCCGCGTGATCCATCACGACTACACCAGCCTGGCGCTGCTCGATTCGACCAGGAATCTGTTGCGGCTGCACGCGCTCGATTTTGACGGTTCGGACGCTTTCGGCCCTGGGAAAGAGATCACCGCGGCGCTCGACCAGTCCCCGGCGGGTCGCGCGATTTTGTTGTCCAAGCCCGTGGTATTTCACGGCGCGGAACTCGATCAGTTTCCTGCCGAGCTCATTCGTATCCTGCAAAAAAAAGGGATCGTCTCCGTCTATTGCGTGCCGCTGGTTACCAAGGGGCGTGCGTTCGGCACGCTAAATCTGGCCAGCCGGCGCCTCGATGCATTTTCCGAGCGGGATGCCGAGTTGCTGGACCGAGTCGCCGCTCAGGTCGCCATCGCGGTGGAAAATGCGCTGGCGTTCAAGGAAATTGATTCGCTGAAAGACAAACTCGCCGTCGAAAAGCTGTATCTGGAAGAGGAAATTCGCAGCGAGCTGAATTTTGAAGAAATCGTCGGCGAAAGCCCGGTCATCAAGCGCGCGCTCGCTCAGGTCGAGCTTGCCGCTCCTGCGAGCACCACCGTGCTGGTGCTGGGCGAAACAGGAACCGGTAAGGAACTGATTGCGCGAGCGATTCACAATTTGAGCCCGCGGCGCGAACGCACCTTCGTAAAAGTGAATTGCGCGGCGATTCCTTCCGGCTTGCTCGAAAGCGAACTTTTCGGCCACGAACGCGGCGCGTTTACCGGCGCGGTCAGCCAAAAAGTCGGGCGTTTCGAATTGGCCGACAAGGGAACGATTTTTCTGGACGAAGTCGGCGACATTCCTCTGGAACTGCAGCCGAAGCTCTTGCGCGTGTTGCAGGAGCAGGAGTTCGAACGGCTGGGCGCCACGCGAACAATTCGCGTGGATGTTCGCGTCGTCGCCGCCACCAACGCGGATTTGAGCCGGCTGGTCGCGGACCGCTCGTTTCGCAGCGACCTTTTCTATCGTTTGAACGTTTTCCCAATTCAGATCCCCGCCCTGCGCGAGCGCCGGGAAGATATTCCGTTGCTCGTGCGGTATTTCGTTCAAAAATTCAGCCGCCGCATGAACAAAACCGTCTTGTACGTTCCTTCCGATGCGATGGACGCGCTGGTTTCCTACGCCTGGCCGGGAAATATTCGCGAACTGGAAAATCTGATCGAGCGCGCTGTGCTGTTGTCTCCGGGCAAAGAGTTGCGCGTGCCGCTGTCGGAGCTTCACAATGCGCAGATGCCCGCGGCCGATTCGCCTCTCGCGGCACTGCCGGTTAACGCAAGTATTGCGACTCTGGAAGAGGCCGAGCGCCAGCACATTTTGCGCGCGTTACGGCAGACGGAGTGGCGCATCGCCGGCGCGCGCGGCGCGGCGCATATCCTGGGAATGAAACGCACGACGCTGCAGGCGCGCATCCGCAAACTCGGAATTCGCCGCCCGGTTTAGCTCGTACATCCGATAGCAGAATGCCCATCACTTATTTATGGCGATGCGAATTCAGTGACGCCGCTTTGAACCAGCTGCACGCCGAAGCGTTTGCACACGACGTGCTTGAAATTGGCTGGTGGGCGCAAGTGAATCGCCACAGCCTCGGTTGGGTCTGCGCTTTGGACGGTTCCGAACTGATCGGATTTGTGAATGTTGCCTGGGACGGCGGAGTGCATGCCTTCTTACTCGACACCGTCGTCGCGCAAAGCGCTCGGCGTCGAGGCATCGCGGCCCAAATGGTTGCGATGGCCGTCAGGGAAACGAAAAAGGGCGGCTGCGAATGGCTTCATGTCGATTTCGACGACCACCTGAAACATTTTTACTTCGACAAATGCGGTTTCAAGCCGACAAAAGCCGGGCTGATCAAGCTGTAGCTGCTATTTCAATTCGTCGTTCAGCAATCTCGCCAAGCGCGCGCCCGCTAGCGCCACGCGCTGCTTCGCCAGCTTTCCCGCCTTCTTCTTGTATTCAAGCGAGAGTGTGTAAGGCCCGTCGCCGGGCCCGACAGGCGGCGCATAGACAACCTTCTGCGCAGCTTGGAAACCTTCGGACACCCACTCTTTCTCGTCAGTTTTTGCAACGAGGGAACCTTGGGCCTTAGGCAGCTTGCGCGCTCCTTTGATCACCGTCGGCAAATCGTTCTGCGTGCCCAGCAAAGCGTCCCAGAAAAAGTGCAGCTCGCATTTCGCGCAATCGAGTTTCACCAGATTTCCTCCGGCATCGCCGTCCGGATCAGCTTTGCTGACTCGCGTAGAGGCGTGCAGCGGCTGGTGAATGTCGCCGACGATATGCAGTAGCCAAACCAGATCGTAAGACTTCAATTCGTCGGGACTCGAAGACGCCAGTACCGTTCGAAATAGTGCGATTCGCTCTTGCGCGTTCGGCGTGGGAATCGGCGGCAGCACCGTTCCGTCGTTCGAAAACGGTGTATCGATAAAGTGCCAATACTTGTGCATCAACAAATCGTCATAGCCGGTATTCCTGCCGGGATCGGGACTGCCTTCAGGCCGGTTGCCGCCTTGCGTTCCATCCGATTTGTAGCTGCGATCGCGTTTGATGTCGTCCGCCCAGACCGTCGCCAGCATGAAGATCATCAAGTTCTTGTCGTCGGCGCTGGCATTGGGCATCTGCTTGTCCACTTTGGCAGCCCAATCGTTATATTTCGGGTTGAGTTTCAGCAAAGCGTTGACGCGATCGCGCGTGGCGGGCTTCAAATGCTTGTACGCGACGTAGCCGACGCTCATGTGGCCGCGATCATTCCATGCAAACGCCGGCTGAACGCCAACTCCTATCGCCAGCATTGTCGCTACCACCGCGGCGAACCATTTCTCTTGTAGCTTCACCAATCCTCCTGCGCGATTCAGCGTATCGACATCTTGTTTCGGGAATTTGAATGACCGGCTCTGCTTGGACGAAGGCTACGCGTTGGTCGGTTTCGCCTCCCGCCATCTCCGTGTAAAATTATCGGTTCAACTCTACCTAAAAGGTCGCGCAAACATGGCTAACGTGAGTACCAAAAAGGGCATCATCGGAATTCTCACTGGGGGTGGCGACGTTCCTGGCCTCAACCCCGCGATTCGCGGCGTCACCTATCGCGCGCTGCGCGAAGGCTATCAGGTCATCGGCTTCCGCCATGGCTGGGGCGGCCTGATTGATATCGTCCGCGACAAAGATTACGACAATTCGAACAACTATCAGCTGCTGACGGAAGACATAGTGAACCGCGCCAGCCGCACCGGCGGCACTTTTCTGCATTCTTCGCGGACCAATCCTGGCAAGACCAGTAAGGGCAGCGTGCCGGAGCATCTGCGCTCGCAATTCAATGAAGAAAGAAACGACCTCACGCCGGAAGTCTTGAAAAATCTGGAGTGGCTTGGTGTGGACTACCTGGTTCCCATCGGCGGCGACGATACGCTGAGCTACGGCGTGCGCCTGCACAAAGAAGGGTTCAACGTTGTCGCGATCCCCAAGACAATGGATAACGACGTGCCTGGCACGGATTACTGCATCGGCTTCAGCACCTGCGTTTCGCGCACGATTCAGCTGACGAACAGCATTCGCACGTCAGCCGGCTCGCACGAGCGCTTTCTGATTCTCGAAGTTTTTGGGAGGTACGCCGGATATACCGCCATGCTGCCGACGCTGGCCGGCGCGGCAGACCGTTGCGTCATTCCTGAGCACAAATTCAACATTGACCGGCTCACCGAATTGCTCGTTTCCGACCGGTTGAAAAATCCTAGCCGCTACTCGGTTGCGCTGGTGTCTGAAGGCGCCATGTTCGAAGGTGGCGAAATGGTTTTCGAAGGCGAGTCTGCCGACGCCTACGGCCACAAAAAGCTGGGCGGCATCGGCGACTTGGTCGCGGAAGAAGTCAAGAACCGCTCCGTGAAATTCAACAAAGGCGGAAAGAAAATCGAGGTCATCAGCCAGAAGCTGGGCTACCTGGTTCGCTCAGGCGAGCCCGACGCCATCGATTCCATCGTGCCCATGGCCTACGGCAACCTGGCGCTCGATTTGATTTTGAACAAGACCTTCGGCCACCTGGTGGTTTTGCGCGAAGGGCGCTACAGCCACTTGCCCATCACCACCGTCACGGCCACCAAGAAATTCGTGGACGTACAAGACCAGTACGACACAGAACGCCTGCGGCCCAAGTACAACAGCTTTTCCAACAAGCCCCTGTTCCTGATGGGCTCGTAACAACGTTCGATTAAGCGCGGGTTTCCTGACAGCGCGGTTAGCTGCCGCGCTCTCACTGTTTGTGGATGTCTTTTTAGCCGCAGGCCCTTTTCTTTCGCGGCGCGCGCCTGCACAATGCCCTTAAGCCTCCCCGGCCCCATCGCGAAAGGTAATTCAGGGTTCGCCTGGAATCCCTGAACGCGCTTGCGCTGCAAGGTATAAATCTGTTTCGTTGGGTCTAAATCCTCCGCCCGCTGCCCCGCGCGCGGATTGGCGGTGCTTTATGCCACAGACGGCACAACATCTTCTGGGCCAGTTAGTTGACGGCCGATTTCCGCTCCGCCGATTGCTCGGCACTACGCAGAACTCGGCGGTGTTTCTGACCGATCTGCCCAACGAACGTCCGAGCGAGCCGGCACCCGAAGCCTCGATTAAGCTGATTCCGGAGGATCCGGACACCGCTGAGCAGCAACTGGAGCGCTGGAAAACCGCGGCCGCGTTGTCCCATCCCGGTCTGCTTCGCATTCTGCACTTTGGACGCAGCGCGGTGGATGGTTCTGCCTGTTTGTTTATCGTGATGGAACTGGCCAGCGAAAATCTCGGCGACCTTTTGCCGCAGCGCGCGCTGACTGCCGAAGAAGCTTCGGGAATGATGGCCCCGGTGCTGGCCACCCTGGACTTTCTGCACGAAAACGGTTTAGTTCACGGCGGCGTTAAGCCTTCGAACATTCTTGCAAAACGCGACGCGATCAAACTGTCGCCGGACCGGATTCTTCCTGCGGGTGAATCGGCAACGACTTGGCCGCTCGCCGCGCCATACGCTCCGCCGGAGTCGGTTCGGTTTCCCGCTTCGGACGTGTGGTCTTTGGGAATTTCTCTCTACGAAACTCTTACGCAATATTTGCCAAAGGCTGATTCGAACGGGCACTACGTGTTGCCGCAATTGCCCAGTCCCTTTGCCGAAGTAATTCGCGGCGCGCTGGTGCAAGATCCGACAGAACGCTTCACGCTCGATGACGTTCGTGCGGCTCTCGATCCATCGTATGTTCCAAAGCCGAAACCGGTTCGGGTTCCAGCAACCACACCTGAAGCGCTCATAGACGCCGTAACAGCACCTGCTGCTGCAAAGCCGGAAACCGTAGCTGCGCACGCGCCGATGGCAGTCGCCGCGCAAGCGTCCGCAGCGGGCTCAGCAACATCTCGCGTACCACAGCCAGCGCCGCTGCCATCCGTTGATCCGCTCTCCGTGCCGCTTTCTCCGGTTTCGCCCGGCGCAGAGCGGCCGCCCAAGCCCCCCTCGCACATTCCGGTATCTTCATTGCCTAACGTGAATGTGACGATCGCGGCGCCGCGGCGAGTCCCTAACCCGCGCACTTCCGGCGGCGTGATGAAATATTTCATCATTGGCGCAGTGGGCACGCTGGTTCTTGCAGCCCTGATCCTTCCGCGCATGCTGCGAAACGCGCCGGCCCCTTCCACATCATCGTCGCGAGCAACAACGACGAAATCCAGTTCGAACAGCGCGCCGCAGCCGGGTACAACGGCTCCCGTCATACCGGACAAGACTGCGGTAGCGCCTTCCAAGCCGGCCAACACAAAACCAGCGGCCAGCGAATCGACACCAGCTAAGAACACTACCGCGGTCACGTCTTCGCCGGTTCCAGCGGCGAAGACACCTGCCACGTCACGTTCGGTGGCGCCGCCGGTGAATCCGGGAGCGGTAGAGGTTGTGCATCAGGTCGTTCCGGATGTTTCGGCGAAGGCGCGCAGCACAATTCGCGGGACTGTCCGAATCAACGTGCGCGTACAAGTAAATCCCGATGGTTCTGTTTCAGCGGCAGAACTGGATTCGGCGGCCAGCAGCCCTTTCTTTGCGAACATAGCGCTGAAAGCTGCGCGCGACTGGCGATTCGCTCCGTCTGGCGCGTCTTCCGCAGTATTGCGGTTTGATTTTACGAACTCCGGCAGCAAGGCATACGTGGTTCCTTAAGGCCAGGCGTTTGTTTTCTGCTTCGTATTTGCGAATCGCCATAGACAAACACCCCTTCTCCTGTTTACGTTAATAGGTGCGCCAGCCACCCCTGTCGTGGGGTCTGCTCTCTAAGGAACGCAAATGAAACGCCTCGTCTTGGTACTGTTCGTCGCTCTAGCTGTCTCCGCCTCGCTGCCGGCCCAGCAGGCCTCTTTCCTCAACTTTGATCGCGTCGCACAACCGTCAGTCCCTGCTGGCAACTCCAGCGCACCCGATGTTTCCTTGTTCCCGTCTCTTGCGGCGCCAGCCGCGACGCCTCCCGTTTCCACTTTGTCCGCCGTTCCTTCAGCCGCATTGCCGGAGGCTCCTCCCATCCCACAGTACGGAGGCGGAGATATCGGTTACCGTTGGCACCTGGCTACCGGCTACGAGTATGTGCATTTCAAGTCCGCCGCGTTCTCCGCGAACCTTAGTGGTATTCACACAGCGCTGGCATACTCCGTCAATGACTGGTTTGCATTGGAGGGAAGTATCGTCGCCGCGTTTGGAGGAGATGTGTTTGGCGGCGAAATGACAAAATTTGCGATGTTCACTGGAGGCGGACGAATCCAATGGGACCGCGCGCCGCACCGGTGGTCGCCTTGGGTACACGTGCTGGTTGGCGGCGTCCATGTGAATCCACAGCTCGCGGACGCTAGCAAGAATGGGTTTGCCCTGCAAACAGGCGGAGGAATTGACTGGGCGTGGAATCCGCGAATTTCTTTCCGGGGCGAAGCGGACTATGTGCGGACGCAACTCTATTCCGACACGCAGAATAACTATCAAGCCGGAGTCGGCGTCGTTCTTCATTTCTAACCTGCTTACAGTAGATGGATTCGCCTGAATCGCGTGACAGATAGAGGCGTCCTCTCGGGCCGTCACCTCACCTGACGGGTTTTGTGTTACCTTTCGAATTGCGCTGCCGCGCAAAGTTTGCATGCCGCCAACTAGAGTCCAAATTTTCGGCCAGACGTATTCCATTGCAGGCGATCTGGACCCGTCCTACGTCCAGAAGCTGGCTGCTTACGTGGACGAGAAGATGCGCGCCATTTCCGATGCGACGACCACCATCGACACGCAAAAGGCAGCGGTGCTGGCCGCACTCGCAATCGCAGACGAGTTGCACGCGGGCTTGCGTGAGCGTGGCGAACACGAAGAGCTGCTGCGCGAACAGGCTGAGCGCTGCCTTACCCTGGTGGAACGCGCCCTGAAGCAGACTGCCTGACACCACTCAAAAAAAGTTTTACCCCTGTCGAAATCGGTGCTATCCCGAGCGTCATTGTATTGAAGGCAGGAAAACCCGGGCTAAGAACCGGATGCCGGAGGACACTTCAATGGAATATATGTTGCTGCTGCATGTGGATGAATCAGGTTGGCCGAAGCTGAGCAAAGCCGAGCAGGAGCAGGGAATGGCGGCGTACCGGGCTTACACGGAAGCGCTGAAACAAGCGGGCGTGTACAAATCCGGCAGTCAGCTCGGACCGAGCACAGCCGCAAAAACCATTCGCTTGGCAGGCGGAAAACAGCGGGTGCTGGATGGCCCTTACGCCGATTCGAAAGAGCAAGTGGGCGGCTACTACCTGATCGAGACGCCGGATTTGGAGAGCGCGCTGTCCTGGGCGGGACGCTGCCCGACCGTGGGACATGGCGTCGTCGAAGTACGGCAACTGGTGCGGTGAGTAGCTGCAACTTTTCTTTGCGCGCGTAGCATCGACATACAATTTTCTATGCGAAAAGAAGCGGAGATTTCAGATGAAATACATTTTGTTGGACTACGTGAACGAATCGGGTTGGCCGGAACTGACGCGCGAAGAACAGGCGCATTGGCTGGGTGTCTACCGCGCCTACATGGAAGCGATGCAAAGGGCCGGCGTGCTGAAGTCGAGCGGCGGATTGCGGCAGACGCCGACGGCAACGACGGTGCGAATCCGCAATGACAAGACGCAGGTGCTGGATGGGCCGTACGCCGATGCGAAGGAACAGCTGGGCGGCTTTCACATCATCGAAGTGCCCGATCTCGATGCGGCGCTATCGTGGGCAGCGCGTTCGCCGACTGCGCTGCACGGAGCAGTGGAAGTGCGGCCGATGCATGAAGGAACGTTCCTGACCGAAGGGATTGAGAAGTACCTCAAGCCGGAATAGCCTGATCACGTTTTCAAGTACTCAGAATAATTCCAGTTGTTGGGAAACCGTTGAACGAATCCGCAAAAACCGTGAGAGCTGCAAGCGACGAAAGGCGAACGCGGCACGCGATCGAAGAAGTGGCGCGGCGAAGCTACGGCAAGCTGGTGGCGTTTCTTGCGGCGCGTACGCACGACGTGGCCGCAGCCGAGGATGCTCTGTCGGAGGCGTTCGCGTCGGCGCTAGTGGATTGGCCGGTGAATGGAAGCCCGGAGAATCCTGAAGGGTGGCTGCTGACGGTGGCGCGGCGGAAAGGAATTGATGCGATGCGGCGACGACATCGCGACGAAGAGGCGGGAGCGGATTTGCAGTTGATCGCCGAAGGATTGGAAGCGGCGGCCGCGAGCGCGCAAATTCCGGATCAGCGGCTGGCGCTGCTGTTTGCTTGCGCGCATCCCGCGATTGAAGAAGGGATTCGCGCGCCGCTGATGTTGCAGGTTGTTCTCGGATTGAATGCAGAGTCGATTGCGTCGGCGTTCCTGATTTCTCCAGCGACGATGGGACAGCGATTGGTGCGCGCGAAGAACAAGATTCGCCAAGCGCGCGTGCCATTTCGAGTTCCGGAGCGCGAAGAACTGCGCGAGCGTGTGGATACCGTGCTGGATGCGATTTATGCGGCGTTCGCCGAAGGATGGAGCGATGGCGCGGGAACGGACGCGGCACGGCGGGACCTGGCGCACGAAGCGATTTTCTTGTGCCGGGTTGTGGTTGAGTTGATGCCGGAAGAACCGGAAGCATTGGGACTGCTGGCGCTAATGCTGCATGCGGAAGCGCGAAGCGGAGGGCGCCGCAACGCGCAGGGAGAGTATGTGCCGTTGGCGGAGCAGAACGTTGCGCAGTGGGATTCGCGGTTGATTCGCGAAGCGGAAGAGCTGTTGCGTCGGGCGAGCACGCTGGGACAGATTGGACGCTTTCAATTGGAGGCGGCGCTGCAGTCGGCGCACGTACACCGGCGGATGACCGGCGAGAATAACTGGGCCGACGTGGTGCAACTCTATGAAACGCTGTTGGCGATTTCCGGTTCGCCGGTAGTTGCGATCAATCGAGCGGTGGCGATTGGCGAGTTGCGAGGAGCGAGCGCGGGCCTGGACGCGTTGGAAGGAGTTGCGACGGACGTCCGGGTGAAACAATACCAGCCCTACTGGGCGGCGCGGGCCGATCTACTTGCGAAGAGCGGAGCCGCGGAGGAGGCGCGCGAAGCCTACAAGATGGCGATTGGTCTGGAACGCGATCCGGCCGTGCGGCGGTTTTTGCAAAGCCAGCAAGCGGCGATCGCTAGTTTGTAGCTATCTTGAGGTTGGACGGGTTCGACATTGCGCGTCCTACCGGCGGGGGAGGAAGCTGGCGAGTTTGCGTTTGGCTTTGGCGGCGAAGGATTCGGGAGTGAGTTTGCGGTCCCAGCGGTGTGGCCGGAGGGCGGCGAGGAGTTCAGCGGAGAGAGGGCCACGCTCGCTGGCGGCGAGGTTGGCTTCGACGTTGTGGATCTTGCGCATCCCGGGGATTACTGTGGCGACGGCGGGGTTCGAGAGGATGAAGCGAAGAGCGAGTTCGGGAAGCGTAAGGTCGTCGTGAAAGAGCGGTTTGAGAGCGTCGACACGCAGAAGTGTGGTGCGGAGATTCTCCGGCGAAAAATAGATGTTGCGCCAATCGCTTGCGGGCCATTTGGATGATGGCATAAGAGTTCCGGTGAGCGAGCCTTCATCGAAAGGGACACGCGCGATGACGGCTACATTTTTCTCGCGGCAGGCGGGGAAGAGTTCGTCTTCGGGATTTTGGTCGAAGATGTTGTAGACGACCTGCACGGAGTCGACGAAGCCGGCGCGAACGGCCTTGACGCCGTTCCACGGTTGCCAGCGGTTGAGGCTGATTCCTACGGCGGCCACTTTGCCGGAACTTTTCAGTTTTTCGAGTGCCGACGGAATGCGCGCGTCTTCAACCCAGTTGTCGTTCCAGGTATGAAGCTGAATAAGGTCGATCGTTTCGAGGCCGAGATTGTGCAGGCTCTTCTCGACATATTCGGTGATGTGGGCTGGCGGGTAGCAATCGTCCACCGTGGAATTGTCGGCAGCCGGCCAGGCGCGATTTTTCGGCGGGACTTTAGTGGCTACGTAAAGTTTTTTGGAAGACTTGATACGTAGGATCTGGCCGAGAAGTTTTTCGCTGCGTCCGTCACCGTAGACCCACGCGGTGTCAAAAAAGTTACAACCAAGATCGATCGCCCGTTGTAGGGAAGCTAGCGATTCAGAATCGTCGGAGCCGCTCCAGGCGCCCATGCCCCACATGCCGTAGCCGACGTCGGAGACTTGCCACCCTGTGCGGCCGAAAGTGCGGAATTGCATGACTACTGGCTCCAGGAGGTGGGTTGGCGGTCCCAGCGGTGTTTGCGGAGTTCGGAGTGTAGAGCGGAGGGTAGCGGGCCTTTGTCGCTGGCGGCGATGTTGGCTTCGACGTTTTTGAGTTTGCGCATGCCGGGGATGATGGTGGCGACGTCATGGTTGTTGAGGATGAAGCGCAGCGCCATCTCGGCCATAGCGGAATCGACGGGGACGAGCGGCTTGAGTGCGTCGGCGTGTTCGACGCTGGAACGCAGATTTTCAGGGACGAAATAGGTGCTGCGCCAATCGTCGGCGGGCCAGGTGGATTGCAGAGTGAGCGTGCCGGTGAGGGAACCTTCGTCGAAGGGAACGCGAGCGATGACGCCGACGTTGTAGGCGCGACAGGCGAGGAAAAGTTCGTCTTCGGGATTCTGGTCGAAGATGTTGTAGATGACCTGAACGGCGTCGATGAGGCCGGACTTCACGGCGCGAACACCGTTCCAGGGTTCCCAGCGATTCATGCTGATTCCGACGGCGTGAACTTTGCCGCTGGCACGAAGCTGCTCGATGGTGCGGATGGTGCGGTCGTCATCGAGCCACTTGTCTTCCCACGTGTGGTACTGAATCAGATCAAGCGTTTCGACGCCGATGTTGCGCAAACTTTTGTCTACGTATTCGAAGACGTATTCGGGCGGGTAGGAAACGTCGAGAGGAAACTCGCGCTGCGAAGGCCAGCGGCGATTTTTCGGCGGAACCTTTGTTGCGACGTAAAGTTTCTTGTTGGGATTGGCGCGCAGGGCCTTGCCGAGGAGCTCTTCGCTGCGGCCGTCGCCATAGGCCCAGGCCGTGTCAAAAAAATTGCAGCCGAGATCGATAGAGCGCTGGAGCGAGGCAAGCGATTCCGCATCGTCGGAGCCTGTCCAACCAGCCATGCCCCACATGCCGTAGCCGATTTCGCTGACCTGCCAGTTGGTACGCCCGAAACGCCGGTAATTCATCCAGGTTCTCCTCGACTCTAAACCGCGAGCGGACATTATATTCGGTTCGCAGCGCGAATCCCCATGACTGATGCGTGGCAACTGTACGGAGGGACAGGTCGCCCAAATTGGCATGGGTGCTAGCATCAGGAGGTCCCCGGAGATCGACCGATCAGGAGATTTTGCTCCATGCGTGTGCTCAGCACGTTTGCTGTATTCACACTGACCGCTTCTGTTGCGACGCCAATGGTGCTCGCGCAGAACACCGTACCGGCGGCTTTGGCGGCGTCGAAGAAGGCAGCCGAACCGATGCGGCTGACGACGCATTCCGACCAAGCGCGCGAGTTATTCGGACAAGCGGTGTTGTTCAGCGGAAATTACAGGCTTGATGAGTGCCTGAAGAGTTTGCGTACTGCGACGACGGAAGATCCTAACTTCGGATCGGGATGGGCACTGCTTTCCTATTTTGCAACCGACGCGCACGAGTCGTCTGAGGCTTTGGCGAGGGCGCAGAGCCTGGCGGGAAAAGTCTCGCCGAGCGAAATGCTGTTTGTGCGGTGGGTGACGGCGCTGAAGAAGAATGACCAGCTGGCCGCGATTACGGACCTGAACGATCTCGTTCGCAAAGAATCGAACGATAAGCATGTGCTATACCTGGCGGGCCGCTGGTTTGTGGATCAGCGCGACGCGCAGCGGGCGATTCCCCTGTTTGAAAAGGTCTTGGAAATCGATCCGGAATTTACTCCGGTGCTGAACCGGCTGGGCTATTCGTATGCGGCAAAGGGAGACATGGAGCGCGCAGAAGCCTTAATGAAGCGCTATGTTGCGGCAATGCCGACTGACCCAAATCCAGAAGATTCCTACGGCGACATCCTTTTCAAGGCCGGGCGATACCAGGAGGCCAGAGAGCATTTTGAGCTGGCACTAAAGAAGGAGCCGACGTTTGGGCCTTCGCAGCATGAGCTGGGCGATGTGTTCGCGATGCTAGGCAACCAGGCAGCGGCACGCGAAGCTTATGAAAAATCGGCCAAGGTGGCAGCGAACCCGCGGCGGAATCTGGAGTATCGGGGTTCGATTGCGCTGAGCTACGTGCGCGAGAACATGCTCGGCTTTGCGGACCGCGAGTACCAAGAGTTAATCGCGGAAGCCCGCGCGAAAAAATTCACTGATCTGGAAGCAGGATTCCGCGAAGCGATGGCGATGTATCAGACCGACGACTTGGCGGCGTTGCGGCATCTGGATGCGGCGGAAACGGCGATTCGCGAAGATGCAGACTTGGCGGCGGTGACGCGCGACGAGCACATGGCGGTGATTCGGCGGTGGCGCGGCGTGCGTTCGCTGCACGCTGGAAATGCGCCAATGGCGGAAGTTTGCCTGCATGTGCTGGAAGAACGCTACGAGCGCACAGATAACGAATATATCGGGACGGAGATGCATGCGCTGCACGGGGCATTGTTGATGTCACAGAAGAAATTCAGCGAGGCGATTGCCGAACTGGAACAGACGGGTGATGACGCGTTTTCGCTGGATTTGCTGGCGCGCGCAAAGCGCGAAACGGGAGACGGCGCCGGCGCCGATGTGGCGATGCGGCAGTTGCTGGGGATTCATGCTTCTACGATGGAGTCGGTGCTGGTGGTAGAGCCAGCGCGGAGCAAAGCCGCAATGTCGGCCGCGAAGTAAGACCGCGGGAGCAAAAATCGCCGATTCAGAGACCGGCGTTACCCGGGCAGCTGCTCAGCCTTCCTTCAGCTTGAGTTTGCCTTCAGATTTTTGCTCCTCCAGGAATCTCTTCAACTCATCAGCCGCGCCGAGCAAACGAATCCACTGTTCGTAATAAAGCGTGACGGGGAAACGGCCGAGGCCGTAGACGCTGACGCCGCCTTTTTCACCGACGCGAAAATCGAGAGTGCCGCTGCGTTTTTGGCCGGACTGTTTCTGCAGGGCGGCAAGTTGTGCTTTGAGTTCTTCGTAGGATGGTTCGGACATGGACAAAAACCTCGCGGGTTTCCAAGCTCCGACGATTATACGCAAGAAGGGGATGCGGCGTGCGGGGGTGACTATTTTCTGAGGATCTGGAGCAGGTTGCTGTGGTCGTCGGTCCATAGGCGCGCCGGCCGGAGTGTTGAAAGGTCGCCGGAAGATTTTGGGAGTTCGCCATACGCTAGCAGCATCCATTCCGAGTCGCTGGAGACGCGGCCATCGCCGGTGGCGTGAATCCACGTGGAATGAAGGCCGTAGTGTTCCGCTGCTGCGATGACGACTGGTCGCAGATCGAGGTACGTGTTCGTGATGTGGATGGCGAGGATGCTGGTTGGCTTGTGGAGGCGACGAAGATAGACCGCGAAGGCTTCTCGTGTGAGCAAGTGAACAGGAACGGAATCGCCGCTGAAGGCGTCGAGTACGAGCAAGTCGAAGTCCTGCGACTCGCTGTGGTCGGCTTCTTGTTCGAGCGAGAGCCTACCGTCGCCAGAAACAATTTGAATTTGTGCCGGCGAATCGGAGAGATAGGTGAAGTAGGCCGGGTCGGAAGCGACGGCGATGACCTGCGGATTGATTTCGTAGAAACGAAGTGAGTCTCCGGGGCGGGCGTACGCGGCGACGGTTCCTACACCGAGTCCGACGGCGCCGATGCGTAGGACCGAGCGTTTCTCGGCGCGTGCAGCCGATGATGCCAGTTGAAATGCCTGATCGAGCCCGCTGTTTAAAGCATAGTAAGCGGTCGGTGTGCGCTTGTACGCAGCTGCTTGCAATTGGAAACCGTGAGCGATGCGGCCATGAGCGAGCGTAAGACCGGCACTTTGAGCGTCGCCATCGCGAGGAATGACGGAGAGAGTGCCATAGAAATTGCGGAAGCGGACAAGGGCTTTTCTGGAATGGGTGAAGCCGCTGCCGCTCAGAACGATAGCCACAATCGCCGCCGCGGCCACTGAACAAATCGGCGCAGCTTTTCGGCGAGCGAGTTCGGGTGCTGTCCGTTTGCGATTGAAGAAGACCAGCAGGACGAGGACCGCCGCCACGATCAGTGCGAAATGATTCGAAACTCGGCTGGCAGGAGACACCGCGACCGCGACTGCTTCGGGAAGCAACGCTGCAGCGGCAAGGAGCAGTACGGGAACCGGCGCGGGCGTCTGATATAGCCAAGATTCGCGATCGAGAGAAAGGGCTAGCAACAGCAGAATCGCCGCGCCGAATAAACCGAGTTGATATTCCCAGAAACCAGTGAAAAGGCGCGGCGCCAGCAATCCGACGAAAATGCCGCCAAAGGCGCCGCCCGCAGCGACTGCGAGGTAGAACTCGGTGAGGTGACGAGGTTCGGGCTTGGAGCGCGCGAGCTCGCCATGGCAGACCATGCATGCAGAAAAGAGAACCGCGAGGTAGACGACGATTTGAATCGAAATGCTGCCGATGGCTCCGTCGTACAGCAGGAAACATGCGGCGCAAAGAGCCAGCGGAAACGTGGCGTGGAACCAGTTGCGCGCGTACCAGCGCGGATGTTCGAAACAGAGGATGAAGGAAAGCAGATAAATCGCCAGCGGCAGAATCCAGAGTAGTGGGATGACGGCGATGTCCTGACAAAGCTGGTTGGTGGTGGCGAGAAATACCACCGATGCGGTTGCAGCGAGTGCGAACCACAGCGAAAAGTTCCAAATATCCGGAAGGTTTGTGTTTTCTGCCAACCTGTTGCCGATTCGCGTTGAATCCGTGTCAAGCGGAGTAGCCTCCTGGGGTTTGGCACGCGCGGCAAAAAATGCGCAGGCAAGACAGCTCAGGGCGAATAGAAAGTAGCCGGCCGTCCAAAGATAGGCCTGCGTTTTCAGCGTCAGGTGAGGTTCCAGAACGATCGGAAAAGCAAATAGCACAAGGAACGAACCAAGATTCGAAACGGCATAGAGACGGTAAGGCGATCCCCTTGACCAAATGCGCGGATACCACGCCTGCAGGAGGGGCCCTGTGGTAGACAAAGTGAAGTACGGCAGGCCGACGGCGATTGCTAGAACCGAGAGGATGCGAAGTACGGGATCGGTGTCGGGCGACGGCTTCCAGCTTGCAGTGGGGGTAATCGGGGAATTCCAGGTTTTCGCGAGATAGAGAAGCAGGCCGATCGAGAGCAACAGAATTGTGCCGTGGACCAGCACTTGCGTCCAACCTCGAAAGCGCGTTGCGACGATGTGAGCGTAGACGTACCCAGCAAGGAGAAGCACCTGAAAGAAGAGCATGCAGGTGGTCCAGACGGTAGGAGTGCCCCCGAACCAGGGCAGTATAAATTTTCCGAGGATGAGTTGTGTCCAGAAGAGGAGAAAGGCGCTGAGAAAAACGGTGAGGGAAGACTGGAGGCTCGCAAGCGGAAATCGGGGCTGCGCGGGAGCGTTCACCGGCAGCCATTATAGGTTTTTCGAGTACGAAGGGAAGCCGAGAGGGTTAGACCTGGAGGCGGTCGGCGTCGCGGGCTACGACTTCGTAGAGCACCGGGTTGACGAAGAAACCGAGAACGAGGCGCGAGATGAGGCCGGCGACGACGACAATCGCGAATGGTTTTTGGGTGTCGCTGCCAACGCCGGTGGACATAGCGGCTGGAAGAAGGCCGAGGCAGGCGACGAGTGCAGTCATCATGATGGGACGCAAGCGGAGCAGCGCGGCTTCGCGTGTGGCTTCGCGAATGGAGCGGCCTTCGAGGCGAAGCTTGTTGATGTAGCTGACGAGAATGACGGCGGTCTGGACGGAGACACCCAGCAGCGCGAGAAGGCCCAGGAAACTGGAAACGCTGAGCGGCGTGTGCGTGAGCTTGAGGGCGATGAGAGCGCCGACCGGTTCGGTAAGGACGACGCCGAGTGCGATAGAGATTGGGAATTTGAGATTGCCGTAGAGGGCGAAGAGAATCAGGAAAATGATGAAGACCGCCAGTGGGCCAATGAAGTAGAGCTGCGACTTAGCTTCGACCAGCTCGCTGTATTCGCCGCCCCAATCGAGGTGATAGCCCTCGGGCAAGCGGACGTTTTTGGCGACGCCGGCCTGGCCGCGGCGGACGATGCCTTCGAGGTCGCGGCCTTCTACGGAAAACTGAATGCCGATGTAACGTGAATTGTTTTCGCGGTAGATGAAGGAGGCGCCGGAAGCCTGCTTGATGGTGGCGAGTTCGGAGAGAGGAATGTGCTGACCGGCTGGAGCGGGGACGAGGAGATTGCCGATTTCCCGCGCGTTCGAACGGTATTGCGGTTCCATTCGCACGATGAGGTCGAACAACTTTTCGCCTTGAATGACCTGGGTGGCGGCCTGTCCACCGACCGCGGCTTGGACGACGGCTTCGACGTCGGCAACGTTGATGCCGTAGCGCGCAATTTTTTGGCGATCGGCATCGATGAGCAGGCTGGGCTGGCCAAGCTCGCGAACCACAGTGAGTTCCTTGAAGCCGTCTGTGTGGGCTAGTACATTGCGGATTTCGACGGCCTTTTTTTCCAGGACGTCGAGGTCGGGACCAAAGATTTTTACGGCTAGAGCGGATTTGAGGCCGGTGAGAGCTTCGTCCACTGCGTCTTCAGCAGGTTGTGTGTAGTTGAAGATGACGCCGGGATACGCTTCGAGTTTGCGCTGGATATCCTTTTCCAGCTCGGCTTTGTTGTGGATCGAAGTCTGACTCCAGGCTTTGTCGTTGTAGGGCTTGAGGCCGATGTAGAACTCGCAGTTGAAAAATCCGGTTGGGTCGGTGCCATCGTCTGGGCGGCCGAGCTCGGAGCCGACCACGGTGACCATCGGATATTGGTTGAGGATGTTGCGAATTTCAGGCGCGAACTTTGCTGCGTCTTCAAAGGCGATCGTGTACGGCATAGTGGCGCGGACCCAAAGGGCGCCTTCGTCGAGGTGGGGCAGAAATTCGCCGCCAATGTAAGGAATGAGTAGAAGAGTCGAGGCGAAGACTAGAGCGGTGGCGAGAATGGTTGTTTTCGGATGGTTCAGACACCATTCGAGACGGCCGGCGTAGCCATCGCGAATCCAGTTGAAGATGCGGTTTTCTTTTTCTTTTACGCCGCTGCGGAACCAATAGGAAGCCAGAACGGGCACCAGCGTCAGCGTGATAAGGAGCGCGCCGACGAGCGCGAACGCCATGGTATCGGCCATCGGATGGAAAAGTTTGCCGGCGGGCCCGGAGAGCGCATAGATCGGCAGATAGCCGGCGATGATGACCGCGACGGAATAAAAGATGGGACGGTCCACATCTTTAGCCGCGTGAAGGAGTACTTCTGTCAGCGAATATTCCTGACCGTGGCGCTCGCTCAGCTCGCGATAGATGTTCTCGACCATGACGATGGTGCCGTCAATGATGATTCCGAAATCGATGGCGCCGATGGAGAGCAGATTGGCGGCTTCGCCAGTGAGATGGAGAAAGATGAATGCGAAGAGCAGGGATAACGGGATGGTGAGGGCAGTGATGACGGCGGCGCGGACACTGACCAGGAAAAAAATCAAAACAATCAAAACAAAAATCATGCCGCGAAGAAGATTGCCTTCGACGGTGTCGGTGGTGACGCGGACCAGATCGCTGCGGTCGTAGTAAGGACGGATGCGAACATCGCGCGGCAGCATGGTCTTGTTGATTTCTTCCGTTTTGCGCTCGACGCCTTCGAGAACGTTTTGCGTCTGTTCGCCGCGGCGCATCAGGATGACGCCTTCGACGGCGTCGTCGTTGTTCTTGTTTTTGTCCTGGAAGCCGAAGATGCCGAGGCGCGGAGCATGGCCGATTTCGACATGGCCGATGTCCTTGATTCGAACGGGCGCGCCGTTGTTGCTGGCCACGACGATTTCGCCGATGTCTTCGGTGGACTTTACAAGGCCGAGGCCGCGCACGTAGTAGAACTGGCCGCCTTGCGTGTAGAAGCCGCCACCAGTGTTGGCGTTGTTGGCCTGCAAGGCGTTAAGCACCTGAACGACAGGGATATGGAAGTTGTAGAGGCGCGCTGGATCGAGCAGGACGTGATACTCCATCGTCGGGCCGCCAAAACCGGAGTCATCGGCGACGCCGGGAACGCTGCGATAGGCGCGTTCGATGATCCAGTCTTCGATCGTGTGGAGTTCCTGCGGCGTGCGGTCGGGGCTTTCGATGACGTAGCGATAGACGAGGCCACTCGGACTGAACAGCGGCGCCATGCTGGGTGTGACGCCCTGCGGCAATGTGGCATCGCTAATGCGTTCGAACACCAGTTGGCGAGCGAAATATGGATCGATGCCTTCGTCGAACGTGAGAATCACGTCGGAGAGCCCGTAGAGCGAAATCGAGCGCATCACGTGCAGATGCGGTGTGCCGTTCATGGCGAGTTCGAGCGGCAGAGTTGTCAAGCGCTCGACTTCTTCGGCGGCATGGCCGGGCCACTGCGTGATGAGCTCGACCATGGGAGGCGAGAGATCGGGGTAGGCGTCGACCGGCATCTGGCGGAAGGACCACGCACCGGCGATCACCATAAGCGCGGTGATCATGAGGACCAGAAAACGCTGGCGAAGCGCGAAATGAACGATGCGATGAATCATCGCTGGGTAACCGTGATCTCCTCTACTGCTGCAACGAATTCATGAACTGCAAAAAAAGGCTGCCATTGCCGGCGACGCGCTCGCCTTCGTTAAGTCCGCTTTTGATTTGGACACGGCCGTTGTTCGAATCGCCGAGAGTGACCTGACGGCGCGCAAATTCATTGGCGGACGCCTGGACGTAGACGAACGGTTCGTTTTCGGTGTCGCGAAGGATGGCGGCGTCGGGAACGGTCAGGACATTCCGCAAAGCCGCGGCACGCACAATCGCGGAAACGTACATATCCTTTTTCAATTTGCGGCCGGGATTTTGCGCGACGATGCGGGCTTGCAGCGTGCGCGTTGTGGCGTCCATCGATGGCGCGATGTAGGAAATTTTTCCGTGAAAGGTTTCGGGGTACGAATCCGTCGCGACTTCAACGTCCTGGCCGGCGCGGATAAAACTCAAATCGCTTTGATAGACATTGACGAGCACCCATACCGATCCAGTATCGGAAATGGTGAAGCACTGCGTGCCGCCCGCCTGCAGCAACTGGCCGGGACCGACGAGGCGTTCGACAATTTCGCCGCCCACCGGAGCAGTCACGGGAATTTCAGCGGTGGATTGCACCGGATTCTTGGCGACGGCTTCCGGATCGTTAAGGCCCAGCGCTCGCAGAGCATCCGCCGAAGATTCAAGGTCGGCGTGCGCCTGGGTTCGAGTGGATTCCGCTTGCTGCAGGTCCGCTTCCGCAATCGCTCCGTGGGCGAAAAGATCCTGAGCGCGCGTGTACATCTTGTCGGCGAGGGCAAAGGCATCGCGCGCTTTGATGTACGCGGAGCGAGCGGCGGAGTAGTCCGGGCTGGTAACGGTCAACAGCGGCTGCCCTTTGTGAACAACCTGGCCCGGCGCGACGAGGATTTCATGGACAGGACCGCCGACGGCGGCGAAGACCGGCGTCGTGAGAAACGAGTTGTACGCAACGGAGCCGGTGAGACGAAGAGTGCGCGGCAGATTTTCCTTGCGCACCGGAGCAACTTCGACGTGTGCGGTTTGTTCTTGCGTGATATGGAAGGTCTGTGCAGTGTCCGCTTTTTTCTCGCTGGCGGTGTACGACGTCATCTTCGATTCGGATTCACCGGGGCCGGAGCCGCACGCCGCGCAAGCGACGGCCAGCAGAGGCAGCGCGAATACTCGGACGAAAGATCCGGATTGGCAAATGTGTATTGATCTCATGGCAAGTTCCTTGTGCCCACGGCTTCGCGCAACTGTTCGACCGCGAGCATATAGCTGGCTAAGGCCTGTCGATAAGCAAGCTGGTTGGCCCGGTAGGTGCGTTCGGAATCGAGATAATCGAGAAGACTGGCGGCGCCGCGGCGATACGCGTATTCGCTAATGTCGCGCGACTGTTTGGCTTGATCCACATAGCCGCCGCGATAGAGCTGAATAATCTGGTCGTTAGTACGCAGATTTTCATACGCGTCCACGACGTCTGTGGAAACCTGTTGAGAAGTTTCACTCAGTTGTTCCTGCGCCTGTGTGATGGCGTAGCGCGTGCGCGCGATTTCGCCTTGATTGCGGTCGAAAACAGCAAGTGGAATGTTGAAAGTGAAAGCGGCGCTGCTGACTCCGGCGGTGTGCGTGTAGTTCATTCCGGCGGTGAGGTCCTGCTTGCCGTTGACTTCGGCCAACGCCAGCTGGCTGCGTGATGCCGTGACGCCTTGCTGCGCAGCGATCAGATCGGGGCGGGACTGCGACGCCATGGTTTTCAGGTCGGGTAAGGTGGACTGCAGCGGCTTGTAGTCGAGATCGCCGGAAACGTCGTAGTCGTCGGCTACGGATTCGAACCCGAGAAACTGGCGGAGACCGGCGAGCGCTTGCACGCGTGCAAGTTTGGCCGCGGAAACATCGGACTGAAACTGCAGTAACTGCAATTTGATTTTGAGAAGGTCGCCCTCGCTCATGTCGCCGGCATGAAAGCGCGTTTCGCTGATGTCGACGGTTTTCTGAAAGCTGTCGAGGTCCTGCTGCGCAAACGAGAGGGTGGATTCAGCGAGAAGAACATTGATGAACTGCTGGGCGGCGTTGAAGATGAGCTGCCGCTCGGAATCGGAAACCTGCGAACGAACAACCGCAGTTGCATCCTTCGCAGCCTGCAGCCGATGCTGACGTTTCTTGCCTCGTTCGAACAGATAACTCACGCCCGCATCAAATTGCGCGTTGTTGTCCAGATAGTCGCCACTGAACTGGTCGGGCTGAAAGATAGGGAGAAATTGCGCGTCCCAGGCCAGCACTGGATTGGGGCGAAGGTTTGCAGTGATTTCCTGCGCCTGGCTCTGCAAGATCGTGGAGCGCAGTGCTAATAGTGCGTGGTTGTGCTGCAGCGTGAGCCGGAGAGCATCATCCAGGGTGATGCTCGAAGGCGCAGTCGAAGATTGCGACGACGAATTCGCTTGCGGCGGAAGCGGAGCCGAGGGAAGGCCTTGCCGGGCCGCATCTTGCGCGGGCAAACCGGAAGCGAGGGCCAGAAAACTCGCGACAACCGTTAGAAAAATCCTCATCGAACGATACCTCATGCGCCGCTGGTGAAACGGCGCGCACAAAATGGAAGGAATATTTCAGCGAATGGACGAGAAAACTACAGAGCCGGAGGCGCCCGAGGAGACGTGGAACGGGAAATACCTTGCGTGACGAAAACAAGTGATGGCGCTTGCTCCGCGCGGCCCATCACCGGCAGTGAACACAGGATCGGAAGGGCCAGGAGGATTGCAAAGCTCAGGACCGAGCAGATGGGACACAGATGGGCGCCTACCTGTCCCGAATCCAGGTCGGACAGGAAATGAATCTGCGCGCTCAGAAAAAGGATGAGGAGCAGCAGACCGATGGCGCGGCAATTTGCGCGGTTTACAGCCATGTAATTGGTAAGACGCAGCTTAGGTGAGAATCGTTGCTGGGTCAAGAACGCTTGATATGGCGTGGCGCAAAGGCAACCGCGCCTCGATTTGCAGTTTCCAACCATGCCAGACTCGATGTAACCTGTTAACAGGCATGGAAAAGAAGGGTTCATTGTTGAGCGCACGAGCGCTGCAGCGTTTCGCAGCACTGCTGTTGTGCCTCGCGGTGTTCTACTTTGCCGCAGGCGGCAGTTTTCTGCACCGGCATACCGGCGGGCAGGAAACGGTTTGCCACGTTTGCCAGTCCTTGCACGCTCCCGCACTTGCCACCGCGAGCGGCCTGTTAGTCGCTTCGCCCGAAGTTGCTGGCCGGCATGAAGCGCGTCCCGCCCAAGCATCCGCGCTAAATGAAGTTTCGCTACAGCACGCTGGCCGCGCTCCACCTTTCGCCTAGTTTTCCCCTCGAAGTCCGTTTGCAGTTTTAGCCGTTCGCCCGGTCGGCATTTGGGCCATCGGCGCGACGCCGCTTCTTACAGCGGCTTGATCCACACACCACATCGGCCACGTGCCTTGGAGAAGATTTCATGTTGAAGGGTTCTCGCAGCATTGCTGCTATTGCTTTTGCGTTTGGTGTTTTGTTTTTGAGTTTAGCTGTCGGCGCGCGTCCTGCGTGGGCGCAAGCTTCCGGCACGATCGAAGGAACCGTAAAGGATCCGTCGGGTGCTGCAATTCCCGGCGCTACTGTGGATATGTTGAATCCGGTGAGCAAGTATCAACGGACGGCGACTACCGATGTAGAAGGTAAGTTCCGGTTCCCGAATGTTCCATTCAACCAATACCATTTGACCATCAAAGCGCCAGGCTTTTCGGACTTTTCGCAAGACACCGAAGTGCGCTCGCTGGTGACGCTCAGTCTTAACGTGGCGATGACGCTGGCTGGAGCCAATACCACGGTGACGGTGGAAGGTGAAGGCAACGATCTGGTGGAGACGGAGTCTACATTCCACACGGATGTGGACAAGAACTTGATCGACCGGTTGCCCGTGGAGAGCGCGTCGTCTTCATTCACCGCCATTACGACTATGGTCTCGCCCGGCGTCGCCGCCGATTCGAACGGATTGATGCACGGGCTTGGCGACCACGCGTCGAATTCCATTTCGCTCGACGGACAGCCAATCACCGATCAGTTCAGCAAGGTTTTCTCGAACCAGCTGCCTTCCGACGCGATTCAGTCCATGGAAATCATTTCTGGCGCGCCGCCCGCTGAATACGGCGACAAGACCAGTCTGGTGATCAAGGCGACGACGCGTTCGGGCCTCGGCGTGACCAAGCCAACAGGGAGTCTCAGCGCGAGCTACGGCAGCTTCGGGACTTCAACGGCCGGTTTGGATGTGGCGTTTGGCGGCGCCAAATGGGGAAACTTCGCCGCAGTAAATGGGCTGCAGTCCGGTCGCTTTCTGGACCCGCCGGAATTTACGGCGATGCATGCCAAGGGGAACGAGGAAAGCATCTTTGATCGTGTGGATTTGCAGACATCCGACAAAGATACGCTGCACCTGAACCTTTCTTACATGCGCTCGTGGTTCCAGACGCCTAACTCTTTCGACGCGCAAAATGCCACGGCCTGGAATGGCTTGGTCGTTGATAACAACGGTCTGGGGCCTGACGGCTTGCCGGTTGGCGCGCAGGATCAACGTTCGAAGATCGGCAGCTTCAACATTGCGCCGAGCTGGACGCGCGTCGTCAGCGCCAACACAGTGCTTACGGCGGGCGCATTCATTCGGCAGGATCAATACAATTACTACCCGAGCGGCAATCCGTTTGCCGATTTCACTCCCGATCTGCAAAGCGAAAGCGTCGCGCAAGGCCGCCGTCTCACGAATGCCGGCGTGAAGGCGGATGTCTCGTATGTGAAGGGGATTCACAACGTGAAGGTCGGCGTCGTCTACGACCAGACATTCCTGACAGAGAACGACCACTTCGGCATTGTGGATCCGACATTCCTCGACTCACTCACCGACGCGAACGGCGATCCATGCGTCGACAGCTCCGGCACGCCGATCGCTGCACCTTGCACGACGCTTGCACCTTTCGACCTCACTCGCGGCGGAACGTACGACTTCTTCCACGGGCACACCGACATCAAAGAGCTGGCTCTCTACGCACAGGACACGATCAGCTGGAAGAACTGGTCGTTCAACGTGGGAATTCGCGGCGACGTCTACAGCGGGATCACGCACGCGACGCAAGCCGAGCCGCGCCTGGGCATCGCGTATAGCATCAAGCCGACGAACACCGTGTTGCGTGTTTCTTACGCGCGGACGCTAGAGACCCCGTTCAACGAAAATCTGGTACTGGCTAGCACCGGCTGCAACGACGTCGTGATCAACGCACTGATGTCTTCGCTGCAGGGCTATCCCTGCATAACCGATCCACTCGCTCCCGGTTGGAGAAACGAATTTCACGCCGGGCTGCAGCAGGCGTTCGGCAAACACCTCGTTGTCGATGCCGAATACATCTGGAAATACACGCACGGCGCGTACGACTTCAGCGTGCTGGGCAGCACTCCGATCACCTTCCCAATCGAATGGCAGCGGTCGAAAATTCCGGGATACGCAATTCGCGCCAGCGTTCCGGACTTTCACGGTTTTACCGCGTTGGTGGTCATGTCGAGTGTGTCAGCAAGATTTTTTCAGCCACAATTGAGCGGCATCGGCACGACACCGCAGGGCCAAGGCGGCGACGGCGTGTTCCGCATCGACCACGACGAAAAGTTCAACCAGACCACGCACTTGCAATATCAGCCGTGGAAGCGCGGCCCGTGGGTCGGCTTCAACTGGCGATATGACAGTGGACTCGTTGCCGGGTCGGCTCCGTTTGGCGACGGCGTGAATCCGGTGGATGTTTCCGGGCTGACGCCCGACCAGCAGTTCCAAGCCGGCCTCTTCTGTGGGAGCGTGCACGCCACGCCTACCACGCCCATTAGCCCGACGGGATTTTGTCCGGCTTCGCAATTCGGCTCGACGCTTATCAATATTCCGGCGCCGGGATCAGAAAATGACGATAAAAATCCCCCGCGAATTTCCCCGCGCAATTTGTTCGACTTAGCCGTTGGCCACGACAACCTGTTCCAGGGCGACCGGTATCGCTGGAGCTTGCGACTGACGGCGATCAACATCACCAACCAGAAAGCCTTGTACAACTTCCTTTCTACGTTCAGCGGAACGCACTATGTGACGCCGCGCTCGTACACGGCAGAGCTGGGCTTTCACTTTTAGCACCCCGGAATGAAGCGGCATCCCGAATCTCCCCGCAATGCCGAACTTTGGTGTTGCGGGGGGTGCGAGTGCCGAAGGACTGTTTCCAGCATCAAATCATCCTCGGGACATGTTCACTGGCTGGACAAAGGCGCTACGAGTGTCCTTAGGCAGTCTGTAGCCAGCGCGGGATAATTAGTAGTCATCTTTTGACCTGGAGATCATACGTTTTGATGCTTTTTTCGATGCGAAACACTCGGACCCGCTCGCCCGGAAGGTTTGCCCGGTCCGTGGCCGTCACTTGGCTTGCTATTTGCCCCTTATTTCTCGTTGCTGCGATGAGCGCGCAGACGGCTCCTGCTGGCCAGGAAAAATCCTTAGGGGCTATTCGAGGCACCCTTTCGACCGTACAGGCAGATTCCTCAGGCGGGCTAGCCGGCATTACCGTCCAGCTGAAAGCGGGCTCCTCCGGCGACGCCATCTTGACTGCGGACACTGACGATTCGGGCCATTATGAATTCAAGGATCTGAAGCCTGGGTCGTACACAGTCTCGGTCAACCAGCCTGGATTCAAGCCATTCACCAAGTCGCTGACAGTTGGCGCCGGTGAAACGGCAACGGTCGACGGCCGCCTGGAGATCCTGACCGTTGCCGAGCAAATAGAGGTAACCGAGACCAATCAGACCATTGCCACTGAGGACGCCACGACTCCCAGCGTGTCTCTCAGTCAGCGCCAGCTGATTTCACTGCCCACCGCGCAAGAGAGGATCCGCGAAGTGCTGCCGGTAACTCCGGGCGTGGTGAAAACACTGGATGGAAAACTGGACTTTAAGGGTTCGGACGAGAATCACAGCCTGCTGCTCGTGAATTCCGCGCGCACCACCGATCCAGTGACCGGCAGTTTTGCCGTTCCTGTTCCCACCGACGCGGTGCAATCTTTCAATATTTACAAGACACCTTACAACGCCGGTTTGGGAAACTTCACCGGAGGACTGGTTGAAGTACAAACAAAACCGCCGGATGACGGATGGAACTGGCGCATCAAGAGTTTCATTCCGTCGGTGCTCGGCAAGAACGGCAGCATGATCGGGCTGCAGGAAGCGACTCCTGGGATCGACTTCAATGTTCCGCTGATCAAGCACAAGCTGTTGTTCTCGGAAATTTTCCAGTACGACATGAAAAAGCGCACGGTGCGGGGTTTGCCCTGGCCGTACGACATCAGCAAGAAGCAGGGCTTCAGCACGTTTTCGACGCTGGAAGCGATTCTTTCTCCCAGCCACTTGCTAACGCTTACGGTGAACGCCTACCCGTCGCGCGTGCAACACGCGGACATCAATGCGTTGGTTCCTCAGCCGGCTTCGAACGACTTGAACCAGAAGGGTTTGACGGTCGGCCTGACGGATCGCTACCAGTTCGAAGCGGGCGCCATTTTCAGCACGATTGCGCAGTACACGCGGTTTGACAGCAATGCGCACGGGCAAGGCCTGGCGGACATGCTGATCGATCCGCAAGGATATGGCGGAAACTACTTCAATCAGTGGTCGCGCAGAGGCAAAGAGTTCCAGATCGTCCCTGCTTACCAATTTGCTCAGAAGCACTGGTTGGGTCACCACGAGATTCATGCCGGAATCGACGTGGACCATCGTTCTTATACGGGAACGAGCAATTCCAATCCGGTGCAAATCCTTCGTACGGACGGAACTTTAGCCGAGCAGATTAATTTTCTGCCTGGAACAATTCTGGACGCGTCGGACACCACAGTCGCGGAGTTTCTGCAGGACCATTGGGTCATGAATTCTCACTGGGCTGCCGACCTAGGCATGCGAATTTCCAGTGAAACCAATGGATGGTCCGCGGCAGTGGCGCCGCGCGTTGGTCTGGCCTACTCACCGGGAGGCTCCGGAAAAACGGTGATCCGGGCGGGTGCGGGACTGTTTTACAGCTTGTTGCCTCTCTTGGCGGGAGACTTTGCGGCGAATCCTACTCGTGTGATCACGTCATTCGACACGGCTGGATTGCCGGTGGGGCTGCCAGTGACCTACGCCAACGCCTACGTGGGAGGGTTGGATCCGCGATTGGCAAGCTCACTTCCTACTGAGACTGACACGACGCCACGGAACTTTACCTGGAACCTAGGCCTGGAGCAGCAGTTGCACAAGAATTGGTTTCTGCGCCTTGGTTATCTCGAAAGCCATTCGTCCTATCTATTCACGGTGGAACCCTTTGCTTCTCCTACCGCAGGGCAGTCCTTTCTAGGGCTCGCCAACACCGGCTCTTCTCATTACCGAGAGCTGGAGAGCACGATCCATTTCACGATTCGAGGAAATCACGAGCTGAATGTTTCCTATATTCGAAGCCAAACGCGAGGGTCGCTCAACAATCTTTCGAGTGTCTTCATTCCCTTCGAACAGCCGGTAATTCGCCAGGACGTTTATGGAATTCTTCCCTACGATGTGCCGAATCGGGTTGTGGCCTGGGGCATCTTTTCCATGCCCGAGAAAATCAAGTTCAGCCCCGTCGTGGACCTACACTCCGGCCAGGCGTATTCGAATATCGACACCTTGCAGGACTATGTCGGCACTCCAAACGGGCAACGCTTTGCCACCTATTTCACGCTGGACGTAAAGGTCTACCGGCTATTCCAGGTTCCTTATCTGGGCAACAAGAAGGGCAAGAGCCATCACGTGCGGCTTGGTTTCTACTCGCTCAATTTAACCAATCACGGCAACTTCAATGCGGTTTATAACAACGTGACTTCGCCAAACTTTGGTCAATTCGCCGGGTTTCTCGACCGGCGTTACGGTGCCGTCATCGATTTCGTCGACTAGTCCGGTTTGGCTCGACGATTGGCAAGACTTACAATGAGAACGGAGCGGTACTTCGAAGCAGGTGAGAGTGCGAAAGCCGTTTGAACCGTAATGAATCTCTGGGGTGCTGCGGATAGACAGCCTGTGTGCACGGCCTGTCCCGCTGGCGCCTGGGTTTCAGGGCTTGTCTTACAAGCCTTGCGATGAAAACGACCCGGGTGCGAGCGGGGCAGGAAAGCCTAATGGTTGGCTCGTGGTGCCCACCTAAATCAGAGGTTCGACGGCCTAGTTCTCCACGGCCAAGCAGTCCGCTCCTTTTCTTTATGCGCGTACTTTTCATCGGCGACATTGTTGGATCCCCGGGCCGCGAGATTGTTCGCGACCGACTCGCCGATTTGGTGTCGCAAAAGCGTATCGATCTGGTGATCGCGAACGGCGAAAACTCCGCTTCAGGATTCGGAATTACGCCGAAAATCGTCGAAGAGCTTCTGAAATGCGGCGTGGAAGTGATCAGCGGCGGCAATCACAGCTGGGACCGCCGCGAGATCATGGAATTCATGCCGTATGAGCCGCGGCTGCTTCGCCCGGCCAATTTTCCCGATGGCAACCCCGGCAGCGGAATGTACGTAGGCACCGCCAAGAACGGCGTGAGATACGCCGTGATCAATCTGCAGGGCCGCGTGTTCCTGCCGGCCATCGAAGATCCGTTTCGTAAAGCGGACGAGTTGCTCGCTAGTCTTTTTGCCGATGTAGCCTTTGTCCTAGTGGACATGCACGCGGAAACCACCAGCGAAAAAATCGCCATCGGCTGGTATTTGGATGGTCGCGCGACCGCAGTGGTCGGAACCCACACCCACGTTGCGACAGCCGACGAGCGGGTAATGCCTCAGGGAACCGCCTACATCACCGACGTAGGCATGACCGGCCCGCACGCAGGCGTAATCGGCATGGACCGTGCCGGCATCATCAAGAAGTTCTTGGATGGCCTGCCTGCCCGGTTTGAAGTGGCGAACGGTGACGTCCAAATGAACGCCGTCATCATCGAGACGGACGACGAGGGGCCACGCAATTCCGCGGGCCGCCTGAGGGCGACCAAGATCGAGCGAGTGCGTCTGCGCATTGACTGACGCAACACATCGAATCGCGCGGAAAGCAACCTAAAGCCGTAACTGGCAGTCTTATCAGACGAATAGCATTGGGACAGGGGTGCCCCAGCCTTGAGAATCCTTGCGGTGTTGTGTCTTACTTTCGCTCTCGCGGCTTCGGCTGCCGCACAAGTTGACGCCGATATGGTGGCGAAGCGGCGTCTTTTCTCACCGATTGGCCCCGGACTCAAACAAATCCGTGAGGGCGCGGACGGGAAAATTTACGTTCTGGCATCGCCGTCTCCCGGACTAGTGGTCTATTCCCCCGAAGCGCGGCGCTTGATGACCATGCGGCAAGCGTCGGCCTTGCCCGAAGCGGCATTGGCGGAGGCTAAAGCCTCCGGCGAAGTACTGGTGCAATACGGCGAAGACTGCGATGTCGATCCCGACGGCACCATTTACGTCGCAGACCGGGCCTCAAACACCGTCCAGGTTTACTCCAAAGATGGCAAGCACTTGCGGACAGTCGGCGTGAATGCGCCATTAGCCGTCGCGGCGCTTCCTGAAGGCGAAGTGGCCGTCGCGACCATGCGGCAGCCATCATTGGTCACTGTATTCGACCGGAATGGCCGGCTGGTGCGTGAGTTCGGCGACTCCGAACAGCTCACCGATCGCGCGGACTTAAACCGCTTTCTCAACATCGGCAATCTCGCAACGGACGCGCAAGGTCATCTGTACTACGGCTTCGAATATTTTCCGGAGCCCACCATCCGCCAGTTTGATCGCTTTGGCTATGCCGCCGGAGACCTGCGCTATGCCGCGCTCGACGTCCTGCAACAGGCGACTGCCGTCCGCCACGAGATCGAAAAGCAGGAGCGGCGCGGCGATCCTCCCCGCTTCAGACAGGTAATGACCGCGATGGGAGTGGACAAGTCGACGGGCGAAGTCTGGATTGCCATGGGCAGCACGCTGCTGCGGTTCGACAAGGAAGGCAACCGCCGCTCCATGTATCGCCTCTACACGCCGCAGAACGCACGGCTCGAAGCGAATGCCATTGTCGTGGAAAAGGAACGTCTCATCATCGGCGGCGATCCCATTGGCGTGTACGAATTCGAGCGTCTGGATACAAAGTAGGCGCTCATACACCTACCTGAAAAACGTTATGCAACCTTTTTCTGAATGTGATCCGATTTTTCCACAGCATGTATTCGGCGAAATCGCGGCGATTGTTTCGGGAATGTTTCGCCGGACGCGGTCAGCATTTCGATTTTCTTCCATGATTCGTTGCACTTGCGTGAAGGAAAAGGTTCGCTCTCAGGAATTTTGCACTTGTGGAAAAACTGTGTATGCTGTGTGAACACGGGCACGCGCTCTTCCACATTTTCTTCTTGCCCCCTTCGCGTCAATCGGCGAGAATCCCCCGCTGACTTACGAAGCAGTCGGGCAGTCGAGGGACAAAGAGAGACGCGAGTGGAACCTAGGGGCAGGCAAAAGTTCCGCTGCGAATAGCTTTCCCGTACCAAAAAGGACCTCAAGAAGAGAGATTGTCTTTCCACAGGTTTTACACATCTGTGGAAATAGTAAGGACTTGGTATTTTGCTCTGATGACGACCGCGATCCAACTTGGCAAAGAACGCGAAACCGCAAATCTATGGGACAAGTTTCTGGAACGCGTCAAATCCCGCATCAGCATTAACACCTACAGCACCTGGTTTCAGCCGACGCGCTTGAGCCGCGCCGAAGGCGACGTTCTCCACGTCCAGATACCCACGACCGTGTTTCGCCAGGTTCTCACCCGCACTTACGGAGAAATTGTTAAGGCTGTATTTCATGAATTGGGCGTGCCCAACACGCGAGTGCAGTACGTCTGCACCGAAGAAGAGCCAATTGCGGCCAGCCCTGCTGTTACCAATTCTGCTGTGAAGCAATCCAAACTGGATTTTGAAAGTAGCGACCACCAGCTCAACTCGCGCTACACGTTCGACACCTTTGTGGTGGGCAAATCCAACGAGTTTGCGCATGCCGCATCACGCGCCGTGGCTGAGCAGCCCTCCAAGGCTTACAACCCGCTCTTCCTTTACGGCGGCGTGGGCATGGGCAAGACGCACTTGATGCACGCCATTGGGCACATGATCAAGCTGCGTAATCCAGCTGCGCGCCTCAGCTACGTCAGCGCCGAAAAGTTCACCATCGAAGTCATCAACTCGCTGCGTTTCGACAAGATGTTCAGCTTCCGCGAGCGCTTCCACACAGTGGACGTTCTGCTCGTTGACGACATCCAGTTCATCGCCGGCAAGGAACGTACGCAGGAAGAGTTCTTCCACACCTTCAACGCGCTCTACGAGCAGCACAAGCAGATCGTCATCTCGTCGGACTGCCTGCCGAAGGACATTAACTCGATCGAGGAGCGGCTGCGTTCGCGGTTTGAATGGGGATTGATCGCCGATATTCAGCCGCCCGACCTGGAAACCAAGATCGCGATCCTCCAGAAAAAGGCGGAAAATGACCGATTTCCGCTGCCGGACGAGGTAGCCGAATACATTGCTCGCGCTATCAAATCAAACGTGCGTGAACTCGAAGGCGCTCTGACTCGGCTGATGGCCTATGCCTCGCTTACCGGCGCTGCGATTTCGCTGGCCACGGCGCAGCAGGTGCTGCGCAACATCATCGCGTCGCAGGAAAAGCGCGTCACGATCGATCTGATCCAGAAGCGCGTGAGCGAACATTTCAATCTTCGCGAACAGGATTTAAAAGTCCGCAGCAACACCCGCGCGATTGCGTTTCCGCGCCAGGTCGCGATGTACATCGTGAAGCAGTTGACCACAGCATCTTTGCCCGAAATTGGCCGACAATTCGGCGGGAAGCATCACACCACAGTGCTCCACTCGATCAATAAGATCGAAGAAATGCGCCGCTCCGACAAGGATTTGAATCGCACGATTACTCGCCTGATGGACGCTCTGCAGTAATTCCCGGAACCGAAACCCAGATTGCTCAGATGGCCCGAGCCAAATCGGGCCATTTTTGTTTCGTGCGAGGGTATATTCGAGTTGGATTTCGCTTTTCCGTCTTGTGAAGTCGTTGTGAAAAATACGTGGGCAAGCTGGGGAAATCGTGTTGAACGATGAGGAGAAGTAAGTTTGTTTTTTCCAACGCGAGCGGACCACACAGCTCATTTCCACCACAGTCACAAAACTTTCACAGCACAGCTATATCGTAAACTCTCTGGTATCGGTCGGTTGGGACGCTTTCCACAGTTCCACAATCTTCATCACAACAACAAGGGTCAAAAGCCTTTTCAGGTACACAACTTCAAATCCCTGTTTGTTGAAATTGTAGTTGTTGATTACGGTCGTTTGGCGCCTGGAGCAGGGCGATTCCTGGCCGAGCGGGCAATAGGCCTGCATTGGCAGCTTTCCACCAATTTCCACATGCTTTTGCCATTCGTAAGGCTTTCGCCCAGCGCAAAAATTAAGTAAAGTACGCAGCAGCGGAATACCGTCCCAGGGTTTCAGGCTGGCAGCCGACAGCTCTGAAACAAAAAAGGAAACCGAATGTCTGCAACCGGAACCGCGCGCGAGGAAAGCCAAGCGATGGAATTCAGCGTAACCAAGTCCGCCCTCCTGAATGAGCTCAATACCACGCAAGGCGTCGTCGAACGCAAAACGACGATTCCCATTCTTTCTAATCTCCTGGTGGAAGCACGCGACGGCCGCTTGACGATCACAGCGACCGACCTCGAGCTGAGCGTGCGCACTTCCTGCGACGCCAAAGTGAAAAAAGAGGGCGCCGGCACTATCCCTGCAAAGAAATTGCTTGAGCTTGTTCGCTTGCTGCCGGAAGGCGAAATCAAGTTCAAGCTGCTCGAGAACCACTGGGTGGAAATCGTCAGTGACCGTAAGAAATACAAATTGGTCGGCATGGTTAAGGAAAATTTCCCGGCTCTTCCGGCGATGCCGCATGTGCTCGTCAAGATTCCAGCCGCTGCGCTCGAAGGGCTGATCGCAAAGACGAAATTCGCCATTTCCATGGAAGAGTCGCGCTACACGCTCAATGGCGGCTTGCTGCTTCTTAAGCCCGATACTCTGGCCATGGTAGCCACCGACGGCCATCGCCTGGCGCTTGCCGAAACCGATCAGAAACTCAGCGGCCTCAACGGTGAAGTCAAAGTTCTCATCCCCAAAAAAGCCATGGACGAAGTTGAAAAGCTTTCCGCTGTGTCGGGCGACGAAGCGAAAATAGACTTCGCGAAAGACGAGAGCCACCTCTTCTTCCAGGTCGGTCATCGTCTGCTGATTTCCCGCATCCTGACCGGGCAATTCCCGAACTACGAGGCAGTTCTTCCGCGCGACAACAACAAGTCCGTCGTTCTCGAGCGCGTTGAACTCAGCGACGCCGTTCGTCGCGTTTCCCAGCTCGCCGACCAGCGATCACACGCCGTGAAGTTTGCTGTCTCCACCGAGGGCGTGGAGATTTCCGCATCCAGCCCCGAGTACGGCGAAGCAAGAGAGACCATTGAGAAGGATTACAAAGGCGATCCCATCGCCATCGGCTTCAACTCCAGCTATGTGCTGGATTTTCTTGCCGCCGCCGCCGAAGGCCCCATCAGCGTCGAGCTGAAAGATGAACAAAGCGCTGGCCAAATGCGGCCTCTCGCCGACGAATCTTACCGCTACCGCTACATCATCATGCCCATGCGCATCTGATGCGATCGATACCCATAACCACAAGAAAATAAGCCTTTTAACGCAATTTTAGTAAGCGATTCCGGTTGTGAAATCAGCCTCTTTCCGCTATAATTTCTAGGTCGTCGATTCGCAGAAATCACCTTCAAATCGACACGCTCCAAGTTCAATTTTGGAGCTCGTCCGCCAGGGATAGTCGCTCTTGCAGTCGCTGCGCGCCAGCAGCGTGATGCGGCCGGCCTGGGTAAACGAACCTGCCACCTTCGCGATGGAGTTGGCAGGGGAACAGCCTTCGCCACGTCCCGCTGTGCGGGATGGGATGAAGCAAGAACTCTACGAGTCCCGGTGCTCGCATCGAGGATCAAAGAGTAAAGGCGTCGGCCGCGATTTTCGCGGCTGCACGGGACGATGTTCGAATCCTTCCGCAAGCGCCAGCCTTGCTTCACAGAACGATGATGAATTTGTGATCGCGCGCGATCCGATTTTTCGCTTCGTAGTTTTTGTTCGCCAAGTTTTTGTTCGCAAAAGCTGAGGGGCTAAATGGGTGACAAAGAAAAAGAAACCGTAACCGGCAAAGGTCCGGGCGGCCATCAGTACGACGCGAAGTCCATCAAGGTGCTCGGCGGCCTTGAAGCTGTCCGCCTGCGTCCCGCCATGTACATCGGTTCCACCAGCGAAATGGGTTTACACCACCTGGTCTGGGAAGTCGTCGACAATTCCGTCGATGAAGCCATGGCCGGTCACGCCGACGAAGTCAACGTCACCGTCCACGAAGATAACTCCGTCACCGTGGTAGACAACGGACGCGGCATTCCCGTCGACATGCACGCCACGGAAAAGCGCCCCGCCGCCGAAGTCGTCCTCACGGTTCTCCACGCCGGCGGCAAATTCGACAGCGACACGTACAAAGTTTCCGGCGGCCTTCATGGTGTCGGCGTTTCCGTCGTCAACGCGCTCTCCGACTGGCTCGAGCTCGAAATCCAACGCGATGGCGCTGTCTGGGAACAGACCTACGAAAAGGGCAAGCCCACTTCAAAACTCAAACAGACCGGCAAAACCCGCAAAACGGGCACCAAGGTCACGTTTCACCCCGACGCTTCCATTTTTGACAAGACCGTCTTCAGCTACGACACGCTCGCCACGCGCCTGCGCGAATACGCCTTTCTGAACAAGGGCTTGAAGGTGACACTGACCGACGAACGCACCGAGAAATCCGCAGAGTTCCGCTTCACCGGCGGAATTGCTGAATTCGTAAAGCATCTCAATCGCGGCAAGGAAACCCTCCATGATTCGCCAATCTACATGGAAGGGAAAAAAGGCAACGTCGAAATCGAGATCGCGCTGCAGTACAACGACACCTATGGCGAAAACGTGTTTGCCTTCGCCAACACCATCAATACCGTCGATGGCGGCACGCATCTCTCCGGTTTTCGTTCCGCGCTCACCCGCACTATCAACAACTTCGCGTCCAACGCGGGCATGCTTAAGGAACAGAAAGACGAAGTAAGCATTTCCGGCGACGACGTCCGCGAAGGCTTGGTCGCCGTCGTCAGCGTACGGCTGCCCCAGCCGCAATTTGAAGGGCAAACCAAAGGCAAGCTGAATAGCGACATCAAAGGCGACGTCGAACAGCTCGTCAACGAAAAGCTGGGCGAATGGTTTGACAAGCACTCCACCGTGGCGCGGCGCATCATCGGAAAGTGCATTGACGCTGCGCGCGCCCGCGAAGCCGCCCGCAAGGCTCGGGAACTGACTCGCCGCAAATCCGCTATGGATTCAAGCGGCCTTCCCGGCAAACTTGCCGATTGTCAGGAGCGCGATCCGGCCCGCTGCGAACTGTTTGTGGTCGAAGGCGAATCGGCCGGCGGCTCGGCAAAAATGGGACGCGACCGCAAGTATCAGGCCATCCTCCCGCTCAAAGGCAAAATCCTGAACGTGGAAAAGGCCCGCTACGACAAAATGCTCGGCCACGAAGAAATTCGCGCCATTATCACCGCGCTTGGGACCGGCATCGGCAAGGACGACTTTGACGCCGGCAAGCTTCGCTATCACAAACTGATTCTGATGACCGACGCCGACGTGGACGGTTCGCACATCCGCACTCTGCTGCTCACTTTTTTTTTCCGCCACATGAAGGAACTGATCGAGCGCGGCCATGTGTACATCGCCCAGCCGCCGCTGTACCGCGTCAAGCGCGGCAAGACCGAAAAATACATCCGCGACGAACGTGATTTCGCGCGCGAGTTGATGAAGCGCGCCACCGAAGACCACACCGTCAAATCCAAAGAAGGCGCCGCGCTGGACGGCGCGAAACTCACTTCGTTCCTGCTGAATGTCCAGGAGTACGAGGCGGCCGTGGCCAAGCTCGCTAGACGCTTGCGCGAACCTGAACTGGTGGAACTCCTCGCCGAGAGCGGCCTGGAAAAGAAAACCGACTTCGAAGACAAGAAAGCCCTGGAAAAGTTATTGAAAGATGTGGATAAGGCCAAACTGAAGCTCGACGGAAAAGTGATCTTTGACGAAGAGCACAGTCTTTACGAACTCCAGTTTGGGCCGCCGCACAACCAGAAAATTAATTGGGCAGTGGTCTCGACCGCGGAATTCAAGCGCTTGCGGGCATTGTCTAAACAGATCGGCGAATTCAACCACCCGCCGTTCACGGTTTCAATGAATGGCACCAAGGTCACGAAGGACAAGGCGAAGGACGTCCTCAGCTACGTCGTCGAAGACGCCAAGAAAGACTTCACCATCACGCGATTCAAAGGGTTGGGCGAAATGAACGCCGAGCAGCTCTGGGATACGACGATGAACTCCGACACTCGGACCTTGCTGCAAGTGAAGCTCGAGGATGCCGTGGCGGCCGAGGAAATTTTCACGACACTGATGGGCGAAAACGTCGAAGCCCGCCGCAAGTTCATTGAGGACAACGCCCTCGAAGTCGTGAATCTGGATATTTAGGGCGAGCGTGGTTTACCAATTGGGTTGGACAACGTTACCTGGATTGCGTGGACTTAGCGTGAGCGAATTTCGCGCCGAGCTGACGGAACACCCGGACACGCAAAGCGGAGTGGCGGCGGAATTTGCCAGCGCTGCGGCGTGTGATGAGTTTCTAAAAGCTGCCGAAGCGGAGTTCGCGGCGCGGCGATTCACTAACGCGGCGGAAGCGTTCGATACCGTAAAGGCCTACGTTTTCGAACACGCTAGCAAATGATCCACGAATTTCGACTTGTTGCGATTCAGGGGCGTAAATAACCAAGGCTGAGGACCAATGGCGGACGAAACCAACACATCTATATTGCTGCCGATCGATATCGAAGCGGAAATGCGCAAGTCGTATCTCGACTATGCCATGAGCGTGATTATTGCGCGCGCCCTGCCTGACGTGCGCGATGGCCTAAAGCCGGTGCAGCGCCGCATTCTCGTGGCCATGAACGACCTCGGCCTTGCCTCCAATCGCGGCTATCGCAAATGTGCAAAAATTTGCGGAGACACTTCCGGCAACTACCACCCGCACGGCGAAGCGGTGATCTACCCCGCACTGGTCCGGCAGGCGCAGGACTTCAACATGCGCTATCCCCTGGTGGATGGTCAGGGAAACTTTGGCTCAGTGGACGGCGATCCCCCGGCCGCCATGCGGTACACCGAAGCCCGGCTGGCGAAAATTACAGAAGACATTCTCGCCGACCTGGAAAAAGAGACTGTCGATTTCATTCCGAACTTCGATCAGACACGCGAAGAACCGGTTGTACTCCCTTCGCGCATTCCCAATCTTCTGGTCAACGGTGCCAGCGGCATCGCGGTTGGCATGGCCACCAATATTCCACCTCACAACTTGCGCGAAATTGTCGACGCCGCAATTTTGCTGATTGAAAAGCCGGACGCCACCCTGAAGGAAATCTTGAAGATCGTTCCCGGGCCTGATTTCCCCACCGGAGCTTATATTGCCGGCCGCGAAGGCATCGAAACGGCTTACAGAACCGGACGCGGCAGCTTCACCATGCGCGCCAAAGCCGCCATCGAAGAGGCAAGCAAAGACCGCGAAAACATCGTCATCACCGAAATCCCTTATCAGGTGAACAAGGCCCGTCTGATCGAGCGCATAGCCGAACTGGTGCAGACCAAAAAACTCGAAGGCATCGGCGACGTTCGTGACGAATCTTCGCGCGAAGGCATGCGCATCGTCATCGAACTGAAGCGCGGCGAAGAGTCTCAGCTCATCCTCAACAATCTCTTCAAGCACACCCAGATGCAGGAATCGTTCCACATGATTCTGCTCTCGATCGTCGCCGGACAGCCCCGCGAACTGGGCCTGATCCCGATGATCAAGCTGTTCATCGAGCACCGCATGGATGTCGTGCGGCGCCGCACCATTTTCGAATTGCGCAAGGCGGAAGAGCGCGAACACATACTGATCGGCTACCAGATTGCCCTCGACCATCTGGACAACGTCATCCGCATCATCCGAGGATCTGCCAGCCGCGCCGAAGCCAAGGAAAACCTGTTCAAGTATTTCAGCGAGCAGGACGTCACCATCAGCGAAGGTGGAAAGAGCAAGAAGATCGAAGGCGTGAAGCTCGACGGGCGAAAGTACCGCTTTGTCGGAGCACCCGAAGTCGAAGCCGCTGGGCGGGGCAATGCGCTGCATCTCAGCTATACGCAAATCGATGCCATCCTCGAACTGCAATTGCATCGCCTGACCCAGCTTTCTATTGACGATATCTTGAAAGAGTTGAAGTCGATCCGCGAACTGATCGCCGAGCTGCGCGAGATTCTTTCCAGCGACCGCAAGTTGAAATCGGTCATCACCGCAGAATTGAAAGAAGTTCACAAAGCGTATGGCGACGACCGCCGCACGCAAATCGTGGACAAAGTCGACGAAATCAAGCTGGAAGACTTGATCGCCGACACCGAAATGCTCATCACCGTGAGCCATGCCGGCTACATCAAGCGAACTTCCACAGACACTTACCGCCATCAGTCACGCGGCGGAAAGGGCCGCATCGGCGCCAAAACGCGCGAAGAGGACTTCGTCGAGCACCTCTTCGTCGCCTCCGCGCACAGCTACATCCTGCTTTTCACGTCGAAGGGCCGCGTTTACTGGGTGAAGGTCTACGAAATTCCCGAAGCTGCTGCCGCAACGCGCGGAAAAGCCATCAACAGCCTCGTGAAATTCCAGGAAGACGAAAAGCTGACCGCACTCGTCGCCGCGCGCGATCTCGAAGCCGCCGACAAGTTCGTCTTCATGGCCACCAAAAATGGCACCGTGAAAAAATCCGCGCTGACCGAATTCTCCAATCCGCGCTCCACCGGCATCATCGCCATCAACCTTGAAGCGCAGGACGAACTCATCGGCGCGAAACTTACCGACGGCAAGCAGATGGTTTTCCTGGCGAGCCACGAAGGCCAGGCCATTCTCTTCCGCGAAACTGAAGTGCGCGCCATGGGCCGCAACGCCGGCGGCGTCAACGGCATGGACCTCGACGACGGAGACTACGTCGTTTCCATGGACGCCGTTCAGCCCGAATTTGAAATCATTAAGAAGGAACATAAGACCGAAACGCAAAATCTGGAAGAGCTGGAAAACGAACAGATCAAGGATTCGCTGACTACCCTGATGCTGACCGTCGCCGAGAAGGGTTACGGCAAGCGCACTCCGCTCGCCGAATACCGCATCACTTCGCGCGGCGGCAAGGGTGTGACTAATATGAAGACCACCGATCGAAATGGCTCGGTCGTCTCTACGCTGCAGGTCACCGAAGAATCCGACGTCATGATCATCACCGAACATGGCAAAGTCATCCGCGTTCACGCCAACGAAATTCGTGAAGCGGGCCGCTCCACGCAGGGCGTCCGCCTGCTCCGCCTGGACGAAGACGACTCCATCGCCGCCGCCGCCGTCCTCCAGGAAGAAAACAACGACGAAGAAAAGAAGTAGCGAGCCGAGATGCAATTCTCGGTCAGGCGTGCTGTCATCGGCGATGAACCGCTGTTGCGGGAGCTGCGCGTTCAGGCGCTCACCGCATCCCCAAATGCTTTTGGTTCGACCCTCGAGCGGGAGCTGGCGAGGACGACAGAGGACTGGCGCCGGTGGCTCTCCCCGGGCGCGACCTTCCTCCTCGAAGCTAACGGCCAAGCTCGTGGCCTCGTCGCTGGCGGCCGCGATCAAGCAAACCCCTCCGTGGTTCATCTGATGGCCATGTGGGTTCATCCTGAGCTTCGGCGTACCGGCGCAGCAGACGCGTTGGTGTCGTCAGTCAAAGCCTGGGCCAGCGAAGTCGGGGCAGAGCAAGTCCGCCTGAATGTCATGCAAAGCAACGTTCGTGCGGTCCGCTGCTACGAACGCTCTGGTTTCCGATCTTCAGGCCATCAAGGGATCGTGGAGAAAAACGGCGAGATCGAAATCGAAATGTTCTGGGCCGCAAGCTAAGCTCACAACTAGAGCCTATCCTTTGCAGAGTTGATGCTAAAATCTTCGGCGCCATGAACAACCTACGCTCCGCTTTTTCCACTGCTATTCTTCTATTTGTGCCGACGACATTGCCCGCTGCCGAAAGTCCAGAGCCTCCCGCCGCGAAAACCTATCGCGCGTACGTCGGCAACTACACGACGAAAACCGAAAGCAAGGGCATCTACCAGTTCACGTTCGATCCGGCCACCGGGAAGATATCCGGTTACGAACTCGCCGCCGAAACCAAAGATCCCTCCTGGGTACTGGTTCATCCCAACGGCAAATATCTTTACGCCGCCAACGAAATGGACCACGGCAGCACCATCAGTGCTTTCTCCATCGATCCCAAATCCGGCAAGCTCACGTTCCTGAACTCGCAGCCTTCGCAAGGGGAAGGCTCCTGCCATCTCGCCTTCGACCGAACAGGCAAATTTCTTCTGACCGCCAATTACTCCACCGGCAACGCTGTGGTTTATCCGGTTCTCGCCGACGGTAAACTCGGCGAACACACCGCTTCCGTGACCAATCAGGGAGAACACGGCCCGCACCAGAACCAGAAAGGCCCGCACGCGCACTGGATCGGCCCTTCCAAAGACAATCACTTCGTTTACGTCGCTGACCTCGGCCTCGACAAAGTGCTGGTTTACAAGTTCGACCAAACCAAAGGAACGCTCACCGTTGCCGGCGGAGCCGTCGCAAAGGCAGCAGCCGGCCCGCGCCACGTGGCATTCTCCGCGGACGAAAAATTCATGTACGTGCTCGGCGAGCTCGATTCGACGGTGACGGTATTCGCGAACGACAAGCAAGCTTTCAAGTCGCTGCAAGTTGTTCCCATGCTTCCCGCAGGCTTCTCCGGGCCCCGCAACGACGCCGCCGAAATCGAAATCCATCCCAGCGGCAAATTCCTCTATGCTTCCAACCGCGGCGACGATTCTTTCGCCGTCTACAGCATCAACCAGAAGGACGGAACACTCACGCAGGTGGAAATCGTGCCGACCGGCGGCAAAGAGCCGCGCCACTTTGCCATCGATCCCACCGGCCACTTCCTGCTCGCCGAAAATCAGAACACCAACAACATCATCGAATTCCGCATCGACCAGGCTACGGGCAAACTCACGCCCACTGGCGAAACACTCGCGACGCCTTCGCCCATCTGTGTTTCATTTCATCGCTTGGATTAATTAGAGCTTCTACTCATACCGCAGCGCGATCACCGGATTTACGGCCATCGCACGCCGCGCCGGCAGCCAGCAGGCCGCCAGCGTGACGGCGGCAAAAAGCACCGGCACGGCAACAAACGTCGCCGGATCGCTCGGTGAAACTTGATACAGCATGCTCTCCATCGCTCTGCCCGCCAGCAGCGCAAAGCAAAGTCCGATCGCGATTCCGGCCAATGCCAAATACGATCCTTGTCCCATCACCATCCCCATCATCTGCCGGGGACTCGCTCCCAACGCTGAACGGATGCCGATTTCGTGCGTGCGCTGCGAAACCAGATTCGACATCACGCCGTAAATTCCCATCATCGCCAGAAACATGGCCGTCACGCCGAAGAAGATCATCAATCGGGTGAGCGTACGATCGCCGGAATTCGTGATTGCCATGATGTTTTCCAGCTCTTCCACCGAAGAGACGGGCTGGTTGCGGTCCACGGCCCAAATGGCGTCGCGAATCGCCGTTGCCATAGTCGTGTTGTCCCCTTTTGCGCGCGCCACAAAACCGAATGTCGTCGAAGGGAACTGTGCCAGCGCCACGTACATCTGCCGCTGCGGGCGCTCCTTTGCCCAATACATCTTGATATCGCTCACCACGCCCACCACGGTGCAAACGGTGCGCTGCTCCCCGAATCGCAATTGCCGCCCGATCGGATCTTCATTCGGCCAAAGCGCCCGCGCCATCGTTTCATTGATAATTGCCGCGGGCGCACCGCCCGGTGCGTCCTCCGAACCGAACCTCCGCCCTTTCAACAATGGAATCTGCATCGCCGCGAAATAATCATCAGAGACTGCCGTATACTGCGCGCCCAGCCGTTCCCCAGGCAGCGGCGCCGGTTTATCGACGGCTTGCGCGTCCACCGACGCGCCAAATCCGCCATACGGAACAGCACTCGCCGCGCCGACCGCCTCCACTTGCGGCAAGGCGCGCAGCCGCCGCAGTACCTCGTCGCTGAAATTCCGCTGCCTCGCTTCTTCCGCGTACTTCGTTTTAGGCAGCGCCACTTGCGCAAGCATCACGCCCGAGGGGTTATATCCAGGGCTGGTGTGAACGGAAACTACAAAGCTGCGTATCAGCAGAGTCGTCGAAATCAGCACCACTACCGCCAGCGAAATTTCCGCTGCAACGAACATTCGCCGCAACGCCGACCCGCGTTGAGAGCCAGAAGCTTGTCCTACCGCTTCCTTCAATACACGGTTCACATCCAGCCGCGAATTCGCAAACGCGGGAACCAGACCGAAAGCGACACCGCACAGCACCACTACTCCCAGCGTAAATCCCAGCGTTGTCAGGCTCAGATCCACGTGGCCGAAGTTTACGAGGTATCCGCGAATGTGCCCGGGAATCTGCGCTTCGATCCAGCGCACGCCAAACATTCCAAAGCCCAACCCCGCGCAGCCGCCCAACAAAAACAGCAGCAACGATTCCGTTAGAAGCTGCCGCACCAGTCGCACCCGTGTTGCACCCATCGCCCCGCGCACGCCAAACTCCTTGACGCGATTCGTTGCGCGCCCCAGCATCAGATTCGCCACATTCGCGCAAGCAATGAGCAATACCATTCCGACTACCACTAAGGAAATCAGCACCTGCGGCGCCCCTTCGTTCTGCGCGATTTTCTCCTTCAGGGAACTAACCAGCAGCGTCAAATTTGTGTTGCTCTGTGGAAATTGCCTTTCCAGGTTCGCAAAAATCGTTCCGCTCTCCGCCGCGGCTTGTTCACGCGTGACTCCGGGTTTTAACCGCCCAATCGCAGAGAAAAACGATCCTCCTCGGTCGGCACGCTCCTTTTCGGTCAGCGCCAGCGGCGTCCAGAGGTTGCAAAGTCCCCTGAGCGGAAATTGAAACTTCCCCGGCATCACTCCCACCACGGTGTAAGGCTCGGTTTCGATCGTGATGGTACGCCCGATGATGTTCGGGTCCGCTCCATACCGGCTTTGCCACAGCCCCTCAGCAAGAACCGCCACGTGGCCAGTTCCGTCCTGATCCTCGTCCGGCCGGAAGGACCTTCCCAACAAAGGTTTGGCTCCCAGCACGTCGAAGAAATTCCAGCCGACGCGTGCGCCGTCCACCAGCACAGGCTCGCCATCTCCCGTCAGATTGAAAGCCCACGACGACCACCCAGCGGTCTGCTCAAAAGAAACATTCTGCTTCTGAAAATCGAGGAACGACGCCGTGGAACTGATATTCCCCGCCGTCCACCCTTTTTTCGTGTCGTGCGACTCGAATACCATCAGCTTTTCCGGTTGCGGATACGGCAGCGGCTGGATCAGCCACGCGTCGAGATAGCTGAAGATCGCTGTTGTCCCTCCGATTCCCACCGCCAGCGTCAGCACCGCTACTGCCGTAAAGCCCGGAGACTTTTTCAGCGTGCGTGCGCCAAAACGTATGTCCTGCCAGATCGTCTGCAAAAACGACTCCCAGCCGGCTGCTCCTACGGCCTCTCTCGCGGACTCCAGGCCGCCCTGCTCCAGCCGCACCGTCCGCTGTGCGGCTTTGCGGCTCAATCCCTGCTTGGTTTTTTCCTCAGCCGCCATCTCTAGGTATCCGCGCACCTCTTCATCCAACTCCGCGTCCGCTCGTTTCTTGCCGAACAATGCGCTAACTCCGCTCCACATCAGTCTCCATCGCGACATTTTCGTTTCTCCGGTCTCTGCAAACTTTCCGCGCCCACTCGATTTGGAAACTCCGCTACTCGTACCGCAGCGCCACCACGGGGTTTACCCTCGTCGCCCTTCGCGCTGGGATGTAGCACGCAAGCAGTGCCACCACGCCGAGAGCGACCGCAACTCCCGCAAAAGTCAGCGGGTCGGTTGGCTTCACGCCGTAGAGCAGCTTTGCCATGAGCCGGGAGAGCAGCAGGGCTGCGATGAGACCCGCAAGCGAACCGCTCAGCGCCAGGAGCATTCCTTGCCGCACCACCATCAACAGCACGTCGCGCCCACGGGCGCCCAGCGACATTCGCACGCCAATCTCGTGTGACCGGCGCGACACCGAATAACTCATTACGCCGTAGATGCCGACGGTAGCCAGTACCAGCGCCACGGCCGCGAAGACGCTCAACAGGAGCATCTCGAAGCGTGGCCGGGCATTCGCGGCTGCGACGACTTCGTCCATCGTCACTACTTCTGAGATGGGCAAATTGCGGTCGAATGCCCAAACCGTTTCTCTCACTGCGGATGTTAGGCCGGCGGGATTTTCCGCTGCGCGCACCACCAGCGTGATGTAGGAAACGTGTGAAACAACTTCCGATCCGGAATCGCCTAGAAAGTCGTGGTTCTGAAAAGCAGCAAGATAGACCTCCGGCCCCGGCTTGGCCGTCCAGTCGTCCTGTTTGGCGTCTTTGGCAACACCGATGACCGTCAGCCATGTGGGATTGCTTTTGTCGCTGTCGAACGAAATACGCTGCCCAATCGGATTCGTCGCGGGCCAGTATTCACGCACTGCTTGCTCATTGATGATGACCACGCCTGGCGCGGTCACATTGTCGCTGGTCGCAATGTCGCGCCCTTGCACCAGGGGCAACTGCATGGTCTGAAAATATCCGGGCGTCACCATGCGGTATACGGCGCTCGGAGATTCACCGGGACGGGGCGTCGGACGGCTCTCAATGACGAAAGGCCAACCCCAGAGATCACCGCCTAAAGGCAGATGATTGATTCCGCCGGCGGCCTGAACACCCCAAAGTGAGCGAACCCGCTCAAGTAGTTGCTCGTAGAAAATTCGGCGACGGCCCGGGTCAGCTTCTTTTGAGCCCGCGACTGACACCACCATGGACAACACCTGGCGCGGATTGAAACCCGGATCAACCCTTTGCAGTGAGAAAAAACTGCGAATCATCAGGCCCGCCCCGATCAATAAAACCAGGGCAAGCCCGATTTCGGAGGCTACCAGGAAACTTCGCAGCCCGTTGCGGCGGATTCCTTCGCTGCCGCTTCGCCCGCCTTCTTTGAGGTTCTCGTTCAGATTGACGGTGCGGGACTGCAGCGCGGGAACCAGGCCAAATCCGACGCTGGTCAACAGCGTAACCGCAAAGAGAAACACGCCAACGCGGCCATCAACCGTCACGGTTTCCAATCGCGGAATGTCCGGCGGACTGAGCGCGATCAAAGCACGCGATCCCAGGATGTTGAGCAGAAGGCCAACCGCCCCTCCGAAAAGACCCAACAAAATGCTTTCTGTGAGGAACTGGCGAATCACCCGCAGGCGCCCCGCCCCCAAGGCTGCGCGAACCGCAATTTCCTTCTGGCGGACCGCCGCGCGAGCCATCAGCATGTGAGCAACGTTCGCGCACGTAATGAGCAAAACAAATCCGACGGCGCCGAGGAGCAGCAAAAGTGGCGTTTCGATTTCTCCGACCACCTTTTCCTTTAAGGGAGTTACAACCACATCTCGATTGGTGCCGGGATACTGCAGTTCGAGGTGCGCGTTTATCGTTGCCATTTCCGATCGCGCCTGCTTGAGGGCCACGCCAGGCCGGAGCCGTGCGAAAATTCGCAGGCTGTTGCCCCCTCGATTGTGCACGCGCTCGCCAAACGCGTTTGGCACCCACAACTCGGCGTGCGTCGCCCAGAACGGCGCAAACTGGAATCCTTCCGGCATGACACCGACAACGACATACGCGTTGCCATCGAGCAGGATCGTTTTGCCGAGTACCGCGCCGTCTCCCGAGAATCGTCGCTGCCAAAACCGATAACTCAGGATCACCTCGTGCTCGGAACCACTCTGGTCCTCCCCTTCAACGAACAGCCGGCCCAGCAGCGGTTGAATACCCAGCATCGGAAACAAGTTTTGCGTTACCTTGAGTCCTCGAATATGCTCAGGCGAGTCCACGCCTGTCAGGTTTGGCGACCAATAATCCGCTGCGCCCATAACCTCAAAGGATTGGCTTTGCTCGCGCCAGTCGATGTAGTTTGCGACCGAAACAGGCCCGTAGCCATTCATCAGAATTGTCACCAGCTGGCCCGGATCCTTGTAGGCAAGCGGTCGCAACAAGACGGCGTTCACCACGCTGAAAATCGCAGCGTTTGCGCCAATGCCCAGGGCGAGCGTCAACACGGCGACGGCCGTAAAGCCGGGAGCTTTACGCAGCGTGCGAATTGCGAAGCGGAGATCCTGCCAAACGGTTTCCACAAAAGACTCCCAGCCCGCTGCGCCGACCGTTTCCTTCGCCGAATCGGGCCCGCCCTGCTCCAGCCGCACCACTCGTTTGGCCTCCCCGAGATTCTTTCCTTGCCTCACCTGGTCTGCGGTCGCCATCTCCAGATATGTGCGCACCTCTTGATCCAGCTCCGCGTCTACTTGTTTCTTGCGGAGCAGCGCCCGCATCCCGCTCGCAATGTGTCGCAGCAGAGACACGGGTTACGATGCCTCCAGAATTCTGGCAATCGCAGTCACCTGCCGCTCCCATTCGCGCGTTTCGCTACTCAGCCGCTTTTTCCCCAGCTCCGTCAGAACGTAATACTTCGCCCGCCGGCTGTTTTCAGTCGCCTTCCATTCCCCTCTGATCAGGCCGTCACGTTGCAGTCGCTGAAGTGCCACAAACAAAGAGCCCGCATTGACCTTGAAAACGCTTTTGCTCATCTGTTCGATCCGCACCGAAATGCCGTATCCGTGCGTCGGCTCCAGCGCCAGCGTCTTCAAAATGAGCATGTCCAGCGTGCCCTGGACCACGTCACTGCCTTTCTCACCCATTCCCGCGCTCCTCCTGACTATCAAGAGGAGGATATGCCGTTCCTCTTGATTGTCAAGAGGAATGTGAAGCCCTCGGTGGGTGGTGGCGTCGAAACGAACCAAAGGGTGGCGCCGTCTAAAATCGCAGTACAATCACCTCCGCATTTTCATCTTGGAGACATTCATGACTCGCGTGTTCTGGCCGAAGTTCGCGCTGTTCATCCTGGTTTGTGCCGCGCTCGCCCCTCTTGTTCGGGCCGATGGCGAAACGAAGCCGGGCCGCGATCCGAAGCAGCCTATCGACGAGGCCTACACGGCCAAGATGAAGAAGTACACGACAGAGCCGTTCTTCACGTCGCCACTGGTGGACTATCTCCCCGCTTCGAAAACGGTTCCGACGCCGGAAGCTGTGCTGGGCGATGTTTCCGGCGCGCCGGGAATCCTTCCCTACGCCGGTGACGTGTACAAATACATGCGCATGCTGGAGAAAGCTAGCCCACGCGTAAAGGTTTTCTCCATCGGCACCACCGAAGAAGGCCGCGAAATGATCGCTGTCGCCGTGTCCTCGGAAGCCAACCTTAAAAAGATGGAAGAGAATCGCGCGCTGCTCGCCAAGCTTGCCGATCCGCGCACGCTCAAACTCAACGACGCGGAAGCCGACAAAATCGTCGCGCAGGCGATTCCCATCTACTACATCACGGGCACGATTCACTCGCCCGAAACCGGCGCGCCGACCGCGCTTATGGAACTCGCCTACCGCCTCGCCGTGGACGACAGCCCCTACATCAAAGACATTCGCGACGGCATGATCACGCTCATCACTCCCGTCGTCGAAGTGGACGGCCGCGATCGCATGGTCGACATTTACAAATGGCACCTCGCGCATCCCGGCCAGAACTATCCCAATCTTGTCTACTGGGGAAAATACGTCGCCCACGACAACAATCGCGACGCCATGGGTGTCACGCTCAAGCTCACCGAAAACGTGATGAACACCTACGCCAAGTGGAATCCGCAGGTGCTGCATGACCTGCACGAATCGGTGCCGTATCTCTACGACAACACGATTGGCGACGGCCCGTACAACGCGTGGATCGATCCTATTCTCGCGGACGAATGGAACATGATTGGCGGGCGCAACGTCGCCGACATGACCAAGTTCGGCATGCCGGGAGTTTTCGCGCACGGCGATTTCGATACCTGGTCGCCCGGTTATCTGATGTTCATCGCCGCGCTGCACAACGGCATCAGCCGCTTGTATGAAACGTTCGGCAACGGCGGCGCCGACACCGTTGAGCGCACACTCGATCCCGAAGACTACGCCCGCACCTGGTACAAGCAGAATCCGCCGCTGCCCAAAGTGATGTGGTCGCAGCGCGACAACAACAACTACGAAGAAACGGGGCTGCTCGTTTCCCTTCACTACTTCAACGAAAACAAGCGCATGTTCCTGAAGAACTTCTATTTGAAGGCGAAGCGTTCGGTGGAGAAGTCGAAAGCAGAAGGGCCCGCGGCGTACGTACTGCCTGCCGATGATCCGCGCGCAGCCGTGCAACGCGAATTGCTGAAAGTGATGCAGAAACAGCATGTGGAAGTGTCACGGCTGACTTCGGCTTCGACAATTGCGCTGCCGCCGAAGAAAGAGAAGAAGCCGAAAGCGGGAGAGAAAAAAGCGGAGGAAAAAAAGAAGGACGAAAAACCGGAGCCGACGACGAAGACTTTTCCGGCGGGCAGCTACGTTATTCGCATGGACCAGCCGTACTCGCGCATCGCGGATGCGCTTCTCGATTATCAGTACTGGAGTCCCGAGGATCCGCAGAAAACTCCGTATGACGATACGGGGTGGACGTTCGGCGAGCTTTACGGCGTGCAGGTATCGCGTGTCACCGACGCCAAAATTCTGGACGCTCCGATGGAGCGCGTCACGGAGTTGACAGTTTCTGGCGGAGTGAAAGGCGAGGGAAGCGTTTTCGCGATTGAAAATCACGCAGAGCCGGTGCTGGCTTCGCTGCGTTACAAACTGAAAGATGCGGACATGCAGGCAGCAGAAGAGGAGTTTGAATCGGGCGGGAAAAAATTCGCGGCCGGAACAATCTTGGTGAAAAGTGTGGATCGCGGTCAGCTCGATTCCGCAACGAAGAAGTTGGGCATCTCGCCGGTGGCTCTCGCGTCAGCACCTGGTGTGAAGACTCATCCACTGCGCGCAGCGCGGATTTTGTTGCTGCACACCTGGCTCAGCACGCAGACCGAAGGCTGGTGGCGGCTGACACTGGATGACTTGGGAGTCCCGTACGACTACGCGAGCACGCAGACGATCGCCGGTACCCCGGACCTGAGGGAGAAGTACGATGTGGTTTTGTTTCCGCCAATTGGTGGCGGCGGTTCGTTGAACAACATTGTGAACGGGCTGCCGACCGATTGGGGCAATCCGTTGCCGTGGGAGAGAACCGAGCTGACGCCGAACCTCGTTGGCAAGAATGATTCGACGCCGGACATGCGTCCGGGCCTCACCTGGGCGGGTGTAGCGAAGCTGCAAAAGTTTGTGAGCGATGGCGGAGTTCTTCTGACCGTGATGGACACCGCACAGTTCGCGTCGCAGGCAGGTTTGACCAGCAGCGTAAATTCCACCAATTCCGAAAAACTCAAAATCATTGGCTCAGTCGTCGGAACGCGGCTCGTGGATGGCGCGAGCCCGATCGCCTACGGCTACGGGGAAAAAGTCGCTGCGTATTGCGACAACGGACCGGTATTTTCGTTGACCGACATTGCCGGATCGCGGCGTCGTCGGAGACTTGGTCCCGCAATGAGCGAACGGCCGACTGGCCGCGGGAGCAAGGATGATCCTGACTTTGCCGTTAGCCGCGTTGGCGTTGCGGCTCCCGAGGAACCGGAGAGTGAAGTGTGGGAAGCAATGCCGGTGACGCATGAACAGCGGCGCAACAATCCTCGCGTGATTCCGCCGGCCATGCGGGCTCGCGTAGTTTTGCGTTATGCCGACGCGAAAGACCTGTTGATTTCGGGCTTGGTGGAAGGCGGCGGCGACATCGCGCAGCATCCGGCAGTGGTGGATGCCCCGCTAGGCAAAGGGCATGTGGTGATGTTCTCGATTAATCCGGTGTGGCGCGGCGAGACGCAGGGGACGTATTCACTGGTGCTGAACACGGTGATGAATTTCGACAGTTTGAATGCCGGTAGAAAGGACGCCGAGAAGTAACGGACGCGGCGGTATGCCCGAGGAAAGTCCCGCCCTCTGAAGAGGGCGGCTACCGGGCGACGTTAGAGTCGGCTCGCCATAAAACTTGCTATTGGGCGAGGTTGGAGTACAATCCCCGCCGTCATGGCAAGCAAGAAAGCTAAGAGAAGAGTCAAAAGAGGCGGTCGCAAAACGCGGCGCCTCGGTTTGCTGAAGAGCGAAAAGCTGCCGAAGGACGCGGCGACGTTGCTGGTAATTATGCGGCCGCGCGAAGGGCAGGATATTTTTCTGGAAGCAGAGCTGCGCGCGCTGATCGGCCCGACGCGAAAAGAAGACGGCTGCCTGCGCTACGATTTGTACCGTCTGACAGAGGGGCCCACGGCGTATTTGCTTTACGAGATTTGGGAGTCGCGGAACCACCATACCGCTCACACCAAGACCGATCATTTCACGCGCTGGAATGCGCGCAAGGATTCCCTTCTGGCCTCGCGTGACGTAGGCTTCTGGAAGCAGATCGCGTAGCGTGAAGCGCGCCGGCGCTACAAGAAGGCGTGCGCAACGTCCGGAGTACGTCATGAAAACTAGGCTGTTGTGTTTGCTCCCAGCTTTGTTTCTTGCAGTTGTGCCAAGTTTTGCGCAGGAGCCTGCGCATCACCACGATTCGGCGGAAGAACTGGGTACGGTGAATTTTCCGGTGTCGTGTGCGGCGGGCGTGCAGAAGGCGTTCACGCGAGGGATGGCGCTGCTGTATTCATTTGAGTACGAACAGGCGCAGCGCGCGTTCGAGTCTGTGGCGCAGAAAGATCCGGCGTGCGCGATGGCTTACTGGGGCCAGGCGATGAGTTTGTACCATCAGCTTTGGGATCAGCCATCGAAAACATCACTGACAAATGGCTCGGAGCTGCTCGGCAAAGCGCGCGGTCTGAAGGCGACTCCTCGTGAAAAGGACTACATCCAGGCACTGGCGATTTTCTACAAAGACAGCGGAACCCTCGATCACCGGAAGCGCTCGATAGCGTACTCGCAGGCGATGAAAGGAGTAATGGAGCGAAATCCGCAAGATCACGAAGCTGCGGTCCTGTACGCGTTGTCGTTGCTTGCTTCGGGGGACGAGAACGATACGGAGCTGACTAACGCCAAGGAAGCGGTGGCAATTCTGACCAAGCTGTTTGACGAGCAGCCGAATCATCCGGGGATCGCGCACTACATCATTCACGGCTGCGACAATCCAAGGATGGCTGATTTGGCACTGCCGGCGGCGCGCAAGTACGCGGCGATCGCTCCGGCATCGGCGCATGCGGTGCACATGCCGTCGCACATTTTCGCGCGGCTCGGATTGTGGCAGGACGACATTCAGTCGAACGTGCGCGCCGTCGAGTTGGCGAATGGCATGGCTGGAATGCATCTGCATGGCGCGCACCACAAGATCCACTCGATGGATTTTCTGGAATATGCGTATCTGCAAGTGGGCGACGACGTCGCAGCGAAAAAGGAACTGGACGCGCTTCTGGCGATGAAGAAGTCGGATGTGGACGCGGACTTTGTGGACTATTTCGAGTCAGCGCAAGCGGGCTTTGCGGTGACATATGCTCTTGAGAGACGGCAGTGGAAGGAAGTGCTGAGTCTCCAGCCGCCAAGAGATGCGGAGCCATATTCCGAAGCGGCGATTTATTTGGGTCGCGCGATCGCAGCCGGTCATCTACATGATGCCGCGGCCGCGCAGGACGCGCTGAAACGCTACGACGAAATCGTCGCAGCCACGCGCAAGGGTAAGAAGCCTTACCTTGCGGATTTCCTTCAGAAGGAAGGAAAAGTGGCCGAGGCGTGGAGGAGTTACGCATCCGGTAAAGTCGACGAAGCGGTTAAAACGCTAAAAGAATTTGCCGAGCAGCAGGACAAAGTTGGCAAAGGCGAAACCGAGTTGCCGGCGCGCGAGATGCTGGCGGACATGCTGCTGGATGCGGGCAAGGCGCAAGAAGCGCTGGAACAGTATGAGACTTCACTGAGGACCGATCCGAACCGGTTCAATGGATTGGCTGGAGCCGCTGCTGCTGCGGAAAAGCTGCAGCAGAAGGAGAAGGCAGCCGGCTATTACGCCAAGCTGCTGAAGAATTGCAGCGGTAGCCATTCGGAGCGGCCGGAACTACAGCAGGCGAAGCTGCTGGTGGCGACGAACTGAGCGTTCCGGGCCCTCAGTGAACCGTGGAAGTTGTCGGGCGGTACCCCGGGTGTCCTAGCGTCGCATCGAAAACAGACGACTTGCGCAAGGGCGACTTTGACGACTTAGTGTCGCCGATCCCCCACCCTCCTTCTTGTGAGTAGGTTATCGAAAGGACTTACGGCTAGTACTTTCTGTAAGTATAAGACTTGGTCTTGCGTAATCGCAGGAAAAGAAGTGTTGCAAGGAATGCGGGGACCACAGCACAGAGAATTTGAATCACGCCCTCGCTTTTGAGCAGTTCCCACATTGCAAAGGCACGCGACTCCGCACAGTACCGAAAGAGGGAAGTATACAGCTAGATAACTGAAAATTCAAGATAAATCAGGCAGTAGCGAGTCGAATTTGGCCATGCGGACTACGGGGAGGGTGCGGCCGTTGTGAAGGGGGACTTCGATACGGTCGAGGACTTGGTAGCCGCGGGCGAGGTAGAGCGGGACGCCGGTGAGAGTGGCTCCCATTTCAAAACGGGAGAAACCGGCGGAGCGGGCGGCTGATTCACAGGCTTCGAGGATTTTGGTGCCGATACCGCGGCGGGCGAAATCGGGATGGATGAAGAAAGCGCGGATTTTGGCGGCGTCGGTTTTGGGATCGAGCAGTTCAGGTTCGCGGACATCGGCGTGGTCGGAGCCGAAGAGAGTTTTGCGTTTGCTCCAGCCGCCGCATCCGGCGAGATGGCGAGCGCAGGCGGAGCGGGCTTCGGCGATGAAATAGGTGCCGTCGGCGACGAGCTGGGTATCGAGGCCGAGAACGGTGCCGAGGGCGCCTTCAATCTGTTCGGGAGTGTAGTCGTGGCGTTGAAGCACGCGGACCGATGTTTCGATGAGTCGGTGGAGGGCGGGTATGTCGGCATTGGTGGCAACGCGGAGCTCGATGTTTAGATCGGGAGGCATGGTGCAAAGAGAAAAGAATAGCGCAGAGCTGGAGAGAACGCAGGGGCGTCGGCCGCCGGAGAAACCCCGCCCCTAAAGAGAGCGGCTACAGGTTGGCGCGGAAGCGGTGCTAGTTCGCAGGCGGGGGGATGTAGTAGCCGGGGCGGGAAGAGATTTTTCTGCCTTGGGATTTGTCGGGAACGATGGTGACGGAGATTTTGTGGTAGCCGAAGTCGTTGCCGTCGTCTGAGCGCGGCGGCGAATAACTGATCATGTATTGGGAGTGGAGTTCGCCGCCGATTTCGTCGAGAGCGGATTCGATGGTGCGGCCTTTGAAGGTGGAGTAATAGCTGCCACCAGTGGCAACTGCGCCCAGTTCGAGAGCGCGCTTGGTTTCGGCACTCTTGGTGTGTTCGACGAGGATCTGGGCGAGGGCAATCAAGTCCACGCCCGAGGGTGGCTCGGTATTGGACGGTATCGGCACTGTGCCTGGAGGGCCGGGAAGGGTTGAAATCCCTGGAGGGGCAATGGGGACAGGAGCGTTGTCGCGCGGCTTGGACTGCAATTCCCCGCGGATGCTGGAAAGGCCGATGCTGAAGATAGTGATGTTCTGAAGCTGGGCCTGGCGAAGAACTTCGCCGAGTTTGCTTTCGCTGCCGGAGTCGAGCGCTTCGGAGATAACGAGAAGGACGCGCCGGCCGGGGACGGGATTTTCGGTGGTGGGCTTGTGACGGTCGCTGAGTAGGGCGACGCCTTCGGCCATGGCGTCAAAAAGCCGATGGCCCGAGTCGGTGGTTTTCAATCCCGCAAAAGCTGCTTCGACTGAATCGTGGCTGCGCGTGAAGCCTTGCAAACGATGCACGGAATCGTCGAAGCCGATGACGGCGGCTTCGGCTTCGGGTCCCAGGACCTGTTCGGTGAAGAGGATACCGAGCTTGCGAAGCTGCGGCAGCAGGGGATCGATGCGCGTGCTGGTTTCGACAGCGACTACGATCGAGAGAGGATCGCCACCGACTTCGAAGTGAATGATTTTCTGCGGAATGTCGTTGTCTGTGATGACGAAGTCCTGTTGGTCGAGACTGTGAATCATGGCGCCGCTTGGGTCGCGGACAGTGACCGGTGTGGTGACTAGAGTGACGCGAGCGGTAAGTTTGGAGAGGACCTCGGGAGGAGTTTGCTGGACTTGGACGCCAGGGAGCGGAGCTTGGGGACCTTCGGGGGCTTGGGCGAAGAGGGGAGCAGCGGAAAAAAAAAGTAGTGTGATGTACGGCAAGCGGATTTGTTTGGTTGCGAACATGACGGAGCTAAGGCGGCAGCAGGGCTGCCGCACTCCAAACTGCAGAGTGTATTCGATTCGACGCCAAAAAGGCGGATGGCGTTGCCGGGCGGGACACGACTACTGAATAATGATGGTTCGCTTTGGAGAGGACGGAACGAGAGATGAGTGTGAAGCCCGCCAAGTTGAAGCCGCAGCATGCACCGAAAGCTCCGCATGAGGACCCGGTATTCCTGGAGAGCACGCCAGCGAGGCCGCTGCGGATTCTGGCGGAGTACATCAATCCGCTGGCGCAACTGAAGCGGGAAGGAATCGGCGACACGATCGTGTTGTTTGGCTCGGCGCGAATTCATTCGCGGGAAGATGCGCTAGCGAAGCTGGAGCACCTGAAAAAATTGAAAGTGGGAAAAAGCGCGAAGGCGAGGGAGCACAATCGCGAGGCTGTGCGTTCGGCCAAAAGCGCCCTGGAGATGTCGCGCTATTACGAAGAGGCGCGCGCGTTGTCGCACAAAATTACGACGTGGGCGATGTCACTGGGGCCGCGACCGCGACGGTTTGTGATTTGTTCGGGCGGCGGGCCAGGGATCATGGAAGCGGCGAACCGCGGCGCGTACGAAGCGGGAGGAAAATCGATCGGGCTTTCGATCGAGCTGCCGCACGAACAGTATGCCAATGCCTATATCAGCCCGGAGCTGAGTTTTAACTTTCACTATTTTTTCATGCGCAAGTTGTGGTTTGCGCAGATTGCAAAAGCACTGATCGTTTTCCCAGGCGGATTCGGAACGATGGATGAGCTATGGGAAATGATGACGTTGCTGCAGACGGGGAAGCTCACGCGGACGAATTTGATTTTGATTTATGGACGAAAATATTGGGACGATGTGCTGAACCTGAAGGCCATGGTGCGCTGGGGAATGATCAATCCGAGCGAATACGGGCTGCTGCAATTTGCGGACACGGTGGACGACGCGTTCGAAGTGATCCGATCGGGCTTGGAAAAGTACCATATGGAAGTCGATCCCTTCCTGCAAGCCTATTAGTTTCAATAGGTTAAATTCATATCGCAACTTACCGGACACGCTAGGGGTTAGAGCGTATGGCTCTGAGCGCGATGCGGCCTTAGGCTTTTTGCCGCAGTGCGAACCTGACTTACCTGGAGGAAGGAAGCATGCGACATCGAACTGATCTGGCAAGTTGGAAGGTGATTTTGGGCACGGGAGTGCTCGCGGGAGGCTTGGCACTCTTCGGCGCGACACCGAGCGCGAAGGCGGAAGATTGCCAAGAACGAATTGTCAAGGCCGATCACAGATTGCACGAAGCCGCGGAGAAACATGGATGGGAGAGCAAGCAGGCTGTGAACGCGCGAAAAGAATTGGCGGAAGCGCGGCAGTACTGCTGGGAGCACGGCCATCGCTGGTGGGATGTGGAAGGAAACCGCTGGCACTCGGATCGTGATTGGGATGATCACGATCATGATCATCGGTAAGACGTAGTTCTTTCCTCAAACGAACGAGGGAGACGTAAGGGAGAAGCGCCCCGATGCGGAAGGGGCGCTTTTTTTGTGCCATCAGTGAATAAGAAGATACGCGAGTTGTCTTGCGAAAATTTACGGAGAAATGTAATCGGCGCGATGTCACGCAACCTTCTGAGTGCGGGAGTGTTTCATGAGTGAAGCGCAGGAAGGACGAAGCAGAGTTCTTTGGAGGCGAACATGAAACTACTGGAGAAGATCAGCAGCGGAGTGACGAAGAAAGTGGCGCTGGCGACTGCGTTGATGGGAGGCTTTTTGGCCTCCGCGGGCGCGGTGTCGGCTCACCCGCGCGTCGTTGTCGGAGTTGGAATTGGCGGTCCAGTAGTTGTGCGCGGCTATGTAGGGCCTCGGCCGGTTTACGTTGCGCCGCGGCCGTACTATGCGCCGGCGTATTTTGGGCCGCGTTACGGATATGTGTATCACGCGCCGCGCCCGCGTTACTGGGATGCGCGATTCCACTGCTGGCGCTACCGGTGATTAAAAGAGCAGCGGTTCAAAACCGTCAGAAAGACAAAAAGCCCCGAAATTTTTCGGGGCTTTTTCTTGTTAACGAGTGAAGAGAATCGAGCTTCGTTCACTGCGACGAAGCGACAAGTTCATCAGCAAAAACTGCGGCGAAACGGCGTTGCTCATCCTGATCGTGCAACATCACGATCGGCACTACGCGCAAATATTGCTTGCAGTTGTGACACTGAGCGACTTCGCCTTGCAAGTCTTGCAGAAAACCGTCGGTGAAGCGATAGAGAGTGCGCTCGCGGCGTGCATTTTTCTGGTCGCGCTGGCCGCAGTGTGGGCAAACGAACTCGACCTTGTCCAGCTGCGGATCGCGGTCCAGAGCAGCCCAACCGGTGCGGCGCACCCCGATTGTCTCGGGATTATGCCGTTCCATAGAACCCCCTGAAGTTGGCCGTTCGGAGAAAGGCGGCTAACAGCTTGGATCCACGTCCGCAGTAAAGATGCGGAGAAAAGGCGAAAGGTTACAGGGATAAGGCAGCTTATTGAGCAGGCGCGGGTTGTCGCTTTGCAGCCTAAGTAACTCGCAAGCAAATTAACGGGAACTGGAAACGGCGCGCGGTGTCAAAAGGGTTGAGGACGCGCGCAACCTCACATCCCTGCGAGCGCTGCGCCGGCCGCTGCATGGCAACCTGCAGCAGCCGGTGCGGCTAAAGTTGCCAACTCGCGGGGGGTTCTCTCAGGGATAAGCAAAGCAATTCGAACGGCCGAAGGCTCGTGTGACGAGCGCGGAAGCCGTGTGTCTGCTCAGACTTGCGGTCAAGGTCCGTGAAACAAACCCTGAAACCCTGCGGTGGAGGTGTGTGTCATGAACGAAAAAAACGAGATTGTGAAGGCGCCAGCCGGGCCCGGAAATTTTGGCGAGTGTTTGGTGGAGGGAAGTGCGGAGGACAAAGAGCGCGGAAGAAAGACCAAGCGGCGCGCGATCGCAGTTTCGATTGCACTGCAGAGCCTGGGGCTGACGGCGCTGGTGATTGCGCCGATGCTGGCGAAGCCGGCGGAAATAAAGACGACAAGCGTCATGCCAATTCCGCCTTACAGCGCGCCGCGTCCGGTACACACCGCAACCACCCAAGCCAACGACAACGTGCGGCGGCCTTGTGTGGTTTGCCCGACAGCGCCGATCGCACCGATCAAACCATCCATGATGAAAGACCACTCGACGATCGGTGATGGAAACGAGAAGCTGGACATCGAGGGAGCTATACCGGGTGGCACTGACAGCCTGATTCGCGCATTCGATTCACGCGTTGGACCAAAACGTCCCGATGAGACGCAGCACGAAAAAGCACGCATCCATGAAGCGCATATTGATCCGGCACTGCTAACGCACCGTGTGGAACCGGTTTTCCCGTCATTAGCGCGGCAGCTACGACGCAATGGCAGGGTGGAACTTCATGCGGTGATCGGTATCGATGGAGCGATCCAACAACTGCAAGCGGTGAGCGGCGACCCGCTATTTATCCAATCAGCCCTCGACGCCGTGAGACAGTGGCGTTATCAGCCAACGAAATTGAGTGGTCAGCCTGTAGAAGTGGACACGTTTATCACCGTGATTTACACGGTAAACCAGCAATAAAGACTTCGCGATTCCCCTCCGGGAACGCTGGGCCAGCGGGGAGAACGGTCTGCCGATAGACGTTGGCCCGGCGAACGGTGCAAGGGCTCATGTCTGTAGTTAGCACATGAGCCCTTTCTGCCTTTTAGCACCGGCAACCGAAGGGAAACGCTGGCCGCTGATCGGGCGGAACGAGCCACTTCGGAACCCTGCGTACAACCAAACGTTAGAAGTGGAAAACGACGCCGGTGGAGACGCGCAGGTTGTTTTGATTTTGCGCGCCGTTGCCGAATTCGTTGAAATGCGTGAGCAGATAGTCCACCTGGACGGGACGGAGCGACAAACGATGCGAGACGTGGACGTCCAGGCCGCCGCCGAGAGCCATGGCGAACGAATTGTTAGAGGTCGAGAAAGCTAGGCCGTTGTCCCCGCCGATGTGCGCGACACCGAAAAGAACCTGGCCGAACGGAGTGAAGTGAGAATTGTGGCGATAGGAAACGCGCGGGCCGAAGAGATACGTGGAGAGCGTGCCGTCCGCGCCGCTGCCGAGAATATTGTTGCTGTGATAGCCGCCGAAATCAGCAACGCCGCTAAGCCAGCTGTTGGCGTTGTAGGCGATGGACGCGCTGCCGCCGTGAAGATTGAAACCGTCTATGCCAGAAGTTCCGGGATTAGCGCGGACGTAGGAATATCCGGCGAAAAGATCGAACTTGGGAACATCCTGCGCGGATGCGACGATGCTGAACAGTGAAGCGAATGCAAGTAAGCACACTACGACCTTCAACTTCATGAACCCTCCAAATGGGTGTATTTGTTGCGCGAGCACGCGCGAGAAATGCGCGGCTACACGTGCGCGGCGCGCTCCAGGCAGGGAAGCGGCGAAACGCAATTGTTCAATTGTGTTGAGATAACAGATGCGACGTGTGAGTGAGAAGTTGCAAGCGGGTACAACGTAAAGTTTGTCTTTACAAAGATTTATGAGGAGCGACGGGAAAACTTTTTCTCAGATGAGCGGCTCACCTGAGTAGCGGGCAATTTGTTCGCGGACGGTGTCACGGAGGCGCACAACTTCGTGCCAATCGGACGGATTACTTGCGGCAGAGTCAGGAGTGATCGGCGGCGAGAGCGTGATGGTTACGGCGGTGGGGCGGGGAAGAATCGTGCCGTCGCGAAGAAAACGACGCGTGCCTGCGAGAGAAACGGGAACGATCGGAACTCGCGAGGAAACCGCGGTGTGAAACGCGCCGAGCTGGAAGTGGCGGACACCTTCTTCGGGGACGAAGGTCCCTTCGGGAAAAACAAAAACGGATTCGCCACCGCGCAGGATGGATTCCATTTCTTCAATGGCTTCACGGCGCGAATTCGAATCGCTGCGGACGAAGGAAAGGTGCTTCATTTTGCGCAGGAACGTGCCGATGAAAGGCATATTGTGTACTTCGCTTTTGGCGACGAAACGATAGGGAACGCCAAGAGCACCCATGAGCGGAAGGACATCGAAGAAGCTAGTGTGGTTCGAGGCGTAAATTTTCGCGCCGGGCGTGTCCATGTGTTCTTTTCCAATGACACGAACACGAATACCGGCGAGAAAGAAGAGAAATTTCACTGCCGAGGATGTGTAGCGGCCTGCTGCGCGGTGATCCTTGAAGAGAAGGACGCCAGCGCAGGAAGGAACGATCCATACCGCGAACAATACGATGAAGTATGCGCCGTAAAGAATTTCGAGCCCACGGCGCGCAGTTCGAATGGTGTCGCGAAAAATATTCTTTGCGGTGCCGGCGGTGCCGAGGCGCGCGATTTGCAACCAGGCCGGCGGTTTTTTCGCACTGAGAGTTCCGGCGATATAGAGCTGGCGCGTTTCTTCGCGGCGGAGTTTTCCGCTGGACGTTTTCGGGATGCTACCGGGAGGAATGAGTTCTACGCGATCGGGCGGAAGGCCGAGGCCCGCTGAGATTTCCTGTGTAACCGCTGCGGCGATGGCGGAGCGGCGCGCGGGATCGGATTCGCGCGATTCGGCGACGACGACCAGTTTTTCGGTGCCCATGCCTTCGTCTTTGAGACCGAAGGCGACGATGCAACCTTTGCGAATGCCGTCGGCGCGGGCGGCGAGTTCTTCGACTTCGTGCGGATAAAGATTTCGGCCGCCTTTGATGATGATGTCTTTGACGCGACCGGTGACGAAAATTTCGCCTTCGGCGCGATAGGCGCGATCGCCGGAATTGACCCAGGCAGATTCGCCGCGAGCAGCCTCACCTGCAGGAAAAAGTTTTTGCGTGGCGGCGGGGTTATTGAAATAGCCGCTGGTAACGGAGGGCCCGCGGAACCAGAGAAAGCCTTCGGTGCGATCGGGAACTTCGTTACCGGAGTCATCCACGATGCGGACTTCGTGGCGCGGAACAGGTATGCCGGACGAAACGAAAGCGATGGCCGATGGATCATCTTTTCCAGGTTCTGCGCGGCCTTGCGCGGTGAAGATTTCGCGATCAACAAGATCAACGCGAGGTCCGCGATTGAGGGGCGGAAACGTGACGGCAAGCGAAGCTTCGGCGAGGCCATAAACGGGAAGGTGCGCTTCGCGGCGAAATCCATATTTGGCAAAACGCTGTTCGAAGCGGTCGAGCGTTTCAGGATTCACAGGCTCCGCTCCATTGAGAGCGGCGCGCATAGAGCTGAGGTCGAGGCCTTCGATGTCTTTGTCGGCGATTTTTCGGACGCAGAGTTCGTAGGCGAAATTCGGAGCCGCGGTGATGGTGCCGCGATGATTGTGAAGCGCCCAAAGCCAGCGTTCTGGTCGCGTAAGAAATGCCAGCGGAGACATTACGGAGAGCGGCGTGCCGAAATGAAGAAGCGTAAGCCATGCTCCGATGAGCCCCATGTCGTGATATAGCGGCAGCCAGCTGATGCCAACGTCTTCCGAAGTCATCTGGACGGCTTCGCCAATAGCGCGAATGTTGGCGAGGAGGTTGGCGTGGGTGAGCGTTACGCCTTTGGGATCTCCCGTCGAGCCCGAAGTGTATTGCAGTAGCGCAATGTCGCTGGATTTGCGGACGCGCGCGCCGGACAGATGCGCCGGCAATGCGCCGGGTGCGCGCGGTGGAGCTTTGTCGGCGGCGTCGAGAAGCTTCTCCGCGTCAACGACGGATTCGAGCGAGCGGACACGCGGCTTGAGTAATTTTGCGACGACTTCGGCTCGGCGAAACGTCAAGAGCATGCACACGCCAGCGTTGTTCAGAATTGCGGCCTGGCGATCTGCGTACTCCTCTATACGGTCGGCGCGGAACGGAGGATAGATCGGCACCGGAACCGCGCCAGCCAGCAAGATTCCCGCGTACGAAACAAAGAAAGCTCGTGAAGTCGGCAACATCAGCGAGACACGGCCGCCTGGTGGGACGCCCCGCCGCGCGAGTTCCGTCGCACATCGCTGCGCGGCGAGGTAGAGCTCCGCGAACGTCAGAGTATGCGTTTTGTCGCCCGAGTCAGAATCTTCGGTGATATGAAGGTGAGTGCGTTCGGCATCGTGCTGGGCACGGTAGCGAAGAACATCGATCAGCGTCTGCGCGGCGAAAACTCCTTCGTCTGCGGCGTGACGATGAAGTCGCTGCGCCGTCGCAGAGGCGCGCAAGGCGGAAGTAGATTCGAGGGCAGATTCTGGAGGCGGAGCGGCGAGGACTGCAGCCGTCAACTCTTCCGGAGTGTTGACCTCGGCGGCCACACGATCGGGCAACCGCACGCCAAATTCCGATTCGAGGCGACTCAGCAATTCAACACGTTCCAGGCTGCCGAGACCCAGTTCGCGATCGAGATGCGACTTAGGCCCAAGCATAGGCAGCGCGCCTTCGCTGCCCAGTTCAGTCAGCAATGCGCGGAGAACGTCGAGCACGCGTTCGCGCGCGGCCAACGGTTCGACTTGTGTTACGGGTGTAGCCACGAAACTCCGGACGAAGGATCAGCGAGAAACTATCACGCGGGCCCCGGAACTGCCACGAAAGAACGCCTGCAGATTACGGCAAGGCAATATGGTGACCGCGCTCAGGCGGACTTGCTTTCCGCCTTGGCTGCCGAATAGTTTCGCGGCATCAGTGTGGTGGAGAGGTCCACACCGGAAAGATCGGCGCCGGTTAAGTCCGTCTCGCGCAGGATAGCGACGCCCATGTCGGCCCCGCTAAACCTCGCGCCGTTGACGTTCGCTAGCCGGAAGTTGGTATTGCGGAGCAGGGCGCGCTGAAAATTGGTGTTGGAAAGATCGCAACGGAAGAACTCGATGCCGCTGGCTTGAGCCTCTTCCAGATTTGCACCCGCCAAACTGGCTTCAGTTAGGTCGGCGTTACGCAAATCGGCTTTGCGTAAATTTGCACCGGAAAGATCGGCCGAGCTGAGCCGCGCTTTTCGCAAGTCCGTGCCCTCTAAATTTGCACCCCGCAGAATCGCGCCACTCAGGTTGGCCGAGCCAAGGTCGGCGCCGCTAAGATTGGCGCCCGACAGATCAGCTCGCGCGCCGCCATCTTTACCCGAGAAGAAGCGTTCGTGGGCTTCCAGAATTTCGCTCACCCGCTTGCCGCCGTGGTTGATGCTTCTCGTCTTCTTAAGCCCCATAAACTCAGTGAGTTCCTCTTGAAAAAGTATCGTCATATTTTACCGAAATCGGCGGGGCGAGGGAACCCAAGAGACTGTCGGGGTCAGCACTGATTGTGGTCAGCGGGGAGCCTACGCGGTAGTAAGATTGGGGCATGAACCAGAGGTTTGGCGGACTAATTTACCGCGCAGCCACGCGAAGTCTGCTCGCGGCGTCGTTGCTGGCAGTTTTAACTTCCTGTGTTCAAACAGCGACGGCGCAGGACCAGGACGACGAGATCGTGGCAACGCTAGCGGGCGGCCGGGTGATCGTGCATTCCACACACGAGAATGTCATTTTCATTGCGATCAATGAACCAACCGAAGAGGCGGGGGCTGTAGCGCCGCGCGTCGTATCGCTCGACAGCCATCATATTGCAGTTATGTTCGGTGCTTCGGAGTGGCGGATGCTCGCGGACCCGAATCCCATTCGGCTGGATAAACAGCTAACCCGAATTACGAATCCCGATCCGAACTATGCAAGCAGCTACAACGCGGACGCCGAGCTGGACTTGGAAACGATCGGCGTTGCTTTTTTGGAGAAGCTGACGCCGCTGGCGGCGCGTTTGCATCACAAGCTGGATTTTCCGGCGGATCAGCCGCTTTTTGAGCTGGTAGTGATTGGCTTTGGACCGCGCGATTACGGTCCCGAAGTATGGACCATGCAATACCGAATGACGCAGGAAATGATTACTTCGCGTGGAGATTTTTGGCAGACGAAGGTGCTGCGTCCACGATTTGAGCAAATTTATCCCCCGGAAAAAAAAGAGCCGAAAAAGCTGGTGGAAACGTGCTATCCGGGTGCGTGCAAAGGCCCGACGCTGCAACAGTTGATTGAGGGAAACGAGCCGTCGCTGGCGAAGTTAAGCGGCTCCGATCCGAAATGGGCGAAAGCAGTTGACTTCATCTCCAAGGGCCAAGCGCAAAAGGCGGTCACGCCCGATACGGCAGCGTTTCTGCGTGCGGCGATTCCGCTGATTTATGCAAATCGGCAGTTTGTGATGGGAACATTCGAGGAACAACACGGGTTCGACTGGATCGTTCCTCCCGAAGAGCCCGTCGAAAGAGCGAAACAGGAAGACAAGAACCGCCCGCCCGAAGCGCCGACGCTGCGACGCCGAGTAGACCCACCTAAATAGCTCAAGTCACGCGGAAGCGGTTTTGACCAGCCGAACAATTGAGTCGCCAGGGCGGATGGTGCCTCCCTCGATGACGCGACAGAGCATGCCTCGCCTGCCATAGAGTTCTCGGCGAAGTCCTGGGCGAATTTTTTCCAATTGATCGCAGGGCGTGCACACGACGCTCACTTCCAGAAGGGCAGCTCCTACGCGCAGACGTTCGCCGGGAGTAAGTCCATTCACATTAAGTCCGGTGGTGGTGATATTTTCGCGAATGACACCGGGCTGCAGACCCATGGCGTCGAGGGTTTCCTTATCGACCAAGAGCACCTGACGTTTGCCCCCCGGCCTTGCGTGAGCGCAGCCAGCAAAACCAAGATTGGCTGCGGCGTCGGCAACTTGCAACTCTTCCATTGGCAGTCGCCGTCGGGGCGCACGGAACAAGCTAACGACGGAGGCCACGGAAAGTTATTCTCCCGCAGAAAATGCGCGGCCCGCACCGCCGCCAATGTCGGTGCGGTAGTGCATACCTTCGAAGCGGATTACGGACGTGGCTGCGTAAGCTTTGGAAAGGGCCGCAGGCAAATCCGGGCCGGCAGCGGTGATTCCGAGTACGCGCCCACCGCTCGTCAAAATCTGATCACCTTGACGACGTGTACCGGCGTGAAGAACCCTCACACCGGTTTCGTCGCGTATGTTGGTTAAGCCCTCGATCACTTTGCCAGTGGAGAATTTGCCGGGATATCCAACGGAACTCACGACAATGCAAGCACTTGCGCCTGACTTCCATTTCCACTCGTCGGGCTGGAATCGGCGCGTCGCCAAATTAACCAGTGTTTCGGCAAGGTCAAAATCAGTTCGAGCCAGAATCGCCTGAGTTTCCGGATCACCTAACCGGCAATTGAACTCCAATACCTTGGGACCGTCGCTAGTCAGCATCAGCCCCACGTACAGAAAACCCTGGTAGCGAATTCCGTCGTTGGCCAACCCTCTCAGTGTCGGTTCAACGATGGTCTTTTCAATGAGCGACTTGAGCTCGGCGGGCATCAAGTAGTCGGTTGAATAAGCACCCATTCCACCGGTGTTCGCGCCGCGATTTCCATCGAAAACGCGCTTGTGGTCGCGGGTTGGAGGGAGGACGGCATACTTGTCACCGTCGGTGACAAGTATGAAGGAAAGTTCGTCGCCCTCCAAAGCCTCTTCCAGCATGACGCGCTTGCCGCCTGCGCCAAACTCTTCGATGAGCATCGAGCGAGTGATGAAGTCCTTGGCCTCTGCGGGCGACTGAGCGACGACAACGCCCTTGCCGGCGCACAAGCCATCGGCCTTTACAACAAGCGGATAAGGAAGCTGCGGCAAGGCGGCGTAGGCTTCCTCCGCGCGAGAAAATGCGCCGTACATTTTCGCGGTGGGAATCGAATGGCGAAGCAGAAAAGTCTTGGCGAAAATCTTGCTGCCTTCGAGTTGCGCAGCAATCTGGGACGGTCCAACGACGGCGAGATTGCGCGCGCGCAGTGCATCGCTGACGCCATTGACTAGGGGCAATTCGGGGCCAATCACGGTGAGGTCCGGGCGAAGTTTTTCCGCGATGGCTACAAGGCCCTGCGCGTCTCCGGCTTCTACTGGAAGACAGGTCGCTTCATCGGCGATACCGCCGTTGCCCGGCGCGCACCAGATTTTTTCCACGCGCGGGCTCTCGCTAAGTTTCCAAACCAGGGCATGCTCGCGGCCGCCGCCGCCGATGACAAGTACTTTCATGAATGTGCTGGCTATCCTGCGTAAATCCTTAGAAAAATCCCATTCGAACGATAGACGCGGGCCGAGCGAGTGTCAATGTCGATGCAGCGTATCTTCGCGCCGGCCGCGATTGACGCGGCTATGGGATACTTTTACGATTTCGTGGCCGCATGAAGAAATCCGCACGCCAACCAAAACGTGCTACCTCGGCACGCGTTGAGGTTTTGCCTGGAAAAAACCGGCACATTCCAAGCGCAATGTGGAAATTGCAGTTCTGCTTTTTTGTTTCTGGTGCGGCGGGGTTGATCTATCAGGTCGTTTGGGCCAAGCAACTGGGGCAGCTCTTTGGCTACTCGGCGTACGCGGTGGCGACGGTATTGGCTGTCTTTATGGGCGGGATGGCCCTCGGCAGCGCGCTTTTCGGAAGGTGGCGCCCGGCAAATCGCAGCGGCGTCACGCTCTATGCGTGGATGGAATTTGGAATTGCCGCCACCGCGCTGCTTTCTCTCACTGGCATTCCGCTGGTGAGAGAAATTTATCTCGCTAGCCACCCTTATTTGCGCGGATCGGCTTTCACACTGCTTGCTCTGAGGTTTGCCGGCGCGGTCATCGTGTTGGGGTTGCCGTCGATCTTGATGGGAGGCACGTTACCGGTGCTGCTGGCCGCGGTGGTGCGTAGGGCTGGCGAACTCGGTGTTCACGCTGGGCGCTTCTATGCAGTGAATACCGCGGGAGCCGTTGTAGGAACACTAACAGCAGGGTTTGCGCTGATCCCCTCAGTCGGACTGCGAATGACGCTGCTGATCGCGGTCGCGCTGAATTCGTTGGCTGGCGCATTAGCGTGGAAAATTGGCCGGCGCAAAGCCGCTGAGCCGGTTAGCTCAGAAGTCCCGCCACCAGAGCCAGCCGCTGGGGGAACTTTGCAGCCGGTTTACCTGGGATGTTTCGCCCTGGTAGGCGCGACCGCGATCGCTTATGAGATCGGCTGGACTCGACTTCTCGCAACACCACTAGGCAGCTCGACGTATGCCTTCACCTTAATGCTGGGGACGTTTCTGCTGGGAATTGCGGCCGGCAGTTTTATTTTTGAAAAATGGTTTCGACGGAAACGAAGCGCGACCGCTGGCCTGTTCGCCGCTACGCAAGTAGCAATAGGCGCAGCAGTCTTGACTTCCCTATGGCTGTATCGCGAAATTCCGGAACTACTGCTCACGCTGCTGCGCCGCGGTGGCGGCGAATTCTCTGGACTGCTTTTCGCGCAAGCAACGGCATGTGGCCTCGCGTTGCTGCCGGCGACGATCTTGTTCGGTTTCAATTTTCCTGCGGTGCTGGCCCTGCTTTCTCCGGACCGTTCCGAAGGGGAACTCACGGTCAGCAGTAACGTGGGCCGTGCTGCGGCAGCAAACACGGGCGGTGCGATTGCGGCGGCCATTCTTTCCGGATTCTTGTTAATGCCTCGGATCGGCAGCTTTCGCTTAATTGCTGGCGCTGCGTGCGTGAATGTTGGGATCGGCATTGTACTCACCCTCAAGGCTAACGCCAGAAGTTGGAAGCTGCTGGCACTGGCAGTTACGTTGCTCGCGGCAATTGTCGGGACGTCTCTATCGCCCACCTTTTTTAGCCAAGCTACGGCCGCATTCGGCGTGGTGCTGTACCGCGACTTTCACAATTCGGCCCTAACTGCGCGCGAAATGGCGGACACCGAAGACGTAACATTTCTTAAAGACGGAATCAACGCCACGATCGCGGTCACGCGGTCGGAGAATTACGTCGCGCTAAAAACCAATGGCAAAGTGGACGCGAGCAATCTCGACTCCAGCACGCAGATCTTGTTGGGTGATTTGGGCGCGGTGTTTCATCCAAATCCTCGGCGCGTCCTTATCATTGGCTTTGGCGGCGGGATGACCGCGTCAGCGGTCGCGCGCTTTCCGGAAGTCGAACGAATTGATTGCGTGGAGATTGAGCCGGCTGTGTTGCAGGCCGCGCCTCAGTTGGAACGGCTGCATCGTGGCGTAATCCACGATCCGCGTCTGCACATCTATTTCGACGACGCTCGCAATTTCCTGCAAACCAGCCGCGCGCGCTACGACCTGATCATCTCCGAGCCGTCGAACCCATGGATCGCGGGAATCGCCTCGCTCTATACGACCGAGTTTTTTCACGTAGTGCGCGACCATCTGGCGACCGGCGGAAACTTTGTTCAGTGGATTCAGGCTTATGGTCTGAGTGGCGATGACTTCGCCATGATCCTCGGCAGCATGCGACCGCACTTTCAAGACGTGACGCTATGGCACAGCGCCGGCCGGGACTTTCTTGTGTTGGCGCGCGATTCAGCTGAACCTCTCAACCTAAACCGTGCTCGCTCACTTTGGGCTAACCCGGAGCTCCAGCCGGACTTCGCGGCTCTACACCTGACGCAGCCGGAAAGCTGGCCCGCTTACTTCAGACTCGGGAATCAGGACCTGATGAGATTCGGCAATCCCTCCAGGGTCAATTCAGACGACCGAACAGTTCTGGAGTACACGGCACCGAAACATCTGCTCACACCGTCGCTTACGGCCGAGCTTGCGGAGCGGATCCGGTCGTTTGAAGAGCATCCGTACACGGAAAGCTTTCCCAGCGAAGACGCCACTCGGCTCGGGCTCGCTGCGGGTTCAACTGCACTGGAAAGCAATTCGGATCAAGCAGAGCGGTTCGTCCGAGCCATACCTGCAACCGATACGACCGTGGAAGTGGCAGTGCTACGTGCACGGGTCAAACTGATAGGTGGTGGTGTGGCGGACCCTTTACAAGACTTGGCGGCCACAGCTAGTTCAGTCATTAACCACTCTGCAGCTCAATACTGGTTAGGAATTGCCCAGCAGCGGCAGGGGCTTTTGTCCTTGGCCGCTTCCACCATGGACGAGTTTCTCCGGAACAATCCCACGTCGGAGCCGGGCTGGCGCGCCAAGGCGGATATCGCGAACGGCCTAAAGGATTGGCCTGCGGCGGTTGAGGCGCAGACTCGGCTGATTTCGCTGCGTCCTGATTCTGCAGACGAGCAGTGCCGATTGGGCGATATGCTACTCCGCAGCCGACGAATCGCGGAAGCCGAAGCTCCCTTACGAAGTGGGCTGCGCCTTGATCCGTACGCATTCCTCTGTCATCGCGAGTTGGGTGAACTGGAACGCGCCACGGGACGGACCGCCGAAGCAATCAAGGAACTCGAATGGATTGTGCGCTATTTTCCAGAGGCTGATGCCAAGACTTACCTCTCCCTGGCGCTGGCGTATCAGACGGTCGGCGACAAGTTGGAGGCTGAAGCCGCGCTATCCAAAGGACGGCGGCTCTTCCCCAACGATTCGCTATTGCGCGAGTTCAGCTTGAAGTAAAAAGTGGCTTCTAATTACGCTTGGCTTAGCGCCCGGATGGGAATCGTGACGCTGGGTGCCGTTGCCGTGTCAGACGCTGCAAGCATGTGGCAGCGGCCGTCGAAAATCCCACCTGGATCGATCACGAGGCATGGTGCGTGTACCTCGCCGGTCACGACGCCTTTGGCCTGAATTTCCACGCGGCCCTTGGCAAAAACAACGCCGTCGTACCGGCCCGCGATAACCACGCGGTTGCCTTCGATCTGGCCTTCGACTTTGGCATTTTCTCCGAGGATAACCGTTTGCTCAGAGATAATATTACCTTTGACGTTACCATCGATGCGGAATGTTCCAGTGAGCTGCAGGGTGCCTTCAAGGGTCACGCCTTGATCGATAAAGCCAGTCCACTCTTCGTTGCTGCTGCCGCTCGAACTGCCGGGCCACTTCCACGCCATTTGAGAATCCTCATGTCGGTAAACGAAATCGACGCTCACACTGTAGCGAGCCGCAAAGACAAGTCCAAGAATGTTCTGCAGAAAAATGGGGAGCGCGTGTCGAATCCGCGACTGAACGCGAGTACAGTGCCGGGCGCTATCGTCCGTGGCGCCCGTTCCCCAGCCAGACTTATTTCATCAGCCGGTCGTAAAGTCCCATGAGCTGACTTTCGTCGTAGTATTCCAGAACCAGTTGGCCCGGGCGAATCTTCGTACGCTCGCGCAGAAAAATCTTCGTACCGAGATGGCGCTGCAGCTCGTCCAACGCCTCGCGAACGTTCGGGTCAACGTGCGGTTCCGCCTTCTCCTTGTTCCCGCGCGCGCGGCGCGAGGCTAGCCGTTCAATCTGGCGAACGGTAAGGCCACCGCGGGAAGCACGCTGGGCGTAGCGCATGCGCAGCTGGGGATCGAGAACCGCGAGCAAGGCACGGCCATGGCCGGCAGTCAGCTTCCCTTCCTCAATCCAGTCCTGAATCGTGGGCTCCAGCTTTAACAGGCGGATCGCATTTGCAACTGTGGCTCGATCCTTGCCGGTACGCTCCGCTACAGCTTCCTGCGTCAGCTGGAACTCGTCCATTAGCCGCTCGAACGCCCGCGCAGCTTCCATGGCGTTCAAGTCTTCGCGCTGAATGTTTTCGACGAGCGTCATCTCCAGTGCGAGTTCATCCTCGACTTGGCGGACGATTGCAGCCACACGCCGAAGGCCAGCTCGTTGAGCTGCACGCCAGCGCCGTTCTCCAGCGATCAACTGGAAACGATTTCCGATGAGCCGGACTACAATTGGCTGGATGATTCCGCTGGCCTGAATCGACCGGGCAAGTTCGTCCAGCGCTTCTTCGCGGAAACGCGTGCGTGGCTGGTAAGGACTGGGCTCAATCAGATCAATGTCGATTTCCTGCGGACCATGCGCTACTTCGCGTGCTGGAGCTGCTGCGGCCGCAGCGGAGCCAGGTGAAGCTGCCACAGTGTTCGGTTGCTGGATCTGCTGTGCTGGCTGTGCGGGTTCAGGCTCCCGAATGAGCGCTCCGAGCCCCCGTCCCAAGGCGTTTCTCGGCATTGGCAATTACCTCCTGGGCGAGCTGTGTATAACCCTCCGCCCCTTTGCTGTGTAGGTCATAGAAAATAATGGGTTTACCGAAACTCGGTGCTTCAGCGAGGCGTACATTGCGAGGAATGACGCTTTGAAAAACCTGTGCGCCGAAGAAACTGCGCAGATCCGTCGCTACTTGGCGCGATAGCGTGGTCCGTTCGTCGTACATCGTTAAGAGAATGCCTTCGATTTCGAGGCTGGGATTCAGTGTCCGCCTAATTCGCATCAATGTGTCGAGCAACTCGGAAACGCCTTCTAGAGCAAGATATTCGCATTGAATTGGTACGAGAACCGAATTTGCCGTCACCAAGGCATTCAACGTAAGAAGATCGAGCGCCGGCGGACAATCCAGAACGACGAATTTGTATTGCTCAAGAAGCGGCTGCAGGAACGATTGGAGTCGGTATTCGCGATTTTCTGACGTTACAAGTTCTACAGCCGCGCCAGCCAGGTTTTTGTCGGCGGGGACGACATCCAGCGCGTCCACTTGCGATTTCTGGATAATTCTCTCTGCAGGCTCGTTCAGTATGAGTGCATGGTACAAAGTTCGTCGGGAAGGATCCTTTGCAAAGCCGATTGCGGCCGTGGCGTTGGCCTGTGAGTCACAGTCGACGAGAAGTGTGCGTTGGTCGGCGGCGGCGAGGCAGGAGGCGAGATTTACGGCTGTGGTGGTTTTCCCTACTCCGCCTTTTTGGTTAGCCACCGCGATAATTCGAGCCAAGCCGTTCTCCCACCGCGTTCAAACGCGGCGTGACGAAAATCTAGCAAAGTCTGATAGGCAGCGCAAGGTGTTTCACGTGGAACATTGAGCAGAGCTGTGGAAGATTCGCATGAATTAGGATTTTTTGTTCCACGTGGAACACGATTGGGCGCTTTCCGCACCGCGCAAAACTTGAGGCGACACAAATGTGCCGAATCGTACAGTGTGTTCCACGTGGAACCTCGCTTACTTCGCGTTGCAGGCGCGACGGAATCAACCACACAAATTCACGTGTGTTTCACGTGGAACGTTGCAGGCCGACGAGTCAGGGTTACGTACCCAGAATGAAAGTTCCACGTGGAACGTTGCGAACTGTTGTCGCTGGGTGTGTTCCAGTCAGAGCGAGAGTCCGGGTTCGATCTTTTAGCATAGGTCCGGCTTGGCTGCGGGTGCCAGGCTTCAGAGCCTACTAAGATTTAGATGAGGCCTTCGCCAAACGGGGCGATGCTGTGCCCATTGATTGTCTGTATTACATTGAATAGAATGAAGTTATTGTCGGTCAGCCGACGTCTGAAGCAGGCGCCGTCGAAAATGGCCATGCTAAGAACCTGTGTCTGACTTTTCGGCCTGAGCCTTTGTGCCCTGTAGCAATAGTCGCTGCAACGAGTGTGGCATCGGCTTAGGCGAGTCCCATTGCCAGCCAGGTATAGATCGTACTTCATCGAGATCGCGCCCGCCGAGCCAGAAAA
>Ga0268266_10000300_pt1 | contig 79299 bp, 67 predicted proteins | sample KBSS13metaG_FD_190356 | JGI IMG/M metagenome (GOLD analysis project Ga0268266, IMG submission 190356) | Switchgrass rhizosphere microbial communities from Kellogg Biological Station, Michigan, USA - KBS S1-3 metaG (SPAdes) (version 2) | ecosystem: Host-associated > Plants > Roots > Rhizosphere...
AGGACGCCTTTGAGAAAATATTCGATGCGTCCCCAGTAGTCGTCCAGAGAGACATGTCCCGAAGGACCAAATGGGGGCAGATCCTTCCAGTTCGGCTCAAGCTTGAACCCGTTGTAGGTGGAACCGCCTCGCCCAGGGGCATTGAAGTTTCGATAGATCGGAATCATCGTCCAATGCATCGTCACCAGGGTCCCGCCAGCCTGGCCGACGCGGCGGATGTTCTCGCGAATGATGTCGAGATAGCGTTCGCGTGTCGGCCCCTCCTTCATGATGATGTAGGCGGAGTCCATGCGCACTGCTTCCAAGACCATGTCGGCGTTGCGGCAGTCGTCCTGCATTCGCTTCAGTTGATCCAGATCCCAAGGCCCGTCAGCGTTCAGGAATCCCCCGAAGTGGGGAAAGTCAGCTAGTTGTTCGCGGCTCGCAGTATTGTGGGCCATCACGGTTAGGTAGCGGGCATTGAAGCGTCGGAAATAATTCAGGCTGACGGGATCGGTCACCATTTTGCCGGCGGTGACATGGTAGTCACCACCGGAGTGGATTTTATCGTTGCGGCGCACCGGAAGGTCCGGAAAGACGCGGTAAGCTGCGTCTTTCGGAGCGCCACCTTTCGGATCAGCGGCGCGGGCGCCACTACCTGCGGCAACCAGACCTGCGCCGGTACCTGCCGCAGCGCTGACCAGAGATTTGCCAAAACTTCTTCTATCCATAGCGACAGCCTCCCAGACGTTAGATTTTAGACGATTGCTTCCGGCGCGGGGTGTAACGAGATCACCCTTCCCAGCTTGCGCGTATTTAGCTCTTTTTCCCAGCGAGCGACGGCCAAGGCAACCACGCCATTCGCGACGAAGTTCGTGGCCGCTCGGCATTGGCTCATAAACCGATCCACCCCAAGCAACAGACCGAGTGCTGCTATGGGAATCTCTGGCACGATGACCAGCGTAGCGGCCAAAGTAACGAAGCCGGCTCCCGTTACGCCCGCAGCCCCCTTCGAGGTGAGCATCGAGATTGCCAGGATCATCGCCTCCTGCCCCCAAGTCAGATGCGTGTTCGTGGCCTGGGCCAGAAACAGGATGCCCAGAGTCATGTAGATATTAGTTCCGCAAAGATTGAAGCTATAGCCCATTGGTACGACAAGCCCGACCACCGATTCAGGCGCGCCCAACCCTTCCAGCTTTCGCATCAGATTGGGAAGAACCGTCTCCGACGAGGCCGTGCCAATGACGATGAGCAATTCCTCACGGATGTAGCCGAGGAACTTGAAAATGGAGAAACCTAGGTAACTGGACAGCGCGCCCATGACCACCAGGATGAACAGGATGGAGGTCACATAGAACACGGCCACCAACTCACCCAGGTTGATTAGCGATTTAACACCGAACGCCCCGATCGTGTACGCCATCGCTCCGAAAGTCCCGAGGGGCGCCAGATAAACAATGATGCCAATCATTCGAAAGAACACCCGTCCTACATGCTCGACGCCGCGAGTGATTCCCTGCCCGGCCTCGCCCATCTGACTGAGTGCAACACCAAATAGTACCGAAACAAGCAAGACCTGCAACAGATCGCCCTTGGTGAAAGCGTCGATGAAGGTAGTCGGAATAATCGCCATTAGGTGGGCGACTATTCCGTCGTTTGAGGCGCGGTGCACATAGTCGGAAATCGCCGCACTGTTGGCTGCAGTTGTGAAAGATACGCCGGTCCCCGGATGAACCAGGTGCGCGGCTGCGATGCCCAGGAGCAGCGCGAACGTCGACGTCGCTTCGAACCAGATAATCGCCTTCAGGCCAATCCGCCCCACCTTGGTCATGTCATGCATGGACCCAATCCCATGGACGATCGTACAAAAGATGACGGGGCCGATCATCATGCGGATCAGGGCGATAAAGCCATCTCCCAGCGGTCTCATCGCCGCGCCGGTCTTGGGCCAGATCGCACCAACGAAAATGCCAACGAAAATGGCCGCGAATACCTGAACGTAAAGCTTACGCCAGAGTGGTACCTGCTTCACCATGCAAACCGCGAGACCATACCCATTGCTCCAGGCACACTGGCGTCGCGGTCGGTAAGCGGCAATATGGAAAAGATAATTGGCTAGTATAGAAGTTTTCTATAGGCCTATCTGGGCCATTTCGGCCTCGCCCAAGGTGCTAAGATGACGAGCGCCGCCACTAGGTGCGCATAATCGCTGCGAACCAGATTAGCAACGTTGCGATCGCTGCAGCGCTGATCTCGCGCTGAGCGGAGAATTCAAAGCGCTTCCGCGCGGCTATCAATTTCTCTTATAGCTCCAGTGCCAATTTTGCGAGGTCAACAATGAATCCGATTCAAAAGGCTCGCGATTTTTGAGAGTATGCGCGCGGTAAAAGGTATTTGGTTTGATGCGTGTCCTGATTGTTGAAGATGATGCCGCCCTCGCCCGGGGCGTTCTCAAGGTCTTTCGTACTGATGGATTGGCGGTTGATCACGTTTCACGGGGCCAGGACGCACTGGATATTATAGAAATGGAACCGTACAGCGCCGTGATTCTTGATTTGGGTTTGCCGGACATGGACGGCATGAACGTTCTGCGTCAGATCCGAAAGGCGCGGAATACCGTGCCGATCCTGATATTGACAGCGCGGGACGCGACCGTTGACCGCGTCAATGGTCTTGATAATGGCGCCGATGATTATCTGGCAAAGCCTTTCGCCATCGAAGAACTCGAAGCCAGAGTCCGGGCCCTGATCCGACGCGGACAAGGTAGTCCGGAACCGGTTATATCTCTTGGACAGATCAGCCTCGACCGGGCGACGGGCGCTGTCTATGTCGCCGGCAACGTACTCGATCTTACGCGGCGGGAGCGCGCCGTGCTGGAAACCCTGCTGGTCCGTGTAGGCACCGTAGTGCCGAAGTCCCGCCTGACCGCGGACGTTTTCGATTACGACGACAGCGTGGCACCAAACGCACTTGAAGTGTATATTGGGCGACTGCGGCGTAAGCTGGAAAATAGCGGGGTGGAGATTATAACCGTTCGGGGTCTCGGGTATTTGTTGCGCCAGGTCGTATGAAAAGCGGGCTGTTTCGACCAGCCTCCCTTAAGCGGCGTTTGTTGCTGACATTGTTGCTGCCGCTCGGCTGCATCATGCTGGCCTTGGGATTATCCGGTGCGTGGCTAGTATCTCGCGTCGTTCAGGGCGTCAGCGATCGAGTCTTGAGCGGATCCTTGCAAGCGATCAGCGAGACCCTTTCGATGGAAGAGGGTCATCTCACCCTAGATCTGCCTCCGTCGGCATTAGGAATGCTGGAGAACTCGGACCGGGATAATGTGTACTACAGCATTCGTTACCGGGGAAAACTGATCACCGGATACCCCGAACTGTCCGCTCAAGAAGCCAATGTGCGTTTGCATGATGTGCGCTTCAGCGACAGCAGTTTTCACGGCATTCCCATTCGCGTCGCTACCGAAGCCAAACTGGTCCCTCAGCTCGACTATCCCGTCATAGTGCAGGTCGCCGAGACCACCAAAAACCGGACTAGCCTTGCGCACCGCATGCAACTCGCCTTAGCCGCGAGCGAGTTGTTCCTGCTCGCCGTAATTGCTGCGCTGGTATATTTTGCGGTCGATTGGGGTCTCAGGCCGCTAGCTGTTTTGCGCAAGGAGGTAGAGGCGCGAGGCCGGGCGGAGGAGATGGATTTTGCCCCACTGCCGCTCTCGATCGTTCCGCAAGAGGCGGCGCCTTTTGTCTCGGCATTCAACGCACTACTTGGCCACGTCGAAACTTCATTCCACACCCTTCGGCGCTTTACGTCGGACGCCTCACATCAATTGCGAGCCCCTCTCGCGGTGGTGAGAACGCATGCCGAGCTGCTCGGACGTCAGGCCGGACAATCGCCGGAGATGCGGAGCACCGTGAAGGATATACAAGACGCGGTTAAGACGCTGCAGCATCTCTTTGTACAATTGATATCGCTTGCGAAGGCGGAACGGCCAAGATGCGGAACTGAAGAAAGCGTCCAGTTCGATCTTGTGGAGGCGGCGGCATCGGTAGCTCGAACCTATGTAACGAAAGCACTGGGCGCTCGCATGGAGTTAAGCTTCGAAACGCCTTATGACACCGTCAACGTCCTTGGCAGCCCCTTTTTTGCTGGTGAGATGATCGGCAATTTGCTGGATAACGCGATCCGCTATGGCGCAGTAGGTGGTCATATCGTTGTTCGCATTGGCGAGCAACTCGGTGTCCTTGAGATTGAGGACGATGGCCCTGGTATACCGGAGGAACACCGCGAAAGGGTGTTTGAACGCTTCTTTCGGCTGCCTCATCATAGCGATCGGGAAGGAAGCGGGCTTGGTCTTTCGATAGTTCAGGCCCTGGGTCGGCGCATGAACGCGACCGTTCGACTAGAGACAGGTGGGTTGGGCGCCGGCCTCAAAGTAGTGGTCCAATTCGCAGTGCCGGAAGGCGCGAAGCCGGAGCCCGTCAAAGTCGCGATTGCCGCCAGCGACGAAGAAATTGCTCCCTGACTAGCGTGTCGAGATCCGACAGAAGCCCCGGTCCGATGCGAATGGCCTGCGTACGAATGGGATTGATTTGAGCCTGTGGCCCAGAAATGGTGATGTCAGTGCGAACGGGTCCCATGCCGTGACTGCGCAGGATCTCCTGGCCCTCATTGGAAAGAAGAAAGTTCAAAAATAGCTTTCCGGTATTGGGGTGCTTCGCCGTAGCGGTCACGAAGGCTACGCGCGACAGGACCAATGTGTAGTCGGTTGGAAAGACCACTTCGAGTTCGGGATGGGTCTTTTGCATTTCCAACGCATACGACGCGATCACATCGTACCCAATCCACTGCTGCCCATTGATGATGTTGAGCAACATATCCCGGCTGGTATTGTAGAGCTCGGCCTTAACTTTCCCCAAAGCTTCGAACAAGTTCCAGGAGTCCCTGGTGACGCGTATATCCTGGGATAATAGCAGCATCCCGACTTCCGAACTTTCGGGATTATAGACTGCCACGCGGTGCTGCAGACGCCGAGCGTTTTGGACCAGAAGATCCCTTAAGCCGGCATGCGACTTGGGCATCTCCTGCGGGGACAAGTAACGGCGATTGTAGACCATTGCGATGGGTTCGAGCGTGACGCCATATCCGAGGTCTTGCCAGTGCGCCCACCCAGGAAGGTAGGGCATCTCTGGACTAGCATAGGGAAGCGACAGGCCGTCATTTATTAGCTTCTCTTGGAGGTCCATTGCCGAACTCCAGATGAAATCAGCGCTCGGTTTACCCGCCGCAATCTCACCCTTGAACCGTTTGTAAGTCCGCGCACCGTCATCGTCAGAGTTGACCACTTGGATGAACGGATACCGGCTATGAAAGGCGGAAAGAAGGTTCCGCACAGCCCCGTCGGCGTGGACCACGCTGTAAATGACAAGTGTTTTTTCTTGCTTGGCAGCGGCGACGACGTCTCCATCGGCTTCGCCATACCTGTTTGCATTTCCGACGCTCAGGCCCGCTGTTAAAAACAGCAGTGCAAGTGCACCCCAAAGCCGCAAAATGCGTTCCTCCCGCCCCTTCCAGTCGGCGCAACATCCGTAATAGCCGCGGCTATTCCGCCGCCATCGGGACGGTGCTAATCGCCGCAGTGGCATTGGGAGTACGGGCCACGACCGTACCGATCACCGAGAAGATAGCCTGTTCCAGAGCGGGATTTACAGCTTCTGCCTGAACCAAATGCATAGAAACCATCAAATCGGGTGACACAATTCGACGCGCGCACAATTGTCCCCTTTCGATCTCCTCCGCGAACATGCTGTAAGGCGCGACCGTATAGGCTCCGTTACGCAAAATCAGCGAACGGCGCAATGAAGCCGCAGCCAGTTCCTGTTCTATCTTGAGACCTACATTGGCCCGGGCGGCTGCGTCTTCGAGAAGCCGTCTCGGGGTGTGTGTGCGCTGTCCTAGAACCAATGGATAAGCCGATAGTGCGGCCAAACTGATACTAGGTTTCGCCGCGCGGGCCGTAGAGACGGGGCCGATTAGGCAGAGCGGCTCGCTATACAAACAAATCGAGCGCTGGGGCGATGGCGCGGAATCCAGGCAAATTGCTAGATCAATCTCCCCCTTGTTGACCGCCTCCTGGAGTTCTGCCGAATGTCCTTCCACAAGCCTGACTTTGACCTTGTGCGGCAATGTGGTGCTCAGCAAAAGCGGAGCCAAAACATGCGCCGGCGAAGGGGAAAGGCCTATAGTGACCTCATGCCAGGCCTCATTCGCCAGCGCAGCCATTGCCATCTTTGCATCATTGACCGCCGCTAGAATCATCTCAGCGTGGTCCATGAAGGCCTTGCCTGCGCTAGTTAGGGAAACCCCGCGCGCATGGCGCTGCAGAAGTTTCACCCCTAGCTCATCTTCGAGCTGCTTGACCTGGTACCCCAGTCCTGGCTGGGAAACGCGCAAATTTCTGCTGGCCGCCGCAAAGCTGGACCATTTAACAACGGATACGAAGTCCCTTATTTGCCTGACATCCATGACGTTCCCCGGACGCGCCTGTAGCCGGCGCTATTCTCGCTACTTGGGAGCGTAGGGCAGGAACCTGTCACGTAGCTGTCGCGCGCCATGCTGCATCGCCGCAATTGTGTTCCTCGCGGACCAATTCGGGCAAATAGCCCCTGACAACATAAATCGCATTGGCTAAGGCAGCCCGAACACAACGATCTGGTTCGTACCGGGGCCGACAGGTTTGGGGTGATTGAATATGTTCAATCCGGCCGAGAATGCCGTTGCCACATATTGTTTTCCATTTTTGCCACCGTACGTCATCGGCGTAGCAATGGGGTTGTTCGGAAGCTCCACAGACCAAAGCTCTTTGCCGCTGCGGGAGTCGAAGGCACGAAAGGTGCGATCGGTGGTGGCGCCGACAAACAACACTCCGCCCGCCGTAGCGATCGAACCGCCCGCATTAGGAGCACCGGTCTTCGGAACGCCGCGGGCAGTTAATTCCTTGTATTCCCCAAGCGGTACGCGCCAAATCACATCAGCCGTATCCGCGTTGATCGCCATGATTTCTCCCCAGGGGGGCGCCGAACACGGATAACCCTGCGGATCATTGAACATCATAAGCCGCTTTGCATAGGAACTGAGGCGATTGGAAGAGACATAGGGCTGCAAGATCGCCTTGGTACCCAGGCTGCGTGTGTTCACGAAAATGTAGCGGAGGGTCGGATCGTATGTGGCCCCGCCCCAGCTGCCCCCACCCTCATTGCTCGGAAAGAGTAGCGAGGGCACCATCAAGTGAGGCGTGTATGGCCCTTCCTGGGTGGCCGCGTCATATTGCGTTTGGCAGTCTTTTGTTGCCTCCGGCGTAATCCGCGATACCTCCTCACGCGTCATGCTCAGCCTCGCGATGGGCACGGGCTTAATCGGGAAGGGCTGCGTGGGCGAAGCCTGTTCACCTGGCGCGTCCGCGGCGGGGACAGGACGCTCCTGAGCACCGAAGATCGGCTTTCCAGTCGCGCGGTCCAAAATCCAAAGAAAACCCGCCTTGGTTGTCTGTGCTACCGCCGGGATTATTTTGCCGTCCTTGCGCACGTCAACGAGCGTAGGCGAGGCATTGGTGTCATAGTCGAATAGATCGTGGTGTGTGAACTGGTAGAACCATTTAAGCTTGCCTGAAACCGCATCCAGCGCGATCAAGCTGCTGGAGTAGCTATTGTTGCCCGGCCGTGCCAAGCCGTAGTCCTGGTCAGTCGGCTGGCCGAGCGCAATGAAGATCGTCCCGGTTGCTTCATCGACTGTAATGGGGACCCAGCTGCCAGGTCCGCGGCGATCCTGCCAGCCGTTGAGGCCCCAGTCGCCGAAATTGGCTTCGCCAGGCCTAGGGACTGTATGAAAACGCCACAACTCCCGACCTGTAATGAGATCGAAGGCGCGCGGATCGCCCGGAATGCCGTAGCGCCCGTTTTCGCCGGACAGGGCAGTGATGACTGCGATGTTCTTGTAGATCGCAGGTGTCTGCCCCGGCCGGTAATCGCCACCAAATTTGTCCATTATGCCGGCGCCGACATCGAGCAGGCCATTTGTACCAAACTTGGTATTTAGTGCCCCTGTCTTGGCATCCAGCTGCAACAAGTGCCCATCATTGGTTGCGACCACGATGCGCGCCGGGCGCTTACCTTCTCCCGGCCAGTACGAGACAGCCCAACGCGATCCGACCCCCTTTATACCAACACTTTTCTCGTCAAAGATCCAAATCTCTTTGCCGGTGACTGCGTCCAGTGCCACGACCTTCCCACCGGCGGTTGGAAAGTACATCACACTGTTGACCACAATCGGCGTGATTTCCCAGCCGCGGGGATTTCTTGACGGATCCCCGGTGTCGTACCGCCAGACCTGTTTCAGGTTGACTACATTGGACGGGGTTATCTGGTTCAGGGGAGAATATTTCGTCTCCGCCTGGTTATTTCCGAAATACGGCCAGTCTCCATCTCCGAAAGGGGCGGCTTGTGCCGAAAGCGCAGCAAGAGCGAACGCTCCTGCGCAAGCAACGCTGAAGAACTGATGTTTCATGCGCATATTCCGGATTTAGATCAGCCCGCTCGAACTAAAGCCGGCTCTCAGCGTCAGCAAATCTCGCTTCATGGCCCCAAGCACCATCGCTGGCGGCAATGTAAGCCGGTCGCCGCCGTTTTCCGCCCCGCCGTTGGGATAGTTAGATTGGACGACAAACGGCCCATGGAAACCAAGCTCCTTTAGGACTGCAGCCAAGGCGGGCAAATCAACCAGTCCAGCCCCCAACGGAACATTGGGCGCAATCCAAGGATTGGTCTGTCCCCCGCCCCCGCCGAAAGCGCGGGGCGAAGTCCGTGTTCCATAGTTGACTTCCAAATCATTGGGAGTGCCGGTGAAGGCGCCCCCTTCATCCGCATTTAGCTGGAAATGAAGTGTCGCGTCCGTGCAGAGTACGCAACCGATTTGACTGCGCGCCGCTTCAAGGGCCACTGCCCAGCTTCCATTTCCGCCGGCAAGAACGCCCTGCCCGGTATCATAGCAGAGGCCAATGGCCCTGGGATCCAGATCAGCAAGCAGGCTAACGACGTCGAGCAGATCAGCCCCTAAATATCGCCCGGCTCGGTTGCGGTACAGCGCCCGGACACTGTGGGGAGCCGTCTTCTTTGCAAGAGAGGCCAGCTCCGCTTTGTATTGCGCGCGCTGATCGGCAAATGGCCGTCCCGCTAAATAAGGAAATGGGCCAAATATGAACTGCGTGATTCCGCAGGGCTGACAAGCGCCCAAAAACAGGTCAAACGCCTCGCCCGTGGGTGCGGCAGTTAGCTCTACAGTGTCGACGGACAACCCGGCATTTCGGATTGCACCGAGATAAGCTTTAAGATTGTCGCCCTCGCCTAATGAAACGTGAGCGGGTGCCGGCCCGACTGTGACGCAGACGGCTCCATAGGACATTTCGCGTGCGGCCCGAGCCACATCATCAGCCTTTCGTAGCCATTGCAGGTTACTGGACGAGATGGCCGGAGGATCACCGCTCAGGCGAGTTGCCGCGGTTTCCCCAATAGCCGGCTCCCTTAGGCTCGCCGCAATCAGGGCGCCGGTCCCCGCTACGACCAATTCCCGCCGTCGCATAGTCTACTCCTCGTCACCCATTGACGTATGGCGTGGAGTAGATCGCATTTCGCCCCGAACCATCAATAGTTGAACTTTAAACCCACTCGGAAGAGGCGGCCGACCGTGTCGTACAATTCTGCCTGCGTCCGGTATGGATTGTTGCCTGTAGAAGGATCGAGCGGCGGCGTAATATTGAAGACATTGTTGACACCCAAGAAAGCTGTCCAGTCCCCTCCCCAACTCTGAAAATTATATCTGAGATTGGTGTCGAGGTAGGTGGCGGAAGGCACGGCGTTGTTGTCGATATCTACGCCCTGAACCAACGTGCTGTCCCACTTTCCCGCCCCAACCCAACGAACCTGGAAGAAGGCCTCGTAAGGGCCTTCATCCAGCTGGAGCTGCCAAGTGCTGCGCCACTTCGGCATATGATAGCCGTTAGGTCCCACATCACCCGCGCGATCGACGCTCGGTACACCAATCGAGGAATTCTGGTCGTGGTCGATAAAACCTGCCAAGGCATGAAGCGCGGCACTCCCGTCCAATCCGGACCAGATGTCGGACAATTCAAATCGGTAGCTGGCGTCGAAGTCCACGCCGTCCACCTTATAGCGCGCGAAATTGAAGGGCTTGCGGTAAGCGAGCGTTACCTGGTCGGTATTGTCGTAAACAAAGAATGCGCAGTTGGATGTCAGCCCCTGGTTACAGAACTGGACCTCCTGCTCGACGGTCGGCGTGGAAATCGCATTCGAAATGTTGATGGCGTAGGCGTCGACGGAGAAGTTGAAGTTCGGCAAAAAGGTCGGGGTGAAAACGGCCCCATACGTCAACGTATTGGAAATCTCCGGCGTCATAAGCGGATTTCCGGTCGCAGCTGTGCGGGTACCGGAAGTCGTCGTAACGACTCCATGACCGGGAATGTTGATGTTCAGCCCGACAGTGGGCGCACCACCGTTTGCACCGACATTGAAAAGATCCTGAAGGGAGGGGGCGCGGATGTCGCGAGACCGAGTCAGACGGAGACGGATATCATCGATCACTTGGTAATTCAGGCCCACCTTCCACGTCGTGGCGGTGCCGGACGTCCGATAATCGGTCCACCGCGCGGCCAGGTCGGTGTCCAGGCTCTCGACGATGGGGAGATCCTTAAGCAGCGGAATGGCAAACTCGATATACCCCTCCGTCACCTCATTGTGGCCTGTCGAGGGCTGGGTATTGCCGGTGCGCCACTGGCCATTGGCGTTGGTATAAGGATTGAACGCCACAGAGAGCGCGTCCGACATCTGGTTGTAGCTGTCGAAGCGATAGTTTGCGCCCGCCGCGGCGACGACATCGCCGGCCCAGAGTGAAAAGAGCGGTCCGTTTATATTAGCTTCAAGAGCGTCTTGAAACACATGGTAGGAATCGGTCTCGGTCCCGCTGACATAATCTACGGCCTGCGGCGAGCCTCGCTGGAACCCGATCGAATTGAAGGGCACACAGCCATTTCCTGGGTCGGTCAGGGTGGAGCGACAGACGGTTGAACCTATCGAAAGCCCTGACGTGCCCACATTGGCGGCCGTCACATTCACGGCGTCAATCGCATTTACCCAATGCGGAGTGTTGAGCATTCGGGAGAAGTTCACGCCGTAGTGTGTTTCGCCATGTTCGTAATTGATGTCTGCTTTCCAATGATCACTGATCTGAATGTCCATGCCCGCCGTGGCCCGGTAGGTCCGGTTCGTGCCATTCGGTCTGTAAGGGGTCTGCGTAATAACCTCGCCCAGCGTTATGGACTGCAGTCCTCCTGCTATCATTTGGGCGCGAACGGATGCGGGCAAATAGGCGTTATCGATCTGTATTACGGGGGCTAGCGGCTTTCCAGTCGCGTAGTTATCGCCGCCGGAATAGTTGTTGTGGTCAAGACCCCACAGCAAGTCCGCGTGCAGAGTGATCTTATCGTTCAGATCATACGAGCCGCGAACATACACGTTCCCGCGCACCTCTGGCGAGGTCTCGGATGCTCCACCATAAAGACCGACGACTTGGTAGGGCTGTCCGTTGGGTAGCTGTCGCTGGTTGGCACCTCCGGAATACTTTGTATAGATGAACTGATAGGGCTGGCCGCTGGCATCAAATGCGGTTCCCTTCAATAAAGTGGAGCTCTTGCCCGCTGTGGTGGTTGAGGAAACTACTAACCCCCCCAACGTCGCCGCGGTGCTAATCGAGGCAGGCTGCAATGTATTTTTCGGCCCCGGCAACCCCGTTGCGAACTCGTCGGGACCGATAGAATCAAACCATCGATCGTATTCGCGCACGCCCCCGCTTTTATAGAACTCCGCATTCGCTTCGATATGCGCCCGCCCCCCGAAGAAATCGTCGCCCCAGGTCACAACGGCTTTGGTTTCCAGGTCGTCGCCATAATTGGAGATGCCCGCTTCCACGCTGCCCTTAAAGCCGGTGAACTTCTTATTGATGACAAAATTGGCGACACCTGCGACGGCATCGGAACCGTAGGCTGCCGAGGCGCCACCCGTCACGATGTCGACGCGCTGGATCAGTCCGCTGGGGAACAGGTCGATATTTGGGACTCCATCACCGCGCGCGCCGACAAAACGCTGGCCGTCAAGCAAGGTGAGCGTGCGCGACGAGCCTAGCCCCCTAAGGTTGACGACTGCCTGGCCGTTACCCCCGGCGCCAACCCCAGAAGACGTCTGATTCGCACCGCCAGTCGGCACGACGGCAGGGAGCGTCGCGAGTGCGTCTCCAACGGTCAAGGCGACCTTGTCCATAACATCCGCAGTCACGGCCTGTACGGGGGTAGGCGCGACGAATCCCGGTTGCTCGATGCGCGAACCCGTCACAACGACGGCCTCGGTCCCGGGCGCAGCCGATTGCTGTGCCAGTGCGCTACCCGCACAAAGTGACAAGATGCTGGCGCCCAAAAACATACTAACTGTGACACGGGATGTTCCAAGTGGCTCGCTGTACCGCATTCTCTCTGTTCTCCCCCTATGGCCCAGGCGAGCACTCAAGACTCGCGCTTTGTGACGCCAACTCTTTGGCGTCACGATGATGGCCACCGCCCTCAGGGGGAATACCGAAAGGTTTTTTGGCTAATATAGATTTCTCTTATACCCCGCTGGGTAGAGACGCTCACAAAATGCTTTATGCGTTATGCCCCTACCATCCCAACTTGAAAAATCCGTGTTTCCGCAAGTTGCCTTGCGATGCCGCAAGATAGATTTAAGCCTTATTTCTCAGTGCTTTCTTGCATTGGTCAAGAGGATCGGCGTAGCTTTTCTTTCCGCTGAATTCCCGCCATTTGCTTCCGATATGCTTCCGAATTTCGGCGCGACTGGAGACTGAAAATGCCGAATCTCACCAAGCGCACCGTCGACGCCTCTGCCCCCACCGAGAAAGAGTATTTTGTCTGGTGCAGCTCCACCCCGGGCTTCGGCCTCCGCATCCATCCAACCGGCAAGAAGGTCTTTATCGCCCAGGTGCGTGTCGGCCGGCAGACTCGGCGCCTCAGCATCGGTCACTACGGGCCCTTCACCGTCGACCAGGCCCGGGTCCAGGCGCAAGAAATCATCCGCAGCGCCCGGCTGGGATCGGACCCGCAACGGACCCGACGGGAAGCCCGCAAGGCTATCACTGTGGCCGAGCTGTGCGAGACCTACATGGAAGCCGCCCGGGCCGGTCTGGTTCTGACCCGCTTCCGGGTGCCCAAGCGGCAATCCACCGTGAAAATCGATGAGGGACGGGTGACGCGGCACATCGGGCCGCTGATCGGATCAATCCTGGCCAAGGACCTCACCCGGGCCGATGTCCAGCGGATGGTCGATCAGATCACCCAGGGCCGCACGAAGGGCGTCCACAAGGGCAAGAAGTTCGGCAAGGCGGTCGTGAAGGGCGGTGGCGGCGCAGCCGCGCGCGCCGCCTCGCTTTTGGGCGGGATCTATTCCTGGGGAGAGAAGCGCGGCCTAGTTGCCGGCCTCAATCCCGTTCGTGGTGTCGAGACGGCCCGCTACCAGCCCCGCGACCGGGTCTGCAGCACGGCAGAGCTTCGGGCTCTGGGCGAAGTCCTGACCGAGCAGGAGACCGCCCAGCCGGCCGCCGCTGCGGCCCTGAGGCTCATCGCTCTCTCGGGGCTCCGTCGCGAAGAGGCCTGTGGTCTCAAATGGAGCGAGATTGACGAAAGTGGACATTGTCTGCGCCTTTCCGCGACAAAGACCGGGAAGTCCGTGCGCCCCCTTGGCGCCCCTGCCCTAGCCCTGCTCAAGGCCCTCCCTCGCCGGTCGCAGACCTGGGTCTGCCCCAACGAATTTGATTCGGGCAGCGCTGAACTTAAAAAGCCGATCGCTGCGCTATTCAACTTGGCTGGGCTGCAGGACGCTCGATCCCACGACCTGCGCCGAACCTTTGCCAGCGCCGCTGCGGATGAAGGGTATTCGGACGCGACCATCGCCGCCCTGCTCGGCCATTCCCAGCGCAGTGTTACGGCGCGTCACTACATCCGGCGGCCGGATGATGCTTTGGTCGCCGCGGCCGATCGGACTGCCAATCGAATAGCCGCCATCATGGGCGGCGCCGACGCGAAGGTCGTCCCGCTCACTGCCCGGTGCTGAACTTCTCGTGCCCGCCTAGCAGCCACTCCGGCAAAACCCATCTTCTCATTAGGTCCAGACACAGCCAGCCTTTAAGTGCGAGCCGCTGCTACATAATTCGCAACAAATTCTTGCACCTCTTTGCCGCTAGGCCTCTCGGCCTCCAGCAAGAGGTCTAGTCCCTTGATCGGAGATTGTCTTTCTGGTCTTGGCTCAATGAAAGGCGCTCCATCTAAGTGAGCAATAATAGCAGCGGCGAGCTCCACCACATTTACCCATCCCAGCCCCACGCCAATCAACATCAGGACACGATCTGTTGCAATTTCAAGGTACTCCCTATCGGAAATGTCGCTACGCGACTGCGTTTGGAAAATTACCTCAAGCGCGCCCGAATTGATCGCCTCATTCAGTTGGGAGATGTTTCCCATGAGCCGAAAGAGTGCCCGGTATACCGCGGTCTCCCGGATCTCCCCGGTATGAAGATCAAATTCAAGAAATGCGGAGGATAAAAGCGCCTGCCGAACTACAAAACACCGAATCCCTCCCCTGACCCAATGAATCATCACGCTTACAAAGCGCCACCAAGCCTTCGCGGGAACGGCGACAACCGGTTCGTACTTCCGGGCGTTCGGAACGGCAAAGGCGTTGTCGAACTCTTCTACGAAATCACGCGGAGATTTCGCTTCGCCGCTTTCAGATTTTATGCAAGCGCTACGCAACACTTCGATAAGTTCATGTCGAAGAGCGCGCTTAAATGCGGCCTCTTCAAGGGGCAATCCGCTTAGGAGCAGTGTCTCAAGTACTCTATGGAGGTCAGCGTACTCTTGGAAAACATGCACCCAGTTTCCCCCAGGTAACTCACCACCAGTTGCTACGGCCAAGGCTGTTTCTTTGTTCTTGGCCACCTCTTCAATAAATTTGACTAAGAACGCTGCATCCTCCACCGTCCGGTTGGGAAATCCTAGAATGCTGCTGGCCATGGATTTTTCCAATTCGAGCCGGGACAAATGCTCCTGTAATGCTTTGTAATCCGAACGAAACTGCCACACCTCTGATCGAACGAACGTAATTATGCGTATCTTGCCTGCACGCTGCAGTCGGTAGGCCGTACGATATTCTTGCTGAGTTATACTGATCTGATTGCCCTTGTCGTACCATCCCCCAACCCTATTGCCGATCAATAGTAGAAAATAATCCGCCTGCTCAATCGCGCTCAGACACGCATCGTACGAATGTCTATCAAGGGGCTTTTGAAAGTCGTTATATTCCGATGCAAGCACCCGACAGCCCCGCGCCTCCAAGGTGTGCTTGATGGCACCCCTTAAGTCCCGAAAGTCAAAAATCGTCGAAGACAGAAAAAAAGTGGGGCGCTTCATTCTTTCACTCTTAGGTAGCGAATGGCAGATTGCGCAACGAGTTGTGAGTTCAATATAATGATGTTGGTTACTCACGTCCCATAAAATAACTCGCATCATCCTTACCAAGAGACATAGCTGCAGGGGATTGGATGGACTGGTTCACCTTAGCCGAGATCACTGCTGACCCAATCAAAGCGTTGCTGTCCGACAGGTTCCTCTCTCAAGCATCGAACAGCAGCGAAGTGCGTCAGCGGATCGATATTCGGAAAATTGTCTCCCATGAGAAAGAGAGACGCCAGATTGAACGGGCCCTCGGTGAGATCACAGACGAGGTGGTTAGCGCCATAGACCAAAGTCTTTCTCAGTATGGCAGCGAGCAAGCGTCGGAGGTCGAACAGCTTTGCAAGCTTGTACGAGGCTTTTTTGAATTCCACTGCGATTTAAACTTAATCCTAGATAAGAGTTACGACGCGGATGCGATATTTACTGCCGCAGCCGAACCTTACCTTAAAAAATGCGGCGAACGCCTTTCTGATAGCCAGCTCATCAACCTTCAAAGAGCTTTACGCGACGCGTTGCAGGTTCTGATCAGTGCTATGATGCAATTGCCGGTCTTCGATGCTCAGAGGAGGGCGTGGAGCGTCGAAACGCTTAACGATTTGGCCGCCTCAATGGCCCAGCTAAAATCGATGGTCATGTCTATTTCGCAAGCCTCATCATCTCCATCCGAAAAAGATTTCGAAGGTACAGAGCGGAGGTACCGTGCAGCCCTAGCTCGTTCGGTGGATAGCCTTGATCTTCTTGGCGTGGATATTCCAGCCTATTTGAGACGATCTCCATTGCAAGTCGGTTACACCTCAGTATCGCTCTCCGATCAAGCAGGTGGCGATGACGAGGCCTATCCAAGCGTCGAAGGATTGTTCGAACGCTTTCTAGACTCCTCGAATTACGTCTTGTTGATTCGGGGAGATGCAGGCTCTGGAAAAACTACAATTTGTAGGTGGTTAGCTTTACAGCTAGCACTTGGGCAGAAGATCGTTTCTGCAGGAAAAAGTGATAGATTTGGTACTCCTTACAGGAAATTTGATCCGGATCCTCGCTGGGCAAATTTGGTCCCCCTCTTGGTTTCGCTGCGCGACTGCCAAGGCATACCGGAATTGGAAGACTTAGCTTCTGGTGTTCCTGGGTTTCGCGCCGGCGCCCAATGGGTTGAAGAACTCCTGAAGTTGAGACGAGCAATTCTGATTCTGGATGGCATCGACGAGACAGAGCGAGAAGGACGAGACACGCTTGCGCTCTGGATCGCCCAGCTCCGCGATAAGTACCCATATCTCAAAGTAATTATAACTAGCCGGCCAACCGCAATTGAGCGTCCATGGACAAGATTGGGCCAATATTGGGACGTCACCGTTAATTCACTGAACGCCGCACAGCAGGAGGCGCTAGTAGCATTGTGGTTCATTTCTGCTCGGCAGCAATTGTTCAAAATGGGCTTGGAATGGCGCAACCTTTCTGCAGTCGAAGCCTCTTTGCGACGAGAGATGAACCGAACGAAAGCGCTGTCGCGCCTCGCGGTGAATCCACTCCTTTGCGCAGCAATTTGCGCGCTGGCAGTCCAACGTGGCGGAATCGTACCCGATAATGCAAGAGAAGTATGTGCCGCCCTTATAGAGGCGTTGCTGCACCGTCGACAAAGCGAGAAGGACGTCGGGAATCCCACTGCTAGGGGTGCAAAGGCACTCTCGCTTCAGCACAAGCTAATCGTGTTTCAGGACTTGGCTCAAGGAATGATGTCGCGCGGTCAGTCAGCGATGGCAACTCAGGACGCTGTCCAAGTGCTCATTTCTTCCTCCGGGAACCAATTAAAACAGCCGCTCGATCTTGCCCTGGCCGAAGACCTGCTTGAGAGTTCCGGTTTGACACGCGAATCGCGACCGGGGCAATTGGAATTCTGCCACAATGCGATCAAGGAGCTCCTAGCGGCAGACGCTTTTGTTGAAAAGGATCAAGTCCCCGCCCTATTGAATCACATCGGTGATGCCGATTGGTATCCGGTACTTAGATTCGCCGCCTCTTCACGTCAATTGACTGCTACAAACTTGGTGGTCGATGCACTTTTGAAGGCGGTGCGAACAGCCAAAGGACGAGACCGACGTTCGCTGTCGTATCTTGCCCTCACGGCAGCTGCCGGTGCACCTCGGATTAGAGGTGATACCTGGAACACCATATTTACTCTCGCTCTGGACATGCTTCCGCCAGCGAACTTCGAAGAGGCGGAGGCGGTATCGGTTGCAGGGGACACTGTCGCGAAAAAGTTAGCGTGGAATAAAAGACAGAGTGCTGAAGTCGCGGCCGCATCTATTCGCACTCTCGCCCTTATTGGCACCGACGTCGCCAGCGAAATTTTGTTGAGCTATGTGCATGACACTAGACCAGCTGTACGGCGTGAGCTTATGGAGTCAATCAATCCCCTGCTAATTCCCGAGTATCGTCGACTAGCGTTGTCAGCCAATGGATTACCTCGCGAGATCGGCATCCGCGTATGCGACCTCCGCCCCCTGGTAAAGGAGAAAACCGCAGCTATTCTCAATCTCTCGGGAAGCGCCCTATCTTCGCTTGATGGCCTTGAACAGCTTTCGAGCCTTACAACAGTAAAGATCGGAAACACTCGGGTCGTAGACTTAGAACCGCTTAAAACATGTAGGAAAATCGAGTGCCTGGATCTGAGCTTTACGTTCGTAGAGAGCATTGAGCCGCTCCGGTACTTGGTAAATCTTCGCCAACTCGATCTCGACTATACTCGCATTGAATCTGCCGAAGCCATTAATGCTTTGCCCAAATTAGAGCTGATATCGATGCGTCGCGTGCCCGCAGCAAGCACATTTAAACCGCGTGGGAACCAAACCCTATACGTAGATTGATGCTTCGTACCGACCGACGGTGCGAACTCAACATGTCCGCCTTAAAGCCGTGAGTTTTCTACTACCCGCGATGACGCTTTGCGTGCGTCGAATTCTGCGATGTTTTTCTGCCTTCTGGCTTCTTGGGCTTGGATCATTTGCTTGGCCTTAACGCGCGTTTCCTCGTCAATCTGGTCAACTTGCGATATCTTCTGGTCGAGCGCGCGGAGCCCAGCATTAGCATTCTCGAACGAGAAGTCATGAAGACGTCCCCGGCCCACCATGAAATTGAAAAGCGAAATCGACTTGGGGCCAATCAAGTCCTTCGTTCGCACACGTTTGAAAAGCCAAAGCAGAAGATCGGCAACTTGGATCCCCGCACTTGCTTCAGAACTCGATATTATCAGATCGCTGCCAAAGACTTTTCGCAAGATCCTTGGTTCCTCGCCGGGCCATTCCAAAACCTCGCCGCTAGCATGCGTGAGCATGTCGTGGACGAATTGGAAATTCTGCTCAAATTGGCTTTGTCGATCGTGCTTGATCCGCTTGACGGGGCGGCCCAGCCGTTCTGACCAGTCTTCGATACCATCCAAAAGATTGATGAAACCTACGACATTGGGCAGATGCGTGTAGCGGGCCACCTTGTCATTTGAGTGAATGGTCAGCTCGTCCGGGTTGGCGATCGCCCAATCCAAGGCATCGCCAAAGATTTCTCTGGAACGGGCGTCGGGCAGGTTGGATAGGCGGCCCCGGAGGATCCGGCAGGCTTCAACAAATCTCTTCAGGCCTTCATCCTGCCTTTTTGCCATCAGCGCAGACCAAAACAGATCAGCTAGCGGTTGATCCACAAGGGCCACGGTCTTGAAGACGAGCAACAGCCGCATATACCGAAGGCTATAGGCATGCCACGGGACGGCGAGATTTTCGCCGCAGTCGAAAACATAGTCGACGATTTTCGTTACAAGAAGATATCTTTTCTCAATTCTTGAAAACGCAAATCTAGCATCGGCCGATCGCAGGAGTTTACGCACCTCATCGGCGATGTCTTCGATCCTCTGGACCCCGAGCTGATTGGCATGGAGTGATGTAGCTCCAATACCGGCTGCAATCCGCTTTAGGTGCGCGCCGTGGACAACATCGAAATCGGCACGCGTAATCAGCGCAGCTGTCACGAAGTCGGGCTGAGCCCTGTCAAACAGGTTTTCGCCAGTGTTCCCCGTCTCATCCACATACGCGAACATGTCATTGCCCCGGCAAGTTAGGCTATGTTAGTTCCAAAACTATCGCCGCAACAGACTTGTCGCGGGCAACATCTGTCGCTGCTGGACGGTGGCTGGCGAATTTTGGACCACAATACTTGGGGTCATCGGTGACGACGGGAAGGGATTGATTGGAACGTGTCTCTTCCGACGCAGTCCTAGTCTTAGCACGCGATCTACACCGATCTACCGGTTAAAGGGCACGATAGTACTCTTATTCCGGAAGATCTTTGGGATAGTAGAGGCGCCAATGTGCAGAATATGCCGGGTTCGGCATGGCATTGGCGAGATAGAAGTCGTGCTGGATCGTTTTAGGCCGAAATTTATTGCACGCGGCCTTGCTATAGCCGGTCCTCTCCATCAAGAACCCGATCGCCTGATGATAAGGATACTTATGGTCGAGCTTGTTTAGCATGGCGGCGAGCTTATCTGGTGAAACCCGGTCTTTAGCGCGGCGATAAGCTTGAGCGACTACGGCGGGTCCGCCGGCATAGGCAGGCCGCACAACAGCATCTATCAGCGAACGCTCCAGACTAGTTACAGAAAGCATCTCTCCTGAGGCATGAGATATTTTTTCGACACCGAGTTGTTTGGTATTTTTTCCGGCGATTTGAAAAACGCGCGACCCCAGGACCGTGTAGATCATTTTGGATTGGCGTGGCTGGGCTTTGAAAGCATTGTCGAGGGCAGCCTGGGTCAGTGCGCCCCCGGGCTGCTTTTTCTCGCTTTGCTCGATGTTCAGGTACAGCGTCGTTTCGTCCGCCTCCGCCAGTTCGTGAAGGACGAGGGCTGTACCGTGGCTGAAATACGCCCGTGGTGATAACGTTAGCGCCAACTCTTGAGTGGACACCTTGCCAAAGACATAGCGAGTGGTGCTTCGTCCATATTCCTCGGCTGTCAGGTCATGAGCAGTGAGTTCATGCTTGTCTAGCAGGAAAGCTAAAAAGCGATTGGTAGTGGTGCTTTGCGGCAGCCTCCAGACCCGGTGGTAGCGATGGAGCAGATCCGCGACATCGCGATGGGTATAAATTCGGCGACCTTCCTTCGCTAGGGCAGCTTGGATCTCTTTGCGGGCATGGACGAGGGCGCTGGTGCGGGGCATTTGGGGTAGTAGCCAGTATAAAGGTATATATACCATTATACTGGCTTATCAGTGTTTCCGCGCATGGTTATGAAAGGCATGCTGAGGTGGAAATGCGGGTATATATACCTGCATTCCCACCTCATAAGAGAAATCGCGTATTCGAAGTTGGATTTGTCCGAAATATGTATACATATATCGGACAAAGGAGGCACCCATGCGCGGCCCAGCCCAAGACCTAAGCACCCGTATCTTAAGGAAAATGTGGCGGACGGAACCGCAGAGGGTTTGGACGCAGGCCGATTTCTCAAAACTGGGATCGCGGGATGCCATCGACAAAGCCCTCCAGCGCCTGACAACCGCAGGTCAAATTCGCCGAATTGATCGCGGCCTCTATGACCAGAATCGTATCCATCCGGTCACTAGGAAATCGGTCCCTGCAGACTACAGACAGGTGATTGAGGCCATCGCCCGGCGCGACCAAACGCGGATGTTGGTGGATGGAATGACCGCGGCCAATGATCTCGGCTTAAGCGACGCTGTTCCCGGTCGGGTCATCGTGCACAGTGATGCTCGCCTCAAACCCCTCAACTTGGGAAATCTGACCATCACGTTTCGCCCGACGTCCGCGAGCAAGCTTTATTGGGCAGGCCGACCTGCCATGCGGCTCGTCCAGGCCCTCTATTGGTTAAAACCCAAGCTGGAAGATTCCGGCGAGCGCGCGCGCATTGCCAAACGTGTCAAGCATCAGCTGTGCGCTCTCCGAACCGGCGCCACGCTCCGGAAGGATCTGCTGAAAGGCCTTCCCTCGCTGCCAGCCTGGATGCAGGATTTTCTGCGTCCTCTCTTGCGTCCGGAGGCGCGCCCCGAGCCGTCAAGGCAGGGACGAGACACACCCGCAACATGAATCCGTACTTTCAGAATATCCTCGCGCTTAGCGATGCAGACCGCCGAGATCTGTTCCTAACTACTTCCTCCCGCCTCGGCACGACTATCCAAAACGTCGAAAAAGACTTCTGGGTTAGCTGGACGCTCGACGCGTTGTTTCATCGCCTGAAGCCAGGCGGCCCCCGCCTTCTGTTCAAGGGCGGCACGTCCTTATCGAAGGGCTATGGGCTAATCTCGCGATTCTCTGAAGATATCGACGTAACGGTCTTCCGTGAGGATATCGGCGTACCGGCAACGGTCGAGGAGTTGGGAAAGCTCGGGCGCCGGCCTCGCCAAGCTAAGCTAGATGCAATTCGAGAAGCCTGCCGAAATTATATCAATGGCGATTTGCGCGCCGAGCTGGAGACCATCGGAAAAGCGGCCATGCAGGCGGCAGGCAAGTCGCCCCAAGGCTTTCAAGTCAGCCCCGATCCCGATAACGATGACGGCCAGAACTTGCTCATCCATTACGCCAGCGTCGTAGATGCTGACCCTTATATCGCACCGTCCGTCAAGATCGAGTCAGGCGCCAAATCCGCGTTGGATCCGCATGAGAAGAAGAACATCGCGCCGTATATCGCTGACGACATTCCTGAGCCATCATCGCTTATGGTTCCTGACATCCTGACGATCGACCCGGAACGCACATTTCTGGACAAGATCTTGATCCTGCACGGCATGACACACTATTTCACGGCCAAAGGCGTGCTTCGCGGCCATGGCCGGATGTCGCGCCACTACTACGACATCCACCAGATGATGACTGCCCCCGGTGGGCCCAAGGCATGCGGCGATGACGCGTTGATTGAGGACTGTGTACGCCACGCCAAAATGTTCTTCTACCGTGCCAACACCGGTCTTGACGTGGCCGGCCGTGGCACCTTCCAGCTTCGCCCCTCTTCAGACATGCTGAAACTGTTGGAGCAGGATTATACTGCGATGGCGACCATGATATTTGGAAACAAGCCAACTTTCAGGGATGTGATCACTGCGGTTGGTACAGCAGAAGATATACTTAATGGGGCATAGCCGCTAACTGATCTTCCAACCGATAAGAAGACTGCCATGGTCAAACGTGCGACGCGAAATTCCAGTCCGCTATTCCAGAGGGTATTGCACCAGGCGGAAGTTCAGCTACTGAACGAGGCGGAGAAGGCGGAAAATTATGCCCACAACGGTTTGCGCGGCAATCACCGCGCCACCGCCCTAGGCCAATTTCTGACTAACCACCTGCCGAACACCTTCAAAGTCGCGAAAGGTCAGGCCCGGGATTACAAGGACAACGTTACAGGCGAGCTTGATCTGTTGATATATGATCAATTGATGGCCGCGCCGATACAGTCTGACGCCGAAACACTGATTGTTCCAGCGGAAGCCCTCTATGCGGTAATCGAAGTCAAATCCATCTTGACCAAAGATGAGATTGAGACCTGTTTTACCAGGGCTGAAAAAGTGCGCAGCCTAAAGCCCTTCAAGAAACCTATAATAGCAGCGCCTACCAATGGTCAGGCTGAGGACGATCGGCAGCGATGCCCATATTTCCTCTTTGCCTATAAATCCAACCTCGGTGCCGATAACTGGGCCAGCAAAGAATATCAGCGTCTTGTTAATAGCGCGGAAGAAAAAAAGGGCTCCTCTAGACTTCCTGGACATGGTCGTCGTGCTGGATAGGGGCATCGTCCGACCACAAGCGGGAACGGCCCTGCTCAACGAAGATTCGTCCGGATTATTTTTGGAATTCTATATCCAGATCATAAATTATCTGACGCGCGAGCGCTCGCGCCGGCCTCCCATAGATTGGATGGCCTACTCGCGCCGGAACACCTGGACAAAATTGCCAGTGCGCTAGCCTTTATAGCGATTCGGGCCTTAATTGGAGCCAGTGATGCTCGGGGGCGACAACGAGCCGACATGGCCAAAACGGCATTTGAGCCGTCAAGTCTAGAGAAACCAATGGAGAATCCTTTAGACCAACTAGGCCCGTTGGTTCTGCCCAAAATCTAGCAATGCCCGAGCGACAACATGCCATCGAGATGTATGCACCTTCCAAAATGGCAAATTAGCGCGCCATGAAGTTACCATGCATGGCTTGCTGCCAAACATGCGCATAGACATTCTCCGCGACGAGGTGCTTCTCTTCGGGTGTAAAAGGCGGCGAGGGCAACTTTACAAAGACTTCGTCCAATATGAAGACCTCTACGTCACCCTTGGTCTGCTCCTTCTCCCAGAAGTGGTCAAGTTCAGCTAGCCGATCCTTAATTGAAGCGAGCATTTCACGGCTTGCCTGCTTAACGCGCTCGCGATCTGGTCCGCTGAGGTCATTCCTCTTTAGCAGATCGAACATCGCGAGTTCGTCGTCGGAAAGACCTTCACGGGCCGCGCGTGTCTGCTCGTCGTCGAGGCTGGCCACCAGCTCTACAAGGCGACGGAAGGTTTCCTCGATGGTCGCGCGGTCCTTCTCGCGATTATAGTCGGCGACGATCTCTTCATATTTGCGCTGGTAATCCATGCGCGTCGGGTTACGCGCCAGCATTTCAGCGAGCTTGCGCTCCACAATCTCGCGAATATCTTGAACCGCAGTGGCTTTCCGCTTGACCTTCTTTGCAAATTCTTCCCGAAGCCTTTCCAGGTCAACCTGGCTGAGGTCGAACGTCAGTCCTTCCGCCTGGTCCTGGCCGGGTGCCTGCGTCCGGATCGCTTGGTTTATGATCCGGTGCAACTCCTTGAGCAATTCCGTCACGTCGGCCGTATCGCGTCGCTCCGTGAGCTTCTTGTATATTGCCTCGATGTTATCGTGCCGCTCGGCATAGGCGAATGCGGTCGGCTCCATCAGCAGCGCCTTGAACCTGACGAACACCTGCCGTGCCAAGATTTCGAATCGCCGTTTGGCTTCGTCGCTCGAATAAACGGCGTTCACGGCGTCGGCGAGACCCTTAATCCGGGCAAAGCCTTTGGCGCCAACAAGCGAGACAGCGTCAAAGCCAAGGCCTCGCAAATGCGCCTCGGTCGCCTCAACCGCTTCGAGCAACGCCTGCACCCGTTCTTCGATTGGGGCTATGATGTCATCTTCGCCCGCCTCGTCGTCTCCTAGAGCATATTGGGCAAGCGCCTCCCGCAGGCTCTTTAACATGCCGTTGTAGTCGACGATTAGACCAAAATCCTTGCCGGGATAGACACGATTGGCCCGCGCAATAGCCTGCATAAGCGTATGAGCCTTCATTGGCTTGTCGACATAAAGGGTTGAAAGACTTTCCACATCAAAACCGGTCAGCCACATCGCGCAGACGATGGCTATACGGAAAGGATGTTTCGGATCCTTGAATGCCTCTTCAACGTCGACCCTCTTGCCATCGGCGGTCTCGAAGCCCTGCTTCATCAATGCACGGTGAGGGATGATATCGAAATCCCATTTCTTGAAGTCGGCGACCTCGTTCTGGGCCTCGCTAATGATGATCTCGATAATCGTCTCGTCTAGCCAATCCGCTTGTGCGTTCAGCTTGGCGGCTGTTTCTAGAAGGGCGTTGCGGGTATCACCTTCAGCAGTTGCCGCTTCCATTCGCTTCGCCTCACTCGCCAAGCGCACCTCGGCAGCTTTCGCCCTCCAGAGCGGCATAATTCGTTGGTGCATGCGGGCGGAGGTGATCTTGTCGATACAGACAACCATTGCCTTGCCCGACTCCCACCGAGTGGCGCAATGCTTCACAAAATCGGCAGCAATCTTGTCTAGACGTTCGTCAGCCGTGACGATCTCATAGTCCTTGCCAAGCAGCTTATCCAGCAGCGCTGACTCGTCCGCGTCTAGCTCGGCCTCCTCGATCTTTTCCGCAATACGGTTGTTGAGATCGAGCCGCGCCACGCCGAGCTTCTCGCCCCGGTTCTCGTAGACCAGCTTGACGGTGGCGCCGTCCTGCTCCGAGCGCTTGAAGTCGTAGCGCGAGACATAGTCGCCGAAAATGCGCTTCGTGATCTCGTCCTGTTTGAATAGCGGAGTTCCGGTAAAGCCAATGAACGCCGCGTTCGGCAAGGCGAGCCGCATATTGCGCGCCAAGCGGCCTGATTGCGTGCGGTGGGCCTCATCAGAAATCACGATGATGTCGTCCCGTTCGCTGTATGGATGCTTCGGGTCGATATCTTTGTTGAATTTGTGAATCAGGCTGAAGACATATGGGTGGTTTTCCGCTAGAAGCCGCTCCAGTTCGCTTCCCGTTCCGGCGCGGGGCGTTTCCTTTCCCGTGATACTGCTGCCGGCAAAGGTCTTGTAAATTTGATCGTCGAGATCATGGCGGTCGGTCATCAAGAGGAAAGTAAAATTTCCGGGCACTTTCCGGCGCACCTTCTCGGTGAAGAAAGCCATGGAATAGGACTTGCCGCTCCCTTGCGTATGCCAGAAGACGCCGAGCCGGCCGAGATCGGCGTGCGCCCGCTCTACGATATTCACCGGACCTTCTGGGACGAAGGAAGGAAGCGCTGCTCCGTCCTGCGGAAGCGCGGAAAGCCTTTTCGTGTCAGCGACAACCCGCTTTTCTAGTGGCAATTCGATGACGCGATGCGCAAGTCGCTTGTCTGGTGGAAACTTGCGTTTTAGTTCTTCCTGATAATTGACGGATGCAAGAGCGCGGTTGACGCCCAGAACTTGATGGTTGCGCGCGACCACCTTGCGTGTGGCGCCGGGCTTGCTTTCATCAAACAGAATAAAGTTCTCAACGATATCGAGAAGGTTCTTATGCGCGAGCATACCGTCGAGCAGCGCTTCGGCATCCAGCTTTCCCTTATCGGTTTCGTCGAGACGCTTCCACTCGTAGAAGTGCTCCCATTCGCTGGTAATCGAACCGTATCGGGCTCGGTCACCATTCGAAACGACGAGAAAGGCATTGTGATGAAAAGCGTGAGCGATGACGTTTTCGTCCTTATAGTCGCGCAAATTTCCGTCGAAGCCAGCGCGGATATTCTTGTAAACCGCCTTCAACTCGATAAAGACGAGGGGCAGGCCGTTAACGAAACAGACAAGATCGGCGCGTCTGTTATAATGCGGCGTGCGCAGGCCGGTGAGCTGCAATTCCCGCACGGCGAGGAAGCGATTCGATCCGGCATTGTTGTCGAAGTCAATGACGCGCGCCCGGGCGTTACGGAGATGGCCCACAGAATCGCGATAGGAAACTGGGACGCCGCCTCGGATCATCCGGTGGAAATCCTGATTTTGCTGCACCATTGAGCGGCTGAAATCGTGAACGGTGAGCGATCGGACAGCGTCATCGACGGCGGAGGCCGGCAGATCCGGGTTGAGGCGCTGAAGCGCCGCCCGAAGATCTCGGGTCAACACTGCTTCGGTGGTATCCTTGCGCCCCAGTGTCCCATCCGGACCGAAGCTCTCCTCCTTCCAGGCGAAGACACTATGCCAACCCAACGCTTGTTCGAGGTGGTCCGCGAAGGTCTTCTGGACCAGGCGGTCCTCGCTGTTCACAGCAGTTAGCGCCATATCATGAAGCCCTTGCGCATTTTCTCATACTGCGAGTTCACCGGTCATTAATCGAGGTAGGAGTGTGTCGCGGCTCTCGTTGAGCAACTCATTCTGAGCTGCTAGCACCGCTTGTTGCCGGATTAAGCAATCCGCGGCCTCAAAGAAAAGCCGCCTAAGTGAAAAAGGCGGCAGTCTAATTCGATAACCATTCATGAACGCTTCGAAATTGAAGTTCTTCAGCGAACTGGCACTCTCCTTCTGATAAACCAGAATTTCGCCGCGGTCTCGATGAACGCGCACATGATAGTAAAAGAAGACCGCGTCGGCCTCGGACCGGAACGAGAATTTTTTGCAGAAAGAAGCACATATGATTGCCTTGTCGAATTGCCTTATGCGTTCGGGAGTCAATATGAGGGTGCGAGCAATGGGCTGTGTCGAGCTACCTCCGGAGACTTCAAATATCACGTCATATGGCCGTAAGACCCTTGAGCTGAGGGCCGCCAAGTTATGAAAGCGTAGGCCCACCGTAGAAATATCGCCCTTTTCTACTAACGGCATGTCCGTTCCACGGATCACAAATGCTGGTTCTGAATCTTTTCCTTTGGGCTCGTCCTGTCCCCATCCCCCCCCAATATGCTGGGCAATAAATTCTTTCGGCGGCACGCTTTCCCATCCATCGGGCAGGCCATCGATAATCTTGACGTGCTCATGGGCGGGAAAACGAAAGTGGACAAACCACTCTCGGTACAACATTCGAGCTGCGTCCTCCAAAAGCGCTATTCGCCGCTGATTGTTTTCGATAAGATCATCGTAGGTGGAGATAATCTTAGCAGCTTTTTTTTGCGTCTCTTTTTCGGGCAGCTTGCCTACTTTGAGCCTCCTGATATCGCGCATGTTAACATGGCCGGCGGTAGCGCCTGTCTCGCCGGCAAGTAACGCGCCTTGCTGCTTAGGGGCGAGCAGAAAGTAACACAAAAAGTCGGGATCAACCTTGGTCTGATCGGGTCTTAGATGAACGGTCCTTTGACCCAAGCATACTGTTTGACCCTCCTTGATTATTGCGACATTTCCCGCAGGGGCTTCCCGCGCCATAATCAGGTCGCCCGGCAGCGGCGTCGCCCTTCGTGTCCACTCGTCGTATACGGCTTCTGAGACCCGATTTACTCCAGCAAGAAGCAATCTCCCGCGGCCCACGTTCGGCGTGCGGATGGACGGATATCCCTCTTCTTGAATCGGCGCCGTCTTGTGTAAACAATCTACGATAAATTCGCATACGTCATCGAGCGTCTGATTATCTTCCTGCGTCATACGCCCAGTTCCTCGAAATTCTTTGCCACTTGGGCGGCGAGTTGGACAGCCTCCTCGTTCAGTCCCCTTAGGTCGATATGAATTGCGCGCAATGCCTCTTCAAAATCAAAAGCTTCGTCCTCCTCCCTTGGAGCTATACCGACGTAGCGCGCCGGACTTAAGCTCCAGTCGTGCTCTTGGATAGATGCACGATTTACTCTCCTTACAAGCCCATCAACGTCGCGCAGCTCGGCGTCGGGAAAGCGATCTTGCAACCAGTCGGCCTGTTTCACGAAATACCGCGCGAGCCGCAGGTTTTCCGCGACGGCACTTCGCGCATCGTGCACAGCTTTTTGCGCGCGGTTTATCTCCGCATTGTCCCAGGACTCAGCGTCGCGCGCGCCGAGCTCCTTTACGGCGATATCAACAACCCGTCCGGCTAGCTTGACGCTAAGGTCGATCTGTCTGGTCAAATCCCGACACTTATCCGCCAGCGGATGTAACGCGGTGCGCGCTGCATTCAATCCGGTAACGTCGCGAGCTGCGCCTGCCCAAGCCTTCGCCTGAAAAACTGCCTCTTTGTTAAATGCCTCTATGTCCGCAGCCAGAGTTAGGCGCTCTTTGCTGAGATCTCCCCAAGACTCGGCCAGGGGATCGTTCTCGCGCTCCACATCTGCAAACGGCTGCTGGAGATTTGCGCACTTGGATAGATCTGATTCAAATCTTTTCAGAGGCTCGTACGCTGCGGCACTCAAGGCGATCGCCCGCGAGAGATAGCTCTCCACTAGCTTCAAGAAACGTGCTTTTTGTCCGCGGTGCAGCCAAATGATCGCAGCAATGTTTTTCTGCTGCTCGGGACTAAAATCGTAAATCGCGCGAGATACTTTGCGGTAGATATTGCGCGCATCAAGCATCAGCACATGGTCACGACGGGCGGGGTCCTTCTCCTTTGCCCGGTCGAAAAACCAGAGCTGACAGGGCACGGTACGCGTGTAGAAGAAATTGCCCCGTATATCGATCATCACGTCGACGGCACCGGTCTCGACAAGCTTCTGCCGCACAGTCGCTTCGTCGCGGCCCGCACTTGATGCCTGGGAGGACATGACCACGCCTGCCCGGCCTTTGTCGTTCAGATAGCTGTAAAAGTACGAGAGCCACAGGTAATTTGCATTCGAGACCTTCTTGGCTTTGTTCACGCCCGGCAGGCCGAAGGGCAGGCGCTTGTCACCTTTGATCTTGTCCGCGTCCACCTCGTCTACGTTGAAGGGCGGATTGGCCATGACGAAATCGCATTTGCCGACCAGCTCATGCGGATCCTTGTAATAGGTGATAGCCTCGTTCCCAGCCCGGATCGTTCCCTGCAGTCCGTGGACCGCGAGGTTGATCTGCGCTAACCGCGCGGTTGTCTCGTTCTTTTCGTGGCCATAGAAGGTTACACGCTTCATCGTGTCCTGGCCGGCGTCCTCGATGAAATGACTGGACTGGACAAACATGCCACCAGAGCCACAGGCAGGATCGAGGATAATCCCGTGATCTGGTTCGATCACGTTGACGATGGTTTGGACGATCGAAGGAGGAGTAAAAAACTCGCCATTGTCATGCGCCCCCTGTTTCGAAAACTCGGCGAGGAAGTATTCGTATATGCGTCCAAATACGTCGCCTGACGCGGCGCGCAGCCCCTCTGAGTCGAAGGTGCGCATCATGTTTTCAAGGACACTGCCTTCGAAGCGCCCGTAGTCCTTGGGTAATTGACCCGCCAGCGGAGGAAAGGCCGCTTCGATCGCTTCCATGGCAGCGGTCAGTGCTGCCCCGAGATTTCCATCTTTGGGTGTCTCAAGGATGACGTCGAAGCGAGCCGGTTCCGGCAGATTCAAAGCGCGCCGGCGGGTAAAATCTGCCTCGACTAGCGGTCGGTCTGGCATCTTTCCCGCCTTCTTATCTGCCTCGATGGCGGCCTGAGCGGTGTAAAACCGGTTTGTCGCGTGGCGGAGGAAAATCAGGCCCATGATGGGCAGGAAGTATTCGTTGGACGCCAGGTTCGAATTTGCTCGGAGGTTGTCGGCAATCTTCCAGAGGCCTGCTTCGAACTTTCCGAGGTCCTGCAAATGGTCAGCAATCATTCTCGTTTTGCTTCTTCTTGATCTTTGGATGGTGCATTGGCTGCCAACTCGCAGATTGACCGATTGTCACCTGCAATGACGGCCCTTCTGGACTTTTTGCGTGGCGCAAGGCGGGCGCCGACGCTCGCTGATATCCCCTTTTGAACCCGTGACTGGTAACCCCCAGCAAGGACCCTAAGCCTGCTTTCTCTGCTCCTCAACCCCGAGAAGAACTGGTCCGCCAGCCCGAAATGGTTGGGTCTGGACTCCGATACCCTTCATTGGGCGATCCGGACTCAGGGTCCCCCAAAAAAAAGATTTTCCAATTTCGCGGCGAAATACACGGTGCTGGGCATCGGTCCGGGCCCTTAATCTTCTAGACTTTTGTACCCCCCTCGGGTCACCCCTATGAAGCCGCTCAAGCCTGGTTTCAGGTATTTGTTGTCAGCCGTGCGCCGCCTTTCAGTCAATGGGGCTGTTGGTCGGTTAATCCACTAGCGCTGACTGCGAGAATGTCCTTCTTTCGGTGATAGGACGCGCGAGACGCCGCATTGTGGCAAGGCCTGCAATAACGATTATTTGTGATAGGCGGGTGGTTCAAACACTTGCTGCAGAGCGCGCCGCGGTGATGAACCCGCTTGCGGCGGCCGTTGCGCCGCATCTCGACTTGCGCTGCGATTTTGTCACTTACTGTTTTTTGTGAAACGTCATTCATTGGCAAGCAGCCCTTCGCATTGCTCCAGCCTGGATTTATCCCGCTTGACGAGTTCAAGGCAGCGTCCCCGTAGTTCGGCAGAGGCTGGAAAGAAGGGGCTAGACTGCCGATGTTCTTTGATGGCTTCCTGCATGTGAGCAGCGGAAAATTCTCCTAAGTCCTCGATATAGTCCTCGAACAGCATTTGCCATTCCTGCCGGCTGCGTTCTTTCGAGCGGTGATTGGCAAGCCTGGCCAGGAGCGCGATCAACATCTTCCTATCACCGGGAGCCAGCCACTCAGACAACATCACAGCAGTTTGCTCCAAAGCATCCCTTTGCCCATCCGTCAGCGGCGGATATTTGGGCTTGACCAGGCGGTAACCCCGGTAAGGGCAGTCCTCCATCCGAAGCGGGACGCGTTCAGCCAGAAGCTGCAGCCCGAGCGCCGGCAAGGACGGCGCTATATCCCGTAGGCTCCGAATTGCTATTTCGGTCGTCATATTTGCCTTCCATGAGTTTCGTGAACGAGGCTTGTTGGATAAAAAAATCGAAATCGGGCGCCCATTTTTCATGGCCATTCCTTCGGCCCGTGGTGCCACGAAGGAAGGAAGATGCGCGGGCTTTGGCCATCGCGTTCTGCCAGCCAGCAATGCCCCCGCACTCGGCTAAGCGCTGAGTGAGCTTCGACTTCCTGGCGTTCGTGAGACGCTGGACTTCCGGCCAGCCCACTTCTTGAGCGATCCGATTGTAGATTTCGCAGGCGCGGGTCAATTCGTCTGCGCCGGCGGACCTTGCAATGATCCCTTCCTCTTCCCCTTCCTGATCCTTTCCCTTCCCTTCCCTATCCAATGAGGAGTGGTCCTGGAGAGGTCGCGAGACCTCGGGAGCGTTCTCGGACGTTTCGGGAGATCTGTCATGGCTTGGGGGCGCCGGAAGCCTAGATTTCGTCGGCTTATCGATGCGCTGGTGGGACTTCCACTTCACTATCTCAAGATAACTATTACCGTCAGCCCGATAGAGGCTCACGCAACCTTGGCGCTCAAGTTCCGCCATCCACTCGGGAAGACGGATTGGCGCATCGTCGTCATAGGGGAACAGATGACTCGCGAGCATCCGCGAGGCTGCGCGTGTCCTACCCTCGTCATCAACAATCGTGAAAAGCAGGATGAAAAGGAGTCGGGCCTCTCGCGTGACGCGGCCCATGCTTTCGGACTGGCAGAATTCCGGCTTAATGGTGCGGATGCGGCCCATCTAGGCGGCCCTCCGTCGATTAACCGGCGCGTCGATCGAACTAAGCAGCGTCTGGCAGGGACGGACTGGTTCGTTGCACTGCCCGCTATTAGGTCTGCTCTTCATCGCCCGACCTGCAATTCCACTCGCTGGTCGAGCGCAGCTTGCGCTCATTCACCCAGGCTTCGAGATCGCAGGTGTCATAGACCACCACGCGAGAGCCCAATTTCGCGAAGGGCGGGCCATCCCCGCGCAGGCGCATTTTTGCCAAGGTTGAAGTGGCCAACCCGAGATGGGCGGCGGCCTCTTTCGGCCTAAATTTCTTAGAAGGAACATCCATTGAGCTCTCCGGTTGGCGGTACGGTCCGCGCAATGTTCGGAGAGAGATGGAAATGGGTCAGGGGTGAATCCCGGAATCGATCTTTCACCCTTGACATCAGCTTTACGGCAATCCGTGCTTTCGGCGAGTCGCCAGGCTAAGCATCATAAACCGCCCATGATTGGCCGGGTTCTCGTTTGACTTACGGACGAGCTTAAAGCTCGACCTGATTGTTTCCGGACTACCATATGCTGGCGTGCCTACCAGGGTTTCGGCCGCTTCACGGAAAACATCCTCGCTCTTGCCAGGATCATGCGGAGCCAGCTGTTCCAGCTTGCGACGCGCTTCCTCCGACAATCCTGGCGCCTTCAACTCGTCCTGATAATCCTTCCAGCGCGTGGATCGGTATTCGCGCACTTCGTTGACCGCGTCGAACCGGTAAAAATGGATTAGATCTCGCCGATAGCGCGTCACGGCCTTCTTAAGACGGCGAGGCTCCGAAAGCCGTTCCAAGCCCTTCAGGGCCCAGAGTGGGCATTGGACGTTGTATTTCTCACATATTTGAAGGACATCGAAGACAGCGAGCTCGACGCCGGCATTGAATGCCTTGTGAAGGGACCACAAGTCCCCGCCCAACACATGATCGAGAGATTCCGCGGGTCGTTCGCAGCGCTCTTCCCGCAGCCGACGAGGGGCATCTTCGCTGTTAGAGGACATCCTTCCTCATCCGTTTGCTTCCGATATGCTTCCGAATTTACGCCTGTGCGGGTGCAAACAAGCCCTCACGGATCTTACCCGTTGATTTGGTTGGGAAAAGTGGTGGGCGGTATAGGGATCGAACCTATGGCCCCTACCATGTCAAGGTAGTGCTCTCCCGCTGAGCTAACCGCCCCACCGGCTGGAGAGGCGTCTCTATAGCGTCGAGGGTCCGTGGCGGCAAGCCTGCCGGGCCGCCCTCTGGTGGACACTGGGCGGCCCGGCCAAGCCCGGATCAAGGCTGGTTTTTCAGGCTGTAGGTGACGCTGGCCAGAACCTGCATCACGGTCGGATCGCCGTCCTTCAGCGCTGGCCGATACCGCCAGTGCCCGATGATCCAGGCGCGCGCGGCCTGATCCAAAGCCTCGCGGCCCGCGGATGTCACGACCTCGGCGGCCGTCACCTGTCCTTCGGTTCCCACTGTTAACCGCAGGGTCACGGTGCCCTCGATACCGAGGCGCCGCTCGACGACGGGATAAGGCGGTGTGGTGTGCGTGGCCGTGATTCCGACCGCTGTGCGATCGACGCCCACCGATTCAGTCCGTGGCGTGGTTTGGGGCGGTACATTGGTCGTTGTGAGAGTGGTGCCTGGATCGCGCTGCGTCCAATAGTCAAACTGCGGCAACGGCACTTTCACGGTGTCGATGTGCGTGTCCGGTGGCAAAGGCGGCGGCGGGGTTCGCGGAAGCTCTTTCGGCTTGATGGGCACAAAATCAATGATACCTGGGCCGAGCTTGACGCCGCCGCTCGCCAAACCGTGGGTAAAAAGCCAGAAGCCCACGAACTGCAGACCGATGGCCAGGCCGACCATGGGCGCGCGGGAAAGTGATGAATGCCTGGCGAAAAGAATGTGAGAAGGACGCTCCATAATTCCTCCTTTGGCGCCGGCGAATATGCCAGCACGTGAAATGTTACGCTTGAAAAAGCTGCTTGTTTATTGATATTTTGCAACCCTGGCGACGCGCCGAAGCGCGCCTTGGGCCGCGTGGAGATATTTGCGTGGGTGGGGCTTTAGGCCGCCGCGAGCATGCGGTCCACTTCCACCACGATCTCACGCAGATGGAAGGGTTTGGACAGGACCTTGGCCTGTTTGGGCGCCCCGCTGGCGGGATGCAGCGCCACGGCGGCAAAGCCGGTGATAAACATGATCTTGAGGGCGCCATTGCGTTCGGCTGCCCGCTTGGCCAGTTCAATCCCGTCCATGCCGGGCATGACAATATCGGTCAGCAGCAGATCGAAGGTGAAGCCTTGCAGGCACTCCCAGGCGTCCGAGCCGTCGCCGAAATCGGTCACCGTATGGCCAGCCTTGACCAGTGCCGCCGCAAGGAACTTGCGCAACGATTCATCGTCTTCCGCCAGTAGGATATGCGCCATGCGTAAGAGCCCTGCCCCTTCCCCTATAAAACCCTATACAGGGCAAAGCTGTAAACTGTGGTTAACAGGGTACTGCCGGGGCGAACCGCCGCTCCCTGTCCTTTCGCCGCCTTGCCAGCTTGGCGGGCCAATGCAACCCTAGGCAGGTCACGACTCTTAACTGCCGATGACCGAGCCTCCTGCCAATCCTGGTCTCACCGACCCCGGCCCGTTCCGTCTGGAGCGCCCGGCGCGCCAAACCGTGCCTTTTGTCTTTGCCTCCCCGCATTCCGGCCGCAGCTATCCCGACAGTCTTCTGGCGCGGACCCGGCTGGACGCGACCACCCTGCGCCGTTCCGAGGATGCCTTTGTCGACGAATTGTTTGGGGGGGCCGTGGGTCTGGGCGCGCCGCTGCTGGCCGCTGAATTTCCCCGTGCCTTTCTGGATGTGAACCGCAGCAGCACCGAGCTCGATACCGGCATGTTCGACGGCGCCCTGGGCGTGCCGGTTGATTCACCCAGCCCCCGCGTCGCGGCCGGCCTGGGCGTGATCCCGCGCATCGTGCGCGACGGGGCCGAGATCTATCGCGGCAAGCTGAAAAGCGGCGAGGCCGATATGCGGCTGGAGCAGCTTTACCGGCCCTATCATCGCGCCCTGGCCGGTTTGATGGAAGAGACCCGCGCCCGCTTCGGCGTGGCGGTGCTGATCGACTCTCATTCCATGCCGTCTGCTTTGTCGGTTCCCGACATCGTACTGGGCGATCGCTATGGCGCTTCCGCCGCGCCGCGGCTCACTGCTCATGCCGAGGCCGCTTTCCTGCGCGAGGGTTTTTCGGTGGCCCGCAATACGCCCTATGCCGGCGGTCACAGCACCGTGCTCTACGGCCGCGTCGCATCCGGCTGTCACGCGCTGCAGGTGGAAATCAACCGCGCGCTGTATCTGGATGAAGACCGCATCGCCAAGCGGCCGAATTTCGACATGGTGCGCCTGCGGCTGACGCGGGCGATTCAGAACCTGGTGGCGATTCCCATTTCGCTTCTGGGCCGCCCCAACACGCTGCCCGAAGCGGCGGAATAAAGCGAAACCGGAGCCTCAGTCCCGCGTTTTCTTGGGGCGTTCTCAGAGGGAGTTTCGCCATGCGGTCTCTCAGTTTCATTGTATTCGGGGCACTTATCGTAGCTCCGGCGCTCGCACGCGCCGAAGACATGGCGCCGGCCGCCCTGAACAGCTTTTCCTCGGTTCCCGCCGCTCTGACGTCAGCACAGGTTCTGGACCAGAACGGCCATGTTCTAGGCCAGGTGGAGCGCGTGCAGGCCGACCAGAACGGCACACCTGCTGCCGTCTCATTCAAGGCCGCGAGCAACGGCCAAACCGTCGTCGTGGCCGCCGCCGCCGTCAGCTTTGACGGCCGCGTGCTGATTACCAGCAGCGACCAGCCTCAGATTGCCGAGCTGATCAAAGCACCGACACGCACGGCCTCGAAGTAGTTCACGCAATTTTGCCTTAGGGATTTTGGCCTCTGGGCAGAGCGCCGAACGAAGCTGCCATTTTGCGCGAGGGATTTGGCGGCGTGAGCAGGAGCGCCGAGCGATGTGTACGACCGGTACATTAGCGAAGGCGCGACGAACTCACGCCGCGAAAGACTCGCGCAAAAAAAATGGCCGCTCCGAAGAGCGGCCAAGTTCAGGGAGGAAACGCCCAGGAAGGGCGGCGGCTTCGCGATCGAGGATCGCAATACCGCGCTGCAGCAATATGCCGGAACCCGGCCTTGTCTGCAAGATCTAACGTATAATCATTCCAGACAAAACGCCGCAGAAATCCTGAAAAAACCTGTCACAATTGCCCCGATTTTCCTCTTTGTGCTGCCTCTTCCGGCACTTGTGCGGCGCAATATAACCTTCGAAGGTTAACCGCGGCAGATTCATCACACCGTCGCATCCGCGCAACAAAAGAGTCGCGCGAAGCAGTTATCCCCCAGCCATCAGTCAAGGCTGGAGATATCCGATGGCCGAAATTGCGTGGTTCGACAGTCTGTTGGGCGGCTTTGCGCCGCCGCATTCTGCAGCACCGCCAATCGCCGGCCTGGACACGGCGCACTTCCGGCGGCATCGCACCATCTTCATCTCCGACACGCATCTGGGCACCCGCGGCTGCAAGGCCGAAGCGCTCGCCGACTTCCTGGCGCACAACGCATGCGACACCCTGTTTCTGGTGGGGGACATTGTCGACGGCTGGCAACTGAAGCGCCGCTGGCACTGGACGCAGGCGCAGAGCCAGGTTGTGACGGAAATCCTGCGCAAGGTGGATACCGGCACACGCGTGATTTTCGTGCCGGGCAATCACGACGAATTCGCGCGCGATTATGCAGGCCGGCTGTTCGGCGGCGTGGAAATCGTCACCGAGACGATCCATGAAACCGCCGACGGCAGGACGCTGTGGGTGCTGCATGGCGACCGCTTCGATGGTGTGATCGCCTATGCCAAATGGCTGGCCCATATCGGCGACTGGGCCTATGGCATGGCGCTTCGGCTGAACGACATCCTGTTTGCCGCGCGCAAGGCGCTGGGCCTGCCCTATTGGTCGCTGTCGGCCTTCCTCAAACACAAGGTCAAGAACGCGGTCGAATACATCTCGCGCTTCGAAGAGATCGTGGCGCGCGAGGCAGCCTTGCGTGGCGTCGACGGCGTGGTGTGCGGCCATATCCATCACGCCGAAATCCGCCGCATCGGCGGGGTGCTTTATCTCAACGACGGAGACTGGGTTGAAAGCTGCAGTGCCCTTGTCGAAGATGCCCACGGACAGATGGAGATTCTTCACTGGGCAGATCCTTCACAGCGACGCCCTGGAAGGGCCAGCCACACCGCGGCCCAGCCTCCGGCTGCGGCTGCCGCAGGGCATCAAGCCCAGGCTGTACCCGCTTAGAGCCAAGCGCCTTGAGGCAGGGCCGATCCCCGGTGTGGCGGCCCAGTTGAAAATCCTGATCGTCACCGATGCCTGGATGCCCCAGGTCAATGGCGTGGTCCGGACCCTAGAGATTCTGGGCAAGGATCTTGGCGCGCTGGGCCACACAGTGCGCTACATCACACCGCTGGGACGACGCACCTTTCCGCTGCCCACCTATCCCGAAATCCGCCTCGCTCTGTTTCAGCGCAGCGCCTTGACGCGCGAGATTCGCGAATTTGCGCCCGATGCCGTGCATATCGCCACCGAAGGCTCGCTGGGCCTGACGGCGCGGCGCATCTGCCTCAAGCATGGCATTGCCTTCACGACAGCCTTTCACACCCGCTTCGCCGAATATGTTCATGCCCGCTTTCGCATGGTGCCGGAAAAAGTCATCTGGCGCTGGCTGCGCTGGTTTCACCATCCCGCCACCGCAGTGATGGTGGCGACCAACACGCTCAAGCACGAGCTGGAAAGCCACGGCTTCAAGCATCTGAAAATCTGGTCGCGCGGAGTGGACGTGGAGAAATTCCACCCCATGCCCGGCACGCGCCTGCCTTACGAAGGCCCGATCTGGATCTATGTGGGCCGGGTCGCGGTCGAGAAGAACATCGAAGCCTTCCTGGCCCTGGACCTGCCGGGCACCAAGGTGATCGTGGGTGACGGTCCCGCCAAAAACCATCTCAGCCAAAAATACGCGAGCGCGAAGTTCCTCGGCGCCCTGACCGGCGAGCCCCTGGCCCGCGCCTATGCCGGCAGCGATGTCTTTGTCTTTCCCAGCCGCACCGACACTTTTGGCCTGGTGACCCTGGAGGCCCTGGCCTCCGGCCTGACGGTGGCGGCTTATCCGGTCGAGGGCCCGCGCGACGTGGTCGGCCCGGACGTGCCCGGCGGTAGCGATGTGGCGGTCTTGGATGAGGACCTGCGGACGGCCTGCCTGAAGGCGCTGGAGCTGGCCCGCTCGCCCAAGCCGGTTATTGCCCCCCGGGCCTTCGCCGAGGGCCATTCCTGGCGCGCCTGTACCCTTCAGTTCTTGCGCAATATCGTGGTCGAGCCAGACCCCGACTAGGGTCTTTTGCCCCTACGTCGGGCGTAAACCGTTATGGCGGAAGGGCTTATCGAAAAGCTGTGGCTGGGCTAGAAGGAGCTGGCAAGCCCCGGTTCCCACCGCTTCATGACAGCGCCAGTCCCTTTGCCAGGAGGCCGCCTGACGGCCCGCGAATATGCGTTCCTGGCCCTCAGCCTGCTGTTCTGGGCCGGCTTCGTGGTTCTGCTCGGCAAGGACACCAGCTGGGACTTCCGGAACTATCACTGGTACGCGCCTTATGCGCTGTTGAACCATCGCATCGGCATGGACGTGGCGGTCGCCCACCAGGCCAGCTACTACAATCCCTATCTCGACATTCCCTTCTATCTGGTCGCCACCCACACCCGCGCCTGGATCGCGCTGGCGCTTTTGGGCGCGGCACAAGGGGCCAACATCATTCCCCTGTACCTGATCGGCCGCAGCGCCCTGCGTTTCAACATCACGGCGTCGGACACCAAATTCATGGCCGGCGCGCTGGCGCTGCTGGGTCTGGTGGGGGCGCTGACCCTGACCGAGTTCGGCACCACCTATTACGACAATGTGATGAGTGTGTTCGTCCTGTCGGCCCTGGCGCTGCTGGTGCTGAAACGCGATGTGCTGCGCGAGGGACCGCTGAAAACCGCAGCCGGGATTTCGGCAATTGCCGGGTTGATCACCGGCGCCGCCATGGGCCTGAAGCTGCCGGAGATGCCGTTCTGTGTCGGCTTCGCCGCCGCACTGGTAGCGCTGGGGGGCGGCTGGAAGCACCAGACGGCGCGCCTGATCGCCGGCGGCGCGGCAGGCATTGCGGGTTTTCTGATCTTCAGCGGGCCGTGGATGCTGAACATCTACCATCTCACCGGCAACCCGATTTTCCCCTACTGGAACGAATACTGGAAATCGCCGCTGGCGCTGCCCGCGCCCTATCGCGATCTCAGATTTGTCCCCGCCTTCCGTCCCTGGTGGCAGCAGCTTTTCTTTCCGATCCTATTCACGGTGGACTGGCATGTCGCCGACGATCTGGGCTTCCAGGATATTCGTGTCTGCCTCGCCTATCTGCTGATCATTGCCGCAACGATCGTCTGGCTGCTGCGGCGGCAGAGCCGCGACGCCCTGCTGGACGCGCGCGCCACTGCCATCCTGTTTGCCTTTTCCGCCGCCTCCTATTTCGTCTGGCTGCGGATGTTCGCCATCTATCGCTACATCATTCTGTTCGAGATGCTGGCGCCGCTCCTCATCATCGGCGCGGTGGGACTTCTGCCACTGCCACGCCGCAGCCGCTATCTCACTTTGGCGGGCCTCTGCGCCGCCTGCCTTCTGACTGCCCGCAGCGATTTCCTGGAGCGGGCGCCGGTGGAAGACCCTTACGTGCAGGCCGCCCTGCCGCCGATCCCCCATCCCGACAAAACCATGGTGGTGATGACCGGCGATGCGCCCATGGGCTTCATCGCCACCACCCTGCCGCCGAAGATTCCGGTGCTGCGGATCGACGGTTGGATGGTGCAACCGCGCGACGGCACGCTTTTGACCCGCCGAATGAAACACCGCGTCGCGGCGCAACTGGCGGAAGGCGGCGATCTGTACCTTATCGCCGAGGCCGCCGACATGACCAGAGCCCATGACGCCCTGGGCGACTATCAGCTCGCCATCCGCTGGTCGGAGTGCCAGCAATTCGATACAAACCTGATCGGCACCTATCAATGGTGTCCGCTGGCGAAGAAGAGCTGAAATGCCCGGAAGAACCAGATGAGGGTCGCGGTCCTGGTGCCCTGCTATAACGAGGAAGCGGCCATCGCCAAGGTGGTTGCCGATTTCCGCGCCGCCCTGCCCGAGGCCATCGTTTATGTCTATGACAACAATTCCCGCGACCGCACCGTGGAACGCGCCGTGGCGGCCGGCGCGGTGGTGCGCACCGAGCAGCGCCAGGGCAAGGGCAATGTGGTGCGCCGCATGTTCGCCGATATCGAAGCCGACATCTATGTGCTGGTGGACGGCGACGATACCTACGATGCCGGCGCGTCCCCCCGCATGATCGCCCGCATGATCGAGGACGGCGCCGATCTTCTGACCGCGCGGCGCATCCATACCGACGCCGCCGCCTATCGCCCGGGCCATGTCGTCGGCAACCGGTTGCTGACCGGCCTGACGGCGCTTCTGTTCCGCGTGCATCTGTCGGACATGCTGAGCGGCTACCGGGTCTTTTCCCGCCGCTTCGTTAAAAGCTTTCCCTTCACCGCCGAAGGCTTTGCCATCGAGACCGAACTCACCGTCCATGCGGTGCGGCTGATGATGCCCATGGTGGAGCTGGACACCCGCTACAAGGAACGCCCCATCGGCTCTGTTTCCAAGCTCAACACCTTCCGCGACGGGTTCCGCATTCTGGGCACCATCTTCTATCTGACGCGGGAGGAGCGGCCGCTGATCTTCTTTGCCGTGATCTCGCTTCTGTTCGCGGCGGTGGCGGTGATCATCGGCGCGCCCGTGGTGCACGAATATTTCGTAACCGGTCTGGTGCCACGGCTGCCGACCGCGGTGCTGGCCACCGGGCTGATGGTCATCGCCTTCCTGTCGCTGACCTGCGGATTGATCCTGGACACGGTGACGCGCGGCCGCTGGGAGGCCAAGCGCATGGCCTATCTGGCCATTCCCGGCCCGCAAGACCTCGCGTGACAAAGCTGCTGGGCGCTTTGGCGCGCCTGTCCATCCTGCGCTTTGCCGTGATCGGCGCGCTGGGCATGCCCGTGGACTGGGGCGTGCTGCAGCTGATGGTGCACTGGGGAACCGGGCCCTATCTGGGGCGGATGATCTCCTGGTTCTGCGCCGCCACCTTCACCTGGGCCGGCAACCGCTATTTCACTTTCGCCGCCCAACGCGCCCGGGGTTTCATCGGAACCGGCAAGGAATGGGCGCGGTTTCTTGCGGCCAATGCCGTGGGCGGCTTGGTCAATGTCGGGCTCTACTCGGTGCTGGTACGCTTTGCCCCGCCGCCCTTCAACGACCTGACGGTGGCGCTGGTCTGTGGCGTGCTGCTGGGATTGCTGTTCAACTTCACCCTGTCCAAGAAGGTCGTGTTTAAAGGGCCGCTATGAAAATTGTCGCCATCACCGGCGGTGGCGCCGGCATCGGCCGGGCGATCGCCTGGCACTTTGCCCGCGCGGGATATGGGGTCTCCATCACCGACCGGGACCGGAAAGCGGGCCAAGAATCCCTGCAGGTGATGCGCGAGGCCGGCGTAGAGGCTTTGTTCGTGCCGGGCGATGTTTCAAAGCCGGCCGATGTGAAAAGCTGGCTCAGCCAGACAAGGACGAAACTGGGCACACCCGATGTGCTGGTGAACAATGCCGGCATGGAAATCCGCAAGGATGTCCTCAAGCTCACCATCGCGGAGTTTGATCGTGTCATCGCCACCAACCTGCGCGGCACCTTTCTCTGTTCGCAAGCCGCGGCGAAGATGATGGCGGCCCGCCGGGGGCCGGCGCAGATGGAACGGGGCGCGATCATCAACATCGCCTCCACCCGCGCCTTCATGTCCGAGCCCGGTACCGAGGGCTATACCGCGTCCAAGGGCGGCATCATCGCCTTGACCCACGGCATGGCGATCAGCCTTGCCCGCCACCGCATACGGGTGAACGCCATCAGTCCCGGCTGGATCGAGGTCAGCGACTGGCAGAAAGCTGGAAAGGCCAAGCCGCCGCATCATTCCAAGCCAGACCGGGAACAGCATCCGGTGGGGCGGGTGGGAATTCCGGAAGACATCGCCAAGGCCTGCCGCTTCATCGCCGAGGATGCCGGCTTCATGACCGGCCAGAACCTGATCCTGGACGGCGGCATGACGGTGAAAATGATTTACGTCTGAGCCCCTAAAGCAAAAGGACGCGGGACCATCGTCCCGCGTCCTTTTTGTTAGGCAAAGTCGCTTAGTGGCTGGCGGCCAGGAACCAGAGATGGGCCACCATGGCGTCCTTCTCCGGCGCCTTGACCTTGGAGAAGGCAGCCTGGGCGTCCTTCTTCTGGCCCGCGGCGAGATAGGCCTGACCGAGACGGATCTGGGCGTTGTTGCCGTCCTTGAGCGGCTTCTTCATGCCGTTCTGGATCACGCCGATGGCGTCCTTGGCCTTGCCTTCGCCGATCATATTCTCACCGATATCGACCAGGGCGTCGCCTTGGGGGGCGGCATTGGCCGTGGCCATGTCCTTGGCCTCGGAGGCGGCGCGGGCGGAGGCCATCTGCTTGGCGGTGGCGAGCAGGCGCTGGGAACGGTCATCGGTCAGCAGCTTGGCGTCTACGCCCTTTTGCAGAGCGGTCTGGGCTTCGGCGGCAAGCTTGAACTGCAGGGTGAACTGGCCGAGCGAGATATAATCATCCTTGCTCTGCATGCAGCCAGCGGTCATGCGAATGCGATTAATGTCGAGGGTATTGTGGTCCGAAAGACCGCGGGCGCGCTCACCCAGCTTGAGCAGTCCGGTCCAGTATTCACATTTGCCGGTGCGGGCGACCAGCTGATCCAGTGCGGCGCGCTGGCTGACATCATCACCGACTTCGTAGGCGCAGCGGGCCTGCAGCGCCAGCGCCGTCTCGCCCGTGCCCAAGGACTTGGTGTACTTCACGCAGCCGGCATAGTCTTGACCCTTGTAATAGGCCTGGCCCACGACCAGCTGGGACTGGGCGTCGAAGACGTTGTTCTTCTTCAGGTATTCGGCGTCGGCAATCACGTCCTTCCACTTGCCGGCAGCATAGTCTTGCGCGAACTTGGCCTTGGCGCCGCCGGGGGTGTTGGGGTCGGCCGAGGAAATCGCGATCGCGTTCTTGAACTGGTTGATGATGGCGTGATCATCCGGAGTAGAGGCGGCAGCTTCAGCTTCGTTCAGCTTGGCCTTGGCGCCAGAGTAATTCTTGGCAGCGATCATGGCCTGGGCTTCCTTAAGGATCGGGCCGACCTTGGCGCTCACGGTAGCGGCCTCAGCCGGAGCGGCCAGGACCACGGCAGAGCCGGCCGCCACAGCGGTTCCCAGCAGGATCGCCGTCATCGCGGCGCGCACTTTACGGACAGTCATCACAGACCTCATTTCGCATCCATCATAAAAAGGGAAAGCGTGCGGGGTTGCCGCACGCTTTTCACCTACGGCTGTGCCCTCACAGCCTAATTATACTGATCGATCCCGGTAAAACCAATATGGGTCGCGCCCAGACGCTGGGCATCGGCCAGCACCTTGGCAACGGCATCATATTTGGCCAGCCGGTTCGGGTTTACGTGGATTTCGGGCTGCGGGTTCTTCTTGGCCGCATCCTCGAAATAGGCGTCCATCGTGCCACGGTCCACAGTGGCGCCGTTCCAGGTGATGGTTCCATCAAAGTCCACACCCAGTTCCACCGTCTCGGGAATGACCGTCGGCGGGGTGGCGTTGGGAGCCGGCATGTCCAGCTTCACCGCGTGGGTCTGGATCGGCAGGGTAACGATCAGAAGGACGAGGAGAACGAGCATCACGTCGATCAACGGCGTGGTGTTCATTTCCACCATCACTTCGCCGTCAGCAGTACCAGTACTCATTGCCATGGCGGATTACCTCAAAAGCTGTTTGCTTCAAGAGAGTGGGGTTCGGTGATGAAACCCACTTTCTGGATGCCGGCCTTCTGACAGGCCAGGATGACGCGGCCGATCGCCTCGAAGCGCACATTCTTGTCACCGCGAATATGCACTTCGGGAAGCTGCTTGCCCGACGCCTGCGCCCGGCGAAGGGCGTCGACGAAGTTGCGGACCATGGTCTGCGGATCGACCGGCACATTGTTGTAGTACATCTGCTCGTCGGGGGTCACCGCGATCACAATATTCTCAGGCTTCGTCTGGGTGACGATATTGCGATAGGTCGGCAACTGGACGGGCGTGATCTTGAGCACCACCGGGATGGTGACCAGGAAGATGATGAGCATCACCAGCATCACGTCCACCAGCGGGGTGGTGTTGATGGTGACGTTCAGTTCCGCCGTGTCATCCTCTACGGCATGTTGGACGTCAACTGACATAGGACTAACTCCGTGAAAGGACTATCCCAGCGCCAATTACTTGGACTTGCTGATGAGATAGGCCTGCAGGTCGCCCGCGAAAGCGCGCATCTTCTCGGTGATCACCTTGTTGCGACGGACCAGGTAGTTGTAGAGCAGCACCGCGGGAACCGCCACGAACAGACCGATGGCGGTCATCTGCAGCGCTTCACCCACCGGGCCGGCAACCTTGTCGATGGACATCTGGCCGGCGACGCCGATACCGATCAGGGCGTTCAGAATGCCGATGACGGTGCCGAGCAGACCGACGAACGGGGAGACCGAGCCGACCGAACCCAGGAAGGCGATGCCGCCCTGAAGGCGGGCATTGGCGTCTTCCAGCTGACGGGTCAGGGTCATGCCGATCCAGTCATTGAGGCCGACCAGCGAGGTGCCGCCGGTGGAGGCCTTCAGGCCCGCTTCGGCGATGCCACGGAACACGGAGTTCTTGGGCAGCTTGTCGACGCCTTCATTCAAGGTGGCGGAGGTCCAGAACTTCTTCTCGACCTGGTTGGCCTGGCCGAGAATGCGCTGCTGTTCGATCCACTTGGTGAAGAAGATGTACCAGGTGCCGGCCGACATGATCACCAGCACGGCCAGGATGGTGCGGGAAATCCAGTCACCATTCTCAACCATGTGCTTCAGGCCGTACGGGGTGGACTGGTCGGCGGCGTTGACCTTGGCAGCCGCGTCCCCGGCGGGGGCGGCCGGTGCAGCGGCCTGGTCTGCCGGGGCAGCGGCCGGAGCGGCGGCCTGGTCGGCGGGGGCAGCGGCCGGAGCAGCAGCCTGGTCGGCGGCCGGAGCGGCCGGCTGGGCAAAGACCGGAGCAACGGCGCTCAGGCTAGTCATGGCGACGATAGCGGCTGCGATCGTCAGTTTCTTGAAGGTCATTTTTCTACTCCGTAGTAACCGATGAATTGCGTGGATGGTTGAGGGTTATTTGACGTCCTTGAGATCCCATTTGACCGAGATCCGGGTCGAAACATCGTGAGGCGTGCCTGCCTGAGTGGGCGGCTGCCAGCGCCAGTGGCCTTTGACCCACTCGCAGGCTGCCTGGTCCAGGCGGTCGGAGCTGGAGGTCTGCACAACCTTGCAGGCATCAACATTGCCTTCGACAGTGATGTGAACCTCGATCAGCGACGTACCCGATTCATTCAGGCGCTGTGAGATGGGCGGATAAGGCGGCTGGGTATGCGTGCGCATGACGGGGCGCAGCGGATCGCTGGGCGCGGGCGGCGCGGCCTTGGGCGGCGGCGGTGCCGGCGGAGCCTTGGGCACGGTAGTCACCGGCGGCGGCGGCGCGGTGGCGACCTGGAATTCCGGCACGATGGCGACCGGCGGCGGCGGCTTCACCAGATCCGGCGGCGGCGGCGGCGGAGCCTTTGGCGGCGTCTTCTGAGTATCGACCGAAGCCTTGATTTCCTGCAGCTGCTTGATCAGGGCACCCTGAGCCAGCGCTGCGACAAGACCTGCGATGCCCGCGACGTGAATGGCAATGACAATCGCCAGACTGGTCGCCTTGTTCGCGGCACTCTTCTTTTCTAGCTGCAGATGATTTGGACGTTCCATGCGCTCTCGCTCAAGAAGAAAAAAACCGGCACGGAGTTCGCCCGGTCACAACAGTTTTGTTTGAGACCCAAGTCTACCCAACGTGGCGCCGTATACTGACGCCTTAGCCGGTCGCTTTTAAAGCAATCGCTTACCCTCTTTGCAAGAGGCATGAAGGGTAGGAAAGCTTTGTGGCAGCGCCTCGAATGCGGCCGCTCCCGGACGCCTATCATTTTGTCCTGACCGTAAAAAAGACAACAGCCACCGACTTCGCATATGCAGCATCGATAATAGGCGGTCTAAGCCTAGGGTGTTCTGGGATAAATCCCTTCCAGGTCCCGCCCTGTGCGCAGGTGCATCCTTATCTCCAAGGGGCCCCGGCCAAGGTCCACCCTATGCACAGGTTCCATTGCGACATCTTCGCTTTTTTGGCCTCTCAAAATGCGCAAGATGCAGGGGCAACGATCAAGAATATTCAAGGATCATATTAATGCGATACCTCCACACCATGGTCCGGGTTTCGGACCTGGACGCCTCGCTGGATTTTTACTGCAGCAAGCTGGGCCTTCAGGAAGTCCGCCGCATCGAAAATGAAAGAGGGCGCTTCACGCTGGTGTTTCTGGCGACTCCCGACGATGCCAAACGTATCAAGGCTGAGGCCGATACCGCATTGGCGGCGGAAAGCCCGGTGATCGAGCTCACTTACAATTGGGACGAAAATGGCTACACCGGCGGCCGCAATTTTGGGCACCTCGCCTATCGCGTGAGCGACATTTATGGGCTTTGCGAAAAATTGATGAAGGCCGGCGTCACCATCAACCGGCCGCCGCGTGACGGGCACATGGCTTTCATCCGCTCGCCCGACGGCATTTCCATCGAGCTGCTGCAGGAAGGCCATCTGGAGCCGAAGGAGCCTTGGGCTTCCATGCCCAACACCGGCAGTTGGTAAAACAAGCCGCAAGGCAAAATAAAACCCCGGTGTCGCCACCGGGGTTTTTTATTGCGACCGCTTCTAGATGCGGCCCAGCACGGTCAGGATACCGACCTGCGTGGTTGAACCATTGTTGCCACGGATCCAGTCGTAATTGACGCCAAGCTGCCAGGTGTCGGTGCCCGCGCCCAGGCTCAGGCCGGCAATGGCGTTGCCGCTATCGGGATCAGGCCCGATAAAGGTCAAAGTATTGCCGGCGGTGCCCCGACCACCGGTGGCTTGGAAGGCCGCATTCACCTTGAGCGCCTGCTGCAGCAGGTCGTAGCGATAGCCCAGTCGCGCCTCGGGCGTCAGGTCGAACCCCCACAGGCTGACCTTGCCCTTGATGTCCGCGCCGATCGCGGTGCGCAGGGAGTTGGCGAAATAAGGCGCCACGTCCAGGTTCATGCCCGATCCGCCATCGGCTTCGGAATAGCCTTCCTCACGCAGGGTCAGGCCATCCAGGCTGACATGCGGATCAATCTCGATGCCGCCATATTTCAGCATTACGCCAGTATTGGCGCCCAAGGCCAGCATGGCACCCGGACGGCGGCTGGTCGCGGTGCGGAAGACGTTGCCGACGCTGAGGGTGCGGGTCTGATCGAAATCGCCATAGGCGGCGCTCAGCTGGGTATCGAGGAAAGCGTGCTTGCCGCTCCACTGGCTATAGCCGGTGAGCATGTACCACTGGGTGTTGGTGCGGGTGGCGCGGGGCAGTTCCTGGGTCACATCGCCCGAATAGAAGGTGAAGGCGCCGCCATACCAGCCGTTGCGGGACGAACCAGCGTCCACGCCCAGGGTGAAGCCGAAACCGTGATCCTTGAACGCGCTGATAGTGCCGTCGGCGGATACGTTGTTTTTGTCGCTGATCTGGCCGGTGAATTCCTCGCCCCACAGAGTGGTATCGCCTGGCTGGGCGGAGTAGCTGCGCAACAGGCGCTGGCGCGCGGCCACGGGGCCGGAAGCCTGGTCGGTGATCATGATGGCGATCGCCCGCGTACCGCCGGAAACGTCGGGCGCGAATTGCGAGAAGACCCGCTGGGACTGCTGCTGGGACGCCGCCACATTGATGCCGCTCGAAGGCACGCCGGGCGTGTTGTAGACCGTAAGGCTGGTGGCGATGGCCGCGCCCAGCTCGTTGTCGGTGGCCAGCGCCGCGGCCGTGAGCGGGAACTGCGCCCTCGCCTGGCCGGACAGGTTGAGGCCCGGCGATCCATCGGCATTCTTGGCGCCCGTGGAGCGCGGCAGAAGGCGCATCAACAGGGTCTGCTGACCGCCCGCGTCATTGGTGACCGCCAGCGGCGTGAGCCCGCTTTCGGCGGGCGTCTCGAACAGGAAGGGCGTGTTGAGGCCGAGTTGAGCGTTCTGCTGCGCCAGGGTGGTGTCGGTAATCACCGGCGCCCGGATCAGGGTGATGGTCTGCGTGGTGGGATTGGCCGTCGAGGCCGCAGTGAATCCCGAAGAGATATAGGTGCCGAACTGCAGTCCCAGATTCGCGCCCGAGAGGTTGGCGCTGGTGGCCTGCACGACTGGAGTCAGGCTGTTGAGATTGGTTTGGGAGATGGCAAGGCCCAAGGTGCCGTTGGCGGCGACATTGAAGGTGGAAGCCTGCAGGGCGCTGGTGGTGTTGGCGATGAAAAGCTGGCCGTTGGGATCAACCTGGACCGCCAGGCTGTTGGTATTGGCATTGATCACGGCATTGACGTAGCCGAAGCCGCCCACATGCAGCGTGTGATTGGCGCCGGAGCCGAAATCGATCACGCCGGGGTTGGTGACGGGCGCAAAGCCCGCCTGGTTCACCACGATGGAGCCGGCCACAACGCTGTAGCTGTTGGCGGTGTTAAGGACGCCGGTTTTGCTGTTGGCGGTAGTGCCCCCGCCCTCGGTATTGCCGACATTCAGCGTGTTCTGATTGCCGGAGCCCAGGAAGACATTCCCCAGGATCTTGCCGCTGTTGTTGACGTTGATGCCGCCGTTGATGGAGGCCGACAGATCGATGGCCGTGGTGAGGGAAGACACCACCGCGCCGGTATCCGGGGTCAGCGTGGTGTTGGATGCCTGGATGGTGCCGGCATTGTTGATGGTCTTGAGGCTGCCACCCTGATCCACAATCGCCTCGGACACCAGGCTGAAGGGCGCGGTCGAACTGGCGATGGACTTGGTGGGCGCTATCGTGGTGGTGGTCACCTGGGCGATGATGCTGGCGTTCTTGCCGACATTGATCTCCGGCACAGTGGAATTGGCGCCCAGGATCACGCCGAAGGCGCTGCCCTGACCGACACCCGAAACCTGGGCGGAAATTGTGCCGGAAGTATTGCTGGAGCCGCTGATCGCTTCGGACATCACGTCCAGCCGCGGCACGGTAGCGAAAGGCCCGATATAAAGCGCGGTCGCCGTGGTGACGCCGGATGAGGTCAGGGTCTGGGAATTGGTGGTGGCGATGGCGCTGATGGTGCCGGTGTTGAGCAAGCCGCCCCTGTTTTTGACGGGCTGGCTCGTGGTCGTAGTCACGCCGTTGACAACGCTGGTGATGCTCTCCGTCACATCGTGGGATGCGGTATCGCAGGTGTTCGTCGAAACCGAGCTCGACAGGCAGGTGAAATAGGTCGCGGAGGCGCCCTGGATCATCATGGCGGCGCTGCTCAGCTCCGAATCCAGAGGCTGGGACGCAATGGCGCCGCGGTTGATCAGGGAATAGCCCGGATCAATCGGATCGACATCGGCGGTGACCGGGCCCAGGATCACGGGCCCGCGCGGCGCCGTGAGAAAGCCGGTGATCGAACGGGTGGGATCAATCAGCACGGTCGGGCTGATCACGCCGGAAGCGATGACGCCGGCGGACCGGATATTCGCAGCGCTGGCGTTGTTGGAGGTGCCAGGGCCGTAATTGACGAAGCCGCCGTCGATGCTGCCGCCGATGATCACGGCGCTGCCGGATTCGGGATTGCCGCCCCGGAAGTTGGGGAAGGAAATCCCAATCAGGGAAATAGCGCCGGTATTGATCAGCGAACCGCCCGAGCTGGTTGGGCAGGTAAAGCCCGTGGGCGCGCCGGTATCGCTGGCGCAGGAATGGATGCCGCCCAATTCCTGAAAGCCGATCATTCCCGCGCCCACGCCCGAGAAGCTGGAGCCCAGGATGACATTGCCATTCACCGTGCCGTCCAGGTCCACCATGATGGCGTTGGACGCGGTCGAATTCACGCTGGCGTTTTGCAGGATGCCGCCGCCGCCGAAAAGAATATTGCTGGTGACCTTGGTGCCCTGGGTCAGAAGGAAGGCCGCGGACCCGTCGCCCTGCACGATGAGGGAGGACTGCTGGGCGGCGGTCGTAGCCCCGGTCACGGAGACTGCCGTGAGCGTGGTCAGGGTGATGGCGCCGTAATAGGTGTTGCCGCCCTGGATGATGATACCGCGCTTGTTGGTGCCGCTACCGCCCAGATCAATGCTGCCGGTCGAGGCAAAGCCGGCCGTAGGCGGAAACAGGTTGCCGTTGGTGGTGTCGATTATGACGCCGATGCCGCCGTCGGCATTGGTATTCGAGATGGAGCCGTTGTTGACCAGCGAATTGGCGGTATCGACGGTGATCGTGGGGGCCGAGGCGGTCGAAATGCCGACGCCGCCACCGGAATCGATGGTGATATTGCCGCTGGTCGAGGTCAAAAGCGCCGTCGAGGTATTGGTGGTGATTTCGGTATCGGCGCGGGCGGACATGTCCGTCGCCAGCGGCGCCGCCAGCAGGGCAGCCGCAGCGGCGGAAAGCATCAAACGGTGCTTGATCAACTCAGCCTCTTAAAAATGTCGCCGGGCGGGGTACCGCCGTTCTCGGCATTGTCTTTCGAAGGTCCGCTCCCGGACCTTGTCCACATCCCCACGCGCCCAGCAGGGAATGGCACCGTTTACCCTCTCGCCCGGCGGCCCCCCTCCTGTCCGCGACATGGGGGGTGTCCTGCCGGCCCGCCTTTGTACCCGGCTATCGTCCCGGTTCAACAGCAATTTTCGCCCCTCCCCGCCCGGCCAGGGCTGAAAATCGGCCCTTAATCAGGTGTTAGCGGCAAGACGGGCAAAATCTCCCGTGAAAAAGCCTCCATGAGCGATCCCCAATGACAAAGGTCCGGCATACCGGCTTTGCCAGACTGACCCAGAAGGACGTCAGCGCCGTCGCCGCACGGCACGAAATGCTCTACAGCGGGCGGATCGGGGGAGCCCGCGCCGTCTTTGCCTTTTGCGACCTGTCTGGCCTGGACCTGGCCGGCCGTAACCTGGCCGATGCCGACTTCACGGGGTGCATCCTGGAAGAGGCCAATCTGCAAGGCGCCAAGCTGGATGCCGCCAGCTTTTTCGGCGCCGACTTGCGCCGCGCCAATCTCGCGGGCGCCAGTCTGAGGCGCGGGGACCTCAGGGGCGCCTCCATGCGCGGGGCCAACCTGATCGGCACCGACCTGTTCGAGGCGGACCTGCGCGAAGGCACGATCGCGGAAAAAGACAAATTCGGGAACCTGCGCGTGCTTCAGCACGACCTGGGACCATCCGAGCTGCCGGCGGCGATGATGAATTCAGCCAATCTGGAGCGCGCCAAGATGACGGGCGCCATCGCGATACAGGCCGACTTCACCGACGCGATGATGAAGGGTTGCCGGCTCACCCGCGCCAATCTGCGCCAGGCCCGCCTGACCGGCGCCAATCTCGAAAATGCCGACCTGTCGGGCTGCAACCTGACCGGCGCGGACCTGTCGGGCTGCATTCTGATCGGCGCCAAACTGGATTTCGCCACCACCCATGGCGCGGACATGAGCAAGGTCCTGACCGAGACGGTGTCGCCCACCGCCGAGCAGCTCCTGACGATCGAGAGGCTGCTGGATGAGCACTGCCAATGGGCGGAGAGCGACGGCAGGCAGGGCAAGCCCGCCGACCTCAGCGGCATGGACTTGCGCCATGCCACCAAACTGGCGCACCGCACCCTGACGGCTCTGATCGCGCCGGGGGCGCAGCTTTACGGCGTAAATATGGAAGGCTCTTCGCTGCAGGGCTCCAACCTTCAGGGCTGCGACCTGCGTTCGGCCCGGCTGGGTGGGGCGGACCTGCGGGGCGTCAATCTTTCAGGCGCCAAGCTCAATAATGCGGACCTGCGCGACACCAAGCTCGGACCCCTGATGATTAGCGGGGGGCGTCTTTTGCCCGCGCGCATGGACAATGCGCAGGCCCGCTATGCCGACCTGCGCGGCTCGGACCTGCGCCGCGCACGGCTGGCGGGGACCGACCTCTCCTATGCCAATCTCGTGGATGCCGACCTGCGCGACAGCGAGACCGAAGGCACGGACTTTTCCGGCGCGAAACTGCCCGGCCGTTTCATCGAAGCCTTGGCGGCGAGCGCCTGAGAAAAAAATGGGGCGCCCCAAGGGACGCCCCATTCGACTCATTTCCAACCGAGGAAGCGAACCATCTAAGCGGCTTGGGCGCCGCCCTGGATGGTCTTGAGCTCCGGCGCATTGATCTGGATGCGGCGGGGCTTCTTTGCCTCCGGTACGATGCGCTCCAGATCCACATGAAGCAGGCCGTTCTCAAGGCGGGCGGCCTTGACCTCGACATGCTCGGCGAGCTGGAAGCTGCGCTCGAAAGCGCGGCCGGCTATACCCTGGTGCAGAAGAGCGGGCTGGGGCTGGTCCGCGTTCGGCCGCGCCTCACCCTCGCGCTTGCCGCTGACCGTAAGTACGCGGTCCTTCACGTCCACCGCCAAGTCCTTCTCGGCAAAGCCGGCGACAGCCAGGGTGACGCGGTAATTGTCCTCGTCGGTCCGCTCGATATTGTAGGGCGGGTAGCCCTGCTCGCTGGCGGATTCCAGCAGATTGAGCAGCCGGTCGAAGCCGACGGTGGAACGGAAAAAGGGCGCATAATCGATACGCATGAAACAACCTCCTTGAAGCGTTGCCCGCAGCCCGCCAGACCATTCCGGCAGGCTGGACCGGCCCCATGGCGGCGGCCGATAGACGCTATTTGGGTCAACAAAAGGCGGCTTCAAGGCCCTTCCGGGGGCTTGAAAAAGAGGCTTAAGTGCCTACTCACACAGTTGAATCCCGCAAATCATGATTCCCGCCGCCACCCTGTTCGAACCCATGCCGATCAAGGCCGTGGGCGCCACCCTGCGGGCCGCGCGGTTCGATCCCGCTCCGGATGTGCCGGCCCGGGGCACCTGTGTCCTGCTCAACGGCCAGACCGAATTCATCGAAAAATATTTCGAGGTAATCGACGAATTGCGCGGCCGCGGCTTTGCCGTGGCCACCATGGACTGGCGCGGTCAGGGCGGCTCCGGCCGCATGACCCAGGACAGCCGCAAGAGCTTCGTCAACGACTTCAGCGAATATGACGAGGATCTCGAGACCCTGATCAACTGGATCGTCACCCCCATGCTGGGGACGGACGAAAAGCCGGTGGCGCTGGCCCATTCGATGGGCGCGCATATTTTGCTGCGCCGCCTGGTGCGGCGGCCCGGCAGCTTCGGGCCTTCAGTCCTGTCCGCGCCCATGATCGACATCTCCTTTCGCGGCCAGCGCGAATTCCTGGTGCGGGCCGTCACCCGCTATCAGATGTGGCGCGGGAAGAAAGCGAACTGGGTCTGGGGCATGGAGGGGCGCGATCCCCACAAGGTGACTTTCGCGACCCAACTCGTCACCTCGGACCCCCAGCGTTTCGAGCGTACCCAGTCGCTGTTGCGCGAACAGCCCGATCTGCGCCTGGCGGGCGCCACCTGGGGATGGCTGGCGGCGGCACTGCGTTCGGTGGATTGGTTGAAGCCCCAGGCCCCCAACGTAACCACGCCTCTCCTGATGGTGGGCGCCGGCAAGGACCGGATCTGCATCACCCCCGCGACCAAGGCTTTCGCCGCGCGCGCGCCCCATGCCGACTATGTCGAGATCCCCGAAGCCGAACACGAAATCCTGATGGAGCGCGGCCCCATCCGCGCCAAATTCTGGACGGCGGTCGACGACTACATGACAAAAGAAAACCGCGCCCCGATGTGAACCGGGGCGCGGTTTCCATTTCAAGCGGCGATATTACTGGCCCGGAGCCGGGGCCGGCGTAGCTTCAGGCTGCGGGCTCGGAGCAGCCGGAGCCGGCGTAGCTTCAGGCTGGGCAGGAGCGGGCTGCGGGATATCCGAAGCTGTCGTCGCATTGTTCGGCACCGCCGTGCTGGACTGACCGCCATTGCTGGCGACATCAGACGGCGAAGGCGCAGGCGCGGCCGACAACGGCGTGGCCTGAGCCTGCTGGGCCGGCTGCGGCGTCACCTGCGCCTGCTGAGGCGCCTGTGTGGTCTGGGTCGTGTCCGCGCTCATCCGGACGCTGGCCGCATCGGAGGCCGGCTCAGAAGAGGCGGTCTTGGTGTGGCTGGACGAACGCGAGGCGGTATGCACCGGAGCCGGTTTGGAAGGCACGGTGGTCGAAGCAGGCTCCGGAGCCGGGGCCGGCGTCGAAGGCGCCGCGCTGGCGTCAGGCGCCGGCGTGCTCATGCTGCTGTCGGGCGCCATCGCGAGCTGCTGCGGCGGCGTCACCGGCACCGTCTTCGGTACGGCGTTGTCCGCGACCACCGGCTTGGTCGAATGACCCATGTTGGCGTAAAGGCCCACAGCAGCCACACCAACCATCAAAGCGACGGCTACCGCGCCAACGATCTTGGGCGTGTTGCTGCGTTCGCTTTCTTCCACATTCACTGTGTGGAAGTCCGAAAGGCCGGCGCCGTTACCCAACGGCTCGTGATGGAGCGCGGTGGGATCGTCAAAGGCGGGCGTATTGAAATCATCGCGAAGAGACATGCATTCCTCCTGAAGGGAAGGGTTGTTTCAGAAAGAGAACGTGATCCCGCACCATCGAGTTTCATGCATGCCAAACAAAGGCAAATTGCGGCATCATTGCGCGAAGACGCCGCAATGTTTGGGCAAGTAATCGCGTGAAGCTCAGCTTTTCAGCAGCTTTATGGCTTCTTCGTGAATGCGCCTATCGCCGCAAGCCAGGATCGTCTTGCCGTCGCGGCAGTCGCCGCCGTCCCAGGCGGTGATGACACCGCCCGCGCCTTCGACAATCGGGATCAGGGCGGCGATGTCCCAGCGGCTGAAGCCCGCCTCGATGACGATGTCCACAAAACCCATGGCCAGCACGGCGAAAAGATAGCAATCGCCGCAATAGCGGGTCATGCGCACTTGCGCCTTCACTCGTGCAAAGGCGGTCAACTGTTCAGGAGAAAAATACTGGCCCGGATCGGTGGCGCAGAGAGTGGCGTCGTTCAGGCTGGCGCATTCGCGGACCTTGAGCGGCGTGCGCCTGTCGCCCTCGATCAGGACGCTGCGGCCATGCACGCCTAGAAAGCGCTCGCCCAGGACCGGCTGGTCGATAATGCCCAGCACCGGCACTTCGTCTTTTTCCAGCGCGATCAGCGAGCCCCATTCGTGCCGGCCGGTGATGAAGGCGCGCGTCCCATCCACCGGATCCAGCACCCAGCGCAGACCGTTCGAGCCTTTCTTCTCACCCAGCTCCTCGCCCAGGATGCCGTCATCCGGCCGCTCCCGCTCGATGATGGCGCGGATGGCTTTCTCGCCGCCCTTGTCGGCCTCTGTGACCGGATCGAAGCTGCCCTTGCCGGGTTTGTGCGCCACTTCGATGCGCTGGCGGAAATAGGGCCGGATCACCGCACCCGAGGCATCGGCCAGGCGATGGGCGAAAGACACAAGTTTCTCATCCGGGATCATGGCGCTGCTTTCCAAAACGAGACAATCAGTCCGCCAGTTACTATCAGAGCGCCACCAAGCAGAATCGGCGCGGTCGGCACTGTGCGGAAGAAAACGAAGGTGAGTATCTGCCACATCACGAACAGGGTGGCGATGTAGAGGCCCACCACCTGACCGAACTCGAGCGGCGCGAGATTGAGAAAGGTGCCGTAACCGGCGAGGAACGCGGCGCCCAATATAAAGAGACCAATGCGGGCCAGTCCGGGATTGCCGAACAGCGCCTTGCGAACAATCGCATCGCCCGTCACTTCCAGCCCGGTCGCGATCACCAGGAACGCCAGGATCGGCAAGACACTGAGCAGCTTCATTGGTGCTTTCCGCTTGGGTGACTCAGGATAGCCCGAAACAGGCGGTGCCAGACACCCAAATCCCGCGGTTCAAGGCGGGCGCACGCGAAGACCTCAGACTTCGGCGGCCTGCTTGGCGCGTTTGCGCAGATGTGGCAGCAGCGCGCGCTTGCGCAGGCGGATGTTCTGGGGCGTCACCTCCACCAGTTCATCATCCTGGATATAGGCCATGGCCTGCTCCAGGGTCATCGGCACGATCGGGGTCAGCTTCACCGCCTCGTCCTTGGAGGTGGTGCGGATATTGGTCAGCTGCTTGGACTTGAGCGGATTGACGTCCAGGTCATTGTCCTTGGCATTCTGGCCGATGATCATGCCCTCATAGACCTTGGCGCCGGTGGTGATGAACAGTTTGCCGCGCTCTTCGATGTACCAAAGGCCATAGGTCACCGCTTCGCCCTGCTCGGTCGAGATCAGGACGCCGTTGATGCGACCCGCCAGGGGGCCCTTGTGCGGGGCATACTCCACGAACATGCGGTTCATCACGCCGGTGCCACGGGTGTCGGTGAGGAATTCGCCATGATAGCCGATCAGGCCGCGGGCCGGACCGTGGAAGACGATGCGGGTCTTGCCGGCGCCCATCGGGCGCATGTCGGTCATCTCACCCTTGCGCTGGGAAATCTTCTCGATGACCGTGCCGGTATAAGCGTCGTCGACATCGACGGTGACTTCCTCGATAGGCTCCAGCTTCTGGCCATTTTCGGTCTTGAACAGCACGCGAGGACGGGAAATGGAAAGCTCGAAACCTTCACGGCGCATGGATTCGATCAGCACGCCCAGCTGCAGCTCGCCGCGGCCCGCCACTTCGAAGTCGCCGTCGCCGGTCTCGGTTACCTTCAGCGCGACATTGCCTTCGGCTTCGCGCAGCAGACGCTCGCGGATCACGCGGGACTGGACCTTGTCGCCTTCGCGGCCCGCATAGGGCGAGTCATTGACCGAAATGGTCATGGACAGGGTCGGCGGGTCGATGGGATGGGCGGGAATCGGCGCTTCCACCGTCAGGTCGCACAGCGTATCGGCAACCGTGGCGGTTTCCAGGCCAGCGATGGCGACGATGTCGCCGGCTTCGGCGCGCGCCACGGGCACGCGGGCCAAGCCGCGGAAAGCCAGCAGCTTGGTGATGCGGGCCTTCTCGATCACCTCGCCCTCACGGTTCAACACCTTGATGTTGCGATTGGTGGTGATGACGCCGGATTCGATGCGGCCCGTCAGAATGCGGCCCAGATAGTTGTCGGCCTCCAGGGTCGTGACCAGCATCTTGAAGGGATGATCCTCGGTCGCGAACTGGTACGGCTTGGGCGGCGGCACGTCTTCCACGATACGGCGGAACAGCGGCGTCAGGTCCTTGCGCTCGTCCTCAAGCTCGTCCACGGCCCAGCCGTTGCGACCCGAGGCATAGAGGTGATGGAAGTCCAGCTGATCGTCATTGGCTTCCAGGGCCAGGAACAGGTCGAAAATGGATTCCAGCGTTTCCTTGGGCTGAGCGTCCGACCGGTCGATCTTGTTGATCACCACGATGGGCTTGAGGCCCAGTTTCAGCGCCTTGGAGAGAACGAACTTGGTCTGGGGCATCACGCTTTCGGCCGCGTCCACCAGCAGCACAACGCCATCGACCATGGACAGGATACGCTCCACCTCGCCGCCGAAGTCGGCATGGCCGGGGGTATCCACGGTGTTGATGCGCACCCCATTCCATTCGACCGAGGTGCACTTGGCCAGGATGGTGATGCCGCGCTCCCGTTCCTGGTCGTTGGAGTCCATGGCGCGCTCGGCCATCTGCTGGTTCTCGCGTACGGAACCGGACTGTTTCAGCAGCTGGTCAACCAGGGTGGTCTTGCCATGGTCGACATGGGCGATGATGGCGATGTTACGGATATCCATGGGGTGCGCCTGGGTGGGTGGCCGGGCTTATAGACACGGTCATGCTGCAGAGCAACGGCGGATGCCCCGCCAGCCCACCGGTTTCGCCTTTAACGGCATTTTTACAGCGATTTTCCGGATTTAGGGCCTGTGCCGGCGGGAGATTTCGTCACACTTGTGAGAGGGTTTTGGCCTATAACCACCGTAAACCTACATGAAGGGTTGCCGGGGTCAGCGCCGGTTTTAAGGGGGAAAAGCAGGTTTGGGGGCTGTCTTCCGTTCGCCGCGATGTGCGGCGGTTGCGGAATGTATACTGTGAACGCCCCGGCAATGCCGGAACTGTCTTGTCAGGATCGTGTCGCATGAATGTTCAGCTCAGCCCCTTGCAGACCCCGCCGGTGCGGGGTGACAAGCTGGACGCGCGCGAGGCCGAAGGCGACGGCCGAATTCGTATCATTCTTGCCGGCGTCGCCGCCCTCGTCCTGCTGATCGGCGGCTTCTGGTATTTCACCCACACCAGCACGCCACCGGCTCGCCGCGCCGCCGCTGCGCCGGTCAAGGTGGCAACCGTGGAAATCGGCAATATGCCTGTGGTGGAACATACCATCGGCACGGTAATGGCCAATTCCACCGTGCAGGTGAATGCCCGCATCCAGGGTCAGCTGATCAAGGCCCTCTTCCACGAAGGCCAGATGGTGAAGACCGGGGACGTCCTGTTCCAGATCGACCCCCGGCCCTATCAGGCGGTTTATGACAATGCGCTGGCGTCGCTTGCCACCGCCAAAGCCAAGGCTGACCGCTATGCGCGGCTGACGGCGCAAAACGCGGTCGCCCCGCAACAGTTCGATGATGCCCAGGCCGCCTATCTGGAAGCCAAGGCGGCGGTGGAATCCGCGCGCCTCAATGTGGAATTCACCACCATTCGCGCGCCGGTCAACGGCAAGACCGGCCCCATCCTGATCCAGCCGGGCAACATGATCGCCGCCGCCACCGCCAGCACCACCGCAAGTTCGCTGGTTTCCATTGCTGAAATCCAGCCGGTGAAGATTTCTCTGGCGCTGCCGCAGTCCGACCTGCCGCGCATCCAGGCGAGACAGGCCAAGGGCGGGCTGACCGTCACCATCGCCCTGCATGATGCGGGCGGCCAGGATATCCAGGTGCCGGTGAATTTCATCGGCAATGCCGTGACCAGCACCACCGGCACCATCGAGTTACGCGCTTCCTATCCCAATCCCGACATGGCGCTGGTGCCCGGTCAGCTGGTGGATGTGACCGTGGCGCTTGCGGAAATTCCTAACGCGACCTTGGTGCCGCGCGAGGCGGTCAACACGGGTCCCGATGGCCAGTTTGTCTATGCCGTACGGGATGGCCGCGCCGAACAGGTGCCGGTGAAAGTCCTGTTCGACAGTGGTGTGGACGACGCGGTTGCCGGCGATCTACGCAAGGGTGAAATGGTGGTCACCGAAGGCCAGCTAAGGGTTGTTCCCGGCGCCACGGTCAGTGTCAGCAGCGCCAAGGCCCGGCCCGCCAAGGACGGCAAGGGCGCGCAGACCAGCGGCCGGCGCCGCGTGCCTCACACCCAGGACCATGAGGGCTGATAGCCGCCCAGGGCGGCCACCGGTTGAACCAAAGGGCTGAGACCAAGGCTTTAGAAGATGAATCTGTCCGAGCGATTTATTGAGCGTCCCGTCATGACCACCCTGGTCATGGCCGCCTTGGTGATCTTCGGCGCCTATGGCTATGCCAGCCTGCCGGTCTCCGACCTGCCGAATATCGACTTCCCCACCATCTCGGTGTTCGCCAGCCTGCCTGGCGCCGATCCCGACACCATGGCTTCGTCGGTAGCCTCGCCATTGGAGAATCAGTTCTCCACCATTGCCGGCATCGACCAGATGACGTCGACCAGCACGCAGGGTTCTACCCAAATCCAGCTCCAGTTCAGCCTGGACCGCAGCGTAGATGCCGCCGCGCAGGACGTGCAGTCGGCCATTGCGGCCGCCACCCGCAATCTGCCCAAGGCCCTGCCTCAGCCGCCCACCTTCCGCAAGCAGAACCCCGCCGACATACCGATCATGTTCCTGGCGATGAGTTCCTCCACCCTGAAGCCGTCGGAGGTGGACGAATACACCGAAACCCTGTTGGCGCGGCAGATTTCCACCATCGAGGGCGTGGCGCAGGTGGGCGTGTTCGGCAGCGCCAAATATGCGGTGCGCATCCAGGCCGATCCCGCTGCGCTGGCGACACGCCAGATCGGCATCGACAAGCTGGTCAGTGCCATCGCCGCGGCAAACGTCAATCTGGCGACGGGCGCGCTGAACGGACCGACCCGTTCCACCGTCATCCATACCGGCGGCCAGCTCAACAACGCCGCAGAATTCAACAACCAGATCGTCACTTACCAGAATGGCAGTCCGGTCCGGCTGCGGGACGTGGCGCGTGTGCTCGACGGACTGGAAAATCCCTATTCCAGGAGCTGGTTCAAGAATCGGGAAGCCATCGTGCTGGCGATCTTCCGCCAGCCGGGCTCCAATGTGGTGCAGGTGACGGACTCCATCAAGAAGATCCTGCCTCAGTTCATGGCCAGCCTGCCGCCATCGGTCAAGCTGGACATCGTGTTCGACAGAAGCCAGCAGATCCGGGCCTCTATCGCCGATGTGCAGACCACGCTGCTGATCGCGGGCGCGCTGGTGATCGGGGTGATCTTCATCTTCCTTCGCCGGGTGTCGGCCACCATCATTCCCTCGCTCGCCTTACCCATCGCCGTGATCGGCACCTTTGCCGGCATGTCGGCTTTCGGCTTCAACCTGGACAATCTTTCGCTGATGGCGCTGACCCTGTCGGTCGGCTTTGTCGTGGATGACGCCATCGTGATGCTGGAAAACATCGTCCGGCATATCGAACTGGGCGAAAAGCCCTATGACGCGGCGATGAAGGGGTCGAGCGAGATCGGCTTCACCATTCTCAGCATGACCATCAGCCTGGCGGCGGTGTTCATCCCCATCGTCTTCATGGGCGGCATTGTGGGCCGGCTGCTGCACGAATTCGCCGTCACCATCATCGTGGCGATTCTGTTCTCGGGCGTGATCTCCATCACCCTGACCCCCATGCTCTGCGCCCGCATCCTGAAGGACGAGCATGGCCAGCAGCACAATTGGTTCTACCGCTTGAGCGAAAACACCTTCAACAAGGTGCAGGCCTTTTATGATCGCACCCTGCGCTGGAGCATCACCCACCGCCCGGTGATCCTGGGCATCTTTTTCGCAAGCCTGGCCGCTTCGGTCGTGCTGCTCTCGGTGATGCAGCAGGATTTCCTGCCCAGCGATGATACGGGACGCCTGCAGGGCAACATCCAGGCCGCCAACGGCACCAGCTACACGCAGATGGCGGCCTATACCCAGCGGGTCGCTAAGATCATCGGTGATGATCCCGACATAGAAGGCGTGCTGGCCCAGATGGAAGGCGCCAATGGCAGCGCCGGCACCAACCAGGCCCGCATGATGATGATCACCCTGAAGCCGCTGTCGGTGCGCAAGTCCACACCGGAGGAGGTCATCCGGCGCTTGCGTCCCAAAGTGTCGCGCATTCCCGGCGTCAATGTGTTCCTGACCAATCCCCCCGCCATCCGGCTGGGCGCGCGCATGGCCCGCTCCACCTACCAGTACACCTTGCAAGGCCTGGATCTTGCTCAGCTGCAGGATTTTTCCGGCCGGCTGATTGATGAGATGCGTCGGCAGACCGGCTTTGTCGACATCACCTCCGACAATGACGCGGCCATGCCCTCGGTCCAGGTGAAAATCAACCGCGACAAGGCGGCAGCCTTCGGCGTGACGCCACAGCAGATCGAACTTGGGCTGGGCTCGGCCTTTGGCGGCCAGCAGATCTCCCAGATCAACACCTCATCCAACCAATATGAAGTGATCATGGAGCTCTTGCCGCAATATCAGCGCGATGCTTCCGCACTGGATCGGCTCTATATCACCGGCGCCAACAATCAGCTGGTGCCGCTGACAGCCGTCACCGACCTGACCGCCAGCACGGTCCCGCTGTCCGTCAACCATGCCGGTCAGATCCCGGCGGTGACCATTTCCTTCGACCTGGCCCCCGGCAAGGCCTTGTCGGATGCGGTCACAGGCATCCGCCAGGCCCAGGAGGCCATTGGGATGCCGGACTCCATCCAGGGCAATTTCCAGGGCACTGCAGCGGCCTTCGAGGAGTCCACCAAGAACATGGGCATCCTGCTCATCATCGCCATGGTGGTCGTCTACATCATCCTGGGCATTCTCTATGAAAGCTTCATACATCCCCTGACCATCCTGTCAGGCCTGCCATCCGCAGCGGTGGGTGGACTGCTGACCCTGTGGCTGGCACACCTGTTGTTCCTGGCGGGTGTCATCCATGTCGACATGTCGCTGACGCTTTACGCCTTCGTCGGCATGATCATGCTGATCGGCATCGTGAAGAAGAACGCGATCATGATGATCGATTTCGCCATCAACCGGCAGCGTTCGGACGCCACTGTCACGCCCGAGCAGGCGATCTATGAAGCCGCGGTGGTGCGCTTCCGTCCCATCATGATGACCACCATGGCGGCCTTGATGGGCACCCTGCCGATCGCTTTCGGCAGCGGCGCGGGCGCGGAGTCGCGCCGGCCGCTGGGCTTGTGCGTGGCGGGCGGGCTGCTGCTGTCGCAGCTCCTGACGCTCTACATCACGCCGGTGATCTATTCCTATCTCGATCGGCTGAGCGGAAAACTGCAGCGCCGCAAGGCGCCGCGCCGCGCTGCTGGTCCCAGCATCGCGCCAGCTGAATAACCAGCGCCTCGCTCAAGCTCGGCGCGTTCGCCGCTGAAATTGGTCCGGGGGACCAATTTCTCCGGCCCTAAGGGGCCGGCCGCGGCTCACCCTGCTGCATCTGGAAGATCATAAGCAGGCGCCGCCGTAATCTGTTTTGCGTTTGCTACAGGCAGGCGGCGAGGACGCTGTTGTTGATCCAGATGCGGGGTGAAGCCCCGAGCAGCGCGGCGGGGCAGAACTTTGCTTCCTCGCCAAAGCGCTGGGTTGCCGCGATCAGGGTAAGGCCGTCTGGGCCGAGCCTGCGGCCCTCGGCATAAAGCGCGCCCCAGAAGCGGTTGGTCTGGCAGACTTCCGGCCCCGGCAGGCGCGAGCCCGGCAACTGTTGCGGGACGCGGCAGGTCATGGCGTCCGGGTCGCCGTTCCCGCGCGGGTCCAGCGCGTGCTCCACATCCTTGACCGGCGTCATGGGCGCGGTGTTTTGCACCGCAGCCTGCTGCAACGGCGCGGGTTGAGGCACAGGCTGAGGCGCCACAGCCGACTGCCCGACGACAGGCAGTGCCGGATCAGGTGCCGCGCCAGACATCGTGACTGACGTCACAGGCGGCGTCGCGGCGGGCGGCGGCACGACCGGCTCCGCGACGACGACCTTCAGCCGCGGCAGCTCGGGAACCGCCACAGGCGCAGCTGTGGCCGAGACGGGCGTCATGCCGATCTGTTCGGCCACCGCAGTGACCGCTTGGGCCGCGCGCGCCTGGGCGGCGGCGACATGGCGCCCGACCGCGACGGCCAGGGGCGTGGCGCTCACCCCCGCCATCACCGGCAGGGCCAGCGCCAGCATGGCGGCGCCGGCCAGCAAAGCGCGCCGGCCACCGTCCAGCTCGGCCGCCTGTTCCCCGGACATGATCTGACGGACGCGTGAAGAAAGATCGGCGCCCGATGCACCCGACGCGCAGGCGAGCGGCGAACGGATGCAGAAGCGGCAAACCTTGAGAATGCCGCCCGCATAAATCTCCGGGTCATGGCCGGCCGCAATCACACCTTCATCGCAGGCTCGTTCGCGCTCGGCGATCAGGCGCGCCCCGATCAGCCAGACCGGCGGCCAGAACCAGAACAGCGCCTCGACCAGCATGTGCAGCGCCGCGGTGAAATTGTCGCGATGACGCCAATGGACGAGTTCATGGGCGAGGATGCCGTCGCGTTCGGCGGAGGTGAGACCGGACAGCAGATCCCGCGGCAGCAGCACTACGGGCTTGAAGATTCCCACCAGTCCCGGCTCCAGCAGGGATTGCGAGGCTCTCACCTCGACAGGCACGGGCAATGGCAAGGCGTGCGCCTGGCGCACCACCCTTCGCAGCATGAGCCACCGCGTCAGCGCCAGACCCAGAAGAGCGCAGAATCCCACCAGCCAGATCAGCAGCAACGGCAGGACAAAGCCCGCGCCCTGCGCCGGGGCCAAAGTCTGCACGGGCGCCGAAAACTTTTCCGCCACGGGGGCCAGCACCCGCAGTGACGGCGGCAGCGGCGCCGGCATCAACCGCGCCAGTCTCTCTCCCAGAAACACCAGGGCGGTGAACGGCACCAGGAACTTGAGCGAAGCGACAAACCACAGCCAGAAACGGATGCGGGCGGCGTTGGCGCTGAGCGCCAGGGTCAAAAGGCCGGCGGCCAAGGCAAACAGGCTGGACTGCCACAAATGGTCCAGCAGCGCCGTCATGTTTCCTTTTTCCGTTTGGCGGAAAGCTCCTTGAGCAGCTTTTCCGCATCGGCAACGTCTTTGGCCGTGAGATTGCCGGCCTCGATCAGCTGGGCCATCACCGGCTGCATGCGGCCGCCGAACAGGGAAAGAAATTCATCCACCAGCCGCGCCCGGGCGGCATCGCGCGTGATCAGCGCCTCAAAGACGTGGGCATTGCCGATCTTGCGCGCCCGGCGCAGCGCCTTCTTGGCCTCCAGCCGGTAGACCATGGTCTGCACGGTCGTATAGGCGGGCCGGTTCTTGGGGCCAAAGCTTTCCTGAATCTCGCGGATGGCGGTGGGGCCGTTGTTCCACAAGACCTCCATGATCTGGAGTTCCAGCTTGCTTAGTTTGGGAAGGCGCATCGGCGTCTCTACTACAGGCGTCGGAAACCGTAGGACGCCTCGCCCAGGGGCGCAAGAGTTTCAGCGGTCCAGAGGTATCCCGACCTGCCGCGGCCGCAGGGCATCGAAGGGGCCACAGAGCAGAAGCCCGGCGAGGAACCCGCCCAGATGCGCCTGCCAGGCGATCAGGCCGCTTTCCCCGCCCACGCCCAGGCCGGTTATCCCCGCCACGATGTTGATGGCGGCCCATACCACCGTGAAGATCAGGATCTGGCGGGAGAAGAGCGGCGCCAACGGAGCCGTACCCGGTTCGGCCCAGGGCGCCTGCCCCGGCAGCATTCGCAGGGCGGCCGCCATCAGGCCTGAGATCGCTCCCGAGGCACCGACCACCGGAACCGGGCTGCCCCAGTTCAAGGCGATGTAAGCCAGCGCCCCGGCCGCGCCGCACACCAGGAAGAAAAGCAGAAACAGCAGCGGTCCCTGCCGGCGCGCAACCACCGGCCCGAAGGCCAGCAGCCAGAGAGAGTTAATGATCAGATGGGTCCAGTCATTGTGCAGGCCCATATAGGAGACAAAGGGAATGGCCCGTTCCAGGACTGTCCCAGGCCAGGACGCAACCAGGCCCGCCTGGCTTGCGACAAAAGCGTGGCTATATCGCGCCGGGATCAGCGCATATTCGTAAACCATGTCCTGGCCGAGGGCCGCGGGCAGCCACAGGCGCAGGGCATGAAGCCCGGCCACAACCGCGATCAGCCACAACACCACAGCCGGGGCACGGAAAATGGGCTGGCGCGGCGGCGCCGATTGCAGGAAAGCCATGACCCTATCTAGGGGCCTTTGAGCTCCTTCGCCACTGTTCCGGAATGGAACGGCTGCTGTCTCACACGATCCAGCGGGGACGTTGGTCTTTTTGGAACAGTGCCCAGCGCCGGCAAAAGCTTCGCCGAAGAGCCTTCCGGAATTTACCTCACAAATCCTGTCTGACCGTGGTGTGCGCACGAGCGTCTGTGCCGCACCGGCACGGCGAATGCCTAACGCCGATTAAGAGCTGGCATGGCGGTTGCTCTGTTTGGGGCAGCAGAATTGGAAGAGCCCCCATGTCCCCGTTCATGTCCCGTTTCAAGTCCAAGACACGCTTCACACTCGCTTTGACCGCCTTCGCCTTGGCGACCACCGCCGCCCAGGCCGGGGATTGGACCAATTCGGCCATGTACAACGGCTACGGCGCCGCCACCCAGAACGCGCCCTCCAGCTATTCCATGCGTGACGCCAACGGCAACCTGACCATGGTGAACGGCCAGGTTACCTCGTCCTCTTACGCCTACGCCTCCGGCGCCCAGTATGGCAGCGGCGGGGTTGGCACGCAGGGTGCAATGCAGACGTACGGACAGGCCACGGCCATCGGTAACTCGCTGAACGTGACTGTCATCGGAAGCCACAACACCACGATCGTCGACTCGTCCCAGACCAACAACGGCAATCAGACAGCCACCGCCAACCTCAACCGCCAGTAAATCGAAAGCCAAAGGGAAGCCCCTCCCATGTCCACCAAAGCCCGCAAACATCTCCTCAAGCCCCTGGCCCTGATGGTGGCCGCTGTTGCCCTGGAAGGCTGCATCAGCCCGACCCCGGATTCGGTTGGCCGCTACACTTCGCCGATCGGCGGCGCCCCGGTGATCGCCAACGAGACTCCCTATTCCGCGGCCCTGCGCTGCATGGGCAACTACGTCGCCCAGCGCCCGGTTCGCATCGCGGTCGGCCAGATCGCCGACTATACCGGCAAGGCCGAAGCCGATGGCTCGGGCCGCAAGGTCACCGCCGGCGCCGCCCTGATGGCGATGAGCGCCCTCAACAAGGCGAGCGTCCATATGGTGGAGCGCTTCGACACCTCCGTCGCCGAGATGGAACTGAAATACGCCAACAACAAGCTGATCGGCGACGACCAGCATCCCAATCCCGCTCCCGGCGATTTCCGCAAGATCATGGCCGGCTCGATGCCCGGCTCCGACTATTACATCGTCGGTGGCATCACCGAGCTGAACTTCAACATCCGCAGCGAAAACGCCAACGGCAATGGCGGCGGCACCGCCACCAACGCCACTACCGGCACCGCTTCGGGCAGCATGTATGTGATGAATGTCGGCCTGGACATGCGTCTGGTGAACACCAACACGCTGGAAGTGGCCGATGTGATCTCCTACCAGAAGCAGATCATCGGCCGCCAGATTACGGCCGGCGTGTTCGACTTCCTGGGCAAGAACTTCTTCGACGTTAGCGTCGGCGAAAGCGCCCTGGAGCCCATCCAGCTGGCCGTGCGTTCGGTGATCGAGCGCGCCACCCTGGAGATGATCACCCGCATCTATCGCGCCCCGGCCGGCGCCTGCTCGATCCCGCTGGGTACCTCGGACGATCCGCTGCGTGAAGGCGGCGAGTCTTTCGCCCAGCCTGCCGCCTATGCTCCCCAGCCTTATGCCCCGGCGCCCAACGCCCCGGCCCCGAACTTCCAGGCCACCGCCGCCCTCAGCGACACCGGCCGCGCCCGTCCCTACTCCGGCTATGCCGGCGGCCAGCCTGGCCTGCTTGGCCTGCGCGGCGGTCTCTAATCCTTCGAACCTGAACCACGAGATTTCGGAACTAACAGGAGCCCCACCATGAAGTCCTTCAAGATCCTTTTCGCCGCCTCTGTCTTGGCCCTTTCCACCAGCGCCGCCTTCGCCCAGGGCGTCGGCGCTGGGGCCGAACAGTCCGGCGTCGGCAGCCAGATCCTCAACAGCCAGATCAACCTGCAGACCAACTGGTCCAACCTGACCGGCAGCGTCGACACCGTGGGCGGCGATGTGGTCGTCCAGGGCAATGCCGCCGGCAATCTGGTGGACGTCACCACCATGAACGACACCCGCGTCAGCAACAACCAGACCGTCGGTTCCAACGCCACCATCGGCTCGAACGTCGCGGTGGACGTGAACAATGTCTGGGGCAGCGTCGCTATCACCAACCAGGCGATCTGTAACGGCGCCAGCGTCTCGACCGATCCGATCCTGACCGCGGTCAAGTCGAACCAGGCCTGCCACGCCATGGATCCCTATTCGGAGATCAACACCAACATCTCCAACATCGGCGGCAATGCCATCGTTCAAGGCGTGTCCGTGGGCAACAAGCTCGAGACCGACTCCAATGCGCCGAACTTCCCGGTCATCAGCCGTCAGCTGAACAATTCGGGCGTGGTCTCCAACGTCAACGCCAATGTCTTCAACGCCGCCGGTACCGTGGGCCTGTCGTCCAGCGCGGTCGGCAACACCGCCCAGGTCCTGCATTACTCGACCAACTAAAGCGGACGGAATGCTCCGGAATTCTTAGGGGCAAAACAGGAATTCCGGAGAGGGGGCGGGGGCGTTTGGACAGCGCCTCCGCCCTTTCTTTTTTCTTCTTGATTGAACCCCCTCCGGCTTCGATTTTCCCTTCGCTCGCTCGGCCATCGAAGCCACTTCCCCTTCCTGGCGCTCATGGGCCGAAGGGGGAGGCAGGTCACGGCCCCAGCGGGTGGTCGCCGTGCGAAATGCACGGCTCGCGCTCAACCTTCGTTGCTTGATTCAGCGCATTTTGCCTTTTGGGCGGCGGGATAGTATTGGCAGGCCATGACTGCCGCCCTCCCCATCGACCTGGAGGCCTTTGCCGCCGCGCCCGTGGCGCGCGAGCCTTTTCCTTACGCCATGGTGCCGCGCTTCATTCGCCAGGATGCGATGGCGGCCATCAATGCCGACTATCCGCTGGTGGATCTGCCGGGTTCCTTCCCGCTACCCACTCTGAAATACGGGCCCGCCTTTGCGCGGCTGATGGACGCCATCCAGGGACCGGAATTCACCCGCGCGACGGAACAGAAACTGGGCATCGACCTTTCGAGGCGCCCCACCATGGTCACAGCGCGCGGCGTATCGGCCGCGCGCGACGGCCAAATCCACACCGATTCCCGCACCAAGCTGGTGACCGTGCTGATCTATATGAACAACAGCTGGGAAGCGCCCACCGGCCGGCTTCGCCTGTTGCGCGGGCCCGGTAATCTGGAAGACATGATCGCCGAAGTGCCGCCCGATGAAGGCACGCTTCTGATTTTCAAGAACCAGCCCAATGCCTGGCACGGCTTTCACGCTTTCGAAGGGCCGCGCCGCGTGATCCAGCTCAACTGGGTGACCGACATGGGCGTGGTACGGCGCGAGCAGACGCGCCACAAGGTCAGCGCCTTCTTCAAGCGGCTGCGCGGCAAGAACGCGAGGACCGCCGCAGAGCGGATGTAATTGCTTTAGGGGCGCGGCGGATAGCTGTGCCAGCGTCCATACCCGTCGCGAATGCGCCAGCCTTGGGCGGTCTTTTCCACATTGCGCGATTCCAGCGGCACCTTGCCAAAGCCGCCGGGCAGATCGAGCATGTAGGTAGGCATGGCCAGACCCGATAGCCGCGCGCGCAGCTGCTCCGCCAGCGCCAGGCCTTCGTCGATCGTCAGGCGGAAATGCGATGTGCCCGGAGCCAGATCCGGATGATGCAGGTAATAAGGCTTGATGCGGTTCTCGAGGAAGGTTCGCATCAGCGTGTCCAGGATTTCGATCCTGTCATTGACGCCTTTGAGTAGCACCGACTGGCTGACCAGGGGCACGCCGCCATCCACCAGCCGTGCAATGGCCAACTGCGCCTCCGGCGCGAATTCACGCGGGTGATTGGCATGGACCGCCACGAAGGTGGTGGCACCGGGCGCATGCAGCGCCGCCACCAGCGCATCGGTGATGCGATCCGGATCGGTCACGGGCACGCGCGTGTGCCAGCGGATCAGCTTCACATGAGGGATCGCGGCCAGGCGTTGGGAGATCTCCGCCACCCGCCGCGGCGAAAGAATGAAAGGATCACCGCCGGTCAGAATCACTTCCCAGATTTGCGGATGCGCCGCGATATAGGCCAGCGCCGCTTCGAAGCCTGCTGGCGACAGAACATTTTCCTTGCCGGGACCGATGCTTTCGCGGCGGAAACAGAAACGGCAATAGACCGGGCAGGCCGCGACCGCCTTGAACAGAACCCGGTCGGGATGGCGATGGACGATGCCGGCGGCTGGTGAATGAGCTGCATCGCCAATGGGGTCGGCGCGCTCTTCCGGCAGGGTGTTCAATTCCTCCAGCGACGGCAGAAATTGACGCGCAACAGGATCAGCGGGATCGACCGGATCCAGCAGCGACAACAGATGCGGCGAAACCGCCACCGCATATTTGCGCTCGACCTGTTCAAGATCGGATTGCGCGACCTGTTGCAGATCACGGGGAGGAAGCGTCATGGCCTCTGCGCCTTGAAATTGGGAAGGAACGCAGCCAGCAATCCGATCGCCGGCAGGAAGGCGCAGATCTTGTAGACGAAGGTGATGGATGTGGCGTCTGCAACCGCGCCCAGCACCGCCGCGCCTATGCCGCCGAGCCCGAAGGAAAGGCCGAAGAACAGGCCCGCGATCATCCCCACGCGGCCGGGCAGCAACTCCTGGGCATAGACCACGATGGCGGGAAAGGCGGATGCCAGGACCAGGCCGATGCAGACCGTCAGGATGCCAGTCCAGAACAGGTTGGCGTAAGGCAGCATCAGGGTGAAAGGCAGCGCGCCGAGGACGGAAAACCAGATCACATATTTGCGGCCGATTTTGTCGCCCAGCGGCCCACCAAGCAAGGTGCCGACAGCGACCGCAGCCAGGAAGTAGAACAGATGCACCTGGGCACTCTGCACCGACAGGCCAAAATTGTGCATCAGGTAAAATGTGTAGTAGCTGCCGATGGACGACAGATAGACGAACTTGGAGAACACCAGGGCCAGCAAGACCGCCAGCGACTTCATCACCGTGCTGCGCGACAGCTCCGGATGCTTAATGTGATGATGGCTTTTGATGCGCTGCAGGCCATGGTGTTTGTACCAGGTGCCGATCTGAAACAGCACCAGGATACCGAACAGCGCCAGGCCCGCATACCAGACGATCGAGCGTTGGCCGTAGGTCGCCACCAGCACGGCGGCAGTGAGTGGGCTGATCGCCTGGCCGGTATTACCGCCGACCTGGAAGACCGATTGCGCCAGACCATAGCGGCCGCCGGAGGCCATGCGCGCCACGCGGGATGCTTCGGGATGAAATACCGCCGAACCCAGGCCCACCATCATGGCCGCCACCAGCAGCACCGGAAAGTTGGGCGCTACCGACAGAACCAAGAGACCGAACAAGGTCGCGACCATGCCCAGCGCCAGCGAATAGGGCATGGGCTTCAAGTCGGCGAAATATCCCACCAGCGGCTGCAACAGCGAGGCAGTGACCTGGAAGGCGAGAGTCACCAGCCCGATCTCGGCGAAGTTCAGGTGAAACTGCACTTTGAGGGTCGGATAGATGGCCGGGAGCAGCGCCTGCACCATGTCGTTAAGCGCGTGGCAAAGGCCGATGGCGAGCAGCACCGCGAAGCTCGTGTCATGGGCGGCTTTTTGCAGGGTGGTATCGGTCATGAGTCGAGCGGAAGATAGCGGTTTTTCGGCGGGAGCGGTGACCTCAAACCTGCGTGGTTGCGCCACACACCGGCCGCCGGGCATGGTTGAGAAAAAGGGGAAAAAGCATGCGTTCCGGATTCGGCGCTCTCTGCATCCTGGTCGCGGTCATCCTGCCGGCGGCGGCCGCACCCAGTCTGGGATGGAAGCTTGCCGGCACCTACCCCGACACGGGCGGGCGGGCGCCCGTCGCCCATGGCGGCAAGGTGCTGCCGCCCGGAAGCTCGCCCGCCAGCGTGCTGGCCGGCTGTTCGGGGGACATTGACCGGATCTGCGCCGGACGGTCCGGTCTTTATGCTGCACGCGCGTGCTTGACCGAGAACAAGGCGCGGCTGTCCGGCCGTTGCGCTGCCGACCTCGCCGCCCTGCCCACCTCCAGCGTACCGCCCTGCAGCCGTTCGCCGGTTTGCGACAACCGGCTCGGCCCAACGCGCGAGCAATTGCGGCGCGTGCTGTGGGACCAGACCATGGGCTACGCTTACGACTATCCCTTCGACCTGCCGATGGGCAGCGGCGGAGCGTCCGGCGTCGCCATCGACTCCCGAGGGAATATCTGGGTGTTGCAGCGCGGCGCGCCTGGCCAGCCCCAACTTTTCCAGTTCGACAGGCAGCACAGACTCGTGCGCAGCGTGCCGGATTCGGTGCTCGGCCGGCTGGAGAAAGGCCACGGCATCAAGGTCGATGGCGGGGACAATGTCTGGATCACCGATGCCAATGGCGGGATCGTGATGAAGATCAGCCCCGAAGGAAAATTGCTGGCGACCTTCGGCGTGCGCGGCAAGCGCGGCGACTGGGATGAAGCCAAGGGGCAAAGGCTGTTGTGGCAGCCGCTGGATGTCGCCTTTGCGCCGGGCGGCGACATCTACATCGCCCAAGGTCACGCCAACGAAAGCCCTAACGATGCCGAGCTGGCACCCGGCAACAGGATCGGCGCCGCGCGCATCTTGCATCTGGACCGGAACGGCAAGTTCATCGGCCAGTGGTACGGCAACCAGATCGGGCCCGGAAAATTCAGCATGGCGCACGGCATTGCCGTCGATCCGGCCAATGGCGATGTGTGGATCGGCGACCGCGAGGAATATCGCCTGGTGGTCTATGACAAGAACGGCAAATATAAAAAGACGCTTCCCATGCGCAATCTGATGTGCGCGGTGGCGTTCGATCCGCATGGCGATCTCTGGGTCTCCACGGGACGCGATGGCCAGCTTCTGAAGCTGGACCGCGACGGCAATGTGTTGGGCGCGGTGGGCCGCGGCTCCGGCATCGGTACCGGCCAATTCATCGAGGCGACCTATATGGCCTGGGACAGGCGCGGCAATCTTTATTCCGGTGACACCAGCGTGGGCCGCGTCACCCGCATGTCGCCCCCATCAGGGAAGCGGAGTCCATAGAACAGCGTCGATGTTGGGAGCTGCCGTCGCCAGCATCACCAGCCGGTCGAAGCCCAGCGCCACACCGCTGGATGGCGGCATCTGGCTCAGCGCCTGCAGCAAGTCTTCGTCCAGCGGATAGCGCTGGCCATAGATCTTTTCCTTCTTGGCCATCTCGGCTTCGAAGCGGGCCCGCTGCTGCACCGGATCGGTCAATTCGCCAAAGCCATTGGTCAACTCGACGCCGCAGGCATAAAGCTCGAAACGTTCGGCCACGCGGGCGTCGCGCGGGCTGATCCGCGCCAGAGCCGCCTCGCAGACCGGATATTCATAAAGAATGCAGGGCCGCTCCAGCCCCAGCCGCGGCTCGACCCGAAGCGTAAGTATCTTTGCCAACATGTCGGACCAGTCATCATCGTCCGACACATCGATGCCGCCGCGCCGCGCCCGGGAGCGCAATGCGTTGGCATCGCCCACACCGCTCTCCGATAACGTGGCCAGCAGATCGATGCCGGCCAGATGGGTGAAAGCTTCGGCCACGGTCAGCCGGTCGGCCGGCGCGCGCGGATCGCAAGCCGCATCGCGATTCCGCAACGTCTCCGCGCCGGCCACGTCCGCCGCCAGCCGCAGCAACGTCAGGCAATCCTCGATCACCGCGTCGTAAGGTTCTCGCGTCCGGTACCATTCCAGCATGGTAAATTCCGGAGCATGGAGCCGGCCGCGCTCCCGGTTGCGGAACACGCGGGCGAATTCGAAGATCTTGTGCTCGCCGGCCGCCAGCAGCTTCTTGGCCGCGAACTCCGGCGAGGTGTGCAGGTAGAGGGTCCGCTGCTCCAGGTCCGATCCGATCGCCTGGGTCTCAAAGGCATGCAGATGGGTTTCATTGCCGGGCGAGGCGACCAGCGCCCCGCACTCCACTTCAGTAAAGCCCTGGCCCTCGAAATGGGCCCTGAACGCGCGCTTTATTGCGCCCCGCTGGATCAGCAGGGGGCGGCGGTCGGCATGGGTTTGCGGGCTCCACCAGGGCATTTGAAGTCCTTCGTCCTTGCTGCTATAGCCCCCCGCCAAACTCCCATCCATTGGCTGTTTTGAGAGGTTTTCCGTGGTTTCGGTTATCGCCAGCTCTGTGCGCAAAGGCAATGTCCTGGAGAAGGACGGCAAGCTCTATCTCGTCATCACCGCCGAGAATATCCATCCCGGCAAGGGCACGCCCGTCACCCATCTGGAAATGCGCCGCATCAGCGACGGGGTGAAAACCGTCGAACGCCTGCGCACCACCGACAGCGTCGAGAAGGCCTTCGTCGAGCACCAGAACTTCCAGTATCTGTATCAGGACGGCGAACAGTATGTGTTCATGCAGCCCCAGACCTTCGACCAGCTGCACGTGTCCGGCGACGTGGTGGGAGACGCTGCGCCTTACCTGACTGAAAATATGGACGTGCAGCTTCAATTGTTTGAAGGCAACGCCATTTCGATCGAAATTCCCCAGCGCGCCACCTTCGAGATTGTCGAGACCGAGCCGGTGGTGAAGGGTCAGACCGCCTCGGGCTCGTTCAAGCCGGCGCTTTTGTCCAACGGCGTCAAGACCATGGTGCCCACGCACATCGTCACCGGCACCCGCGTGGTGGTGATGACGGAAGACGGCTCCTACGTCGAGCGGGCCAAGGATTGAGCCACATACCTGACCCGGCAAAACCGGCATAGCACTCCGGCAGCGGCTCGCATTAGGTTTGCGGGCCGTTTCTGCTTTGAGGGAAGCGCCCATGCCCAAACGCATTGATCCCAAAGACCTGCCCGCGCGCGCCGGCACCTTCTATCCGCCCCCATATGATGAGCCTTGCCGGGCCCGCCAACGCCGCCGCCTGGGCGATGCCGCCGGTCTGACCCAGTTCGGCGTCAACCTGCTGCGGCTGCCGCCGGGCGCCTGGTCCAGCCAGCGCCACTGGCATTTCAAGCAGGATGAGTTCGTCTATGTGCTGGAGGGCGAAGTGGTGATGGTCACCAATGCCGGCGAGGAAATCCTGAAGGCGGGTGACTGCGCCGGCTTCAAGGCCGGTGAGGAAGACGGCCATCATCTCCAGAACCGTTCCGAATCCGACGTGCTGCTGCTGGAAGTCGGCACCCGCATCGCCGGGGATGGCGCGCATTATCCGGGCATCGATCTGGTACATCCCGCCGACGGAATTCCGGCCATGTACACCCATACGGACGGTACGCCCTATACCGACATCAAGCTGCGTGAATAGGGCTTAGCTGCGAAAATTTATCTCAACCAAGACACCCTCCGGATCGGGGACGAAAAGCTGTTTCAGCCGGCCGCCCGGCACGATGCGTTCCTTGAAGACAAGACCGGCGTCCTTCACCCTGGCGCGCATGCCCTCGAAATCATCGCCGTGGAATGCCACATGGTCGAACGCGCCGGTACCATCCTCGGCCACTGGCGTTGGCGCTTCTTCCCGCCCCCAGGCGCCGGCGGTATCGCTGGCTTCCACCAGATGGACCACGGGAATGCCGCCCAGATAAAGCCAGTAGCCGCGGAAGGGAAAAGCCGGCCGCTCGCCCTCGGTCAGGCCCATCAGTTCGACATAGAAATCGCGGGTGTGGCGGAGCTGGCCGCAGCGGATAGTGATGTGCTCCAGAGCCCGAACGCCCATATTTTCCATTCCTTTACGCAGCCACCCGCGGGCCGGCATGGGCGGCACCTTACCCTGCCACCGGCGCCATGCTAGCGTCCCGCCGCCATTTTAAGGACGACCCCGATGAAAAAGCAGCTTGTCATTGGCCTGATGGCCGCCGCCCTTTGCACGTCCCCCGCTCTCGCCGCTCTCAAGACGGGCGATATGGCACCGGATTTTTCCGCCTCCGGCAGCCTGGGCGGCAAGGACTACTCCTTCAACCTGAAGTCCGCGCTGAAGAAAGGCCCGGTCGTGGTCTATTTCTATCCGTCCGCCTATACCGGCGGCTGCGACCTGGAAGCCCATACTTTCGCGGAACAGTCCGACAAGTTCGCCAAGGCCGGCATCACCATCGTGGGCGTTTCGGCCGACGATCTGGGCCGCCTGAAGCAGTTCTCCGCCGATCCTCAATTCTGCGCCGGCAAATTCCCCATCGTGTCGGACGCCGACACCAAGATCGCCCAGTCCTATAACCTGAACGTCACCCCGCCCGTGGCCGGCCGCAAGGATGTGAACCAAGTCGAGATCAATCACGCCTTCATCGAGCGCGTGACCTATGTGGTGGGCAGGGACGGCAAGATCCTGGCCACCCTCTCTTCCAAGGACGACAAGCTTTCGCCGGACCAGCATGTCGACAAGTCGTTGGCGATCCTGACGGCGAAATAGGCATAGCCTCTACCTGCTGAAAAAGAGGGCTCGGCCGTCGGCCGGGCCCTTTTGTTGTCACGAACACCGTCACAGAACGAAACAAGGCCTGTGATGCCGCGATGCAGCGCACGAATAATATACAATAAAATCAATGCCTTAATGTGACACAAAAGCCACGTTAACGTGGCGGAGATACGTCTTTGTGACAATGCCAAGACTTGCTCTAGTTGCGGCCGGTCCGATGCTGTCGGAGGGGCTATCCGCAAGCCAAGGGCCAAAAGCCGGAAAACCGGCGTAACGAATAAATGGGTCGGGTTGCGGGTGTCGAAGGGTTTTTCCATCGCTGGCGTGTTTGCGGCTGCGCTGTTCGCGGCGGCGCCTGCGCATGCGGCGTCCATGGAAAGCCAGCTCAAGGACCTGGGCAAAGGCGTCGGCGACATCAGCCGTGACGTGGTTTCATTTTTCGGCTTTGGCCCCAACCAGGCCGATAACCCTACCGATCCCCAGCCGGTGCGCCCCGAACTGAAGGCCCGCACCATCGAGCCGGTGGCTGTTGTTACCGAAGCTTCCTTGCCTGTCATGCCGGAGGCAGCACGCGAGAAGCCGACGATCGAGCGCCCGCTCCACCGGCTGTTCTGCGTGGAATACGCCCGGATGCGCTCGGGGATGGCGGTTTTCGGCGACGCCCGGCAATGGTGGGACCGCGCCAAGCATCTCTATAGCCGGCTGTCGACGCCGGCCGAGGAAGCGGTGATGGTGTTTGCCGGCTCGCACCGGCTGCGCCGCGGCCATGTGGCGGTGGTGACCGAGATCGTCAGCCCCCGCGAGATCATCGTCGATCAGGCCAACTGGCAGAATCATGGCGAAATCGACCATGCCACGCCGGTGCTGGACGTCAGCAAGGCCAATGACTGGAGCCTGGTTCGAGTCTGGGATATCCCGTCGGGCGCGTTTGGCGCCCGCACCTATCCGATCAGCGGCTTCATCGCCAAAGGCTTGACCCGTCAGGCGATGAACGACTAGCTGGAGACATGGCGCCAGCCGTCTCCATCATCACGCCCACCTTCAACCGCCATGCGCTTCTGAAGGCGCAGCACACGATCGTTGCGGCGCAAAGCGTGACCGATTGGGAATGGTTGATCCTGGACGACGGGCCGGAGCCCTGCCCCTATTTTGCGACGCTTTCGGATCCGCGTATCCGCTATACGCATCTGACGGCAGCGCCCATGCTGGTATCGGCCAAGCGCAACTGGCTGTGCGAGCGGTCGGCCGCTCCGGTGATCGCCCAGTTCGACGACGATGACTATTACGCGCCGCATTTTCTGGCGACCATGCTGGCGCGACTTTCCGAAAGTGGCGCCGACATCACCAAGCTTTCGGCCTGGTTCGTCTATTCGGCGCAGCTGAAACGGTTGGGCTGGTGGGATACGGCCAACACCTTGGGCCTGCATTTCACTTTCGGGCCGGAGCCGGTGCTGAACGCCTTCTTCAACCAGACGCCGCCGGACAACATGAAGAACAATTTTGCCGGCTATGGCTTCAGCTATGTGTTCAAGAAATCCGCGTGGGACAAGGCGCCCTTCCCGCATGTGAAGTATGCGTCGGACTTCGGCTTTGTCTCGGCCGCCATGGCGAAAGGCTGCCGGCTGGACCATTTCGCCGATACCGAAGGGCTGTGTCTGCACGTGCTGCGCAAAGACAATATGTCCAAGAGCTTCCCGCAATATCTGCTGCCGGATTTCATGCTCGAAAAGCTGTTCCCGGCTGATCTGTCCGCGCTACTGGAGAAGTAACGTTGGGGCTCGATACCGTCGAAATCGTCATGGACTTCGAGAAGGAATTCGAAATCGAGATTTCCGACGATGCCGCCACGGAAATGATGACCCTGCGCGACGTTCGTGACTTTGTGCTGGCTGAATATCAACGCCTTGGTCGCCCTGCAGATCCTGAGGAGATATTCCACCGGATCAGGGCAGTGACTACCAAGTTCACCACAATCAAACCGGAAAAGATCGGGCTCGATACTCGCTTTATCGACGACCTGGGCCTCGATTGAAAAACAAAAAAGCCCCGCCGGAGAAATCCGGCGGGGCTTTTTGCGAATTGTGTTGGCGGGTTCTCTCCCCGCGCGCGTTAGCGCGCAAAGGGTTGACTTCTGTCCTTGGCAGACCTGGCAGCGTTCTACTCTCCCGCGGCTTGAGCCGCAGTACCATGGACGCAGAAGGCTTTGACGGCCGAGTTCGGAATGGGATCGGGTAGAATTCCTTCGCTATGACCACCAGGTCGGCAAAGGACAGAAATCAAATTCGCGTTACCGCGAATTGCACGAGAATGAATACGACACTGACCGATATTTTCGTGTGGTTATGCCTGGTTTTGTTTCCAGACATGGAACGGTGCTGCTTGCGATCAAGCCAATCGAGCGATTAGTACCAGTAAGCTCAACGCATTGCTGCGCTTACACACCTGGCCTATCGACGGGGTAGTCTTCCCCGGCTCTCAAGCGAAACCTGGTTTTGAGGTGAGTTTCCCGCTTAGATGCTTTCAGCGGTTATCTCGTCCGTATTTAGCTACTCGGCTATGCCACTGGCGTGACAACCGATCCACCAGAGATACGTTCTTTCCGGTCCTCTCGTACTAGGAAAAAGTCCTCTCAAGTTTCGAACACCCACGGCAGATAGGGACCGAACTGTCTCACGACGTTCTAAACCCAGCTCACGTACCACTTTAAATGGCGAAC
>Ga0268266_10000301_pt1 | contig 79052 bp, 65 predicted proteins | sample KBSS13metaG_FD_190356 | JGI IMG/M metagenome (GOLD analysis project Ga0268266, IMG submission 190356) | Switchgrass rhizosphere microbial communities from Kellogg Biological Station, Michigan, USA - KBS S1-3 metaG (SPAdes) (version 2) | ecosystem: Host-associated > Plants > Roots > Rhizosphere...
AGGAGGCGGCTTTTTTCCTCCCCCTTCAGGGGGAGGTCAGGAGGGGGCCCGCCCCAGACAAGGAGCGGTCCCGCGGACTCCGCAAAGCCCCCCTCCTGGCCTCCCCCCGTTCCGGGTGGAGGAAAAATCCGGGCCTCGAGAACGATCCACTTCCTCAGCAGGAGAGGGACCGAGGGTGAGGTCGCAGGCCACGGATGCCCCCTTTGGCCATGATCCTCTCCGCCGTCGTCCCCACCCTGGGGCGCAGCCCCCTTCTCGTCCCCTGCCTGGAGGCCCTCCGCCGCGAGGGGGCCGAGATCGTCGTCGTCGATCAGGGGGATGCCCCGGCCGCGATCCCCGCCGGCCTCGCGGACCGCGTCCTCCGTCCGGGGCGCAATCTCGGTTTCGCGGCGGGGAGCAATCTGGGGATCGCCGAGGCCCGGGGGGAGTGGATCGCGACGGTGAACGACGACGCCATCGTCGAGCCCGGTTGGGCGGCGGCGCTGATCGCGGCCCTGGAGGCGGACCCGCGGGCGGCGGCGGCGCAGGGGGTCAATCTCGTCCTCGATGCTCCGCACCTCGCGGACGGCCGCGGGATCGCCTGGAACCGCTGGTGGCAGGCGGTCCAGGTCGGCCATGGGAAACCGGCTCCGAGTCCGGGCGCGAGGATCGAGGAGATCTTCGGGGTGTCGGCCACGGCGGCGGTCTACCGCCGGGAGGCGCTGCGCGCGGTCGCTCCCGGGGGCGAGGTCTTCGATCCGCGGCTCGGGTCCTACTACGAGGACGTCGACCTCGCCGGCCGCCTGCGCGCCGCGGGGTTCAGCGCGCTGCTCGTCCCGGCGGCGCGGGCCCGCCACGCCGGCTCGCTCACCGGCAGGACGCTGAGCCGCGAGCGCTGGCGGCTGATCTACGGCAACCGCTGGCGGGTGGCCAAACGCCATCTCGGCGGCGGCTTCTGGCCGCGGGTTCCGGTGCTGGCGATCCGCGACGGGATCGACCTCGGGCGGGCTCTGCTGCGCGGCGACGTCGAGCTCGCGGCGGGGATCGTCGCCGGATGGAAGCGGGCGCTGCGCGGTCCGCGATAACCTCTGCGCATGCCGGAGCCTCTTCTCACAGGCGTCGTCGTCCACTGGCGCAACGAGGATCTCCTCGCCGAGCTGGCGGCGGCGTGGCCGCACGACCCGCGGTTCGAGCTGCTGGTGGTGGACAACGGCTCCATGCCGGCGTTGCCGCCGCTGCCGGCGGGAGTGCGGGTGCTGGCGCCGGGGAAGAACCTCGGCTTCGCCGGCGGCGCCAACGCCGGCATCGCGGCGGCGCGCGGGGAGATCCTTCTGATCCTGAATCCGGACGTGGTGCCGGACGAAGGGGCGCTCGACCGCCTGCTGGAGGGGTTCGCCGCCTGGCCGGACGCGGCGGGGCTGGCTCCCCGGCTGGTGGGGCCGGCCGGCGAGGCGCAGGCGGCGTGGCAGCTCCGCAAGCTCCCGACCGCCTGGCAGTGCGTGCTCCACGCGCTGCCGGTTCCCGGTTTCTCCGGCGGCGCGCCCGAGCCGCCGGCCGGGGCGGCGGTCGAGCAGCCGGCGGCGGCGGCGCTCGCGTTCCGGCGTCAGGCGCTGGCGACGGTTGGCGGGTTCGACGCGGGATTCCACCCCGCCTGGTTCGAGGACGTGGATCTCGCCAAGCGGTTTCAGCGCGCCGGGCTCGTCCTGCGCTACTGGCCGGCGGCCCGCTTCCGGCACCGGCTGGGGAGCACGGTGCCGCGGCTGGGCTACGGCCCCTTCCTCTTCATCTATTACCGGAACCTCACGCGCTACCTCGCCAAGCACCATGGGCGGGCCTGGGCGCTGGCGGCGCGGGCGGCGCTGATCCCCGGGATCGCCGCGCGGCTGCTGGCGCTGCCGTTCCGGCGCCCGCGGCGGGCGGCGTCGCGGCGGGAGGCGCTCGCCGGCCTGCTCGCCGTGCTCGCCGGCGCCCTCTCGGGGTGGACCCGCCCGCGGCGGCTCGCGGAGGAAATTCCTTGAGCTTGAAGGAGGAGGCCGAGGTCGCGATCTGCATCGTGACCCACAACTCGGCGGCCGATCTGCCGGGGTGCTTCGAGTCGATCGCCGCGCTGCGCCACCGGCCGCTGGAGATCGTCGTGGTCGACTGCGCGAGCCGCGACGGCAGCCTGGAGACGGCGCGGGCGCACGCCCCGCAAGGCATCCCCTTCCAGGCGGTCGGGCTGACGGAGAACCTGGGCTTCGCCGGGGGGATGAACGCCGCCTTCGCCCGCATCCGGGCCCCCTGGGTGCTGACCCTGAACGCCGACGCCCGCCCGGCTCCGGACTACGTGACCCGGCTGCTCGACGGCGCCGCGGCGCACCCCGGGGTCCGCGTCGGAGCGGTCACCGGCCGGCTGGTGCGGCCTGCCGATCCCCGGCGGCTGGACGCCTGCGGCATGCGGCTCACCCGCAACTGGCGCCACCTCGACCGCGGCTCGGGGGAGGTGGACCGCGGGCAGTTGTCCGTGCCCGAGAGGGTCTTCGGGGCCACCGGGGCCGCCTCCCTCTTCCGCCGCGCCGCGCTCGACGACGTGGCGGTCGAGGGGGAGATCTTCGACTCCCGCTTCCATTCCTTCCGTGAGGACGCCGAGCTCTGCTTCCGCCTGCGGGAGCGCGGCTGGGAGGTGACGTACGAGCCGGCGGCCCTCTGCGAGCACCGCCGGTTCAACCTCCCGGAGCGGCGGTCGGCGATGCCGGCGGCGGTCAACCTCCACTCGCTCAAGAACCGCTACCTGCTGCGGATCTACCACCAGACGGCGGGGAATCTCGCCCGCACCTTCTTCCCCACCCTGGCCCGCGACCTGGCGGCCCTCGGCTGGGTGCTGCTGCGGGAGCGCTCGTCGCTCGCCGCCTACGCCTGGCTCTGGAAGAACCGCCGGGAGATCCTCCGCCGCCGGCGGCTGATCCAGGGGCGGCGCACCGTGCCGGCGGCGGCGATCGACCGCTGGTTCCATACCCAGGGGGAGTCCTTGTGAAATCCCTCTCCGTCGCCCTGATCGGCAGCCGCGGCATCCCCGGGCGCTACGGCGGCTACGAGACGCTGATGGAGGAGCTCGGGCCCCGGCTCGTCGCCCGCGGCTTCCGGGTGACTGTCTACTGCCGTTCCCACTCGACGCCCCGGGAGCTGAAGAGCTGGCAGGGGGTGGACCTGGTCGTCCTGCCGACGATCCGCACCAAGTACCTGGACACGCCGGTCCACACCTTCCTCTCCTGCCTGCACGCCGCCGGGGCCGGCTACGACGCCGCCCTGGTGGTGAACTCGGCGAACGCTCTCTTCGTGCCGCTGCTGGGAGTGGGCGGCATCCCGGTGGCCCTGAACGTCGACGGCATCGAGAAGCGGCGGGCCAAGTGGGGGGCCTTCGGCCGCGCCGTCTATGCCTTCTCCGAGCGGCTGGCCTGCGTGGTGCCGGACGCCCTGGTGACCGATGCCGAGGTCATCCGCCGCCACTACGTGGAGCGCTACCGCGCGGAGTCGGTGCCGATCGCCTACGGCGTCGATCCCCGCCCGCCGGCCACCACCGGAGTGCTTGAAAGATTGGGTATTGCCCCTAGGCAATATTTTCTCTATGTCAGCCGTTTCGAGCCGGAGAACAACCCTCATCGGGTGGCCGCGGCCTACCGCCGGGCGGGCGGGGATCTCCCGCTGGTGATGGTCGGCGGGGCGCCCTACGCGGGAAAATTCATCGACGGGTTCACTCGCGGGGCCGATTCGCGCATTCTGTTTCCAGGGGCCATCTATGGCGAGGGGTACCGCGAGCTGCTGTCGAACGCTCTCGCCTATGTCCACGCTACCGAGGTCGGGGGTACCCACCCGGCGCTGGTGGAGGCGATGGGGTACGGGAATTGCATTTTAGTGAACGACACGCCGGAGAACCGCGAGGTGGCGGGGGGAACAGGTCTGTACTTCCGTGCCGCCGAGCCGGCCACGCTGGCGGAGCGGCTGGACTGGGTGCGCGGCAACCCCGGCCGGGCCAGGGCGCGAGGGCGGGCGGCGGCGCGGCGGGCGGCTCTCCTCTTCTCCTGGGAGAGGGTGGCGGATCAGTACGCCGGGTTGCTCAGGAAGTTGGCAGGACGGTCGTCATAAAGCTATGCTGGGGAGGCATAGACGGAAGGTACCTCCCGCACGTTAGAATCAGTAGCGAATGAGGCGCTCAGTGTTCTCCCAATAGAACCTATGCTCAAAGAACGAGCTCGCATCCTGGCGGTCGCGATCTTCTCGCTCGACCTGCTTTTAGTCACCGCCGCCTTCCTCTGTGCCTATGGGCTCCGCGACGCCGTGCTGCCGCAAGTGGCGCCGGCGACGTTCCCCAGCCGTCTGCGCGCGCTGGTGGACTACCTGCCGCTGCTGCCGCTGGCCCTCGCCATCTGGGGCGGCCTGCTGCTGAGCTCGGGGCGCTACCGGTCGCACCGCACCGTGCCGCTGCTCGACGAGGCGTGGGCGATCGTCCGCGTCTGCGTGAGCGGCGCGATCCTCTTCACTCTCGCGCTCTACCTCAGCCGGTGGGACGAGCGCCTGCTGGGCGACGACCGGATCAGCCGCTTCTGGTCGCTGCTGTTCGCGGCCTTCTCCTGCGTCTTCCTGCTCAGCGAGAAGCTGGGCCTGCGGCTGACCTCGCGCTACGTGCGGGCGCACGGCTTCAACTACCGCACCGTGCTGATCGTCGGCACCAGCGACGCGGCGCTGCGGATCGCCGACTCGATCCACGGCCACCGCTTCTGGGGGTACCGCATCCTCGGCTTCATCCGCAACGAGAACGCCTGGGAGGAGTCCTGGCCCCCCTACTACCCGATCCTCGGCGAGATCGAGGACCTGCCGCGGATCGTCGAGAGCCACGTGGTGGACGACGTCATCTTCGCCGTCCACCGCCGCGAGCTGGACCGGCTGGAGGACCTCTTCCTCAGCCTGCAGGAGCAGGGGATCCGCACCCGTTTCGCCATGGACCTCTTCCCGCACACCCGCGCCCGGGTCGAGCTGGAGGAGCTGGACGGCGTCCCCCTGCTCTCCTTCGCCACCACGCCGACCAACCCGCTCCAGCTCATGCTCAAGCGGGTGCTCGACGTGGCGCTGGCCTCGTTCCTCCTGCTGATCGGGATGCCGATCGCCGGGATGATCGCGCTGACCATCAAGCTGACCTCCGGCGGCGGCAGCGTGCTCTTCCGGCAGACCCGCTGCGGCCTGAACGGCCGCTCCTTCACCCTCTACAAGTTCCGCACGATGGTGGAGGGGGCCGAGGAGCGCCGCCGCGAGCTGATGCACTTGAACGAGATGGACGGCCCGGTGTTCAAGCTGCGGAGCGATCCGCGGGTGACCCGGCTCGGGCGGCTGCTGCGCCGCTTCAGCCTCGACGAGCTGCCGCAGCTCTGGAACGTGCTGCGCGGCGACATGAGCCTGGTGGGCCCCCGGCCGCCGATCCCCGAGGAGGTGGCGCAGTACAAGCGCTGGCAGCGCCGCCGCCTCGCCATGAAGCCTGGCCTCACCTGCCTCTGGCAGATCAGCGGCCGCAACGACCTCGACTTCGACCGCTGGATGCAGCTCGACCTGGAGTACATCGACTCCTGGTCGCCGCTGCTCGACCTCAAGATCCTGCTGAAGACGGTGCCGGTGGTGCTGTCGGGGCGGGGGGCGTCGTAGGCTTCTTCACCAGCCGCGCGCACGTCGCCTCGACCTGACGCGCCACCTCGTCCCAGTCGTACCCCGCCGCCCGTTCCAGGGCGTTGCGCTGCAGGCGACGCCACTCCTCCTCGTCGGTCAGCAGGCGGTCGAGGGCGGCGGCCAGGGGGGCGGGCTCCGGCGGCGTGCAGATCCCCTCGACGCCGTGGCGCACCAGCTCGGGAAGGGCGCTCTCGGGCGATTCGCAGTAGACCACCGGCAGCCCGGCCGCCATCGCCTCCAGGGGGAAGAGGCCGAACCCCTCGCGCTCCGAGGGCTGGACGGCGATCCGCGCCTGCCCGAGGTTGCGCCAGACCTCCTCGCTGGTCTCGACGTGGCCGCGGAAGTCGACCTGGGCCGCGATCCCCAGCTCCTCTGCCAGCTTCATCAGCTCCTCCTTGTGCGGGCCGTCGCCGAAGACGGTCAGCAGCACTCCCGGGTGGCGGGGGGCGATCAGGGCGACCGCGCGCAGCAGGAGGTCCACCCGCTTGGCGCGCAGCAGGCGGCCGGCGTAGATCAGCGGCGGCACGCGGCCGGCGCGCGGGCCGTCCATCGCCGCCGCCCGCCGCACCTCGTCGACGTGGATGCCGCAGGGGACGAGCTCGACGCCCCCCCGCCGCTGGCCGGCGAGCCGCTCCTGGGTGAGGCGGCTGGTGGCCGTCACCGCCGTGCCCACCTGCCCCGTGCACCACTCGATCGCCTTGTAGGCCGGCGCCTTGAGCCGGCCGACGTACCCCTTCCAGTAGTTCCCCCAGTATTCGTACCAGGTGACCAGCAGGGGCTTGCCGGCCAGCGCGCACTTCAGCGCAAGCGGGAAGATATGGAGGTAGGGCATGTTCGCCGTCTCGACCACGTCGTAGCCGCTGACGTCGATCCGCGGCACGGTGAGGGCGAAGCGGATTGCCCCCAGGGTGCTGCGCTGCCCGGCGGCGTTGTAGAGCCCGGCGAGCTCGCCGAGCGACTCCACGCCGGGGGTCGGCGAGCTGTCCGTTCCCGGCTTGCGGAAGCCGGCGAGCGTCACCTCGTGACCCCGCCGCCGGAGCGCCGCCGCCAGCTCGTAATTGCGGCTCTCGACCCCGCCGATGAAGTCCGGGTAGACCGTCTCGTAGACGAGGAGGATCTTCAAGCTACTTCCACGGGGCTATTTCCACGGAATCAGCGCCGCGATCTCGGCCGAGCGGCGGTTGATCGTGGAGAGCAGCACTCCGCAGGTGAACGACAGCGCGGCGAGGGTGAACAGCGCGGCCGAGAGCACCGCCAGGGGGAGCCGCGGCACCAGGCCGGTCTGCAGGAACTCGGCGACCACCACGGCGCCGCCGGCGAGCGACAGGGCGAGGAAGAAGAGCGCCAGCAGGCCGAAGCAGGTCATCGGCTTGTAGTCGCGGAAGAAGGTCAGGATGGCGAGCAGGATGCGGTAGCCGTCCCGGTAGGTGTGGAGCTTGCTCGGGTTCTCCTTCGGGCGCGCGCGGTAGCGCACCGGCACCTCGGCCACCGGGAAGCGCTGCACCACCGCCTGCAGCGACAGCTCGGCCTCCACCTCGAACCCCTGGGCGATCAGCGGCGTCGCCTCCAGGAAGCGGCGGGTGATCACCCGGTAGCCGGAGAAGAGGTCGCGCGTGCGCACCCCGAAGAGGACGCGCACCAGGAAGATGAACAGCCAGTTGCCGAACGAGTGGCCGGCGCGGAAGGCCCCCTCGTCGTAGGTGGCGAGGCGGGTGCCGATCACCATCTCCGCGCCGTCCCGGGCGGCGGCGATCAGCTTCGGCGCGTCGTCGGCCGGGTAGGTGTCGTCGCCGTCGACCATCACGAAGTACTCGGCGCCGGCGGCGTGGGCGTGGCGGAAGCCGGAGAGCAGCGCGAACCCCTTGCCGGGGCGCGGCTCGCGGATCACCTCCGCCCCCGCCGCCCGCGCCCGCTGGGAGGTCTGGTCGCGCGAGGCGTTGTCCACCACCAGGATCAGGGCGTCCGGCAGAGTGGCCCGGAAATCGGCGACCACCTTGGTCACCGTGAGCTCCTCGTTGTGGCACGGGATGACCACGGCGACCGGCGATGAGGCGAGTTTTTCAGTCAAGTCGGAACCTCGTAGATCGGCAAAGACGACGCGGAATCCTACTTCAAGCCCGCCTCGTGGCCATAGACGATCCAGACCACCGTCAGCCCCCAGAGCACGATGTTGATCAGAAACGGCGCGTCGCGCAGGATCGCCTCGGTCGGATTGCGCTCCCCCGGGCGCTGGTACATCAGGTAGAGATAGCGGAAAATCCCGTAGAGCACCAGCGGAATGGTGAAGACGAGGTCCTGGGTGTGGTACTTCTGCACCGTTTCAGGAGCCACCGAGTAGAGCGCGTAGGAGACCACGGCCGAGGCGGTCACCACGTTGATCATCTGGTCGAGGAAGGCCGGGCTGTAATGGTCGAGCACCGGCCGCTGCCCGGAGGCGCGTTGAGCGAGCAGGGTGATCTCGTGGCGGCGCTTCGAGAAGGCGAGGAAGAGCGCGAGGAAGGTGGTGCAGAGGAACAGCCACCGCGACACCTCGATCCCCGTCGCCCGGGCCCCGGCCTCGACCCGGAGCACGAAGCTGATGCCGATGCACATGACGTCCAGGATCACCATGTGCTTGAGCCAGAGGGTGTAGAGCACGTTGAGGACCAGGTAGGCGCCCAGGACCGTCCCGAAGGGGCGGCCCAGATAGACGGCGAGAGCGCCCGCCGCGGCGATCAGGACGGCCACGGCGGCGATCGCCGTGGGGACCCCCAGCGTGCCGGCGGCAAGCGGACGCAGCCGCTTCAGTGGATGCCGGCGGTCCTCCTCGCGGTCGCGGAGGTCGTTGATCAGATAGACGGCGCTCGACGCGCAGCAGAAGGCGACCAGGGCGAGGAAGGCCCGCAGGGTGACCTGCCGGTCGAGCAGCAGCCCGCCGAAGACGAGCGGCGCGAGGACGAAGACGTTCTTGGCCCACTGTGCGGGCCGCAGGGATTGCAGGAGTGGTCGAATCACGGGCCTATTCTATGGGAGAGGCGTTGAACCCGACGGAGACGACGGAAAAGCAGGCGGCCCGCGGCCTCGCTCTCGTGGCCTTCGCCGCCCTGGCGCTCTGGCTCTGGGCGGCCGTCCCCCTGGCTTGGGGTGAGCGGACGCTCTACTTCCGCGACGTCTTCACCACCCATCTGCCGGTGAAGGCGTTCGGGGCGGCCGAGCTTCGCCAGGGGCGCATCCCGGCCTTCAATCCCACCTGGGGATTGGGGCAGCCGTTCCGCGGGAACCCCAATGCGCTGCCGTTCTACCCCGGGAACCTGCTCTATCTCGTGCTCCCCTTCTGGAGCGCCTTCAACCTCCACTACGCCCTGCACTGGCTGCTCGCCGCGCTCGGCATGGCCGCCCTCGCCCGCGCCCTCGGACAGGGGCGGGCGGCGGCGCTGGTCGCCGGGCTCACCTACGCCGGCTCGGGGTGGATCCTGACGACCTTGAGCTTCTACAACCTGCTCGCCGTCTCCGCCTGGTGGCCGTTCGTGCTTCTCGGCGCGGCGCGCGGCGGCCGGCGGGGAGTCGCCCTCGGCGGGATCGCCTGCGGGATGGCCCTGCTGGCCGGGGAGCCGGTGACGGCCGCCCTCGGCATCGTCCCGCTGCTGCTGGTGGCCCTGCAGCGCCATGGGCCGCGGCGGGGCGCGCTGACCACGCTCGGAATCGGGCTCACCGGGCTGCTGATCGCCCTCCCCCAGCTCGTGGCGACCGCCCGCATCCTCGGCTTCACCTCGCGCGGAGCCCTCGGCGTCGGGGGCGGCGGCCGGTTCCATCTCGGTCTGGCGCGGCTGCTCGAGCTGATCGTCCCCTTCCCCTTCGGCCACCCCTGGGACCTCGGCAAGGGGGGGTACTGGCCATGGGACGGGCAGCCGGGGCTGCCGTACATCCTCACCCTGCACCTCGGGATCGTCGGCCTCTGGCTCGCTCTTGCCGGAGCGCGGCGGGCGCGGGGGTGGGCGCTGCTGGCCCTCGCCGGGCTGGTCCTCGCCTGGGCCGGCGCGTTCGGCGGCGATGCCCTGGCCCTGCTCTCCCACGGGCTCATGCGCTATCCCGAGAAGCTCCTCTTCTGGTTCGCGCTCGCCGCCTCCCTGCTCGCCGGCTGGGGGCTCGAACGGGTGCGCGAGACGCCCCGGGCCTGGATCGGGGCCGCCCTCGGCGCCGGCGGCGCGCTGCTCCTCGCGGTCGTGGTCTTCCTGCAGGGATCGCGGATCGCCGACTGGCTGGCGGCGGGGCGGGTCGATCCGGAGCATGTGGCCGATGGGCCGCAGACGCGGGTGGGGTCGTGGATCCTCGCGCTGCTCCTCGCGGCGGCGCTGCTCGGGCTCGCCGCCCTGGCCGCCCGCCGCCGGAGCGCCGCCGGGCTGGCCGCGGCTCAGCTCGCCGCCCTGCTGCCGCTCGCCGGGCTGGTGATGACGGCTCCGGTCGCCGACTTCGCTCCGTCCCCCTGGCTGCCGCTCGCCGGCCCGGGAGCAGGGGTGCTGCCCGCGGGACCCTCCGGTCCGCTCTCCGACCCCTCCTATCTGACGCTGGTCCGCATCAGCGCGTTCAACCTCGGCGCCGCCCCTGGGGTTCTCTACGGCCTGCGCTATCCGCTGGCCCACGACCTCGACGGCCTCTACTCCCCCCTCTCCGCCTCGGTGCTGCTCCATCTCCCGGCTCTGGACGGCGATGGCCGCGCCAACTGGATGCGGGCGCTGGGAGTCCGGGCGGCGGTGCTGAACGAGGCGCCGGGGACGCCCAAGCTCCAGCCCCTCGGCGGTGATGGCGCCAGCCGTCTGTTCGCGGTGAGCGATCCGGCTCCGCCCGTCTGGTGGCCCCGCTCGGCCGCCGCCGCCGGGAGCGCCGGCCAGGCCTTCCGCTTCGTCAGCCGAGCGCCCGATCCGGTCGCCGACGTCATCGCTGCCCGGCCGGTCGTCCACCGCCCCGGCGCCCAGGTGGCGCTCCGCAAGGAGACCCCGGACGAGATCGAGATCGACGTCGCGGGCCAGGGGGGGCTGCTGGTCCTCCGCCGCGCCTTTCAGCCGCTCTACACCGCCTCCGCCGAGGGGAAATCCCTGCCGACGCTCCCGGTGAACCTCAGCCTGCTCGGCGTCGAGGTGCCGCCGGGGACCCACCGCGTGCGGGTCGCGGTCTCCGCCGGGCCGGAGAAGCTGGCGGGTGGGGTGGCGGTGGTGGCTTTTCTGGCGGCGTTGGGGATGGCGTGGCGGCGGACCCTCACTCCCCCAGCCCCTCTCTCCCGCCCCCTCCCCCCTCCCGCACCGGGAGAGAGGGGAGCCCAACACTAACTTCTCCCTCTTCTCCCGGCGGGCGTGGGGGAGGCTGGGAGAAGAGGGCCGGGGTGATGAGGGCCAACGCCGCCGTCACCCCTCAGGCATCAACAAAGCGCCTTTGGTACTCTTCACCGCCATGTCCGAGCCCATGCCCGAGGAGACCTCACCGGCTGAAGCGCCGGTCCTGACCGCCGTCGAGCCCCCGCGCTGGCGCACGGCCCTCCTCTACGCCGGTCCGCTCCTGATCCTCCTCCTCGTCGCCATGCTGCCGCTGGTGCGCGGCACGGAGACCCTGATCCTGCGCGACGTGCTCAACTCCCACTTCCCCATGAAGTGGTCGCAGGCCGAGGCTTTGCGGCATGGTCACTTCCCGATCCTCGACCCCTACCGGGCCGGCGGGCAGCCGCTGGCGGGCAATCTCAACGCCGCGCCGTTCTATCCGGACAACCTGCTGGTCTTCCTGGGCTCCACCTTCTGGGCGTTCAACGCCCACTTCTGGCTCCACCTGCTCCTGGCGCCGTTCGCCTTCTACTGGATGGCCCGCGCCTGGGGCCTGGGGCGGCAGCCCTCCTGGGCGGCGGCGGTCTGCTGGACGGTCTCCGGCTTCTTCCTCTCGCACCTCAACTTCTACAACCTGATCGCCGGGGTGAGCCTGGCGCCGGCGCTGGTGGCCGCCTGCCTCGACCTCGTCCGCCGCCCCGGATGGCGCCCCTGGCTGGCGCCGGGGATCGCCCTGCTCTGGACGCTGATGATCCTGGGCGGGGACCCGCAGACGGCCGCTCTCGCCCTGCTGATGGCCGCCGCCGCCGTGGCGCTGATCTGGAAGCAGCGGCCGGCGGGCTCGGGATGGGGCGTTCCCGCTCTGCTCGGCGCGGCGATCTTCTGCGGCTCGCTGATCGCCCTGCCGCAGATCGTCGAGTTCCTGCGCATCTTCCCGGTGTCACTGCGCGGCTACGTGGGCTACAGCGCGCAGTCGGTCACCATGTCGAGCTGGGACCCGCGGCAGGCCGCCGAGTGGCTGATCCCCTTCCTGTTCGGCCGGCCGGACATCATCGACAAGGGCTCCTTCTGGGGGGCGCAGTTCTTCACCGGCGTTCCCCCCTACTACCTCTCCCTCTACCCGGGGCTCCTGGCACTGATGCTGATCGCGGTCTCCGGCCTCCCGCGCACCCGGCCGGCGCTCTGGGCCTGGGGCGGGATGGCCTTCGGCGTCTTCCTCTCGCTCGGCCGGTTCAATCCGGTGTCCGCGTGGCTCTTCGTGCACGCGAAGTCGCTCCGCTACCCGATCAAGTTCTGGCTGCCGGTAGCGATTGGCGCGGCGCTCCTCTGCGGAATCGGGTTCGAGCGGCTGGGCCGCGACGAGAACGCCCGCCGGCTCTTCCGCTCGTTCCTCTTCGTGCTGGCGCTGGCGTTCGCCGGGTTCTGGGGCTTCCTGAGCTTCGCGCCGCGGCCGGCGGAGGCCTGGCTCAACCTCTTCATCCCGCGTCCGGCGGCGTTCATCGCCAACGAGCGCCTGCGCTGGGCCGGCCTCGCCTTCCTGTCGCTGATCATCCTCGCCGCGCTAGCAATCGCCCTGCGGATCTCCCGGCGCTCGTGGATCCTCGGCGGCGCGCTGCTGATCGCGATCCACGCCGGGGCGCAGCTCTGGCTCCTGCGTCCGCTCTATCCGATGGACGCGGTCCAGCCCTATCTCGTGCCGCCGCCGGCCCTGGCCTGGGTGCCGGCCGACCTGCTGGTGGTCCATCCGGACTACAACTACCTCTTCGGCCCGTCGACCCTGCGCGAGGGGCGCTTCCCCGAGACCCACACCCGCTGGCTCGAGCGCCGTTCGTTCTACGAGCTCTACCCGTTCAGCGGTCCGGTCTGGGGGCTGCGCTACGAGCTGAACACCTCGCCCGAGGGGCTGGACACCTATCTCGCCCGGCGGGCGCAGACCGAGATCCAGCGCGCCAAAAACCCCGAGCGGCTGAAGCTGCTCGCCGCCTGGGGGGTGGGCCGGCTGCTGATCAACCATCCGCTCGAGCCGGTGCCGCCGCACGCCCGGCTGCTCACCCGGATCCCCAGCTTCGGCCACGAGCTGCTGGTCTTCGAGGTGACCGATCGCGCCCCCGAGGTCGGCCTCGCCCGCCGGGTCTTCCGCGAGAAGGACATCCCAGCCATCTACAGGCGGCTGACCGCGCCCGGATTCGATCCGCGCACCGACGCCGTCGTCTTCGGGACCGATCCCTCCCCCTGGATCACGGGAGGGGGCGCCGCGCGCGTTCTCCGCCGCGGCCCCGAGAGCTACGACGTCGCGATCGACGCCGGCCCGGGCGGCGTGCTCCTGTTGGTGCAGCGTTCCAATCTCCTCTTCGCCGCCACCATCGACGGCAAGCCGGCGGACGTCCGCACCGCCAACGCCTACCGGATCGGCATCGAGGTCCCCGCCGGGCGCCACCGGGTGCGGCTCTACGTCGACCGCGCGCCGCTGCACCGGTCGCTGGCGGCGGCGCTGGCGGGGCTGCTGCTGGTGCCGGGGCTGGGGTGGTGGGGTAGACGGATCTCGCGTCTTTCCAGCGTTGAGGGCGACCGCAGGTCGCCCCTACAACCTCCGGCGTAAGGTGGATATGGGGCGCAGGTTGTAGGGGCGACCTGCGGTCGCCCTCAACGGCCCCGACCGGCAAGATCTGAAGAAGAGGCCACCCTGCTATAAGATACCCACCCTCACATGGCCGACAACATTCCACGCAAACGCATCCGCAAGGTCCTGATCGCCAACCGCGGCGAGATCGCCGTGCGTATCCTGCGGGGCCTGAAGGAGATGGGCATCCGCGGCGCGGTCGTCTACTCCGAGCCCGACCGCCTGGGGCTCCCCGTTCTGCTCGCCGACGAGGCGTATCCGATCGGCCCGGCGCCCTCCCGCGAGAGCTACCTGCGCGCGGAGGCGATCGTCGAGCTGGCGGTGAAGATCGGCGCCGACGCCATCCACCCGGGGTACGGCTTCCTCTCCGAGCGGGCCAGTTTCTCCCGCCTCTGCCGCGACGCGGGGATCACCTTCATCGGCCCGTCGCCCGAGGCGATCGACGCCATGGGCTCCAAGGTCGAGAGCCGGCGGCTGATGATGGCCGCCGGGGTGCCCGTCGTGCCGGGGGGCAAGGACCCGCTGCCTGACCTCGACAGCGCCGCGGCCGCCGCAGAGACGATCGGCTACCCGGTGATGCTCAAGGCCGCGGCCGGCGGCGGCGGCAAGGGAATGCGGATGATCCCCTCCGCCGCCGAGCTGCCGAGCGCCTACCGCGCCGCCCGCTCCGAGGCCGGCGCGAGCTTCGGCGACGACTCCGTCTACCTCGAGAAGCTCATCATCGAGCCCCGCCACGTCGAGATCCAGGTGATGGGCGATCTCCACGGCAAGGTGGTCTCCCTCGGCGAGCGCGAGTGCTCCCTCCAGCGCCGGCATCAGAAGGTGGTGGAGGAGGCTCCCTCGTCCGTGGTCGGCCCCGAGCTGCGCCGCCGCATGGGCGAGGCCGCCGTCAAGGCCGCCTCCGCCGTGGGCTACAGCAACGCCGGCACCTGCGAGTTCCTGCTCGACCGCGAGGGGAACTTCTACTTCCTGGAGATGAACACCCGCCTGCAGGTGGAGCACCCGGTCACCGAGCTGGTCACCGGCATCGACCTCGTGCAGGCGCAGATCCGGGTCGCCGAAGGGGAGCCGCTCGGCCCCGAGTTCGACGACGTCCAGCCGCGCGGGCACGCCGTCGAGGTGCGCCTCTACGCCGAGGACCCCTGGCAGGGCTTCGCCCCCTCGCCGGGCAGGATCGAGATGCTCCGCTGGCCCGACGGGCCCGGCGTGCGCGTGGACGCCGGCGTCTACGAGGGATCGGAGGTCTCGATCTACTACGACCCGATGCTGGCCAAGCTGATCGTCTGGGCGGCCGACCGCGAGCACGCCCTCAACCGTCTGGAGCGCGCCCTCTACGAGCTGCGCGTCGAGGGGATCCGCACCACCGCTCCCCTCTTCCACGCCCTCCTGGCCGACGCGGACTTCCGCTCCGGCAATCTCGACATCGGCATGCTTGACCGCAAGCTCGCCTCGGGCGAGCTGCATCCGGTCACCCCTGAGAGCGAAAGCCCGGATGACATTCCGCTGATCGCCGCGGCGCTCGCCCATTACGAGCAGGCGAACCGGCAGAGCGCCGTGGGACCAGCCTCGTCATCGGACTCCCGCCGCTCGCGCTGGGGTACCGCCGGCCGCCGCGGCTCCCTGCGGTGGGGAGGGTAGATCATGGATCTGGTCGTCCGTCAGGGAAAGCGCGAGGAGAAGGTCCAGGTGCGCCGCGTCGACGGCGGCTACGAGGTGACGCTCGGCGAGCGCACCTACCACGTGGATTCCCTGCCGGCCCGCGCCGGCCTGCACAGCCTGCGGATCGAGGGGAGCCACCACGAGGTCGCCATCCGCAACCAGGGGGAGGGCACCTACTGGGTGAGCACCGCCCAGGGCGCCGGCCCCGTCGAGGTCGTCGACCCCCTCACCTACCTGGCCAACCAGGCCCTCGGCGCCAAGGGCGGCAAGCGCCGCAAGCGGGTGGACGCCTACATGCCGGGCCGCGTGGTCGCCGTCCTCGTCCAGGAGGGCGAAGCGGTCACCGCCGGCCACGGCATCATCGTCCTCGAGGCGATGAAGATGGAGAACGAGATCCGCGCCGAGCACGATGGGACCGTCAGCAAGATCCACGTGCAGCCGGGGCAGGCGGTCGACAAGGGCAATCCGCTGTTCGAGATGGAGTAGGGGCTTCGGTGCCTCGGCGCGGCCTCACCCCCCGAGCCCTCAAGCTCCTCCTCCTCGGCGCCTTCGCCATCCTCTGCCTGCACGGCCTGGTCTGGGACTCCCCCACCGTCGACGAGTTCACCCATCTGCCGGTCGGCTACTTCTACCTGAAGACCGGCGACTTCGACCTCGCCGCCCGCACGCCGCCGCTGGTCAAGGCGCTGGCGGCGGTGCCCCTGCTGCCGCTCGATCCGACGATCCGCACGCTCAAGCCCGCCCGCGAGAGCGCCTGGTACCCCTGGATCCTGGGCACCGACTTCATGCAGCGGAACCGGCCGGTCTTCGACCGTCTCTTCCTGCTCGGCCGGCTGCCGATCGTCCTCCTCGGGCTGCTGATGGGGGTGATCGTCTACTACTGGGCGCGGGATCTCTACGGCCCGGCGGCCGGCGTCGTGGCGCTCACCTTCTTCGCCTTCAATCCGACCCTGATCGGCCATTCCCACATCGTCACCGCGGACGTGGGGACGGCCACCTTCGTGGTGCTCGCGCTCTACCTGTTCCATCGCTGGATGCTCCAGCCGACCCCCGGCCGGCTGCTACTCGCCGGCCTCGGTCTGGGGATCGCGCAGCTCGCCAAGACCACGGCCGTGCTGCTCTACCCGATCCTTTTCCTTCTGCTGGTGATCGCCCTCATCCGCGGGGAACGCCCGGTGGTCCGCCGCGTCGGGGGGCTCGCCGCGATCGTCCTGGTCAGCCTGCTCGTGCTCAACGCGGGCTACCTCTTCCAGGGGACGGGAAGGCCGCTGGGATCGTTCGAGTTCCAGAGCCGCTTCATGAAGGGGATCGCCGGCCACCTTCCGGGCGGGCTCCCGGTGCCGCTGCCGGCTCCCTACCTCGTGGGATTCGACGGCGTGCGGCTCGACGCCGAGTCGGGCGAGTTCCCCAACTACCTCTTCGGCCGCTGGTCGCGCCAGGGGACGCCGCTCTACTACCTGGTCTGCTTCCTGTTCAAGACGCCGCTGCCGTTCCTGATCGCCTGCCTGCTCGCCCCGTTCGTGCGCCTCCGGTCGCCGCGCCCCAGAGGGGAGATCTACGCCGCGCTCCCCCTGGCGATCCTGCTGGTCTCCTACTCGGCCCTCACCGGCAACGTGAACTACGGCATCCGGCACATCCTGTCGGCGTTCCCGCTGCTGTTCATCTACGCGAGCCGCCTGACCCCCTTCTTCCTGGAACGGACCCCGCCTGTCCGCCGCGCCGCCCTGGCCGGGCTGCTCCTCTACCCCCTCTCGGCGGTGATCGCGACGCCGGACACCATCGACTACTTCAATCTCCTCGCCCGCGGCCGCGGGGACGAGATCCTGCTCGACTCCAACCTCGACTGGGGGCAGGGGCTGAAGCGCCTCCGCAAGTACATGGACCGCGAGGGGATCGACCGCATCGGCCTCGTCTACTTCGGCCACGTCGATCCCGCTCTCTATGGGATCGAGGGGTACTTCCCGCGGCCGGGCGAGCCCGGGCTGGTCGCCATCAGCGCCAACTTCCTCCATGGCTACGGCTATCTGACCTTCGCCGGCGGGCGGATGGTGCCCGTCCCGGCCGGGGCCTTCACCTGGATCGCGCGCTACCCCCGCGTGGCGGACCTGGGCGGTGGGATGTTTGTTTACAAGATCGGACCGTAGACCGGCCGTCCGGCGCGCTATCATCCTCTCGACCCACGCCATCGCGGATCACGTTCTCCTCGGGAGACCTCATGAGCGAGCCGACTTTCCGTTCCGTCGTCGAGATGTTCCAGCACCGGGTGAGCGCCACGCCGGACGCCGAGGCCATGTCCGGCCGGCGCGACGGCCAGTGGCACTCCATGACCTGGGCCGAGACGGGCCGCCGCGTGCGCAACGTCGCCGGCGGCCTGCTGAACCTCGGGTTCAAGAAAGAGGAGCGCGGGGCGATCCTGGCCACCAGCCGGCCCGAATGGGTGATCGCCGACCTCGGCATCCTTGCGGCCGGCGGGGCGACTTCGACGATCTACACCTCGAACACCGCCGAGGAGAGCGCCTACATCCTGGAGGACTCCGGCTCCCGCGTCTGCTTCGTCGAGAACGCGATGCAGGAGGCGAAGCTCCGCCAGGTGCGCGACCGGCTCAGCAACGTCGCCCATCTCATCCTGATCGACGGCGAGCCGATGGCGGCGGACGGCTGGACGATCACCCTCGCCGAGTTGGAGGGCCAGGGCAAGGCCTGGAACGCCGCGAACCCCGGCCAGTTGGACGAGCTGGCGGAATCGATCGGCCCCGGGGACCTCGCGACCCTGATCTACACCTCCGGCACCACCGGCAAGCCCAAGGGAGTGATGCTCACTCATGACAACTGGATCTTCGAGGGGGAGTCGATCGCCGAGCTGAACATCCTCGGCCCCACTGACAAGCAGCTCCTCTTCCTGCCGCTCGCCCACTCCTTCGGCAAGGTACTGGAGATGACCTTCATCCGCCTGGGGGTCGCCACGGCCATCGACGGCGTGGTCGACGACCTGGTCGCCAACCTCGCCGTGGTCCGGCCCACGATCATGGCCGGCGTGCCCCGCGTCTTCGAGAAGGTCTACAACCGGGTGGTCACCGGCGCGCGCGAGGGGGGCGGGCTCAAGTACAAGATCTTCCAGTGGGCGCTGGAAGTGGGCGGCAAAGTCTCCCGGCTGCGCCAGCAGGGGGGGCAGCCGTCCGGCGCGCTCGCCTTCCAGCACCGGCTGGCCGACAAGCTCGTCTACTCCAAGCTCAAGGCCCGCCTGGGGGGCCGGCTCCGCTTCCTGATCTCCGGCGGCGCGCCCCTCTCGCGCCCCATCGCCGAGTTCTTCCACTCCTGCGACATCCTGATCCTCGAAGCCTACGGCCTCACCGAGACCTCGGCCGGCAGCACCGGCAACCGCCCCGAGCGCTACAAGTTCGGCACCGTGGGCATGGCCTTCAAGGGCGTCGAGGCCCGGATCGCCGAGGACGGCGAGATCATGCTGCGCGGGCGCAACATCATGCGCGGCTACTACAACCTCCCCGAGGCGACCGCCGAGGCCCTGGAGCCGGACGGCTGGTTCCACACCGGCGACGTCGGCCAGATCGACGCCGAAGGCTTCATCACCATCACCGACCGCAAGAAGGACATCCTGGTCACCGCCGGCGGCAAGAACATCGCCCCGCAGAACATCGAGGGCCAGCTCAAGGCGAGCTGCCCCTACGTCTCCCAGGTCGTGATGCTGGGCGACCGCCGCCCCTTCTGTGTCGCCCTGGTCGCGATCAACGAGGAGACCACGGGCAAATGGGCCCGCGAGCACGGCATCGAGTACAAGGACTACGCCGATCTCGCCTCCCGCCCCGAGGTCAAGCAGCTCATCCGCGACGGCATCGAAGCCGTCAACGCCAACCTCGCCTCCTACGAGCGGATCAAGGACTTCCACCTCCTCGACCACGATCTCTCCGTGGAGACCGGCGAGATGACCCCCAAGATGAGCATCAAGCGCAAGGTCGTGGAGAGCCGCAACCAGGAGATTCTGGACGGGTTCTACCGGGAGACGGTGGCGCGGATCTGAGGAATGGGGCTCCTCCTCCTCAAAAGATGCCGTCCTCCTGAAGCAGGGGCGGGGCCGGTTCGGCCAGCCGCCCCGCCTGCTTCCAGAGTTGATGCTCCGCCTGACCGAGCAGATAGGTGAAGATATGGGCGGGGATCTTGAGGAAACGCGCCGCCACGCCGTCGAGCTCAGTGATGCCGAAATCCTTGTCTTCCCTTGTGATGAAGTAGGCAAAGCGGACCTGCGGGTCCTGCTTGCAGTAGGTCGCCAGCCCGCCGGAGGAATCCAGGCTGGCCGACGTCCGGTATTTGACTTCGACCGGAATCACGTACCGGGGGCTCTTGACGATGACGTCCACCTCCTTGTCCGTCCGCGGTTCCCGCCAATACACGATCCGCGGAGTGTCCAGGTAGTGATAAGCGTAAAGATGGCGCAGCACGGAAGTTTCCACCACCCGGCCGAGCTCCTCCGGATCTGACAGCACCTCCTGGCCCCGCAGCAACACCGCGTTTCTCAGGGCGCCATCCACCAGGTAGTACTTGTTCTGCTGGCGCAGCACCTTCTTGCCCCCCATCTCCGAGGGGGAGAGCCGATAGACCAGGTAGGAGTTTTCCAGCAGCTCCAGGTACCCCGCCACGGTGATGGCGGTCGTCCCCAACTCCGAGGCGCATGTCCTTACGGAGAGAATTCCGCCCGTGTTCAGGCACAGGTAGATAAAAAGCTTCTCCAGCTCATTGATCTTCCGGACCCCGAACAGGGCGACCATGTCACGCTTCAGCACGCGTTCGACCACATCCTCCCGGAGAATGCGCTGGCAGTAATCCGTCTCGTCGCTCAGAGCCGTCTCCGGGAATCCTCCCACGAGAAGGTAGCGCTGAAACTCCGGCATCACTCCCCGGAAGCTCTCCGCCAGGTTCACCAGGTAAGCCTTGTTCTTCTGGAACAGATCCTGGGGTCGAAGATCCCGGGGTACGTTGGGTAGGGCCCGCCCGCGCATCTGGAGAAACTCGTAGAAGGAAAGCGTCGGCATTGGAATGGTGATCCAGCGTCCGACGCCGCTATCGATCGAATCCCGCCGCTGCCGCAGCGCCGCGGAGCCGGTCGCCACGATCCGGAGCTCGGGACGATGATCGATCAGGACCTTGAGATGAAGGTCCCACTCCTGCGAGTACTGCACCTCATCCAGCAGCAGGACAGCGGGCTCTCCCGCCGGCCGGATCTGGCTGTGGTACTCCGCCAGGATCTTCTCGATGGTCAGGAGCTTCAGGACCGGGTGGTCGAGGCTCAAATAAAGGATGGATGTGGGCTCCTCCCCCCGAGCCAGGAGCCGTTCGGCGAGCTGATAGAGAACGGTCGTCTTCCCCACCCGGCGCGGGCCGGCGAGCAGGACCCCCCGGCGAATGGAGGGATCGAAGAGGTAGCGGCTGCACGCGTCGAACGCGAGGCGGTGGAACGAAGGGACTGAGGCCGGCTTCTGGGTCCACCAGGGATTGAACCCATACAGGACTCTGAGGACGTCCTCGGACTGGAGCAGGCGCATGAGGGAAAAGCTCCTCTTGAAAGTGTAGTGTGCTCCCGGGAGCCACCGTAAGCATAGTATACTATAGCATTGGTGCGGTACAGAGATATACTGCACTATGCTTTCAGTAAGTCCCGCTACACTCTTCGAATGCCCATCTCCCGCCGAGACCTCCTCCGTCTCTCGCTCGCGGCCGGCGCTGCCTCTTCGCTCGGCCTCGCCACGGACAAAAGGAAGACGCCTCAGACCCCCGCGGCGCTTCCCGGCTATCTCGACGCGGCCATCAAGGCCGCGCGCTGGATCCGCACCGCCCGCATCGAGACGCCCGAGGGATACGTCTGGCTGACCGGCCCCGAGCGGCCGGAAGGTTTCGATACCACCCCAAACCTCTATACGGGGAGCTCCGGGATCGTCCTCTTACTCCTGGAACTCGCCCGGGCCACCGGCGACAAAGCGCACCGTGAGGAGGCCGTGGCCGGCGCGGACGCCCTGATCGCCTCTCTGCCAGAGAAAATCCGTCTGGACCGGGAAGAGAGCGGCCTCTATACCGGAGTCGCCGGCATCGGCTTCACCCTCGGGCAGGTCTTCAAGGAGACCGGCGACGAGAAATACCGGAAGGCCGCCGTCCGCTGCCGCGACCTGATCCACGCCGCCGCGCAACCCGCCGGCCAGGGCGTCGAGTGGGGGACCGTCACGGACATCATCGGCGGCGCCTCCGGAACCGGCCTCTATCTCCTGCACGTGGCGCGAACGATGGACGACACCACCTCGCGCGATCTGGCGGTGAAAGCCGGGCTGCGGCTGATCGAGCTGGGCATTCCCGAGGGGACCGGGCGCAAGTGGCGGATGGACCCCACCTTCGAGCGCCTGATGCCCAACTTCTCGCACGGCACGGCGGGAGTCGCCTACTACCTCGCCACCCTTCACCGCGAGACCGGCCGCCAGGAGTTCCTCGACGCCGCCCTCGCGGGAGCCCGCTATCTCCAGTCCATCGCCAATACCGAGGGGGATACCTGCCTCATCTTCCACGACGAGCCGGACAACAAGAAGCTCTACTACCTCGGCTGGTGCCACGGCCCGGTGGGAACCTCCCGCCTCTGGGTCCGCCTCGACCAGATCGACGGCAAGGCCGGCTGGCTCAACTGGGCGAAGAAGGGAGCGAAATCCATCCTGGCGAGCGGCATCCCCGAGCACCAGACCCCCGGCTTCTGGAACAACCTCGGCCAATGCTGCGGCTCCGCCGGAGTCGCCGACTTCTTTCTCGACCTGGGAAAGCTCACTGGCGACGCTGCCTACACGACCTTCGCCCGCCGAGTCACGAAGAACATCCTCGATCGCGCTACTCCGACTCCTGGCGGTGGCTTGAAGTGGGTCCACGCCGAGCACCGCGTGAAGCCGGAGTATGTTTACGCTCAGACGGGGTACATGCAGGGTGCGGCGGGAATTGGGATGTTGATGCTCCGGATGGATGGGGAGGAGAAAGGGCGGGGGTGGGGGGGCCGGTTATCGGATTCACCATATGTATAGGTAAAAGGTGGATTACGAGCAGGCGCTCGGTGGGTCAACGTTCTCGCTTCTTCGCTCGACCTCGACGAAAGATTCCAGCGGCTCCGCCTGATTTATAACTAAAGCCGGAGCGAACTCCTGGACCCTTCCGGCTCCTTACCTGCTGGGGGCTCGTGAATAAATCCGGATAGGTGAGTTGCCGGAGTCGCGGTTCGCAAAGGCGCTCAGCGTTTGCGCTTTCTGTATTTGTGAGAATGTTTAAGGCTGAGGTGCGAACGAACAAACGAATCCATCCGCTTATTCAGAACATCCTCTGTATAATCATGTTTGCGCGCGGTGCGCAGTTTGGATATGCACCTGGATAGTATCACTGCCGGAAGAATGAGTATAAGACGGCCGTGCTCATGAAACATTGTCTGGACCCATGTCTTCTCTGCTTCGCTAATGCCCTCGCTTGCCGAGCGAGTAACGATAATAGCAAACCGACCATACTCCCCCGAAGAGTAACTAAGAACTTGTCGAAAATCTTCAGGCTTAAGTGATTCGTAGTTCTTGACTTCAAAGACAACTTGCCTTGCTTGATAATCATCAAGTATACGTTTCCAAAAGCCGTCGGTGGCTAAATTGGTAGCCACCAAGTCGCGCTGCTGCGCTGCGTCTGAAGGATTGGGCTTCAACTCAAAATTGGTAAGTCGGCCCGCAAAAAGTATCTTGGTTGCCTTGAATACCCACTGTTCGAATTCGCGACTCCCATCATGGCCAATTTCAAGCCGCGGCAGTTGTTCAACAACCTGCCCAAGCTGCCTAATGCGCAGGTCGCCAATCTCGGTCGATGCAGCCGGTTCGTACTCGTCGTTTATTTGGATAAGTAGTTCTTCTGTAGAGCCCTCTCCTGAAATGCCCAATGCTCGCCAGTAGCAAGGGTGCACTAATATCAAGCGGTCATCTGCTACGTTGTCAAGTTCCGAAGTTGATCCGTCGTGGCAGAAGCGATAGTAGCTAGTGCCTTGGTCTTGGATTCCTAAAACTCCCACGCTATAGAGTGCGAAAAAAATCTGCCTGCCTGAACCAAAAAGCGCGAAGTCTCTTGCTCCGAGATCGTCTGCATCCATGGTGACCGCTTCATCAAGCATGTCAAGAATCTCTCTAAATCTCGAGAAAGCGGTTCCTCCTTCAAATAACCTCACAAAGTGCTTGAGTCCTGGGAGAACGGCATCATATTCTTTAAAGAGGTCTTGAAGTCTATCGTTAGAGATATCTTTGGTACCGACTTCTACGTCAGCCTCTACAATCTCAGTACGCCCTTGCCGTGAGGCGACTACATAGGCTCTGTTCAGTAGTACAAGAATGTCTCTAGGCCGGTACAGAGTGTGCTGTAGACACTTCTGGAATCCGCTACGTTCTCTTAGTTCTCGATGAGCAAAGCGGTTCCATACTTTAATGTCGCTTTCAATTGTTTCGACAGACAGAAAGATCCTGAGTCTGTTTGCGACCAAGTGAAGCAGTGAACTCTCGTCCCAGTGCAGGCGAAGTGAGTTACCTTCAACGTGACGAGAGAAATCGTTATCGAAATGGGCTAGGGATCGAAACATGTTGTCTCTTATAAAGAGTACCCCATGAATGTCGGTAGACTTGTCTACAAACTCGGCAATAGTCAAAGCTAAGCCGCCAAGTATGGCGGTTGAGGCTATATCAGGCTCCCATCCCTCGTCGAGGCCGTCGTACAAAAAGATGACACTACGGCTCACGCCCTCCAATGCTTCGTTAACATTTTCTTGTAGTTCGTCTATTCTCAGGTGACTTGCAATTCGTCCAGGAATCTCCGACGCTGTAGTGGTCGCGCAGTGTGCCTTCAAGATAGATAGGCATCTACCAAAGCCCTTGATCCGGAAGAGATCTGAAAATTCTTCTTTGTAGGACTTGACAAATTCATATGAGGCAACCCGCGCCAGCTTCCAGTGCTGCTCCAGTCGCTCCAGGACTGACAATAGTAGGTGCGCTCTCCACGTGAGCCGTGTGATGGCGCGCATGAGTCGGTAATCGATTCCTAGTCCTCGAAGGATCTGTTGGATTTCGAGCACGTGGTACTCTTGTAACGCATCGGAGAGGACAAAATATTGAGGCATTGTTTCAAAGTAAGACTTAGTACGAGCAAACAGGGCACTTTTGCCTGTTCCTCGACGCCCAACGACAAAGTTAAAATCCTTGGTTTCAATCAAGGCGCGGTAATCAGCTGTCTCGACGAAAGCTCGTGTCAACATCGCCGAGTCGGCTTCGGCACGGGGTTGGCCGAGAACATTTCCAACTGACTTTATATCCAATCGGGCCTCCACTTGAGCGACCTTGCATTATAGCCGACAAACCCGAACTTCAGATTACCGCCTCGGGCGTGGACCTGTTGTCCTACAAGACTACTGGTATAGATGGTAGTCGATATTACTACAATATTCCATGCTACGAGCCCAGGACCGTCCCACCTAATCGCCACCGGCTCGCGGAAGATTGGCCGGCGTGGACAAAGGTGTGGAACTCGCCGTTATTATTATTGAGATGGACGCCGGGCGGGAGGCCACGCAGATCTTCGTCGAAGCATAGCTGACGAAGACGAGGTCGAGGATGTTGGTGCCTATGCGGACAGGACCGCCCGGAAGCCGGGCTGGGCTGGAACAGGTGCCAGGCACTTCGTCAGTGGCGCACAGAACGACGTGGTGGGTCACACCGACCACGGGTCGACGAGCACCAGACCGCATGCCTCGAAGTGGCGAGTGTTGCGGGTCGCGAGGGTTGCCTTGCGCGCGTTGACGATACCGGCAATCTGGACATCTCGAATCTCGACAGTGCGGCCGGCACGGCGTCGCTCCGCGGCGATGCGGCCGGCGGCCTGAGCCGCAGCTTGGTCGAAGGGCAGAACTCGGCTTTCGAAGTCCTCTTCGAGTGCCTTCGCGAAAGCCTCTTCCAGTTGATGCCGGCGCCGGCCCGCGGCGAGGATCTCCAGGCCGAGGCGGACCTCGAAGACAGTGATAGAAGTCGTCCAGATGGATTCGGGCGGCAGGCCATCGAGCCATGTCACGACGATCGGATCGGGCTCCTGCCGCATCAGGGCGGAGACCACGTTGGTGTCCAGCACGATCACGATTCGAAGTCGGCTGGCCGAGCCTGTTCACCGCGCAGTTCAGGAACGTCCTCCGTGAGACCCAAACCGGCGAATCGGGCCGCGAGCCGCGAGCCGAGCGGTGCCCGAGCGCCGCCCTCATCTCTGACCGCGTTTCGGAGGATCTCGCGGACCTCTTCTTCAGTGCTGTGACCGTGACGGCGTGCGCGACGCTGAAGCTTGGCCTTCACGTCGTCATCGAGGTGTCGGACCAGGAGTTGAGCCATGGTGATATGATATCAAGATATCAGTTATCATGCCAGTTCCACATCCCGAAACCAGAACCGCCCTCGCCCCTCCACCCGCCCCAGCTTGATCGCCACCGGCTCGCGGAAGATCGGCCCGGCGTGGACGAAGGTGTGGAACTCGCCGTTCTCGCCGCAGAGGTCGACGTCGGGCGGGAGGTCGCGCAGGAGATCTTCGTCGAAGGCGCGGCCGGCTAAGACGGGATCGAGGATGTCGGTGTCCACGCAGACCAGGACGGCACGGAAGCCGAGATGGATGAGCTCGTGGGCAAGCTCCGTGGTGTCGCGCCCCCAGACGGGGAAGACCGGCTCCAGGCCGAGCGCCGCCATCTGCTTCTCCCGGTAAGCGCGGATGTCCTCCAGGTAGAGATCCCCGAAGGCGACGTGATGAATCCCCTGGTCCTTGATGGCGCCCAGGGCCGCCGCGAGGCGTTCCTCGTAGATCTCGTTCGGGCAGTCCTTGGGGATGAGGACCTCGTGGAGCGGCAGCCCGATCGATTCCGCCTGGCGCTCCAGCAACTCTCGGCGGACGCCGTGGACGCTGATGCGGTCGTAATCCTCGGTGATCGTGGTCAGCAGCCCCGCCGGCTCGAAGTCCGGCGAGGAGCGCAGGGTGTGAAGGGCGAAGGCGCTGTCCTTGCCGCCGCTCCAGGAGAGAAGAATGGGTTCAGGCATGGGGGGAAGAATACGGGAATCACCGCGGGGGGGATCGCCCAGGCTGGGGCGATGGTCCGTCGTACCGTTACGACGTTCTGCCTCCGGCTGCGATGGTCCGTCGTACCGTTACGACGTTCTGCCTCCGGCTGCGATGGTCCGTCGTACCGTTACGACGTTCTGCCTCCGGCTGCGATGGTCCGTCGTACTGTTACGACGTCCTGCCTCCGGCTGCAACGGTCCGTCGTACCGTTACGACGTTCTGCCTCCGGCTGCGACGGTCCGTCGTACCGTTACGACGTTCCGCCTCCGGCTGCGACGGTCCGTCTACCGTTACGACGTTCTGCCTCCGGCTGCGACGGTCCGTCGTACCGTTACGACGATCTGCCTCCGGCTACGCCGGTCCGTCGTACCGTTACGACGATCTGCCTCCGGCTACGCCGGTCCGTCTACCGTTACGATGTTCTGCCTCCGGCTACGACGGTCTGCCTCTGGCTACGACGGGCTAGCGGACGGCGCCTGCTGAAGCCGGGCTTCATCCGGCGCCGTCCTGGCGGCTAGGGGGCTTGGCCCTACCGATAGCACTCCTGGTACTGGAACGAGTCGGTGCTGTCGTAGTAGCAGGTGAGAATATCGACCTCGTGGTCGCCGCTGCTGGGCAGGGTGAAACAGGTCTCATTGATACTCGTTAGAGACCACGGCGCCCCTCCACCGTTCAAACAGATCTGGAGGGCCTGGTAGCAGGTGTAGGCGGGGCAGAAGACGGAGGCCTGAGCCGCCGGCTGCGAGGCGAGGGCGAGGACGGTTACGACGAAAGCCAGGGCGAGACGCTTCACTTTCATAGAGTCCCCTTTCCAGAGGCTTGGCATTTACCCGTAACACTCCTGGGCGGTGGTGGTGTTGGTGCTGGGGTGATAGCAGTAGACCATCTGGATCGTGTACGTGTCGTGACTCGGCAGGGTGTAGCAGGACTCGGTGCCGCCCTCGGGGATCGGGGCTCCACCGCCGTTCACGCAGGCCTGGCTGACATCGAAGCAGTAATAGGCGGGGCAGAATACGGAGGCCTTGGCGGCAGGCTGCAAGGCAAGGGCAAGGACCGTTACGGCGAACATCAAAACGAGAAACTTCGTTCTCATAGAGTTCCCCTTTCTGTAGTCTTCCGGCCGGAAGTGCTGAAACATTCTAACATCGATATTTAATGCGAGGCAAGGTGCAGGGGGGTCCGGAAGGAGATAGAGGATGAGGTCGCAGGCCACGGAACCCCGGAGAGGGGCTGGCGCTACTCCCGCCGGCGCCAGACCAGCAGCCAGAGGAAGAACGGCCCGCCCAGCAATGCGGTGAGGATGCCGACCGGCAGCTCGGCCGGCGAGAGGATGGTGCGGCCGACGGCGTCGCAGAGGGTGAGGAAGGCGCCGCCGCCCAGGATGCAGGCCGGCACGAGGTAGAGGTGGTCGTGCCCCACGAAGCGGCGCAGCATGTGGGGGACGATCAGGCCCACGAAGCCGATCGGTCCGGCGACGGCGACCAGGGCGCCGATCATCAGCGAGGTGGCGAGGAGCACGTAGCGCCGGAGGCGGGCGAGGTCCACGCCGCGGCTCGCGGCCAGCTCCTCGCCGGTGAGCAGGAGGTTCAGCTCCCAGCGCAGGACGAACAGCGCGACGCTGCCCCCAAGCACGAACGGCAGCAGCCAGAGCACCTCGGTATAGCCCACCACGGAAAGCCCCCCCATCATCCAGCGCACCATGCGGAAGGTCTGGGTGGAGTCCGCGAGGTACTGGAGGAAGAGGATGATCGCCGAGCAGGAGAGGGAGACGGCGACCCCCGCGAGCAGCAGGGTCGAGGTCTGGATCCCCTGCCGGCGCATGGCGAGCCCCACGATCAGCGCGGTCGCGCCGAGCGCTCCGGCGAAGCTCGCGAGGCCCACCAGCGACAGCCCGAGGAACTGACCCCCCTCGAAGCGCAGGGCGATCACCGCGCCCAGGGCCGCGCCGCTCGACACCCCAAGGGTGTAGGGCTCGGCGAGAGGGTTGCGGAAAAGGGTCTGGAAGCCGAGGCCGGAGGTGGCGAGCGCCGCGCCGCCGAGCAGCGCCAGCAGGATCCGCGGCAGGCGGAGCTGCCAGAAGATCGACGCCGCGGTGGGGTCGCTCCGCAGGATCTGCTCGAGGGAGATCGACTGGCTGCCGACCAGGGGCGTCAGGATCATCGTCGCGATCCAGACGGCCGCCAGGATCAGGAGGGCGGTTCGCGGTCTCACGCGCCCAGATCCAGGATGGTGACCGGCCGCTCGCCGCCGCGGACGATCTCGAAGCGGGCGCGGAAGAGGTGGCCGAGCACCTCCGGCCGGAGGATCTCGGCCGGCGCGCCGGTGGCGAGGACCTTGCCGCCGGAGAGCGCGAGGAGCCGGTCGCCGAGCAGCGAGGCGAGGTTGAGGTCGTGGGTGGCGAGGACGACGGTGTGGTCGGTGCCGGTCTTGAGGCGGAGCAGCAGGGAGGCGAGGTCGCGCTGGTGGCGCGCGTCGAGGTGGAGCGTCGGCTCGTCGAGCACCAGCAGCTCGGCTTCCTGGGCCAGGGCGGCGGCGATGAAGACGGCCTGGCGCTCGCCGCCCGAGAGCTCGTCGACCGGCCGCCCGCGCAGCTCTTCGATCCCCACCACCCGGAGGGCCTCCTCGACGGCGGCGAAGTCCTCCGCGCGCGGCGCGAGCTGGAAGGCGGAGAGGTGCGGGTAGCGCCCGAGGAGGACGATCTCCTCGACCTTGAGCGGCACCCGGGCGGGGCGGATCTGCGGCACGTAGGCGATGCGGCGGGCGATCTCGCGGCGGGAGAGCGAGGCGAAGGAGTGGCCGGCGTAGGCGAGCTCCCCGCGACTGGGCTGCAGCAGTCCGGTGAGGCAGCGCAGGAGGGTGGTCTTGCCGGCGCCGTTGGGTCCCACCAGCGCCAGGCACTCGCCGCGGACCACCTCCAGATCGAGCGGCCCGAGGATGGTCCGGGTGCCGGAGCTCCATTCGAGATCGTGGGCGCTGAGCAGGACGGCGGTCAACTCGGCTTCCTGGCGCGAAGGAGGGCCTCGCGCATCGCCTTGTAGAGCTGGGGGAGGCGTGGCCCGGGGAGCAGCACGAAGGTGTCGGCGATCACCTCGACGGCATGGTTGTGGACCGCCGGCACGTCGGGGAGCGCCTGCCAGTCGTGGACGATGGCGGCAACCTGTCCGGGCGTCTGAGGATCGGACCTCAGCTCGAGGACCACGTCCGGCTTCCGCGCCACGATTTCCTCGATGCCTATCTGCGGATAGAGGGTGGGCGAGTCGGCGAAGACGTTCACGCCGCCCAGACGGCGGAGCAGCTCGTCGAGAAAGGTGCCGTGCCCGGCGACGGTGATCTCCCCGAGCCGGCCAGGCGAGCGGCCCACCGAGAGCATCACCTTGAGCGGCGGGCCGGGCAGCGGACGTGAGGAGAGGCCGGCCCGCCATTCGGCCACGAGGCGGTCGCCGGCCTCGGGCACGCCGCAGCGCCGGGCGATCGTGTGGAAGGAGCGCTCGACGTCGGCCAGGGTCTCGTTCGGCACGATCAGCACGTCGATCTTCAGCGGCCGGAGCTTGGCGCTGAGGTCCCGCTCGCTCGGTCCCAGGACGGCCAGGTCCGGACGGAGGGAGACGATCCGCTCCAGGTTGGGATTGAAGAGGCCGCCGAGGTGCGGCTTGCGCACCGCCTCGTCGGGCCAGTACGTGTAGTCCCCCACGCCGGCGACGCGGTCGCCGAGACCCAGGGCGAAGAGGGTCTCGACCAGGCTGGGGGTGAGGGCGATGATCCGCCGCGCCGGCGTGGGGGACTCGGCGGGCGCGGGGCCCGCGCTCTCCGGCTGGGACCGGCAGCCGGAGAGCAGGACGAGAAGAAGGAAGATGAATGTAGGGGCGGCCCTATGTGGCCGCCCTGTTTCCAGGAGCGGCCGCCGGGGATGCTCCCCCACCCAGGGCGCCCACACAGGGGCGCCCCTACGGTCTCTGAGGTTATCTCTAGAAATCAAACGACAGTCCACCGATCAGCGTCCTCCCCGGGCTGGGGAAGCCGAGCGCCTGACTGTACTCCTCATCGGCGAGGTTCTCCACCCGGGCATAGGGGGAGAGCCAGGCCAGCGCCCGCCAGCGGGCGGCGAGGTCGAACCGCGTGTAGCTCGGGTTGACGGTGCGGCCGAAGGTCACCGGATCGAAGTCGGCCCGGTCGCCGACGTAGCGCCCGACGAGGTTCAGGGTCCACGGTCCCGGCCGCGCGGTGAGGATGAGGTTGGCGCTCCGCTTGGGGCGCCGGAGCAGCGGGAGGCCGGTGTCCTGGTCCTCGGCGTCGAGCCAGGTGCCGTTCACCGAGGCATTGAAGATCCCCTGGCGGAAGCCCACCTCGGCCTCGACGCCCCGGCTGCGCGCGCGCCCGATGTTGACGTTGGTAAAGGTGACGAACTCGAAGTCGATCAGGTTGCGCACGCGGCTCTCGAAGCCGGTCAGGACGAAGCGCCAGCCGCCGGAGTTGTGCTCGAGGCCGAGCTCATAGCTCCGGCTGTCCTCCGGCTGGAGGTCGGGGTTGCCGCTGCCGGGGAAGAACAGCTCGCCGAGAGAGGGGGCGCGGAAGGCCTCGCCGTAGCTCGCGCGCAGCAGGGTGTCCTGGCCGAGCTTCACCACCGTCCCGGCCCGCAGGCTGGTCTGGCCGCCGTAGACGTTGTTGTCGTCGCGCCGCAGCCCGAGGTCGAGCCGGAGCGGCCCGCGCCCCCAGCTCGCCTGGCCGAACGCCGCCCAGGTCCGCTGGCTCGCGGCGTCGAGATTGGTGAAGCCGCTGGAGGAGGCGGTCACCTCCAGCCGCTCGGTTTCGGCGCCGACGGAGATCCGCAGGTCCTCGCCGCCGTGCCACGACCCCACGGCGCGGCCGCGGGTGGCCTGGGACTCGGTGTCCGAGGCCTGCGAGAACGGATCGTCGGGATCGCGGAAGGCGTTGTCGAAGTCGGTCCGCGAGAGTTGCGCCTCGACCTGCCAGGGGCCCCGCTCCGAGCGGAAGGGGACGGCGACCTCGCGCTCCTGCCAGGAGATCCGGCGGCGCGGGGAGACCTGGGCGCCGGAGAACGGGATGCCGGTCTTCGAGTCGTTCGCCCGCACCAGGAGGCCCAGGCTCGAGCCCTGGCCGATCCCCCAGAGGGCGCGCGCCACCCCTTCCTGGCTGTCGAAGTCGTCGTTGACGAACTCGTTGCCGCCGCGCCGCACGCTGCCGGTGACGTCGAAGCGGGCGGGGCCGAGATTGCCGCCGGCGGCGATCCCGCCCCGCTTGTAGCCGTACTCCCCGCCTTCGAGGTTGACCGTCCCCCCCTGGCGCGAGCCGGTGAGCACCTGCACCACGCCGCCGACGGCGTTGCTGCCGTAGAGGGCGCTGAACGGCCCGCGCGCCACCTCGACGCGCTCGACGCCGTCGAGCGGCACGAACTGCCAGTTGGCGCCGCCGAAGTAGGGGTCGTTGAGCTGGATGCCGTTCCAGAGCAGCAGCGTCTGGTTGGAGTTGGTGCCGCGGGTGAACAGGGAGGTCTGCTGGCCGGCGGGGCCGGCCTGGGTGATCGAGATGCCGGGGACGGTGCTCACCAGCTCGGAGAGGTCGGTGGCCTGGCGGGCCGCGATCTCCTTCTGGTCGATGACGGTGGCCGAGGCGGGGACGTTCTCGCGGTCTTCAGGATCGAGGGAGGCGCTGACGACGACGGAGTCGCTGAAGACGGGAACCGGGTTTTGAGCCCGAGCCGGAAGTCCGCCCCCGAGGACGCCGGCGATCAGAAACGGGACAATCTGGCGCATGAGACGTGCTCCTTTCGGAATGCAACGCCTCTCCTGGGAATGGGGACGGAAAAGAGAGCACGAGAGATGCCGCGCAATCCCTCGCCCGCACCCCGGGGGAGGCATTCTCGACGAGCGGCAGGTCTCCTGGCTCCCGGATCTTCCTACTCCCGGACCTTCCCACGCGGGCGACCCTTCTGGATCTGTCCCGTGCAGTGGCTCTTCCGGTTTCGTACCCGGTTACAGTGGCGGGGGCCGCGCCGGTTTCACACCGGCTTCCCTCAAGACGCGAGAACCTCCCCTTTCGAGGAGGCTCCGGCATCACCGCGTCGTCTGGTTTTTCAAAGAAGCCCTCCACGGCGGAGGACCCTGGTCGAGAAACTTTACTACGACTGTTACACCGGGACGATTACCCGGAACTATTGCGGCGGCGGGGCGCCGGCGCCGGTGAGGCCACCGAAGGGGATCCCCGAGTTCGCGCCGTCCGTGTTCGTCGGCGTATTGATGTTGCCCGTGCCGACGCCGCCGAGGCTGCCCATGCCGGAGAAGCCGACGCCATAGCTGACCGGGATGCCGCCGCCGCTGCCGGGCTCGGCGAACTGCTGGATCGAGTAGTTCTGCCGCTGCTCCTGGAGGTCGAGCATCCGGTTGGCGAACTCGAGATAGCGGTCGGTGATCAGGTCCTGCTTGGTCTTGGTCTCTTCGGGCAGGTCATTCGGAGCGCGGCCGAGCGCAATGGCCTTGTCGCTGATCCGGATGCCGAAGCCCTGGGTCGGGTCCTCGGCGCGGACGCTCTGGACCTCTTCCTTGGGAAAGCCGACCCAGTTGCCCACCTCGGTCAGGAGGAGCACCATGTTCGGGTCCCAGCTCGCCTGCTGCGGCTGGCGCGCGGTCTCGACTACGGTTCCGTTCGTCAGAGTGACGTAGAAGACGTCGGCCGACGCCGGCACGGCGAGCAACGCCAGGGCGACCAGCAACGGCGAAACACGAGCCAGGAAGCGGGACATGGAATCCTCCTGCGGCGGACCGCATTCATTGAAAGCTCCTGCAAGCTTAGCACCAATTTCATGAAAGTGCATAGGCCCGGAGCTCTTCCCGCAACTGCTCCCGAAACAACACCGCCCCGCCGTGGGCGGGGTGGCGCAGGGCGGGGGCTTCGACGCCGAGCTCGGCGAGCGCTCCCTGGGCGGTGCGGCCGACGGCGAGCACGCGGGCGCCGGGGATCTCGGCGAGGAGCCGCTCCAGGACGTGCAGGTTGGCGGCGACCAGGCTCCGCTCCGGCGTGCGGTTGCTCAAGGGTCCGCGCGCGCCGTAGGGGTGCCAGGGGAAGGAGTTCCAGAGCAGGGCGCCGCGCGCCTCGCCGCCCAGGGCGTCCCAGACGATGCTCCCCGAGGGCTCGAGCCAGAGGGCCGGGTTGCGGCTGGTGGCGAGGAAGGGGGAGCCGGCCCAGGGGAGCCGCCGGCCGTCGGAGCCGGCGAGCTGGCGCTCGCTGGTGAAGGCGATGCCGGAGAACCGCCCGCCGCGGAAGCCGAGCGCCTCGCCGACCAGCACCAGCCGCGGCGTTCCCACCCGTTCGAGATAGGCCTCCAGGTTCTCCCGCCGCCGCCGGGGCGCCGCCGGGCCGTCGAGCTCCGGGAACGCCTCGCGGTAGGGGTTCACCACCCCGGGGCAAGCTCCCCGGGGGCCCCGGTAGAGGAGGCGGAGGACAGGGGATAGATCCACGTCGAGGGTGCTCAGGCGGCGTTGGCGGCAGTGGCGGCGGTGAGGATGAGCGGCTCGCCGCGCCGGATGACGATCGTGTGCTCGTAGTGGGCGGTGAGGGAGCGATTGTCGGTGCGGATCGTCCAGCCGTCCGGCTCGGTGACGAGCTGCGACGGCTCGGCCGAGATCATCGGCTCCACGGCGAGCACCAGGCCATCGGTCAGCGGCGTCCGCGACCGCGGATCGTAGAAGTTCGGCACCTCGGGCGCCTCGTGGATCGTCTTGCCCACGCCATGGCCGCAGAGGTTGCGCAGCACGCTGAAGCCGTGCCGCCGCACCTCCCCCTCGACGGCCCGGCCGATGTCGTTGACCTGCTGGCCCACCCGCGCCACGGCGAGCGCCTTCTGGAACGCCGCCCGGGCACACTTGCGGAGCTTGCGGCCGACGAGGGAGATGGGGGGCAGCAGCACCGTGGTCGCCGAGTCCGCGATATAGCCGCCGAGCTCGGCGGTGACGTCGATCTTGACCACGTCCCCCGGCTCCAGGCGGCGCGGTCCGGGGACGCCGTGGACGATCTGCTCGTTGACGCTGATCAGGTTGAAGCCGGGGAAGTTGTAGGTCATCTGCGGCGCCGACCGCGCGCCGTGCCGGCGCAGAAAGCCGGCGCCCACCTCGTCGAGCTCCGCCGTGGTCATCCCCGGCCGCGCCGCCGCCGTCATCGCCTGGATCGCCTCGCCCACGAGCCTCCCGACGAGAGTCATCCCGGCGAGGTCTTCCTTCGAGCTGATCGTCATGCGTCTCCTCCTGTCGGTCGACGGAACTCTATGGCCGACCCCGCGCCTCGGCAACCCTGGCGCCGCGCCGGCCCTTGTCAAGGTGAGATTGAAATTAGTTTACATTCATTCCGGCATGGGCTAATCTTTATTTAGACTCACTCCAAAGGAGATGTAAGGTGAGAAAGTTCATTGTCCTGACTGTCCTCTCCCTCTGCTGCGCGCTCACCGCCGCGGCCCAATCCACCCCTGAGAAGGCCGGGCCGATCGAGCGCCGGCTGGATACGCTCGCCGCTTCGTTCGCGAAGGCGCTGGGAGACCGCGACCTCCGCGAGCTCCTGCAGCGCTCGATCGTGGCGAGCGAGACGGGAACCGAGGTCCGCCTGCGCGATCTGCTCGACCGGGAGGTCGCCCCGGGCTCCACGCTCGCCGTCCGGCTCTCGGCGCGTCTCAGCGCCAAGAGCAGCGCTCCCCTCGGCGCCTCCGAGGCCCGCGCGGCGGTCCTCCGCCTCCTGGGCGACACGCCCGACGTCGACGTCTCCGTGCACTCCGGCCCGCAGGGGTGGAACGTGGCGGACGAGGCTCCGGCCGTCGCTTACACCTGGGAGCGGTCCGGTCCGGCGAGAGACACGCTCCGCGCCTTCGACGCCGACGGCGGCGCGATCAGCCTCGACGTGCATTCGCCCCTGGAGCGGCCGGTGGTGGTGCTCGAGGTTCACGACACCCACGGCGCCGTCCGCACGGCGGGCGCGAAGCCGGCGCTCCCCACGTTGCCGCGGAAGGATCTGGCCGGTTGCTACGACTCGGCGACCTACTCCTCCTATCCGCTGATCACCGGCGCCTCGATCTGGGATGCCCACGAGAGCAGCCTCAATGGGCCCAAGGGCTTCCTCTACTTCTCCGCCGCCGGCTCCGAGAAGACGGGCAATCTCCCCTCCACCCTCGGCGGCCTGAGCGGCTGGAGCACCAATGTCTGGGCGAGCAACTTCCAGGGTCCCTACTACGAATCCAACAGCCGCGATCAGTGGGAGTGGACGGCCGACGGCTGGCTGGAGTACGGCTACCGCACCTATCCGGCCCTGTATTGCCAGCAGACGGTGAGCGCGCCGAGCAGCTTCACCCTCGCCAGCTACACCATCAAGGAGGACGACGACACCTTCAACCCCGACGACTACGTCGGCAAGGCCCAGATCGACCACCGCTACTGCAAGAGTGACGTCTTCGACCTGGGGACCCTGAACGGCTGGACGTCGGTCCACACCACGGCCGGTATCGACGACATCAACAACACCAGCTACAAGCTCTACTGCCAGACCAATCAGCACTGCTCCGCCATCACGGATTGCGGCGACGGCTCCAGCGTGAGCTGCTCGGTCGCCGGCACTTGCAGCGCTGGGAGCTGCGAGTCCGGCGCGGGTTATGTGAGGTGCGGCGGCACCTACCGGTATTGCCCGTCGAGCCCCTCCTGCCCTCGCGGGCAGATCATCTGCGATCCGGCGATGTAGGACCTTTGGGATCGGGAGCCTCCTCGGCGCGGAGGGGGCTCCCGGCAAGCCGCCCGGCTTTCACGTCCAAGGCGCTTACAATAGAAGCAGCCATGAGCGACGAGAACGCTGCCGCGGATTCTTCCGAAGAAAAACCCTCCGGGTTCGTCGAGCTGTCCCAGCTCGAGGTGGACCCGCGTTCGGTCCGGCTCCTCGACCGCGAGCTCTGCCTGGAGAAGCGGGTCGTCGTGCTGGGCAGAGTGGACCCGCGGGGGAGCGAGCCCGTGCGGGTCGGCATGCTGCCGCCGGTCCGGCGGTCGCTGGTGCGCGAGGTCGGGGGCCTGCTCGGCCGGCCGGTGCGGCCGGTGCCGCTCAACGACTGGGAGATCCGGCGGGCGATCGACCTCGGCTGGGGCGCCGCGGGTCCGGGCGTCGACGCCGGCTCGCTCCTCCTGCGGCCGGTCCCGGCCTTCACCTTCGCCGCCGGGGCGCCGGTGCCGGAGATCCTGGACGAGATCCTCGGCCGCGCCGTCGAGCTCGGCGCCAGCGACATCCACATCGAGACCTACGACCAGGACGTGGACGTCCGGTTCCGCATCGACGGCACGATGCGGCAGGTCGCCACCGCGCTCGCCCAGGACAACGTGCCGGCGGTGATCGCGCGCCTCAAGGTGCTCGGCGGCCTCGACATCGCCGAGCGGCGGCGGGCGCAGGACGGGCGCATCCAGGCGGTCTATCGGGGGAACGGGATCAAGCAGCCGCGCGCGGTCGACTTCCGCCTCTCCGTCGTCCCCGGTCCGTACGGCGAGGACGCGGTGCTCCGCATCCTCGACAGCGCGGCGCCCCTCGCCCTCGACCGCCTGGGTATGGACGGCGAGATGCGGTCCACCCTGGAGCGCCTGATCGCCAGCCCGGAAGGGATGCTGCTGGTCACCGGACCCACGGGGAGCGGCAAGACGACCACCCTCTACGCGGCCATTCACCACATCAACACGCCGGAGAACAAGATCCTCACGGCCGAGGACCCGATCGAGTACTACTTCCCGAAGACCAACCAGAAGCAGGTCTCCGAGCAGATGAGCTTCGCCGACTACGCCCGGGCCTTCCTGCGCCAGAACCCGGACGTGATCCTGATCGGCGAGGTGCGCGACGAAGAGACCGCCGATGCCGCCGTGCGAGCGGCGCAGACCGGGCACCTGGTGCTCTCGACCCTGCACACCGGCGACGCCGTGCTCACCGTCGCGCGCCTGCGCACCCTCGGCATCGATCCGCCCCTGATCGCCGGCTGCCTCCTCGGCTCTCTCTCCCAGCGCCTGCTGCGGCGCCTCTGCAAGTACTGCCGAGCCGAAGCCGCCCCGGACGAGAACGAGGCCCGACGCCTCAGCCTCAATCCCGGTGATGGAGGCTTCTGCCGTCCCGTGGGCTGTGAAGCCTGCGCCGGCACCGGCTTCCGGGGCCGTCTAGGCATCTACGAGCTCTTCGTCCCCGACGAAGAGCTAGCCGACCAGATCGCCCACGGCGAGCCCGCCAACCGCCTCCGCACCGCCGCCCGCGAAAGAGGCATGCGCACCCTCCTCGACGACGCGCTCGCTAAGGCGCGGGCCGGGCTGGTGCCGCTGTCGGAGATTTTGCGGGCGGTTCCTTACCGGATGTTGGAGGGGGGATGACCCCTCTTCCAGCCATCAAGAAGTGGCGGCACCTACTCTGGGGGGCCTCAGTCTAGTTGTCATTACCCCGTAGCTTCTAATAATTGTCGCTGATTACTCTGGCACCCAACTCCGCAGGAACCGCGCGTACTCGGCCGGGTCATAGAGGGGAAATCCCTTCTCTGCCAGGGCGGCGAATTCGGCTGGGCCGGGGAAGCCATAGTAACCCCCCTCTGCCAGGTCTTGCGGAGTGGCCGGTACGGTCTCGCCGCAGTCCAGGCGGCGGATCGTTTCCTTCAGCAGTTCGACTCCCGGCGGATAGACGCTCAGGATGTGCTCCAGGAGCGAGCGCCCGGGTTGGACCGGCACCTGGGTGATCCCGAGAATCGGCCCCGTGTCGATCGTCCCGTCCGTGATCCAGTGGACCGTAGAGCCGATGATCGTGTCCCCGTGGATCAGCGCGCGCAACGTGGCCAGGATGCCCCGGTACCACGGGAGGCGACCGGAGTGGAGGTTGAGGACGCCGAGGCGCGGGATCTCCAGAAAGGACTCGCGGAGGATGCGTCCATAGCGCAGCGAGATCGCCAGATCTGGTGCGAAGCGCCGCATCCGCTCGAGGCTCTCCGGCGCATTGGGTTTCGGCAGCTTCTCGCAGGTCGCGCCAAGCTCCGCCGCGATCCGGGAGAACGGGAGAAATCGCGCGGGCCGGCCGACAGCCTCCGTGAGCGGCCAGACCACTTGGGTGGGGAGAGACTGCTCGATCGCACCCAGGATGCCCAACTCGGGGACTGTCGGCTGGTCTCCGCCCACCTTCTCGGACAGGAACAGCGCGACCTCGTGCCCCACCAGAGCATCGCGCAGCAGATTGACTCCGTAGTTCGAGTGCAGGTCCAGATTGGCAAGCAGAGCGATACGCATGAAGCCTCGCTTTCTTCGGGAGGAAAGTCCTCCTCAGGATATCAAAGGACGTGCCCAGGGGAGGGGTGTCTTGCGGAACCTCCGCGGCAGGTACGCGGGCGAGCACTTACCTTGGCTCCCTCTAAAACATTCCGCTGAAGAACGTGTCCTGAGAGTGGACGATGCGCAGAGCACCTGGCGCTTCGAGGACTCACAGTGGATAAAGAAAGGAGGCGCTCATGCGCTTCGAGGATTTCCCGTTCATTCTCGATCAGAGGAACGGATTGGTGTGCTGCTGTGTGCCGGTGACTCCTGAGACGGAGGATCTGACCCGAACACTGCGTACATACTATGCCGAACGGGCGGCGCAGTTTGGCTACGTGGGCTTCTCCTGGGAAATTGATAATATTTTTCATCGGCGCTCGGTCTACTTCGCGATCACCGACGGATCTGGCAATCTGGTGATGATGGGCCGCGGTACGCACCGTCCGCCCGGCGAGGAGCTTCCGTTCGAGATGGCCCTCCGGGAGGATGGATCTTCCTACGTCCTGAACCCGGAGTATCCGGTGATGGATTTCAACACCTACACGTACCGGCCTGGAGTCTATGAGACGGCAATGCCTCTGGAGATAGCCAGTTGGGGCTGCTATGCGAAGCTCCAGAGGGCACGGAAGGCTTATGGCCTCTATGACCTGAAGAACGATCGGGTCTTGCGGGCCTATCGGGAGTTCGCCTGGGAGCACGCCCCGGAATTTCCGGAGCCCATCCACTTTCCGACCTATGGCCGCATAGAGGATGGCTGCTTCATACCCACTCGATGGGGCATCCTGGAATGGACCGAGGAGACGATCCAGCGTATCGACCGGGATGCACGGGAGAGGTTTGTGGTGGTTGTCTAACGGCTCCTGGAAGGCAAAGCCGAGGCGGGCGGTGGTGGGCGGCGTAGACGATGGCCCGCGCCGCCACCTCGGGAGGGTGCGTGAAGCCCTCTTACAGAGTCCCATTGCTCGTGGCCGCCGTCGCGGCTTCGCTAAGCGGCTTGCTCGTACAGCAGGCGAGCCATCAGCGCCTCACGGTGGAGGCCCAGAGCTTCGCTGAGGGGGATAACTTCGTTCAGGACTTCCTTCACCTCCCGCATCTTTCCTGTCCTGTGATAGATCTCCGCCAATTCGAGTGTGACAGCGACGGCACGGTCGCTCAAGCGATTGCCGAGGAATGATTCCTGAGCTTTGCGCAATGCAGTCTCGGCTCGGGGAAAATCACAGAGATTCTTCGCGACCAAGCCCTCAAGCCAAAAATCCCAAGCCGGGGCAATTTTGCGTCCATTGTCCTTATAGGCAGGAAGAACTTCCTCCAGCAGTCTTGCCGCTTCAATGGGCGAGCCATTGATGGAGAGTGCGGCGGCGAGGTTGTGCGTGCCATGAAATATCAGCCACTGATGTTCGTCCGAGGTGAGCTTGGCGAGACCCTCCCGGATAACAAGGATTGCGCTCTCATATTGGCCCCCACGTCCCAGGATGTTTCCCTTTCTGATCAAGTTGTCCGCTTCGAGAACATAATCTTCACCCTCGCGGCATAAATATAAAGCCCGATTGCAGAAATGAACCGCGTCACTGAATCGGCTCTGAGCTCGGCGCAGGTTCGCAATGTAGCCGAGAATCTCCACCTCCGTAGAGGCGTCCTGTCCCGCTTGCGAGTGATGGAGCCAGGCTTGGGCTAAAGCCTGCTCGGATCTTCGCAGATCTGTCGTAACACGAAAGATATTACCCAGCTTTGCCCAAGATCGGGCGCGGGCGTCTTCGCCGAGCGCCGATCCATATTTACCCGCTTGGAGGTGCTGAGCCACTTCGACCGCCAAGTCTGCGAGTATGAGAGACTGGGCCGGATCCAGGAGCCACAAATCTTGAGCACGAGCCTGTAGAGCGTCGCACAACTTCAATGTGTGAAATTTCTCATCGTTTCGAATGATGCGGCAGCGTGCATGGACAGGCTCCCGAAGAATTTCCTCAAGGAGAACCTCCGTCGTCCGCGCCTCTCCAAAAAGGAGAGCGAGCCGGTCAGCAGCGCGGTCAGCGGCGCGATCGAACGCCTCGTCGTAGTTGTCGCAGGCCCAGGAATTCAAGAGCCGGAGAGCCAGTGGGACCGCCGCCTCATCGGCACGGTCCCGGCACTCCGTACAGACAGAGAGGTGATGGTCAATCCCGCAGGCGTCTGCAGATTTCAGCTCGCCGCGAATGAACCGTACCAGGGTTTGCTCATCTGGGTGTTTATCCATGTTGTATTTTAAAACGAGAACCTTTCTCCGAGAAGGGCTCGGAGGAGGCGATAGCTGAAAAGCGGGCTACGGCGGGCAGGCACAAACGAGCCGAAGAGGATCGTCGAGATCGGCACGGCCACCAAGGGAGGCTCACGCGTCTCTGGGGTAGGTGTTCGTACGATAAAAGATGGTGCGCCCTAGAGGATTCGAACCTCTGACCTACAGCTTCGGAGGCTGTCGCTCTATCCAGCTGAGCTAAGGGCGCGCTTGGGAGATGCGCGGTATGTAAGGAACGAAGTGGCCTGCCTGGAGGGATTCGAACCCCCGACCCGCGGCTTAGAAGGCCGCCGCTCTATCCAACTGAGCTACAGGCAGCCGGTGCGGGGCTTTTGGTCCGACCCTTCCAGAGGCGCGTCGGTATCGGGGCGCCCAGATTTGAACTGGGGACCCCCTGCGCCCAAGGCAGGTGCGCTACCAGGCTGCGCTACGCCCCGACGTAAACGCGCAGGCGGCACAGTGTAGGTCAGGCGGCGCGGTGGAGTCAAATCCAGGCGCGCCCCCGTGGTACCGTAAATCCATGAGGGCCTTAGATCTTCCTCCCGAGCCGCGGCCCGTTTTCAGCCGCGCCCTGCTGACCCCCGGTCCCCTTCCCCCTCTCTCGCACCTCGGCTTGAGCCTGTTGCGCGAGACTGTCGAGTCCGGCCTCCGCTACTCGCTCTACCATCTCGGGCTGCCGTCGCCGGAGTTCCCGCCTCTGGAGGAGATCCGGCTGCGGCTCTATTTCGACGCCCGCAAGCTGCGCCCGCGTCTCACCCCCGTGCCCGGCGGCGCCGAGGTGGTGGCCGCGTTGCTGGAGCCCGGCGGCGTCGCCTCGCGTCCGGCCACGCCGCGCGAGCTCGAAGCCGCGCTCTCTTTCCATCGTGTCCGGCTCCGCCCTTTCCGCCTGCCCGGCCGCCGGCCGGTCGCTCTGCGCGAGGACGCGCCCCCGGCCGATCTCTGGCGCACGTTCCGCGACCGCTTCTCCCGCGCCCTCCCGATCCTCAACGACGCCCTGCTCGCCGACCTCGTCGCCGCCATCGACCGCCGGGCACTGCGGGCGGGCAATGAGGAGGCTTGGCCCGTGCTGAGCGAGTCGGCCTGGGCCCTGCGCACCCGCGGCCGCGGGGATCTCCGCTGTTTCGGCCTGCCCGACCTGATGGCCCCCTCCTGGGCCGAGGAGCCGGACCTCGCGCTCGCCGCCCGTCACGCCCTGGCTCCCCACACCGTTCCCGGGCGCGACCGTCATCGCGGCCGGTTCCGCGAGGCCTACCGGGCCGTCCTTACCCAGATCTCGCCGATCTACCGCGCGCTCGGCCGCGCCGCCGCCGGGCGCGGTCTGCTGGGCGACGCCGGCGACGCCTTTTTTCTTCCCCTGGAGCTCGCCGAGCATCTCGCCTCCCCCCATCTCCCCCCCTGGCTCGCCGAGGCCGCGCGCGACAACCGCGCCGAGCACGAGAGCCTGCGCAAGGCGGATGAGCCGCTCGACCTGATGGACGAGCGGCTAGAGATGGCCCGCGTCGAGGCCGAGCGGCCGGAATGGACCTGGTCCCCCCTGCTGCCGCTCCCCTGACGCCGGCTGTGTCATCATTCGCACACCCGTCATGAGGATTCGGATCCCCCGTATCGCGGTCCTGCGCCGCCTGCTCCGAGCCCATCCGCGGCTCCGGCGGCTGCTGATCGCCGCCGCCGCCGTCTGCGTCCTGCTCCTCGGCGGCCTCGTCTGGCTCCTCTTCCCCTATCTCAGGACTTTCGGCGACATCGGCGCCGGGCCCGGGAACGCGCCGTCGCGGATCTACGGCGCGGCGGCCACGATCCGGGTGGGCGACGAGGCGCGCCTCGCCGATCTCGCCGGCGAGCTCCAGGAGCTGAGCTACAGCCCCTTTAAAGGCAAGGCTGACGGCGAGAATGACGGCGAGGTGCTTCCCAGCGGGCGGTATCACGCTGGGGACGGCGCTCTCGCCGTCCACCTCCGCCGGCACATGACGCCGCAAGGGGCGGTCGCCAGCGAGCTGCTGCTGATCCAGATCAGGAAGGGGAAGATCTCTGAGATCCGCTCCGGCGGCCAGCCCGTCGAGCAGGCCGAGCTGGAGGCCCCGGTTCTCGCCACCTACTACGGCGACGAGTCGCGGGAGAAGTGGCCGGTGCGGATCAAGGACCTCCCCGAGCACGTGGCGCGTGCGGTGCTCGCCGCCGAGGACGACTCCTTCTACTGGCACCCCGGCGTCTCGCCCACCGGCATTCTGCGCGCCCTGTTCGTCAATCTGCGGCGCGGCGAGGTGGCGCAGGGGGGGAGCACGCTCACCCAGCAGCTCGTCAAGAACGTCTTTCTCACCTCCGAGCGGAGCTTCTTCCGCAAGATCCGCGAGGCGTTCATCGCGGTGGCCGTCGAGGTCCAGCACAGCAAGAAGAGCATCCTGCAGGGGTATCTCAACGGCATCTATCTCGGCGGCGCCAACGGCATCCAGTACTACGGCCTCGGCACCGCGGCGCGGGCCTACTTCGGCAAGGACGCGAGCGAGCTGACCCTGCCCGAGGCCGCCGCGCTCGCCGGCATGATCAAGTCCCCCGGCTTCTACTCGCCCGTGACTCACCCCGATCATGCGCGCCAGCGCCGCGACGAGGTGCTCCACCGCATGGCCGATCTGGGCTGGATCGATGCCGGCGCCCTGGCGAGCGCCCTCGCCGCGCCGGTCGAGACGGCCCCGATGCGCCTGGGGGCCCGCCCGGCCCCGCACTTCGCCGACGCCATGGCGAGCGAGGCCCGCGACCGCTTCGGCCTGAGCCGGCTGGGCAATCGCGGCTATCACCTCTTCTCGACGCTCTCGATGCGGGATCAGGGGATCGCCCGCGAGGCGGTCACCGACACCCTGCGCAACCTCGACCGCCAGGGGCGCCGCGGCGCCGATCCGCTCGAGGCGGCGCTGATCTCGGTCGATCCCAAGACCGGCGCCATCCTCGCCTACGTCGGCGGCCGGGACTTCGCGAAGAGCGAGTTCGACCGCGTCTCCCAGGCCCACCGCCAGGCCGGGAGCTGCTTCAAGCCGATCGTCTTCGTGGCCGCGTTGGAGAGTGGCAAGTTCTCGCCGGCCTCGAAGCTGAAGGACACGCCGCTGACCCTGAAGACCGGCGGCAGCCGCTGGACGCCGAAGAACGCCGACGGCGAGTTCCACGGCGAGATCACCGCCCGCCGGGCCCTCGAGCAGAGCCGCAACGTGCCGCTGATCCGCCTCGCCATGGCGGTGGGGCTCGACAAGGTGGCGGCGACGGCGCACCGGATGGGGATCGAATCCGAGGTCCAGGAGCTCCCCGCCACCGCCCTGGGCTCCGCCGAGGTGACGCCGCGCGAGCTCGCGACCGTCTACGCGACCCTCGCCAACGGCGGCGCGCGCCCGGTCCTGCATGGGCTCGCCGTCGTGCTCGATCCCGAGGGCAAGGCGGTGGCCGAACCGAAACCGAGGAAGCCGGAGCAGGTGATCAACCCGCAGGTCGCGTACATCACCACCTCCGTCCTCGAGGGGGTGGTCGAGCGCGGGACGGCCCGCGGGGTGCGCCGCTACGGCATCCCCGGACCGCTGGCCGGCAAGACGGGGACGACCAACGAGGCGCGGGACAGTTGGTTCGCCGGCTACCGGCCCGACCGCGTGACCGTCGTCTGGGTGGGGAGGGACAACCCCGGCGCCACGACCCTCTCCGGCTCGCGGGCCGCCCTCCCGATCTGGGGGCGCTACATGAAAGCCGCTCTCGGCGACGCCGATCACGGCCAGTTCGCCGAGCCCGCCGGCCTGGAGCACGCCGTCATCTGCCGCGACAGCGGTCTGCTCGCCCGGCCGATCTGCCCCTCGCGCGTCGACGAGGTCTTCCTCGCGGGCCAGAAGCCCACCCAGATCTGCAACCTGCGGCACGAGCCGCGCTTCGAGGAGGCGCAACGCGATTTCGGCCAGCGCCTGGGCGACTTCTTCAAGCGCCGTTTCGGGGGCCTCTTCGGCGGTGGCGAGGAGAAGCCCGACGCGCCGGAGGGGCAGGCCCCGGAGCCGCCGCAGGACCCACCGCCGACGTCGGACCCGCCGCCGCCCCTTCCATAACGGCGGGCCATACAGCCCTCGGTGGAGTGAATCCAATTTTGATCTTCAGCATGTGAGGGGATCTCCCGAGCTCCTGCGTTCTTGCGACAGCGAACACTGCCCAGGCGCAATAAAGCGCCGGTCGGCTGTAGCAAATAGCAGGAGATTCCATGTTTCTAAAGAGGCAGGCAACCCTTCTCATTCTGGCCGGCATTCTGGCGATGCCGGCGGCTTCCATCGCGGCGACCGAGGAGACGGCCTCCGAGTCCGCCGTGCTTTCCGGCGGCGCGCCGGCGTTCTCCTCCTTCGAGCGCCGGGTGGTGGCGCGCGGCGTGGCCGAGTACTCCTTCAAGCTCCGCGTCGGCAGAGGCCCTTACGACGTGATCGGCCTCTATCGCGTCGTCAAGGAGAGCGCTCCGAACGTTCCGGCTCCGGCGGCGCAGGCCGTCTTCCTGGCTCACGGCGACCTCTGGGGCTTCCGCCCCGCCTTCCTGGGTGACGTCCCGAGCGTTCTCCCTCTTCCGAGCCCCACGGCTCCGTCGCTCCCGGTCTTCCTCGCCCAGAACGGCTTCGACGTCTGGGGGATCGATTTCCGCTGGACCCTGGTGCCGCGGGACCTGCCGGACTACTCGTTCATGCAGAGCTGGGGGCTCACGACCGACGCGGCCGATCTCGGGACCGCGATCAGCGCGGCCCGCTTCGCCCGGGCGGCCGGCGGCAATGGCTTCGGCCAGGTCACTCTGCTCGGCTGGAGCCGCGGCGGCCAGATCGGCTATGCCTATCTCGACGGCGAGTCGCAGCTCCCCGCGGCCCTTCGCCAGGTCAAGGGGTTCATTCCCGCCGACATCTATCTGAAGACTGACGTGCAGCAGTTCAGGCGGCTGGCCTGCGCGCGGCAGACCTCCGAGGAGGCTCTCGTCAACGGCGGCACCTACGCGAATCCGATCGGCGGCCAGGTCTCCGACATCGGCAACCTCGCGATCACGGATCCGAACACCGCGACCCCCTCGGGCCTCACCAACCGCCAGACCGGCCTCCTGGTCGGCGCGGCGACCTATGTCCTGCAGGGGGGCACGGAGCCGGTGCCGTTCTACCACATGACCGGCGGCACCTTCGACGCGGCCACCGGCGCGCCGACCGGCCTCCTCTACACCGACGAGCAGGCCCTCTTCAAGCTCGAGAAGGCGGCCTCCCCCGTCCAGCCCTTCCGGGAGCAGGCGGAGGCGGACGCCTCGACCTGCGACCTGACCGACGTGCCCTTCGACGACCACCTGGCCGACATCACCGTCCCCGTGTTTTACGTGGGCGCCGCCGGCGGCTTCGGCGACTCGGGCCTCTACACCACGTCGCTGCTCGGCAGCACGGACGTGACCTCGCACATCGTCAGCCTGGTGCCGGCCGCCCAGCGGGCGATCGACTTCGGCCACGCCGACCTCTTCCAGGGCATCAACGCCCAGTCGCTGGTCTGGCAGCCGATCCTGACCTGGCTCCAGGCGCACTGAGGCGCGCTTCCCTGAAATTCGAGGCGGCCTCTCCGCTCCGGCTCCCGGCCCCTCTCCTGGTGGAGAGGGGCTTTTGTTTTTGGATCAGGAAAGCAGAGTTCCCAGCTTGCGAAGGACCTCATGGTAGATGGCGGGTTGCAGCTTGAACCAGAACTCTAAGCGCCTCGCTTGCCAGTCCAGATTCTTTACCTGGTCCGCCAGGATGACTCCGGTGGCCGGTAGACCTTCGGGGATCTGGACTTCGAAGGGATAGCCTTTGACCTGGTTCGTGACCGGACAGAGCAGCGCCATTCCCACCCTGGCGTTGTAAGCCTTTGGAGAGAGAACGACGGCTGGCCGGAATCCTGCCTGCTCGTGACCTTTTTGAGGATCGAAGGAAATTCGTACTACGTCACCACGATCGGGGACATAGGTCATAGCCGGCTACCAGGTTTCGCGCCCGACGGGTAGGCCAGTATCAAACTCTTTGTGGATGTTCTCGTCAGTCACTCCGGAAAGCAGCTCTTCGAGAGACCATGTGGGTTCCGGGCACAATTTGATGACCAGAGCACCGTCGACCACAGAGACGTCCACCTCGGACTGTTGATCCAGGCCGGCTTCAGACGCGAAGGGTTTCGGGATTCTGACCGCCAAGCTATTTCCCCATCGTTGGATTCTAGTTCTCATTGGCCCCTCCGGCTCTACAAAGAGTCTACACGGAAGAGGGGCGAACCTGCCAACCTGGAACAGGAAACCAGCGTGCCGATCTCAATGGCACGAGCCCGCAGGCGTTGCGATAAGCGGGAACCTGTCGTCGTTGAACATACCTACATCGTGGGTAGGCGTCAAGCCGGCGCGCCTACGCGAAGATCCGCGGCGCCTCGGCCGCCGGGGTCGCCTCCTCGGTGGCGAGGACGCGCCCTTCGACATCCATGTAGCGCCCCTGGCCGACGTCGAGGAGGCAGCGGTTGCGCCCCCGGCGCTTGGCTTCGTAGAGGGCCTCGTCGGCGAAGAGGATCAGCTCGGCGGCGGTCTTGATGTAGAGCTCGGGGAAGGAGGAGACGCCGGCGCTCAGGGTGAGCGGGACGCGCTGCCCTTCGACCATGAACTCCAGGGTCTCGATGGCGCGGCGGAGGCGCTCCGCGACCTTCAGTCCGTCCTCGCCGTTCATCCCTTCCAGCAGGAGGATGAACTCCTCGCCGCCGTAGCGGCAGCAGAGGTCCTCGCCCCGGCGCAGGGACTTGAGCACCCCGGCGACCGCGACCAGGGCGGCGTCCCCGGCCGGGTGGCCGTAGGTGTCGTTGATCCGCTTGAAGTGGTCGAGGTCGCAGAGGAGGAGGGCCATCGATCCCCCCGTCTCGCAGCAGCGGGCGTGCGCCGCGTGCAGGCTCTTCTCCAGCACCCGCCGCATGGCGACGCCGGTCAGGGGGTCCTCGCGGGCCTCGCGGTCGAGCAGGCAGCGCTGGATGGAGGCGGTCATCTGCGGCAGCAGGCGGTCGAGCAGCTCGATCTCGCGCGGGGTGATGCGGCGCGGGTCGCACCAGAGGCGGAGGCGACCGAGCACGGTGCCGTCCGGCCGCGAGCGGAGAAGCCGCTCGATGAGCTGCCAGGGGGTGCGGCGATGGACGCCCGGCAGCGCGGGGGGGTAGCGGTCCGGCTCGGGGACTCCTTCTTCAAGGGTCTCGGAACCCGGGCCCCACCACCAGCTCTTGAACTCGCTCCCCGGCGCCAGCGCCTCGAACTGGAACCAGAAGAACTGGATGACGTTGCCGCACTCGACGTGGATGCGATCCGCGATCGAGGTCATCTCCTCGAGCGGAGTGGTCATCCGGTAGCTGGCGCGCCGGAGCCGTTCGAGGTCGCGGGCGCGGTGCTGCGCCTTCCTCTGGAGCATCTCGTGGCGGGTGGTCTCGACGGCGAGCCCCCCCAGGCAGCCGGCGATCAGGGCGGCGAGGAGCCAGCCGGCGCGGTCGCCGGCGAGGAGGATGACGCCGCCGGCGATCCAGCCCCCCGCGTCGAGCGAGAGGGGGAGAAGGATCGGCCGGAGCTTGAGCGGGGTCTCGGGACGCCGGAGCTTGCGGTCGGCCACTTCGAGGCCGGTCCAGAGGAGGAGATAGACCGCCGCCGCGGCGAGCAGCGCCAGCACCGGACTGGCCGCCACCGGGCTCCGGGGGCCGGCGAGCCCCGCCCAGGCGCCGCCCGCGGCGAGGGTCGCCAGGATGGCGCGGCCGGTGCTCTCCAGGGCTCGGGGGAGGAACCCCCGGCGCTCCTGGGGTTGCAGGGCGGCGAGGCGATGGACGATGCGGAGCGACAGCTCGACGACCAGCAGCAGCCCCGCCGCCAGCGCCGCCGCGGGCGCGGCGCCGGAGAGCCGGAAGGCGGCGGGGAGGATCATCGTCCCGAGGCCGAGGGTGGCGATGCCCACCGCCGGCCGGTGGCACGCCGCGGCGGTGCCGGCGAGGAGCAGGGTGATCAGCAGCCATGCCGGCATCGGTTCGCCGCGGACGAGCGCCGGCACCCGGGACGCGATGGCGAGAGCCAAGACGCCCCCGGCCGTGGGCAGCAGGGAGGCCCAGAGGTCGCGGGGCGAGCGGGAGCGCTTCATGAGGTGGTGTTGAAAGTCTGCGGTGGATGGTACCAAGAAAAGCGGAAACAAGGGACGTAAGGGACGGCCTCGGCCGATGGTATCCTCTCCGGCGTGAAAGACCGCCGTTTCCGGGCCTGTTTCCTCTTCCTCGCATTGCTCCTGCCGGTGCTCGTCGCGGCCCAGGGGCAGCGGCCGCCTGTGCCCGCGCCTCCGGGCGCCTCGCCTCCGATCGCCCCGCCGCCGGTCGCCGCGGCGCCGCCGGCCCGCTCCTCGGTCACGCTCGAGGGGCGGGAGATCGCCGCGCCGGTGACGATCAATCAGAGCGGCCCGGTGTTCGGCCTGTCGCCGATCGCCGAGGCGCTCGGCGGCAAGATGACCAGCGACGAGTCGGGCGAGAGCATCACCCTCCGCATCGCCGACAAGGACGTGGTGATCGGCCCCGGTAACGCCATCATCACCGTGGGCGACAACATCGTCTCGCTCTCGCAGCCGCCGTCGCGGGGCGAGGGGGGGCTCCAGGTGCCCCTCGACTTCCTCAGGAAGACCTTCGGCGACCTGCTGGGCTACGCCTTCGAGTGGCACCCCGAGATCTCGCGGCTGACCATCGCCCGCCGCGGCAGCCGCGAGCTGGGGGTGACGCTCGACGTCGTCCATCTGCAGGGGATGACGACGGTCGTGCTGCAGTTCCCCGAGGAGCCGCACTACCAGATCGACCGCTCGCAGCAGGGGATGATCACGGTCCAGATGCTGTCGGACCGGCTGACGCCGCCGCCGGCCAAGGAGGTGCAGGACCCGCTGGTGCAGGCGGTGGCGATCGAGCCGCAGCAGGTCCGCATCCAGCTCGCGGCGGGGGCGCAGGCCGAGAACTACGTGCTCGAGAACCCCTTCCGGCTGGTGTTCGACATCCATTCGACGTCGTCGGTCGAGGTGCCCGCGCAGCCGCTGGAGCGGGCGCGGCGGACGCCGGGCATCCACCTGATCGTCATCGATCCCGGCCATGGCGGCGCCGAGTCGGGGGCCGTCGGCCCGGGCGGCGTGATGGAGAAGGACCTGACCCTGGAGTTCGCCCGCGAGCTCGCCGGCAAGCTCGGGCGCCTCGGCGTGCAGACCCTGCTCACCCGCAACGAGGACGCCACGGTGCCGCACGACGCGCGCCCGGCGCTCGCCAATCAGAACAAGGCGGACCTGTTCATCTCGATCCACCTCAACTCCTCGCTCGGCGCCGGCGCCCACGGCACGGAGACCTACTTCCTGAGCCCGCAGGCGACCGACGCGCGCGCCGCCCGGGCGGCCGCGGCCGAGAACGCCACACCGCCCGCGGCCGGGTCCACGGCGACCGCCCCGGGGGCCGGCGCCGCGGCCGAGCAGGAGGACGTCGACCTGATCCTCTGGGATCTCGCCCAGAGCCATCACCTGTCCGAGAGCCAGCGGCTTGCCAACCTGATCCAGGGGGAGTTCAACACCGCCCTGCAGCTCAAGGACCGCGGGGTCAAGCAGGCCCCCTTCCGCGTGCTGAAGGGGGCCACCATGCCGGCGGTGCTGGTCGAGCTGGGCTTCATCAGCAATCCGGAGGAGGAGAAGAAGCTCCAGGATCCCGCCTACCGCGATCAGCTCCTGGACTCGCTGGTCACCGCCATCGCGCGCTACCGGTCGTCGATCGAGCCGGCGCCCGCGCCGGCCGCCACGCCGCCGGGGACTCCGGCTCCGGGAGCGGCGGCCCCGGGCACGACGGCTCCCGCCTCGCCCCCTCCGGCCAGGCCCACGCCGCCCGCCACGAAGCCGCCAGCCCGGCCGGCGAATACGGGCAGGCCCTCATGAACCGCCGCGCGGCGAGCTTCGTCCTCGGCCTGGCGCTGGCGCTGGTCCTGGGAGGCGGGCTCTGGTGGTGGCTCTCCGGCCACGGACCGCGCCGGTCCGGTGGGGGCGCGCCGGCGGCGGCCGTCCCGAAAGGCGTGCCGGTGGACTTCAATCTCTATTTCCCGTCGGATGACGGCGGGCTGCGCCCCGAGAAGCGAGCGCTCCAGGTCTCCGAGTCCCCGCGCGACCGCATCCGCAGGATCGTGGAGGCGCTGCTCGCCGGCCCCAAGGCGCCGGGGTTGGCCCGCCCCTTCCCGGAGGGCGTGGTGCTCGGCGCCGTCCTGCTCAGCCCCGACGGCACGGCCTACGTCGACCTGCACTGGCAGGACCATCCGGACCCGCCGCCGGGCGGATCGACCGAGGAGATCCAGCGGATCTACAGCGTGGTCCACTCGATCGCTCTCAACATCCCGCAGGCCTCCCGCGTCGTGCTGCTCTGGAACGGCGTCCAGCGGGAGACCTTCTCGGGCCATCTCGACCTCTCCGGACCGCTCGAGCCGAACCCCGAGCTGGCCGCCGCTCCCTAGCATGGCGGACGCGCCAGCCTCGAAGGCGACGATGGACGCGATCGGCGTCTTCGACTCCGGCGTCGGCGGCCTGACGGTGGTCTCGGCCCTGCGCCGGCGGCTGCCGGGGGAGTCGATCCTCTACCTGGGGGATACGGCGCGCCTCCCCTACGGCAGCAAGTCGCCCGACACGGTCACCCGCTACACCCGGCGCAACATCGAGTTCCTGACCGAGCGCGGGGTCAAGGCGGTGGTGGTGGCCTGCAACACGGCCTCGGCGCTGGCGCTGCCGGCTCTCGATCTGCATGGCGTGCCCACCTGGGGGGTGATCGAGCCGGGCGCCCGCGCGGCGGCGGCGGCGAGCCGTGGCAAGGTGGGGGTGATCGCGACCGAGGCCACCGTGCGTTCCGACGCCTATCCACGGGCCCTGCGCACGCTCCGGCCGGACCTCGAGATCCTCAGCCAGCCCTGCCCGCTGTTCGTCCCCCTGGTCGAGGAGGGGTGGCACGACGATCCGGTCACCGAGGAGGTGGCCGAGCGCTACCTGCGCCCGCTGCTCGCCGCCGGGGTGGACACCCTGGTCCTCGGCTGCACTCATTATCCGCTGCTCAAGCCGGTGCTCCAGCGGGTCGCCGGGCCGGACGTGATCCTGGTCGACTCCGCCGAGCAGGTCGCGGAGATGGTCGCCGCCGGCCTCGCGGAGCAGGGGCTCGAATCCACCCACGCGCCCAGCCACCACTTCTGCGTCACCGACTCCGGCGAGACGTTCCAGCGTCTGGCGCGGACGATCCTGAAGGACGACGGGGTGACGCTGGAGTGGGTGGAGGTGGTGTAGGCCGCCGCCGGCGGGCCGTCAGTAGACCGTGACGCGGTTCATCACCAGGACGAGGTCCGGGATTCTCATCTTGCCGCGGCTCACCTCGTCGAGCCGGAGGGAGCTGACGGTGACGGGCAGGAAATTCGCCAGCTCGGCCCGGACGGAGTAGCGGACCGGCTCGAGATTGTCGAACCGCACCCAGCCATAGGGTCCCGTGATCCGGTAGACGCAGCCCCCCTCCTTCCCCTCGGAACCCTTCCCCTCGGGACAGAGCGCGATGGAGACGCCGGGGATCGGCTCCCGGGCGGGAGTCACGGCGGTCACCGTCACCACCATCCGCGGGTGCGCCCGCACCGCGCCGGGGGCGGGGAGAAGAGCGGACGGGAAGAACAGACCCAGGACCAGAAGGATCTTCGAGGCTCGCGGCACGGCCGGCTCCTTTCGGGATTCCCCCGATTCTACTCCACGAAGGCAACAGCGCCCGAAAAGACAAACCCCTCCCCTCCGCGGCGGATCACCGCCGGGGGAGAGGAGGGGAAAGAGGGTGTGGCTTACCGGCGGCTCGTGGCCGTCATGCCTTCGCCGGTCTTGGCGAAGCCGGTGACGATGTAGGTGCCCGAGCGCTGGTCCTTCTTCAGCTTGATGATCTGCTTGCGCTCGGCGTCCTCCAGCAGCTCCGAGAAGGTGCTGTAGCCGTAGTAGCCCTCGTTGAAGGAGGGCTTCTTGCGCTGCATCGTCTGCTTGATCATCGAGCCCCAGAGCACGTCCTTGTTCTCGCGGATCAGCGCCTGGATCGACTCGATCATCAGGCTGAACGCCTCGGCGGTCTTCTTGTTGAGGCCGTCGAGCTTCGGGCCCTTTTGCGAGTCGCGCCAGACGTCCTCGTAGTAGATGAACTCGTCGCAGTTGTCGACCAGCAGGTTCGAGGAGGAGTTCTTGACCCCGATGCCGATGACGTACTTGTTGTTCTCCTTGAGCTTGGAGACCAGCGGCGAGAAGTCGCTGTCGCCCGAGAGGAGCACGAAGGTGTCGAGGTGCTCCTTGGAGTAGGAGAGGTCCATCGCGTCGACGACCATCTTGATGTCGGCGCTGTTCTTGCCCGAGTAGTACTTCTGCGGGATGTCGATCAGCTCGATGGCGGCCTCGTGGAAGGGGCGCTTGTAGTCGCTGTAGCGCTCCCAGTCGGCGTAGGCCTTCTTGACGATGATCTTCCCCTTCTCGACCAGCCGTTCGAGCACCAGGGTGATGTCGAACTTGCTGATCTCGGAGTCGCGGACGCCGAGGGCGATGTTCTCGAAGTCGCAGAACATGGCGATCTTGCGCTCGTGCTCGGCGCGCTGGCGGTCGGGGACCGAGATGATGATCTCGCGCGCCATCGACTCCACCTCGGAGGGGGAGATCACATAGCGGGAGGGGGAGGGGACGGGGGCGATGCGGCGGGGAGCGGGAGCGGCAACGGGAATGGGCTCCTCGGCCGGCTCCTCGCGCCAGGCCTCCTCGTCGTCGTCCTCTTCCTCGGCCGGCTCGGCGCTCGCGGGAGCGCCGGCGACCGCGGCCTTGCCGTTGCGGCGGCGGCCGCCGCGGCGGCCCCGGGAACGGCGACGGCGCCGGCTCTCGGCGTCCTTGTCGTCTTCTTCCTTCCCCTCGGCTCCCGGCTCGGGCTCAGCCTCGCTCGCCTCGAGCTCCTCGTCGGATTCCTCGTCGTCGTACAGCTCCTCGGGCTCCTCGTCGGTGGGCTCCTCGACCGGCAGCGCCCGGGGGGCGGCCTCGGCGGTGATCTCCGTTTCGTGGAAGATGGGCTCCGGGGAGACCGTCTCGGCGTACCACTCGCGCGGCGCTTCCGAATAGGTTGGCCGTTCGCGCTCGGGCTCCGGGGGGGGCGGGAGGACGGCGGGGAGGGGCTCGGCGGGGGTTGTCTCCTGCGCGGGAGCCGGCAGGGGTTCGGGTTTCGGCTTGTTGCGGCTCTCGTCTTCGAGGCCCTCTGCCGTGGGGCGCATCCACCATGGACTCAAGATTCGACTCCTTCTTGGCGAGCCCGGGGAGGGCTCGTCCATCGGTCATGATCAAACAGGTAAGCGTTCAGTCGCTTCGAGCGGCAACGGACCGGGGTTGAAGCTCGGGCACAGAGGCGGGAGGAGGACCCGACAGGCCGGGGACGGATTCTACCATAGGGCATCGGCGGTACAAATTTTTGGAGCCGGACCCCTAATCCAGGTCGAATGGCCGGGGGGGCGGCCCCTGGTCCGGATCTTCCTCGGCGCGGCGCAGGGCCTCGCGGAACTTCTCCTCGAGGATGCGGTCGCGGTCCTTCAGGGAGGCGACCTCGCGCTGGAAGACGTCCTCGGCCCGGTTCTTGTCGTCGTCGAGCCCTTTGAGCAGGGAGTCGAAGTCCTTGCCGCCGGCGAGCGGCTGCTTGGCCTTGCGGTGGGAGAGGACCGTGCCCGTGGCGGCGTCGATCACCAGGTCGGAGCCGCAATCGGGGCAGCGGACGGTCAGCTTGCTGGGTTCTTCGGCCATGGCTCCATTGTAGTCACTTCTGCTAGCGTACGCGCATGCCCGAGACCGAACGCCTCGCCAGCCGCGACGAAGCCTGGGACCTCCTCTGCGAGTACACGGAAAAGGAAGGTCTGCGCAAGCACGCCCTGGCGGTCGAAGCCGCCATGCGCTACTACGCGAGGCTCTGGGGTGAGGACGAGGAGCTCTGGGGCCAGACCGGCCTCCTCCACGACTTCGACTACGAGCGCTGGCCCGACGAGCAGAACCACCCCTACCGCGGCGTCGAGCTGCTCGCCGGGCGCGGCTATCCCGAGTCGATGCGCACGGCGATCCTGGGCCATGCCCCCTACACCGGGACGCCCCGCGAGACCCGCCTTGCCAAGGCCCTCTACGCCTGCGACGAGCTCGCCGGCTTCGTCACCGCCGTGGCCCTGATCAAGCCGAGCAAGTCGCTCGCCGACGTCGACCTCCCCTCGGTCAGGAAGCGCCTGAAGGAGAAATCCTTCGCCCGCGGCGTCCACCGCGAGGACGTCTACAACGGCGCCGAGGAGATCGGCCTGCCGCTCGACGAGCACATCGAGAACGTGATCAAGGCCCTCCAGGCGGAGTCGGGGCGGCTGGGGCTGTAGGGGAAAAAGCCGCCCCAACGCCCGCCCCCTCCCGAACCCTCACCCCCCGGCCCCCTCTCCCGTCCCCTCCCACCCTCCCTCACCGGGAGAGGGGGAGAAGGCAGCGTTGTGTCAGAATCCGGGAACAAAGTCCTGTGGAGGGGGAAAAGATGGGGGTCGGCCGTTATCAGGTTCGAGATCTGCGCAGGAATTCAACCGAAGCAGAAAGGGTCCTCTGGGAGAGGTTGCGGAACCGCAAGCTCCAGGGACTGAGGTTCGTAAGGCAGTTTCCCGTCGGACCGTTCGTCGCCGATTTCTGCTGCCGTGACCGGCGGATCATCATCGAGGTCGATGGCGGCGTTCATTCGCTGGAGCAGCAGGTCGCGCGTGACGGCGAGCGTGACGCCTATCTGCGCGGCCAGAGCTATATCGTCCTGCGCTTCACCAATGCGGAGATCCTCACAGAGCTCGAAATCGTGCTCCGCAAGATCGCCGTCGCGGTCTATCAGGCTCCCTCCTCCTGGCATCGACCATGAGTGTCTTTCTCCCCCTCTCCCGGTGAGGGAGGGTGGGAGGGGACGGGAGAGGGGGCCGGGGGGTGAGGGTTCGGGCGGGCGGCGGGCGCCAGCACCGCCACCCCCAACGCCAGCCCCAGCGCCGCGATCACGCACCCCCACAGAAACCCGGCCGGCCGGTACAGCACATCCACCCGGCTCTCCCCCGCCGGCAGCTTGGCCGAGAGGAAAACCCCCGGCTCCCGCTCCGGCGGCCGTGCCGCGCCGTTCACCAGGACCCGCCAGCCGCCATCCTGGTAGACCACGGAGGCGAGGCGCCGGGGGCGTTTGAGGCCGACCTTCGCGGTGATCCAGGCGTCTTCGGAACGGGGGATGGCGATACTCCCGATCCGTGGGCCGGCTTCGAGGTAGAGGCGCGGCCGCGCTCCGGGGTGCTCCCAGACCGAGCCGTCCGCGTCCGCGAAGACCCGCTCGAGCGGGGGCGGGAGTTGGGCGTCCGGGGGGGCCAGGAGATAGCGCACCCCGAGACGGCTGTAGAGCGGGTGGCCCGGCGCGCCGAGCTCCGGCGCCTCCCCCTGCCAGCCGGCGAGGATCGGCGCCAGCCTCGCGACGTACGCCTGCGGCGCCATGGGGTTGTAGATCCGCGCGTCGGTCAGCCCGTAGAGCGTCGCGAGGTTGGGCGGGAAGTCCCGGCCGAGCGCCGCCATCCGGTAGCCGGGGCCGCGCCGGGGGGTCTGCCCGAGCTGCCACTGGAGGAAGGCGATCGGCCCGTTCACCGGCAGCGGCATCTGGCGCGGCATCGGCGGGTTCGCCGGCCGGTAGAGGAGCAGGAGCTCGGCCAGGATCGCCGCCGCGACCCCCGCGACGGCCAGGGACCGGGCGGACCGCCGCCAGGAGGCGGTCAGGGCGAGCAGCAGCGTGGCGAGCCCGAGGAAACGGAGCTGCCAGCGGAGCCAGCCGAAGCGGAGGATCGCGAGACGCTCCGGGTCCGCCGGATCGGGATGGGTGAGATACCCCCAGGCGATGACCGTTCCCAGCCCGGCGGCCGCGATCAGCAGCGGCACCCGCCGGATCTCGCCGCGCTGAAACCGCTCCAGGGTGCAGGCGGCGAGATAGGCGAGGCAGAGCGACAGCGGCAGCAGGAGGCGGTGGCTCGCCAGCGAGGGGGCGCCCGGGAGGGGAGCGATGAGCAGCAGGCAGACGGCGGCGATCCCCAGCGCCAGCCGCTCCTGCGGGAACCGCCGCCGCGACCGCACGGCAAGCAGGGCGGCGAGCAGCGCCGCCGTGCCCACGAATCCACTCGCGTCCTCGTTGGAGTTGACCAGCCCCCAGTACGCGGCGACGCGGCTGTCGCCGAAGGCGTTGGGAGCGGCGAGCGGGAGATAGGTCTGGGCGGCGCGCTCTCCAGCGGGAACGCCGGTCGCCGCCCCTCGGTCCCCCGCCGCCATCCGCACCGCCCGCATCGTCTTGGGGAGATATTCGATCGCCGGCAGCAGGAGGGGGGCGGCTACCATCCCGGCGATCGCCATCGCCAATCCCGCCCGGCGGGCCAGCGCCCAGCGCAATCCCCGAGGGCGGCGGCGCAGGCGGTCGAGAAGGAAGAGGGCCGCCATCCCGAGCGCATAGGCGATCGCCTCCGGATGTCCGCCGAGCAGCAGGGCGAGGGTCCCGAGGGCGAGGAGGAGCGCGTCCCGGCGGCCGGCGGCATCGTCGCAGCGGGCCACGGCGTAGAGGACGAGCGGCAGGAGCGCCGCCGGGTTCGCCAGCGGCCAGCCCAGCCAGAGCAGGAGGAAGCCGCCGAGCCCGAAGGCGAGGGCGCCGGCGAGCGCGGGGGCCTCGCCCAGCCCCTGCCGGCGCATCCAGAGGAAGCCGAAGATCAAGGCCAAGAGCACCCGCAGCGCCGCCACCACCCCGGCGGCCCGCGCCAGGGGGAACGGATATCCCAGCAGCATCAGCGGTTGCAGCGCCTGCGCCTGGGGATCGGCGAGCAGCGGCATGCCCGCCCCCGCCTGCCGGTTCCAGAGCGGCCAGCGCCCCTCCGACCAAGCGCCGCGCACGGCGGCGAGCGACGGGGCAACGAGCTGGATCAGATCCCCCTGGAGGAGATTGCCCTGCGGCTCGGTGGGCTCGACCCGCTGGAAGGGGACCTGGCCGCGAAGAGTGTCGAGCGGCAGCAGGATGCCGCCGCTACAGAGGACCGGACCGAGGAGGATCAGCAGCGCCACGGCGAAGACGCCGAGCACCCGCGCCGGAACCGGGTCATACCACCGCCGGAGCGCCCAGGCGAGCGACGCTCCGAGCGCCCCGACCCAGAGGGCGGGCAGCAGGTCCACCGGACTCCAGTCGGCCACGGGCGGGCAGTGTAGCAGGGGCGAAGGGACGTTGCCGCCTCACGCCCGGCGATAAATCACCGGGCTAAGAACAGCGCCCCCTGAAGGGGGCTTTAAAGCCGGGTTCACCCGGCGCGGTTTCTAGCCCGGGCATTGATGCCCGGGTCAGGATGATAGATTCCCTCTCCACCATGTTCCGGGTCGCCTACCAGCTCTTCCGCTTTCGCGGCCTCCTCGCGACCCTGACCTCCCGCGAGCTCAAGGCGCGGTACCGCGGCTCGGGGCTCGGCTTCCTCTGGTCGCTGGTCAATCCGCTGCTGCTGCTCGCCGTCTACACCTTCGTCTTCAGCGTCGTCTTCAAGCCGGACGACCGCGGCGGCATGACCCCCTACGCGCTGTTCCTGGTCAGCGGCCTGTTCCCCTGGATCTGGACCTCGGCCTCCGCGCTCGAGGGCTCGATGTCGCTGATCGCCAATTCCGGGCTGATCCGCAAGGCGGTCTTCCCGGCCGAGCTGCTGCCGATGGTGTCGGTGCTCTCGAACCTGGTCCACTTCCTGTTCGCGCTGCCGATCGTGGTCGCGGCCATCCTGACCGGGCGCATCCTTGGCTATCCGGTCGGCGGCCTCTCGATCGTGGCCCTGCCGGCGGTCATCCTGCTCCACTTGCCGATGGCCGCCGGGCTGGCGCTCGGGGTGGCGGCGCTCACCGTCCATTTCAAGGACGTGCGCGACCTGCTGGCCAACCTGCTGACATTGCTCTTCTTTCTCACCCCGATCCTGTTCTCGCTCGACAGCATCCGCGGCCACATCGTCATCTGGTGGGCGGTGCGGCTCGACCCCTTCACCCCGTTCATCCTCGCCTATCAGGACGTGCTGTTCCGCGGCCGCTTCCCCGACCCCCTGCTCTGGGTGCAGATGGCCCTGGTGAGCCTCGTCTTCTGGGCTTTCGGGGCGGGGCTGTTCGAGCGGCTGCGCGAGACGCTGGTGGAGGTCGCATGATCGCGGACAAGACCGAAACCGGGGACGACCCGAAGCCCGTCGAGCCCGCGGAGGTGATCCGCGTCGAGGGGGTCTCCAAGCTCTACCGCCGCACCCTGCCGGGGGACCGCTTCCGCACGCTCAAGAGCGCCCTGGTCGGCCGCAGCCTGGCGAGCGGCCTCAAACCCGAGGAATCGATCGCGGCCCTGGAGACGGTAGACTTCGCCGTCCACCACGGCGAGGCCTTCGGGATCATCGGCGGCAACGGCTCGGGCAAGTCGACCCTGCTCAAGATGGTGGCCGGCATGCTCAAGCCCACCACCGGGCGGATCACCGTGGCCGGCCGGGTGGCGGCGCTGATCGAGCTGGGGGCCGGATTCCACCCCGAGATCTCGGGGCGGGAGAACGTCTTCATCAACGGCGCCGTGCTCGGCCTCACCCGCCGGCAGATCGAGAGCCGGTACGCGGAGATCGTGGAGTTCTCCGGCCTCGGCGACTTCATGGAGGAGCCGGTCAAGAACTACTCCTCGGGGATGTACGTGCGCCTCGGGTTCGCGGTGGCGGTCAACACCGATCCCGACGTGCTGCTGGTCGACGAGGTGCTCGCGGTGGGGGACGAAGCCTTCGCCCACCGCTGCCTGCGGCGGATCGAGGAGTTCCTCGCCGCCGGCAAGACGCTGCTGCTGGTCAGCCATTCGCTCGACCTCGTGGAAGGAGTCTGCGACCGCGTGCTCTGGCTCGACAACGGCCGCCAGCGCCTGGTCGGCGAGCCCCGGCGGGTGATCGACGCCTATCGCCAGGAGGTGGCGGAGCGCGAGGGGGAGGAGCACCTGGCGGCCAAGCGGCAGCGCGAGGAGGCGGGCGAGGAGATCTCGGAGGAGCTGCGCTGGGGATCGCGGGAGGCGGAGATCGTCGCCCTCCGGATGCTCGCCGGCGGCGAGGAGCGCTACCTCGTGACCACCGGCGAGGACGTCGTCTTCGAGATCCGCGCCCGGGCGGAGAAGCCGCTCGACGACTTCGTGTTCGGCGTGGCGATCTCGACGCCGCGGGACTTCGAGGTCTGGGGGACCAATACCGACCTCGAGGGGTACGCGGCGGGCCATTTCGAGGGGGAGGCCACCGTGCGCCTCGCCTGCCCGGCCCTTCGCCTCGCCCCGGGCGAATACGTGGTGGACGTCGCCATCCACTCCAAGGAGGGAGCGCCCTACGACTACCAGCGCCGGGCGCTCGCCTTCACGGTGACCGCGACAGCCAGCGGCGTCGGGGTCTACGCCCCCGAGCACCGGTGGGAGTTCGGGGGCGGGTTGGAGTGGAAGGATCTGGGCCGCTGATCGGAGCCCATGCCCCTCCACGACCTTGCCCGTCGGATGACCGCGGCGGCCCTCGCGGCTGTCGATCCGGAGCGGCTGGCGCGCGAGGAGCTGGCGCGGCGCGGCGAGCGTTTCGGGGCGGCGGTGGCGATGGGCAAGGCCGCGGCGGCGCTCGCCCGCGGCGCGCGGGAGGCCCTGGAGCCCGCGGCGCCGCGGCTGCTGATCCGCCCCCACAACACGCCGGGGCTCCTCGATCCGGGATGGGAGCAGATGACGGGCGGCCACCCCCTCCCCGATCGCCGGAGCGCCGCCGCCGGCGAGCGGCTCGAACGGTGGCTGGCGGAGATCGCCCCCCGGCCGCTCCTGGCCCTGATCTCGGGCGGCGCCTCGGCCTGCGTCGAAGCCCCGGCCGCGGATCTCACGCTGGAAGACCTCGCCGCCACCCAGCGCGCCCTGCTCGCCTCGGGCCTCCCGATCCGGACGGTCAACGCCGTCCGCAAGCACCTATCCCGCCTAAAGGGGGGAGGCGCCCTGCGGGCCCTGTCCGAGACCAGCGGACGGCTCCCCCGCGTCCTCGCCCTGCTCCTCTCCGACGTGCCGGGGGACGATCCGGCGGCCATCGCCTCCGGCCCCTTCGCCGCCGATCCCACCACCTACGCCGAGGCGCTCGCCGCCGTCGAGGGGCTCGAGGTGCCGGAGGCGGTGCGGCGCCACCTCGCGGCCGGCGCCCGCGGGGAGCTGCCCGAAACCCTGAAGGCGGACCCGCCGGAGGTCGAGACCGTGCTGCTGGCGAGCGTGAAGACCGCCGTGGCCGCCGCCGTCGCGGTGGCGCGGCGCCAGGGGTTCCACGCCGTGGAGGGCGAGCTGGAGGGGGAAGCCGCCCGCGCCGCCCGCGATCTCGTCGAGCGCGGGCGGGCCCTGGAGGGGAGCGCGGTGGCCCTGGTGCTCGGCGGCGAGACGACCGTCACGCTGGACGGAGAAGTGGGCCGCGGCGGGCGCAACCAGGAGCTCGCCCTCGCCGCCGCCCGGGTGCTGGTGGGCGGCGAGCTGGTCTTCACCCTGGCGACCGACGGCGAGGACGGGCCGACCCGCTCCGCCGGGGCGACCGTGGACGGCGATACCTGGGAGACGGTCCGGCGGGCGGGGATCGACCCGCAAGCGGCTCTGGCGCGGCACGACTCGCGCACCGCTCTTGCCGCCGTGCCCGGCGCGCTGCTGGAGACCGGTCCGACCGGGACCAACGTGGGCGATCTGGCGGTCTATCTACGCACCTCCATGTAACTACTGCCCCCGCGTTGGGATAGCATCCTTGGGAACGCACGACAGGGGGTTCTCCATGGAAGAGGCCGAGGAAGGCTTCAACGTCAAGATCACGGATGACGAGCTGAAGGGCCGTTACTCCAACCTGCTCCGCATCACGCACACGCGGGAGGAGTTCATCCTCGACTTCATCAACCTGGTGCCTCCGCAGGGGATCGTCACCGCCCGGGTGGTGGCCAGCCCGGCGCACCTGAAGCGGATTCTTCGCGCCTTGAGCGTGAACATCGAACGTTACGAGAAGGCCTACGGCGTCATTCCGGAAGGGCCGGAGACGACCGACGACAACAGCGTGCACTAAAGATCGACCCGAGGTGAGGCCTCCGGATCCGAATGGCTGAGGGCAATCGCGCGCACAGGCGGCTCGCCGCCGCTCTGGTCGTACTCTCCTCGCTGGGCCTGGGCTGCCAGTCGGCCCCGCCGCGCCGTCCGGGCAACGGCGCCGGCCTGGACGAGGGCCCCACCCGCTGGCTGATGCTCCCCGACGAGGCGCGCCAGTACCGGCGCCTGCAGAACACCCGCGAGGTGGTCGATTTCGTCGAGGCGTTCTGGCGCCGTCGGGACCCGGACCCGGACAAGCCGGGCAACGAGTTCGCGAAGGCCTTCTACGAGCGGGTCGAGGCGGCCGACAATCTCTATTCCGAGGGGGGCACCCGCGGCAGCCTGACCGATCGCGGCCGGGCGCTGGTCCTGCTCGGCCCGCCCCCCGTGCTGCGCTACGGCCAGAAGAAGGTTCCCGCCTGGGACCCGGGCCGCGTGGGCGGCCCCCCCGCCGTCCAGACCCACACGCTGCCGATGGAGACCTGGGTCTACCCCGTCGGCGAGCTCTCCCCGGCCCTCCAGCAGATCCTCCAGCAGGACGACCCGGTCCAGGAAGTCGTGCTCGTCTTCACGGCCGAAGGCCAGCGGACCGACCTGATCGACGGCGAGAGATTCCTGGAGATGGCGGCGCGGGCGGCGGTGCGGCGGTAGCGGTCCCCTACTCCTGATCCTCCTGCGTCGAGTACGCCAGCGCCGCTTGGCTCAGCTCCAGGATGCGGTTCCAGACCTCCGGCGTGACCGGCATCACCGTGAGGTCCGGATCGGTGACCAGGTCGAAGTCCTGGAACTCGGGGAGATCCTCGATCTCCGCCAGCGCCACCGGCCGCGGCAGGCGCCGCTCGGGGGCGATGTCCACCGCCACCTCGTCGGCGCTGGCGCCCCGCGGCGCGGGATAGGTGTCGGAGGTGATGCGCGCGATGCCGACGATGGCGAGCTCGGTCCCCGCGTGGAAGATGAGCACCTCCTCGCCGGGCTCGACGTCCCGCAGATTCTTCAGCGAGGAGTACTCGGTGACGCCGTCCCAGACCGTCTCGGTGTCACGCTCCAGGTCGTCGTAGCTGTACTCCTCCGGATCCGTCGCCAGCAGCCAGTAGTTGAGCGCGACTTTCTCGGGATTCACTCGCTCGGCCATAAGTCGATCCCTCGTTCCTGTGCGCGGCCCCCGGGAGCGGAGGCGGCACTCGCTTGGCCCTGATGCGAGGGGTGTGCCATCCTACGCCGATGCCACGAACGGAATCGCCCAAAAGGAGAAGGAATGCGCCTCACACTGACCTGCCTGGCCGGACTCGCTCTAGGGACCACGCTGGCCTTCCAGGCCGGGTGCAAGCCGGCCTCCACCACCCCGAAGCCCGAACAGACCGCGACCGGCAAGGCCGGGAAGGAGTTGCGGATCGTGTCTGACATCGACAAGCGGGTCGCGCAGTTCGCCCCGACCCCGCTCAACGCCGACCTCTCGGCGCTCACCGCCGAGGACCGCCAGGTGCTCGACAAGCTGGTCGAGGCCTCCAAGCTGATGAACGAGATCTACCTGCGCCAGGCCTGGACCGACAACCCCACGATGCGGGACCAGCTCCAGGTCTACACCGGTCCGGACGCCGACGCGGCCCGCCAATACTTCATCATCAACTTCGGCCCCTGGGACCGCCTGAAGGAGCGCGAGCCGTTCATCGGCGACCAGCCGCATCCGAAGGGCGCCGGCTACTACCCCGAGGACCTCACCAAGGAAGCCTTCGAGGACTGGATCGCCAAGCACCCCGGCGACAAGGAGAAGCTCACCTCCACCGTGACGGTGATCCGCCGCGGTCCGGACGGCGGCCTGGTGGCCATCCCCTATTCGCAGGAGTACGCCGAGTGGCTCAAGCCGGCCGCCAAGCTCCTGCGCGAGGCCGCGGCCCTGGCCAAGAACGCCTCGCTCAAGAAGTACCTCGAGCTGCGGGCCGACGCCTTCGAGAACGACGACTACTACGCGAGCGACTTCGCCTGGATGGATCTCGACGCGCCGGTCGAGGTCACCATCGGCCCCTATGAGACCTACGAGGACGACCTCTTCGGCTACAAGGCCGCCTTCGAGTCGTTCGTCACCGTCAACCTGCCGGAGCAGTCCGCCGCCCTCACCCGCTACAAGGAGCGGCTGCCGTGGCTGGAGAAGAACCTGCCGATCCCGGACGCCGACAAGAACCTCCACCGGGGCACCGACAGCCCGATCCGGGTCGTCGACACCGTCTACAGCGCGGGGGACACCCGGGCCGGCGTGCAGACGGTCGCCTTCAACCTGCCCAACGACGAGCGGGTGCGCGAGGCCAAGGGGTCGAAAAAGGTGCTGCTGCACAACATCATGCGGGCCAAGTACGACAAGATCCTGATCCCGATCGCCCAGCAGGTGCTCGACCCGGCGCAGGTCAAGGACGTCTCCTTCGACGCCTACTTCAACGAGGTCCTCCACCATGAGCTCTCGCACGGCCTCGGCCCCGGCACGATCACGGTGAACGGCCGCAAGACCGAGGTGCGCCTGGAGCTCAAGGAGCTCTTCTCGACCCTCGAAGAGGCCAAGGCCGACGTGATGGGCGTCTACAACATCCTCGCCCTGATCGAGCAGGGGGACATGCCGGCCGCGCTCCGCCACTCGCTGGAGCCGACCTACGTGGCCGGCCTCTTCCGCTCCGCCCGCTTTGGCGTCGACGAGGCCCACGGGCAGGGAGTGGTGGCGCAGTTCAACTACCTGATGCAGAAGGGGGCGCTGGTGACCGATGCCAACGGGCGCGTCCATGCCGTCTCCGAGAAGTTCCCGGCGGCCATCCGCGACCTGCTGCACGACATGCTGGCCCTGCAGGCGCGGGGGGATTACAACGGCACCAAGCAGTTCCTCGACACCTACGGCAAGCCCACCCAGGCGATGCGCGACGCGATCGGCCGCCTGAATACCGTGCCGGTCGACATCAAGCCGGAGTACGCCGCGGAGAAGTAGAAGGACAACCCCCGGGAGACCGCCCCATGAAAAGGTTTTTGGGCAGCCTTTACCTTCAGGTCCTGGTGGCGGTCGCCCTCGGGGCGCTCCTCGGGTTTCTCAACCCGTCGCTCGGCGCGGCGATGAAGCCGCTCGGCGACGGGTTCATCAAGCTGGTCAAGATGCTCATCGCCCCGATCGTCTTCGCGACGGTGGTGACGGGCATCGCCAAGATGGGCGATCTGAAGCGGGTGGGGCGCATCGGCTTCAAGGGGATCGTCTACTTCGAGGTCCTGACCACGTTCGCGCTCGCCCTCGGCCTGCTGGTCGGCAAGCTCGTGCAGCCGGGCGCCGGGATGAACGTCAACGCGGCGGCGCTCGACACCAAGGCCATCGCCAGCTACACCTCCACCGGGCACTCCCTCAGCACCACCGACTTTCTGCTCAACGTCATCCCCAAGGACGTCGCCGACGCGTTCGCGCGCGGCGACATTCTGCAGGTGCTGCTCTTTTCGATCCTCTTCGGGGTGGCGCTCGCGGCCTTCAAGGAAAAGGGCTCGCTCGTGCTGCGCTTCGTCGAGGAGCTGTCGCACGTCCTCTTCCGCATCGTGGCGATCGTCATGCGGGTGGCTCCGATCGGGGCTTTCGGCGCCATGGCGTTCACCGTCGGCAAGTACGGGATCGCGAGCCTGCTCAGCCTCGGCAAGCTGATGGCAACCTTTTACACCACCAGCCTGCTGTTCGTGCTGATCGTCCTCGGACTGGTGCTGCGCTGGGCGGGGCTGAACATCTTCCGCTTCCTGCGCTTCCTCCGCGAGGAGATCCTGATCGTCCTCGGCACCTCCTCCTCCGAATCGGCGCTCCCCCTGCTGATGCGCAAGCTGGAGCGGCTCGGCTGCCCGGAGTCGGTCGTCGGCCTGCTGGTGCCGATGGGATATTCGTTCAATCTCGACGGCACGTCGATCTATCTCACCCTGGCGACGCTGTTCATCGCCCAGGCGACGAACACGCACGTGACGCTGGCGCAGGAGCTCGAGATTCTGGCGGTGCTGCTGCTCACCTCGAAGGGGGCGGCGGCGGTGACCGGCGGCGGTTTCATCACGCTGGCGGCGACCCTCTCGGCCGTCGGCAACATCCCGGTCGCCGGCCTCGCCCTGCTGCTCGGCATCGACCGTTTCATGTCCGAGGCGCGGGCGATCACCAACCTGATCGGCAACGGCGTCGCCACCGTCGTCGTTTCGCGCTGGGAAGGCGAGCTCGACGTCGACCGCGCCCGCCGCGTCCTCGCCGACGTGAAGGGGGTGGAGGCGGAGGAGTATGTGGAGGGGCATGTCCAGCCCGCCGCGGTGCCCGAGTAGCTGAGGCAAGCCGGGCTCAGTTCCTTCATTGACGCGCACCCTTGAGAATAGGGCCTCGATTTCGAGGTCCTAGCTCTTTGGAGAACCGCGAAAATGGTGAAAAAGACGATGCGGAAGCTTGAATTGCACAAAGAGTCGATCCGCCTGCTCGACCCGCGAGAGATGGAGTGGGTGGCCGGGGGCGGCACCTCGGCCTGCACGCAAACGCGGTTCTGCACAGACAGCAGCTGCGCCGGATCCATCTGCCCCTAGTGATCGGGGCCAGGTGCCAGCCGATCCGGAGGCGAGAGTCTCGAGGATCGGCCGGCACTCGTCCAGGTTCGCCCTCACCCCCGCGGCAACGTCAGCTCCGCGAGCGCTCCCCCCTCGGGCCGGTTGACGACGCGGATCGTTCCGCCGTGCGACGTCGCCACCTCGCGCACCAGGTTCAGCCCCAGCCCGGTGCTCTTCCTGCCGGTGTCGGGGCGGCCGAGCGAGTAAAACCGTTCGAAGATCCGGTCGAGCGCGTAGTCGGGAATGCCCGGGCCCTCGTCGGTGATCGCGACCGTAACCCGGTCGCTCTCCGGGGTCACCTCCACCTTCACCGTGCCGCCGGCGGGGCTGAATTCGATCGCGTTGCGCACGAGATTCTCCAGTGCCTGATGCAGGAGGAACGGGTTGCTGTTGATCGTGAGCCGGTCCGGAACGGCGATCTCCATCTTGATATTCTTGCCGGCCAGCAGTTGGCTCTCGGCCACGGTGCGCACCATCGCATCCAGCTCCACCGGCTCCATCTCCGGTTTCTCGCGGCGGTTCTCCAGCCGCGCCAGATCCAGCATGCGGTCCACGATGCGCGCGATCCGCTCGGCCTCGGCGCGGATGTTGGCGATGAAACGCGCCTGCTGCTGGGGGGGCATCTCCTCCTGCAGCAACTCCGCGGCGCCGCGGATCGCGGAGAGCGGGCTCTTCAATTCGTGGGTGAGCGTCTGGACGTACTCTTCCGCGTACTGCCTCCCCTCCAGAGTCTCCTGCATGCGGCGCAGCGCCAGGCCGAGATCGGCGATCTCGGTGCGCCCGAGCCTGGGGAACGGCGGGCGTTTCCCCAGGCGGATGCCATCCGCGTAGCGCGCCAGGCGATCGATCGGGCGAGTCAGCAGATAGGAGAGCAGGAGACTGAGCAGGGCCACGGCGCCGATGGTGAGCAGTCCGGCGCGAAGGAAGGCGGGCCGGGCGAGCTGGAGGAAGGCGTCGATGCTGGCGGTCGGCTCCACCACCGTCAGCACGCCGGCGATGCGACCGTTTTGATAGATCGGCGCGGCGACGTAGAGCGCGGTCGAGAACGGATCGCCCGGGTCTCGGAGCGTGGCGCGCGCGCCGTAGCGCCCCCACAGGGTCATCCATACATCATGAAACCGGATGTAGCTCTGGCCCACGGCCCGGGGGCGCCGCGTATCGAGCACGACTATACCCCGGGCGTCGGTGATGTAGATCTGCAGGTCCACGGTGGACTTCTGAAGATCGTAGATGCGGGCGGACAGCTTCCGGGAATGCACCCTGGCCAGGGAGGCTTCCAGATCGGCGAAGTCGAAGTCCGGGCGCGCCATCTCGCGCTCGATCAGGCTCGCCAGCAGGTTGGCGGAATCGACGAGCGGCTCCTCCACGCTCTCCAGGTAGCGCATGCGGAGCGTCGTCCAGATCCAGTCGGTGGTGAAGTAGAGGCAGGCCGCGAAGATCGCGAGATAGAAAAGGAAGATCCTGAGGCCGAGCTTCATTCCCTCACAAACCTTCCTTCAGCGAGTAGCCCGTGCCGCGGTGGGTCGCGATCGGATCGACGTCGGGCCGGACGTCGCGGAGCTTCGCGCGGAGATTCTTGACGTGCGCGTCCACCGTGCGGTCCAGGCTGGCCTCGGGCTCGTCCCAGACGAGCTCCAGGAGCTGATCGCGGCTGTAGACGCGGCCGGGCTTCTTGAGCAGGACGGCGAGCAGCCTGTACTCGTAGCGCGAGAGCTCGAGGGGCTTGCCGAAATAGGTGATCTGTCGCCGCTCCTCGTCCAGCGCGAAGGTGGCGCCGGGCGGCGGAGACTGCCCGGAGCCCGGCCGCGCGCGCCGCAGCACCGCCTTGACGCGGGCCGCCAGCTCGCGCGGGCTGAACGGTTTGGTCACATAATCGTCCGCCCCCAGCTCCAGCCCGACGACACGGTCCACCTCGTCGGCGCGCGCAGTGAGAAAAATGACCGGTACGTCGTGCCGCTGCCGGATCCGGCGGCAGACCTCGATGCCGCTCAGGTCCGGCAGGCCGATGTCGAGCACCACCAGCGCCACCGGCTGGCGGTCGAGCAGCTCGACCACGCCCGCGCCCACCTCCAGGCGGTGGCACTGGAACCCCTCGGATTCGAGGGCATACTGGAGGGTGTCGGCGATGGCCGGCTCGTCCTCCACCACCAGGATCGTCGGTCTGTCCATCAGCGATTCTCCCTCCGGACGCTCGCGAGACGGTGCGCCAAAAAGAGCAGCGTAATCAGCGACACCATCATGGCATGCTCGGCGTACCGCGCGCCCGGGTGCCCGGTCAGGAGCGGCACCGCCACGGTCATGCCGAGATAGGTGCCCGCCACCAGGATGCCCGCGGCGAGCCCGGAGCCGTTCTCCACGCCCCGGGAGGTGAGCCTGTCGAGCCACCCGTAGAGGCCCCAGAGCGCGCCCAGGTAGAGCACGGTGCCGAGCAGCCGGTGCATCTGCCCGGGGGTAAGCCCCGCGACGGGGCCGAGGCGGTAGAGCTCCACCGCGGCCACGATGCGCAGCGTGTTGACGGCGACCGTGAAGGCATAGGCCCCGATCAGCGAGGCCAGCCACCAGGAGAGCCGCGCGCCCGGAGAGCGCAGCCGGTGCGAGAAGCCCAGCACGGAGACGGTCAGCGCGAGGATCATGAAGTTCACCCCCGCGCAGGCCGGAGCGATGAAATACGAGCCGTCCGGCGCCACCCAGCCGGCGCCGGGGCTGAAGGTGAGCGTCTCGCCGCGCAGCCATCCCACGGCCCGGGCTGTCGGCACGAGGATCCAGGCGAGGTCCGCGGCCGAGGCCCGGCTGAAGGCCAGCTTCAAACCATACGCGGCGAGCAGCGCGGTTCCCCAGGAAAGCCAGGGCCGGCCGTCTCCTTTCATTCTCATTGCAGCCACGCCCGCCCGATGGCCGTCAGACTGAGAAGCAGGACCACGAGGGCCAGCATCAGCGGCAGCTCCGGCTCGGGGACGGCGAAATCCGACACCCCTTGCGGCATAGGCAGCGGCTGCTCGACCCCTTGCGCCAAGCCGTCCGGATTGCGCACCTGCTCGTGGACCGCGACAAACGACGTGTAGGCGGTCAGCAGCTCGTATTTCAGCCCCAGGGCCGTGACCGCGTTGCGGGTATCGTCGCTGCCATCCGCCCCATAATCAGTGAGACGAGCCACCCGCGCCCGTGCCCACAGATAGCGCAGCGCCCGGTTGCCGGCGGACGCCTCCGCCTCGGCCACGTCGAAAACCTTTTCATACCGCCCCTCGCCGCTCATGCCGGTGACGCGGATGGTGCCGGAAGGCTTGCCGCGCCACTTGCCGAAGACCACCAGGGGGCGATCGGCGAACAGATCGGGGATCGACAGCGGCTCGACGTCGTACGCCTCGAAATCCGTGGGTTCGACCGCCACGTGCGTGAGCACCGGCGACCGCACGTAATCCTGGAAGCTCTTCGCGATCGCCTTCGCCTCGGCGGGCTCGGTTACGACGAACGGCTCCCCCTGCCCCGCATGCGCCAGACCCTCGATGAGGTGGTGGTTCACCGAGGTGCCGATACCGAAGGCGAACAGGTTGGAGCGGTTGAGGCGGGTGCGGATCTGCTCGAAGACGGCGGCCTCGGCGTCGATGAAGCCGTCCGTGACGACAATCGTCGAACGCGACATGCCTGCCGTTTCCGGCAGCGCCATCGCCTGGTCCAGCGCGGCCCCAAGCTCCGTGCCGCCGCCCCCCTGCTCGCGCTCGATCTCGACGATCGCATCCTGGACGTTCTTCGCCGTGGCCGGCAGGGACCGCGGAGTGAGCAGACGCGAACCGCCCGCGAACAGGATGATATTGAAACGGTCGCTCGGGCGCAGGCCGCCGATGAGCTCGCGCATCAGCATCTTCGCCGTGTCGAGCGGAAAGCCGTTCATGGAGCCGGACACGTCGAGCACGAAGATGTACTCGCGCGGCGGAATCTGCCGGGGCTCCACCCGCCGGGGCGGCTGCACCATCAACAGAAAGAAATTCTCGTCCTGGCCCGGATAGAGCAATAAACCGGTCTGCACCTGCTTGCCCTGCAAACGGTAGCGCAGGATGTAGTCCCGGTTGCCGCCGTCCGTCTCGGCGGGATCGAGGCCGACCCGCGCCGTATCGCCGTCCTCCCAGTCGACCCGCGTCCGGTGGGACGGGCAGAGCAACTCGTCGATCGGCATGCCCGCGGCGATCCGCGTCTCGATATCGAATTTATAAGCCGGGGCCTCGTTTTGATGCAGATAGACGGTGTTTGTCGGCGTTTCTGGCGAAGTCGAGTCGCGAGGGCCGACCACGGTGGGGTAGACGAATTCGTAGGTGCCATCGGTCGGCACGAGCAGCTCGCTGTAGTGGAGCTCGACGCGGATCTCGTCCTGCGGCATGACGTTGGCGACGTTCATGGTGAAGACGTTGGGCCGCTGCTGCTCCAGCAGCGCCGCGCTCTTCCCCGCCTCGCGGGCCGCCTCGAACTCCCGCTTCGCCGCCTGCTTTTCCCGAATCCTGGCGCGGATGCGCTGATCGCCCACCTGTATCGTCATCCCATGCACCGCCGCCCGGGTGGAGGCCGGGAACACGTACCGAGCGCTCAAGGGGCGACTCCCTTCGTTGCGGTAAACCTGGGTGACGACGACGTCGGCGATCACCCCCGCGATATGAACGTCGGCCCGGGTCTCCTTGAGCGGCAGCCGGTCGACCGCGGGATCGCCGTTCTCGATGAAGAAATACGGCGAAAGGGTGCGATCCGGGTTCGTATCCTCAGCGGCTCCCGGGAGCGCGACCAGGAGCGCCAGCCCGAGAATCAAAAAAGCTGTCTTGCGTGACCATTTCATCTCATTCTCCTCGGCAGGCGGGAAGTCGCCTTGCCATGGAGCGACTCTGCCGTTCACACAAGAAGGCGGTATGAACCCCGGATGAAAAGCGGAGAAAGATTGGGCCATGGCGATTACGGCACCGGCGAGATCCAGGGGCTGGCGCCCGCGATGCTTCTCCTCTCGAGGGATCGAGAATGGACGGCCCGGGGCGCCCCTGGTAGGCTCCCTGACGGAATCCATCTTCCCGCGGAGACTCTCCCTATGGCTCGCTTCCCCGTTGTGGCCTCGATCGCTCTCCTCTCCCTGCTCCGCGCCCTGCCTGGACCGGCGGCTCCGGCCCCCAAGGCCCTGCCGGCGGATCTCCGGGACTTTTACGTCGACCTCCACCGCAACCCGGAGCTTTCGTTGCACGAGGAGAAGACGGCCGCCAAGGTCGCCGACCGGCTCCGCCAGGCGGGTTTCGAGGTGACCGCCGGGGTCGGCGGCACCGGGGTCGTGGGAGTGCTCAAGAACGGCTCCGGCCCCACCGTAATGCTGCGGACCGAGCTCGACGCCCTGCCGGTCGAGGAGAAGACCGGCCTCGCCTACGCCAGCACCGTGCGGGTCAAGGACGACTCGGGCACCGAGGTGCCGGTCATGCACGCCTGCGGGCACGACGTCCACATGACGGCCCTGGTGGGGACCGCGGCCGAGATGGCGCGCCGGAAGGCCGAATGGCGCGGCACCCTCGTCTTCATCGGCCAGCCCGCCGAGGAGAGGATCCGGGGCGCCCGGGCGATGCTCAAGGACGGGCTCTTCACCCGCTTTCCCAAGCCCGACTTCGTGGTGGCGCTCCACGACACCCCGAACCTCCCGGCCGGCCAGCTCGGCGTCACCTCGGGCTACGCCCTGGCGAGCTCCGACTCGGTCGACTTGACGATCTATGGCAAGGGGGGCCACGGCGCCTCGCCGCAGACGACCGTCGATCCCATCGTGATCGCCGCCCGCACGGTCCTGGCGCTGCAGACGATCGTCGCCCGCGAGAAGGACCCGCAGGATCCGGCGGTGGTCACCGTGGGCTCGATCCATGGCGGCAACAAGCACAACATCATTCCCGACGAGGTGAAGCTGCAGATCACCGTCCGCGCCTACAAGAAGGAGGTTCGCGATCACATCCTCGCCGCCATCGAGCGCATCGCCAAGGCCGAGGCGGTGGCGGCGGGAGCGCCGAAGGAGCCGGCCTTCGCGGTCGTCGAGAGCTGCCCCGCGACCTACAACGACCCCAAGCTGACCGCCCGGATCGCGGCGGCCCTCCGCCGGACCTTCGGGAACGGCAACGTCGTCGACGTGCCGCCGCAGATGGCCTCCGAAGACTTCAGCGAGTTCGGCCTTGCGGGAGTTCCTGCGGTCCAGTGGAGCCTGGGAGCCGGCGATCCCGCGAAGCTCAAGGAGCTCGCATCGGCCGGCAAGCAGCCCCCCTCCCTCCACTCCAGCCTCTTCGCTCCCGACCGCGACCCGACGATCGCGACTGGAGTGGAGGCGGAGGTGGCCGTGTTGATGGATCTATTGGGCAAGCCGTAGGGGAGCTTCCTCGCGGAACCTTAGAGGGAGCGCCCGGGAGTCTCAGGGGGATTCGCAGGAGCAGCAGCCCCCCTGTCCATTGCCGGAGCACTGAGGAGCACCCAGACCTCGAGTGAGACACCAGGCGGTGCACTCCACAGCGGAGCAGCATCCCGGGATCAGCGAGGAGCAGATCGGCCGGCTGCAAGCCAACGCTGCCTGGGCCCTTATCTCTGAGGGAGATGCGCACCTCGGCTCCGGCGAGAGGCTTGCCGGGCACTTTTCAAGGCTCGCAGCTCTCGCTCTCTCGAGGTGCCACCCGATCCGCGCCTCAGATCCAGGGCAGCGTGAGCTAGTGAGCCCATCTCCTTATGAGCGGAGCTGACGCCTGAGGATCTTGTCCTCCTGGCCAGGAGCGAGGCAATCCTGCCCGTACTTCAGGCAACGACTGTCAGGATCGTGAGAATCCTAGCCAGGAGCGAGGCAATCCTACCCGTACTTCAGACAACGACCGTTAGGATCGTGAGAATCCTAGCCAGGAGGGAGGCAATCCTGCCCGTACTTCAGGCAACGACCGTTAGGATCGTGAGAATCCTGGCTAGGAGCGAGGCAATCCTACCCGTACTTCAGGCAACGACCGCCAGGATTGTGAGAATCCTGGCTAGGAGCGGCCCTCTCCTGCTCAGGGGCGACCGCCTCCTGGCTACCTCTCGAGGTTCTACCCGATCCGTAAGCCGGTCAACCTCTCCAATGACGCGGACAGAGAGACACCGGACTGGACGAAGAGGCTCCGTCCCGGTCGGAGAGCCGCCCTCAAGATGGCACCTGATTCTCGAAGCGGCAAAAATGCCTCTGTAACCCTATGGCAGCAAAGGGTTTGTCAGGAGGGGTGAGATTTTACGTCTTATTAGGGGTATGGGACGAAAACTTCGCTACCTTCCTGAAGAGGGCGCCTTGGTCGAGGTCACCTGCCGGACCTTGCAAGGACGCCTGCTGCTCCGGCCGAGCCCGGAGCTCAACGACATCGCCGCCGGGGTGCTCGGCAGGGCCCAGCGGCTCTATCCGGTCGAGATCATGGCCCTCAGCCTGTTGTCGAACCACTACCACATGATCGTGCGGGCGGAGAGCGCCAAACGGCTCTCGCGGTTCGCCGGGTACTTCAACTCGAATCTGGCGCGGGAGGTGAGCCGTCTCACCGGCTGGACGGGGAAGATCTGGGACCGGCGCTACCAGGCGATCCTGATCAGCAACGAGGAGGACGTGCAGGTCGCGCGGCTTCGGTACGTTCTCAGCCACGGGGTCAAAGAAAATTTGCTGGCCGACCTCCGCCAGTGGCCCGGCCTCCAGTCCGTCCGGCAGCTCGCGGACGGCGAGCCTCTCGCCGGCACCTGGTTCGACCGCACCCAGGCGTACCTCGCCCGCCGCAAGGGGGAGGCCGTCGACCGTCTCCGCTTTGCCACTCCCGAGACCGTGGTCTTCTCGCCCCTCCCCTGCTGGAAGCACCTCTCCCCGGAGGCTTACCGGCAACGCGTAGCCAATATGGCCGTCGAGATTGAGGAGGACGCCGCCGGGGCGAGAAAGCGGACGGGTGCCGAGCCACTCGGAGTCGTGGCCATCCTGGCTCAGGACCCGACGAACCGTCCCAAGCGCCTCAAGAAATCGCCGGCCCCGCTCTTCCACGCGGCGAGCCAAGCCATGCGCCATTACTTCTACGAGGGCTTCTCCTGGTTCGTGGCCGCCTACCGCACGGCGGCCGAGAAGCTCCAGAGGGGAGACCCCGCCCCGCACTTCCCTCTCGGGAGCTTCCCACCGGCGTTGCCGTTCGTCGGCGGGTAGGACGCGACCGGCCGCAGCAGACCCTGATCGGATCGGATTTCCTGACCTTCGTCGGCTGAAGGAAGGAGAAGGTGTATCCAGGAGGCCGATTTGGCGTGAATTTCAGGAAACTGCTGTCGTAAGTTGCCGTCACGAGAGACCTCTCGACCTCCGCAAGGCTGCCTCTTGGGGACTTGACAAGTCGAAAAGCCCCTCGATGAGACGCTATTTTCTCCAGGGACATGGCACTTGGGGGAGGAAGAGAATGGGGGCTTATCCACTGACGTGGCACGTAGTCTTTCTCTCCCTAGTCTCTCTGTGTTCTTGCTACGAGTGCACATTGCCAATAACCCATTATTGGACGATCGAATAGGTGTAATTAAATCCGTTTTCTTTGGCACTTGCGCCAGGCATTCATTCGTAGTAGGGTTTGTACCAAGCAACCGTGAAAACATCAATTGGTCTTGCCCTATTGGTAGTCCTATTCGCCTGTCTTGGGTGTAATTCCGGCGCCTCGCCGGTTGCTCCTGACGGCACGATGCTGAGTATCAACGCGAACCCCACCTCGATTACCGTTACGGGCAGCTCGGCGATCACCGTCACGGCCATTGACTCCAGTGGGGTTCCCGCCCGTGCTGGTACGGAGGTCTTCCTGACCACCAACCTGGGCACCATTGAGGATCGGGTCAGCACTGATAGCAGAGGGATCGCTCATGCGACCCTGCGAGCCGACGGACGTGCCGGGACGGCGATGGTCAAGGCGAGTTCCGGTAAAGTCATGGCTGCTACCCCGGCAGCGGTGGTAATCGGAGCCTCGGCACTGAAGGCAGGCTTCAATGCAACGGTTGGCGAATCGCTTACGGCCGTGTTCCAAGATGCGTCTCAGGGAAGTCCGACGAATTGGGAATGGAGTTTCGGCGATGGCCTCGGAAGCACCCAGCGAAGCCCTTCTCATACCTATGCCACGGCCGGGTCCTACGTTGTGACTCTAAAAGTACGCAACCCCGACGACCAGGATACCTTAAGTAAAGTAATCACGGTTCCCGCTTCGGAGGCGATGGCTCCGGTAGCGAGCTTTGACGTGGCGGTAGACGGCCTTCAGGCGACGTTCACCGATACCTCCAAAGGAACGGTCAAGAACTGGCAGTGGGATTTCGGCGATGGCTCCCGGACCACGGTTCAGCACGCCGCGCACATCTATGCCCAGCCGGGAATTTATTCGGTTACCCTCATCGTCAGCAATGCCGCTGGCTCGAGCACGGCCAGCAAGTCAGTGACTGTTCCCACATCTCAGGCACCCGTCGCGAACTTTACTTCTCGGGAAATCGATGGTCGCCGGGTTCTGTTCGCCGATACCTCCACCAATAACCCGACGCGCTGGGAGTGGGACTTCGGCGACAACTCCGCGAAGGTTACGGACCGCAATCCAACGCATGTGTATGCCAAGACCGGCACCTACAGGGTGAGCCTTACCGCTGGCAACCTCGCGGGCCAATCGACTCACACGGATTTCATCGTCGTCCGCGGTCCATTAGTTGCAGACTTCAGCTTCATGGTGCAAGGCGATCACGCAACAGTCGTCTTTACCGATCAATCTGCCGGCGAGCCCACGAGCTTCACTTGGAGCTTTGGCGATGGCTCTAATCCGGTCATGGACCGTAACCCTGTACATAAGTATTCCGAGCATAAAGACTACACTGTTACGCTGACGGTGATGAGAATGGTGAGCGGAGGCTCCACCATGGAGCAGGCAACTGTATCTAAGCCCGTCATGGTGCCGAACAACCCATGAAGCAGCTCAAGCAAAGGAAAATGGGGCGGTCTCTGCTCCTCCTGTCTCTCCTTATGGGACTTGGTGTGCCCCCTGGCCATGGTTTTCCAGGCGCAGCCTCTGTTAGTCCGACCACTGTTACAGTTGGTATCCCAGCCCCGGCCTCTGCAAGTCAGGCAACGGTCACGATCGGTTTTCCAGGAGTAACCTCCACCAGCCAAGCCACCGTCACGACCGCATCCAATTCTCCGGCCGACGACAACACGGTTAGCTTTCTGGCTCTCCCGTTCCGGTCTGCCACGCGCACTCACTGGTTCCTCGAAGTTGCCATCCTGCGCTATGTGTATCCACGAGGTTATTCGCTCTCCGACGGCGCAAATGACATGCTCTGCGCTCAGGACGCCGACTCTGGCGAGGGTAGGTGTCGCGCGAGGTTCATCAAGAGAGTTGGGCAGGAACCAGCCCGGAGCCTAGAAATAGTTACAGTCCCTTCCCTGGACGGGGGCTATGAGCTTCACCTCTTCGGAAGAGTCGCCGACAAGGCTAGCGGTGGCAAGCCGAATCCCGAGATAGCTGATCTCAAGAAAGCTTTCGAAACGCTCATAGGCGAGCTCAAATCTGCTCCCCTTGGCATCGCGAGTGACGGGATCTTGTCCTACCAACTGAGTAACATGCAAGCTGATCGCGCCGTCGCCGTGCTGAAGACGTTCGGTTATCCTGTAATTGAATATACGAAGAGCGGAAGCCAAGACGGGGCCGAATCAGACTCGGCAAAAACTCTCGAAAAGCCTCCCGAGATCTTTGATCAAAAGTCTTCTGTGCTTTCTCCCGCCCCTCCACTTCCTGGTAGCTTGCTGAGTCGTCCTGTTGTCATCAAGCTCATAGATTCTGAGGACACCTCTCTTGTTCAAGGTGACGACCCCAAGATTCTTGGGGGGGATACCGAAATTTCGGGCGGACAAAAGCTGAGCAGTGTAACTGACAGCGCACCGCAGCAACGTTTGTTAATCGTTTATGACAAGGGTGACCTTGCATCGCTGGACGTTTTGCTGGCTCGCTTGCAGAGGTTCATTGACGTCCCCGCGCGGCAAATCCTGATCGAGGCCTTGGTTGTCGAATTGGAAGACAATCGGCTTGTGGATCTTGGAGTCGATTTCACGGGTAGCAAGAACGGTTATAGCCTCTCATTCGATGAGGCTAATGGTGTAGCTCAGCCGTTTATATTTAATTTTGCTCGGCCGCATCCGATAACTCTTCTTAATCTTACGGCGAAGATTCGGGCGCTCGTAGAGCGTGGCAAGGCCAAAGTTTTGTCAAGGCCTTCTGTCTTTGTCCTCGATGGTCGACAAGCGAAGATCAAGGTGGGCGACAATATACCGTACACCTCTGGGCGATCGATTACCGCTGGAGGTGTCGTAAACGTTGCGACCGCCTTCCTCAAGACGGGGATCATCTTGAATCTCCGCCCCCGGGCTGCCTCCGATAATTCAGAGGTTACCATGCAAGTGGAGACGATCATTAGCTCTCCTGGGCCGACGACGCGGGTTTTGTCCGACGGTATCCTGGTTGCGCCAACGGTTCAGAGCCGCCTAGTCCAAACTCTGGTGAGGGTTGCCAATGACACGCCCTTCGTAATCGGCGGTCTAGTCGCACAAACCGACCAGAAGACTACTAACGGAATTCCTGGATTATCTAGTATTCCCCTGATTGGTGCTCTTTTTCGTAAAGAAAACGCGACGAAGGACCGCAGAGAAGTCATCATCGTCATTACCCCGCATATCGTTACGGAGAGCGATCCCACTCTCTCTTACTCTACGGCTAGGGACGCTCAGGGTGCAGGCACCGAGGGTCGCTCGAGTGCCTCAAAAGAAAGGGGAGCCTTGACAGGGGCCACGTCCGAGAGCTGCGAGCTGGGCCCTGAGAATTCAATCTTCGCACCCCGCAAGCAGAGCACCCCGGCGGAGAGAGAATCGATATTTGATTCCTTCGACGCGCAACTCTTCCGCAACGTCTATCGTGTGCGCAGCGGGGATATCTTCGATCTTGGCTTTATCCGTGAAAATCCCAGGGTTAAGGAAGATCTTCGCGAGGTACAGGATATAGCAAAAAAATTGACATCTGCCCAGTTCAATGAGCTTCCTCGGATCGATCCTAAAGATCTTGAGAAGGAGGTAGCCAGGCGCCTTAGGAGGGTGATCTGTGGAGATGAAGAAGGGGTAGGTTGCGATCTCACTCCGGAGCAGATACATACGTTCCTGACCCTCTTTGACGGCGACATACCCGGGGAAGAAGTCCTTGTCAACAATATGATAATCCGTATTATTGAAAAATTGGGATTCAGCGGCTTCGTTCCGCCGGATCACGTCATCTTTTTCAGCCAAGACCCGGGTGAAAGTTTGATTCATCCTAAATACCTTACTGATAATATATTTATTAGTGAATGCCTGAGGG